>Ga0206681_10000446_pt1 | contig 22317 bp, 18 predicted proteins | sample M150012015metaG_FD_161048 | JGI IMG/M metagenome (GOLD analysis project Ga0206681, IMG submission 161048) | Ammonia-oxidizing marine archaeal communities from Monterey Bay, California, United States - M1 500m 12015 | ecosystem: Environmental > Aquatic > Marine > Intertidal zone | place: USA... | reverse complement strand
TCAAAGCTCATGCTAGAATTCGTACTAAAAACCAATCCATCGTTATTGCGTCGTCGTTTTGCCATCTTGTTTGCAAATATTGCGCAAGGTACGAGGTAGATTTGCTGCATGGCACATTTCGAGGACTCAACAAATGAATATTCGACAGTTCATTCTTCTTCTGAGGGAGAGGTGTTATCTAGATTGAGAAGAGCAACATGGCTTACGACAACAAAACCTCAGATGTTAAGTGATCCTATTCAGGGTAGGTTTTTAGCGATAATAAGTAAAATGATTAAGCCTGTGAGGATTTTAGAGTTGGGTACGTTTACCGGATATTCTACAATATGCCTGTCTGAAGGTCTTGAGAAAGAAGGCGTTATTGATACTGTAGAGATTAATGATGAGCTCCAAGAGATTCAGGAAAAGTACTTTAAAGAAGCGGGGATTAGCGAAATCGTGAGAAGGCATTACGGACACGCCCTTGAAATTATGAAGAGTGGAGAGATAGAGGGGCCTTATGATTTAGTTTGGATTGATGCAGATAAGGAACACCAGATAGAATATGTAGAGTTTGCTATTTCTAAGCTGAAAACTGGTGGATGGCTCCTTATCGATAATGTAATTTGGGGCGGGGCAGTGTTCGATAAGAAAAAACTGACTAAAGTTGATTCGGGAGCGTCAAGAATACACCGACTTAATCAGTATATCGTTGAATGTAAAAAGGTGGAGAATGTACTCATCCCGGTTTGGGATGGATTACAGGTCTTAAGAAAAATCTAAGCCACTACGGCAGCAACCGCATCAGCAGCTTCTTGAAATAGTATAACCGAAGTCACTTCGAGGCCAGACTCATCAATGAGTTTCTTCGCCTCAATAGCATTGGTTCCTTGGAGACGCACGATTATAGGAACGTCTATGTTTCCCATGTTCTTGTATGCATCGACAATTCCTTGAGCAACGCGATCGCAACGAACAATCCCTCCAAAAATATTAACTAGTATAGCTTTAACCGCAGGATCTTTCAAAATAATCCTGAAAGCTTGCTCTACTCTATCAGCATCAGCTGTACCTCCAACATCAAGAAAATTTGCAGGTTCACCTCCACTTAATTTAATGATATCCATAGTTGCCATAGCTAGTCCAGCACCGTTAACCATACAACCTACGTTACCATCAAGTTTTACGTAGTTAAGCCCAATCTCGTCAGCTTCAAGTTCCGCCTGATCTTCCTCAGTTTTATCTCGCATAGCTTCATAATCTGGATGACGGTAAAGAGAATTATCATCCAGACTCACCTTAGAATCTACAGCAATTATTCTATTATCAGAAGTCTTAAGAACTGGATTAATCTCGAACATTGAAGCATCACAACCTATATACGCATCATAAAGTTTGAAAACAAAACTTGTCATTTGCTTAAATGACTGTCCACTTAGACCTAGATTAAATGCAATACGACGAGCTTGGAACCCCTGAAGTCCAGCTCCTGGATCAATCGTTTCAGTGAAAATAAGTTCCGGTGTATTTTCAGCTACTGCCTCAATATCCATTCCTCCTTCAGGAGAGTACATAATGATATTTCTTCCTGAAGATCTATCTAAAAGTACTGACATGTAGAACTCCTCTGTCTCGGATTCACCTGGATAGTAAACGTCCTGAGCTATCAAGACTTTACTTACCATTTTCCCTTCTGAAGAAGTCTGAGCTGTTACAAGGTGTCCGCCAAGTATTCCAGAAGCTACTTCTATTACCTTATCTATTCCCTTAGCTAGAACTACTCCGTGAGACCCTGTTTCTTTGACAGTACCTTTCCCTCGCCCACCAGCATGAATTTGAGCCTTTAGAACAAACCACTCTGTTCCTGTCTCCTCAGCTAATTTCAATGCCGCTTTGTGAGCTTTCTCAGGGGTGTCAGCAACGAGACCTTCTTGAATAGCAACTCCAAAACTTTTAAGGATAGATTTACCCTGATACTCGTGAAGATTCATCTTCTTGCTTATTTGCTTATAATTCGGGCGCTAAGGTAGGCAATTTTCGAAGGTTGAGTGCTAGATTGCACACGTGATTAAAGTAAATAATATTCAAAAGTCATTTGGGGACCTCAAAGTGCTAAAGGGCATTACAATAAATGTGGCTAAAGGCGAAGTGGTGAGCATAGTAGGAGCATCGGGAGCAGGTAAAACAACTTTACTACAAATCTTAGGTACCCTTGATACTCCATCTTATGGAGAGCTTGTTATTTCAGGGGAAACAGTCTCTAATTTATCTAGAACTGCGTTGGCTAACTTTAGAAATAAACATATAGGATTTGTGTTTCAATTCCATAGATTACTACCTGAATTCACAGCATTAGAAAACGTAATGATGCCAGCATGGATTTCTGGTATAAAGGATGCTGAAGCCGAAAAACGTGGAAAGGAATTACTATCTGAGTTAGGACTTTCTGATAGAGAAATGCATTTACCTTCCGAATTATCGGGAGGTGAACAGCAACGGATTGCTGTGGCGAGAGCTCTTATGAATAAGCCAGATGTGTTGCTTGCAGATGAGCCTTCTGGAAATTTAGATTCTGAAAATGCCGGAGTGCTTCACAATTTATTTTTTGAACTTCGAGACAAGCTTGGACTTACCGTAATTATAGTCACCCACAACGAGGATCTTGCCGCAAGAGCAGACCGAACATTAAGGATGGCTGATGGTGTCATTGTTTCGTAAAATCAAGATTCTATGATTTAATATTCATAATTTTAGGGGCAAACTATTTTTACTTTACTAATTCTACCTCACTAAAATCAAATGCAAAAGATTAATTCTATCGAGCAATATAAATCTCAGTATGAAAAAAGTGTTAAGAATCCAGAATCGTTTTGGGCTGAACAAGCTGATAACTTTAATTGGATAAAGAAATGGGATCAGGTCCTAGAATGGGAGTTTGATACCCCTAAAGTTGAATGGTTCATCGGGGGGCAGCTCAACATTACTGAGAATTGCTTAGACCGGCATCTTGAATCTAGAGGAAATCAAACAGCAATCCTCTGGGAGCCCAATGATCCTGCAGAACAAGCTATAGAAATAACATACAATGAATTGCACAACCGAGTATGCTCATTCGCAAACGTATTAAAACGAAATGGTGCGAAAAAAGGAGATAGAATATGCTTATATATGCCTATGACTCCTGAGCTTGCAATTGCAACATTAGCTTGTGCAAGAATTGGTGCAATACACTCAGTTGTATTTGCCGGCTTCTCTGCTAGATCATTAGAAGACAGAATAAAAGATGCTACATGTAACATTATTGTTACTGCAGATGGTGGTTATCGAGGAGCTAAAACTATAGAATTAAAACAAATCGTAGATAAGGCGCTTGAAACATGTCCGAGTATAAAAAGGTCTATTGTTCTTAAGAGAACAGGGGGGGAAGTGAATATGAAACCAGGGCGTGATGTTTGGCTTCATGAAGAACTTAATCAAGTAGATAACATCTGCCCAGCTGAGAAAATGAATAGCGAAGATGAGCTCTTTGTACTTTACACATCTGGATCGACAGGCAAGCCTAAGGGAGTTGTACATACATGTGGGGGGTATATGGTATACGCTGAATTCAGTTTCAGAAATGTATTTCAATATCAAGAGGGAGATGTATACTGGTGTACTGCAGATATAGGTTGGATAACTGGACATACCTACATAGTATATGGTCCACTATTAGCAGGAGCTACAACAGTAATGTTCGAGGGGGTGCCGACATATCCAGATGCAGGAAGGTTCTGGGAAATTTGTGACAAACATCATGTAAATCTATTTTACACTGCCCCGACTGCAATTAGAGCACTTCAGGCTCGTGGCAATCAATTTGTAAATCCTTACAGTCTTAGTTCACTTAGAGTATTAGGGTCTGTGGGGGAGCCCATCAACGAAGAAGCATGGCATTGGTATAACGATAAAATAGGAAAAGGTAATTGCCCTATAGTCGATACATGGTGGCAGACAGAAACTGGCGGAATAATGATCTCTCCTCTTGCAGGTATTACCCCGCTTAAACCAAGTTACGCAACACTACCTCTCCCAGGGATTCAGCCCTGCCTTGTTGACTCTGACGGAAATGAGATTGAGGGAAATGATGTTCAGGGGAACTTATGTATCAAATTCCCTTGGCCGAGTATGATTAGAACTACCTATGGAGACCACGATAGATGTAAACAAGTTTATTTCTCAACATACAAGGGTAAGTATTTTACTGGTGACGGATGTAGACGCGACGAAGATGGGTATTATCGTATTACTGGAAGGGTTGACGACGTTATTAATGTGAGTGGACATAGGTTTGGAACTGCAGAAATAGAAGCTGCCATAGACGAACACGAGAACGTGGTCGAAACTGCCGTGGTTGGATTCCCACATGAAATAAAAGGTCAAGGCATATACGCTTATGCTATATGTCACTCACAACCTACAGACATGGATGCGTTTATTAAGGAAGTAAATAAAACTGTTATAGAATTTATAGGCCCCATTGCTAAACCTGATAAAATTCTAATAGTTAGTGGTCTTCCAAAAACTCGTTCCGGTAAAATAATGAGAAGAATACTGAGGAAAATCGCAGAAGGAGATGTAAGTAATCTAGGTGACACCTCAACTCTCCTCGACCCTAGCGTGGTGGAGGAAATTAAAACTAGTGCTGGACTAGCTTAAACAGCTCCTTTTATATTAAATCCTGTTTATTATAAATTGCAGTCTTAGCAATCTTATCGTGTAGTGCTTGACACTGATCAGTAAGAGCTAAAAAGCACCCAAAAAACATAACAACACCTATCAAAGATCCTATAGGTTCAAGGAAAACTAGTCCTGTCAATAATGCAAGCATAGAAAAAACGCTAGAAGCATTTTTAATCACCCAACGTTTTAAATAAAGACTTAAATCCCCAGCGCTACCATCTTCATTACCCACTATATAACCAAGCACCATTTTTCCTGGACTTGCACCTGTAAAGGCTTCAATAAGAGAATACAAAAAATACCCAATCACAAAACCGCTTATCAAACCAACTATCGCACCAATTCCAGCCCCAAGACCTGCTGCCTCTAGTGCGCTTTCTATCTCAGCTAGTTCTTCAACAGCTAATCCTATTGCACCTCCTGCCCCAAGACCAAATACTCCAAAAATAGCTGCCAGACCTCCGGCAAAAAAACCGCCAAAAATCCAATCAATAACCGCAGCTCCAAGACGTGGTAAAAATCCAATACGTTTCATGTTAATTTATTAATATGCTTGTTGAATAAAGTAATGCTTCTGTCTTCGAATAGAGAGATAGAAGATATATCCCCGAAACTAAATCTACATCAAGTAATACGCTCTGTGAGGCAGTATTTATTTCATACGAAAACACCTCCCTACCTGAAGTCTCAGTAATTAAACAGATTTTTGCATTTGATGATAATGAGTTTAAATCAATTGTAATTTGGTTATTAGATGGATTGGGATAAACGTTAGGTGGGACTTTAAGTGTAGTTTCAGAAACAGAAACAATAGGGCAGTAAATTCCGTTGGGAGCAAGTTGCGGCAATTTATAAGCAGGGTTATTTACTATACTATGCATCATTGCATCAGTGTTTTCAAAAAGTTCAGGAGAGCAGGGCTCCCACTCCTCTTCAATTGCAGCACATATTCCTGGAGTATTTAGCACTCCCATATCTGTTGCAATGCACCAGTATAAATATTCAATAGCCATACACTCGTAATCACATGTAACATCTGTGTAGTGAAACCAAGCTTCTTCTGGGTATGAACCAGGAACTCCGAGAAATTGACCGCCGCGTGCGAGATCCATCGCTTGACAAAGTAAGGATCCGCCGGGGGGGGCTAGAGCGAAAGTAGATGGATAAAGTTCAACATGACCACAAACATTTATGGTGTGTAAAATTTCTTCTAAACAAGCGTCTTCAAACCAATCAACTGGAGCCCATGGAGATATTTCTTGAGAGTATAAGACTGCTGAAACGCAGAATGAATCATCCCAATTATCCATCATAGCATTTTCAGCAAGGGATCCATCTTCAGAAAATAGTGGCATGACAGCGTTAATACTAATTAACTGCTCAGCTAAATCTATATCATCTACTACCCCATTTTCATCATTATCTAAAAGTTCAGCTCCTATAGAAGCTGCGTGAAGAAGTTGAGCATCGCTTACTCCAGGTTCTGCATAAAACTTAATAGTTCCTAAAACGTTTATATATCTATCGAATTCAGAAAAAGCAGAATTACCAGCGTCTGGATTAGGAAGGATGTCTAGACAAGAAGATGATTGGGCTAAAGAAACAACAGTAGTTAAAAGAAAAATAAATATGAATACATGTTGCTTTTTAAACATCTTGTAATGTACACAAAAAGTCTATGAATATCAAGAATGTAAAGTGATATGAAATTTTTCGATTTAATCTTAATCAATTACATGATTTAAATATCGGTGAACAAAGCCGTAACAATCAACTCCTCTTTAACTCTAAATGTGCTTAAGATAAATTTAATCTTAACAAAGTTATTTAAATTACACTCTTTTATTATGCGCGCATAGTAAGTTTAATGTAACTTGTGCGCAAATAATGCCTACACAAGAGACTATAGATTTTAATTTAAGGTGGGGTTGGGCTAAGCTCGCCCGCCTTTACTCTGCTGAAGCGGAAAGAAGAGGGATCACTTTGTCTGTTGGCTATGCACTTTTAAGTATTGAACGTGAAGGAACACCAAGCACTAAGCTAGGACCAAGAATGGGAATGGAACCCACCTCTCTATCTCGTACACTTAGAGGAATGGAAAATAAGGGGCTTATAGAACGTCGCCCTGATCCTAATGATGGAAGATCCGTCCGAGTATTCCTGACTCCACTTGGTGTTGACTCTCGCCGCCAAGCAAGAGATCTTGTTGTGGGAATTAACAAACGCCTAGCCGCAATGCTTGGCTCAGAAACATTAAAAGAACTAAACGAAGGTCTTCAGCGATTAAACTCTATTCTCGAAGACCCAGAACATCTAATGCCATTAAAAAATGAGCACACCAATTAAAACACATCAAATTCGTCGGGTTGCAGTCCTGGGATCTGGAGTTATGGGGTCGGCTATTGCCTGCCACTTAGCACAAACAGGGTCAGAGGTTCTACTCCTCGACCTACCCTCAAAAGAAGGCCCAAGAAATAGCCCTGCAGAAGGAGCTTTGAAAGCTTCCATGAAATCAAAACCTGCTCCCCTTTATTCAAAAAGGTTTGTTAAGCGTATTGAATGTGGTAATTTTGACGATGATCTTAGTCGAATTGCAGAATGTGATTGGATTATTGAGGTTATCGTAGAAAGGTTAGATATTAAACAACAGCTTTTTGAGCGTGTAGAAGAATATCGCAAGCCAGGAACTCTTATTACTTCAAACACGAGTGGTATTCCAATTTCTCAATTAAGTGAAGGGCGTTCTGAAGATTTCCAAGAGCATTTTTGTGGAACACACTTCTTTAATCCTCCTCGTTATTTACAACTACTAGAAATAATTCCTGGACCTAAAACAGATCAGCGGGTTATAGATTTCTTTATGGGATATGGTGAGTCCGTACTCGGTAAACAGAGCGTTCTATGTAAGGACACTCCAGCGTTTATTGCAAACAGGGTTGGTGTTTTCGCAATCCAAGCACTATTTCACACAGTTGAGGATATGGGGCTTTCAATTGAGAAAGTTGATAAACTAACAGGCCCAGCTATGGGTAGACCTAAGAGTGCGACCTTTAGAACTTGTGACGTTGTGGGATTAGACACGCTAGTACACGTCGCTAATGGAGTAGCTTCTAATTGCCCTAATGACGAAAGATCTGAGTCCTTTAAAATTCCTGGATATGTTCAACATTTAGTTGACAACAACTGGTTAGGTAGTAAATCAGGACAAGGCTTTTACAAGAAAACTAAGGACGCGAAAGGAAAGCGTAACATTCAAGTCCTCGACCTTAAAACTCTTGAGTATAGAGATAAAGAGAAAATAAAGTACGCCACGCTCGAGGCCGCAAAACAGGTCGACGATCTTAAGCCTAGGACGAAGCTACTTTTCAATGGTCAAGACGAAGCCGGGGACTTCTATCGTAAAATTTTTACCGATGTGTTCTCGTATGTGAGTTATCGCATCCCTGAGATTAGCGATGAAATTTACCGAATAGACGATGCGCTTAGAGCTGGATTCGGTTGGGAGTTAGGTGCTTTCGAGAGCTGGGATGCGATCGGAATTAAGGAGGCTAGTGAAATTGCGAAAGAGCGTGGGCATAATGTTGCGGATTGGGTGGGCGAAATGCTCGAAGCTGGTCATGACTCCTTTTATAGAGTCGTTAATAGCACGAGAGAATGTTATGATCCAGTGAGTAAATCATATAAGGTGATACCAGGCCAGGATGGTAGGGTGAATCTAGAGTATGTGGGTGACGATAAGGTAGTTTGGTCTAATAGCGGAACAACAATTAAGGACATAGGGGACGGAATTCTAAATATCGAATTCCACACCAAGATGAACTCAATCGGTGGGGAAGTGCTGCAGGGTCTCAACAAGATCATAGACCTTGCGGAAGAGGGGTACAAAGGAGTGGTGGTTAGTAACAACGGGGGTAATTTTAGTGCCGGAGCTAACGTAGGGATGATCTTCATGCTAGCTGTGGAACAAGAATGGGAGGAACTCGACGCGGCAGTCAAGTACTTCCAAGACACTATGATGAGAATGCGTTACTCAGGGATTCCAGTAGTAGCAGCGCCTCACAATATGGCCCTTGGCGGAGGTTGTGAACTTTGCTTGCACGCCGATAAAGTTATTGCACACGCTGAAACATACATGGGCCTTGTTGAGTTCGGAATAGGAGTAATCCCAGCAGGTGGAGGGACGAAGGAATTCGTGTTAAGACTATCTGACTCATTTAAGGACGGAGATATTAGAATTAATGCAATGAGAGATAGCTTCCTTACTATAGGGCAAGCTAAAGTTGCAACTTCAGCATACGAGGCATTTGAACTGGGATATCTTGTGGAGGGTGTTGATGAGGTTTGTGTGAATCGTAGGGATCAGCTAGCTCAGGCCAAAGCTGCCGCAATCAACCTCGCCGATTCAGGATACACCCAACCTATCGAGCGCAAGGATATTACTGTACTCGGTTCTGAAGGAATGGGGATTGTATATGCAGGAGCAAACTCGATGGCCGCCGGGAAGTATATCTCCGAGCACGATAAGCTTATTAGCGAAAAACTCGGAAGAGTAATGTGTGGTGGAGATCTTACCGCTAAGCAGGAAGTGAGTGAACAGTATTTATTAGGTCTAGAAAGAAGGGCATTTGTTGAGCTTTGTACAGAGAGGAAAACTCTCGAGCGCATGCAGTCCCTGATTCAGAAAGGTAAAATCTTAAGAAACTAAACGATTATGGACGCATATATAATTGGAGGTTACCGCTCTGCGGTAGGTAGATCAGGAAAAGGCGTTTTTCGCTTTATGAGACCTGACGATTTAGGTGAGCAAGTAATTCGCCATCTAATGAATGACTTTCCTCAACTTGACAAAGAAAGAATTGACGATGTCATTGTAGGAAATGCAACCCCAGAAGCTGAGCAAGGACTCAACATTGGAAGGATGGTTTCTTTAATGGGATTAGATACTGAGAAAGTTCCAGGAATGACAATCAACCGGTATTGTGCTTCTGGATTAGAATCAATCGCTATTGCTTCTGCGAAAATTCACGCTGGAATGGCTGATTGTATTCTTGCAGGAGGGATTGAAACGATGTCCCCGATTCCTTTCGGAGGTTGGAGATTAGTTCCTAACTCTAAAGTTGCAAAAGACAACCCAGAGTGGTATTGGGGAATGGGTCTTACAGCTGAAGCAGTTGCAAATGAGTACGACATCAGTCGTGCAGATCAAGATACATTCGCTGTGGAAAGTCATATGCGCGCTGCAGCGGCAATTGATGCTGGTAGGTTTGCTACTGGGATTGCACCTATTACAGTGGAAGAAACATATCTAGATAAAGATGAGCGCCCAGCTACTCGAAGCACAGTTGTTGATACTGACGAGGGAGTTAGAAGAGGAACAACATCAGAAGCATTGGCAAAACTAAGAGCTGTATTCGCTCAAGGTGGATCAGTGACTGCTGGGAACAGCTCTCAAACATCTGATGGTGCGGCATTCGTTTTAGTTGTCAGTGAGAAAATGCTTAAAGAACTCAATGTAGAACCTATTGCAAGACTTAAGGCCTATCACGTAAGTGGCTTAGAGCCGAGAATTATGGGAATGGGACCTATTCACGCAGTTCCTAAAGTACTAGAGCGAGCTGGACTTAAGCCTGGAGACATTGATTTATATGAACTTAACGAGGCTTTCGCTTCACAAAGTGTAGCTGTTACTCGTGAGCTAGGACTAGACCCGGCGATGGTAAACGTGAATGGAGGGGCGATAGCTCTAGGCCATCCACTCGGTTGTACTGGATCAAAACTTACAATACAGCTCTTAGATGAGTTGAAACTTAGAGAGGGAAAGCATGGAATTGTAACCATGTGTGTAGGAACCGGGCAAGGAGCTGCGGGGGTATTTGAATACTTGAAATAAATTATTATGAGCGACGAAATAAAAAATATTGAAAAACCTATCACCGGCGGTGAGTTTATTATTCGCGATGTGAGCTGTGATGAAATTTTCACACCAGAAGAGTGGACGGAGGAGCATTTGATGATGAAACAAACTACAATGGATTTCATTAATTCAAGAGTTACACCCAATCTCGACGCTATCGATGCACAAGAGGAAGGACTTATGTCTCAACTACTTGAAGAAGCAGGAGAGCTAGGTTTATTGTGTAGTTCAATTCCAGAATCACTAGGTGGTATGGGTATGGACTTCAAGACATCTATGATCATAACAGAAGGAACAGGTGGTGGTCACTCTTTTGCTGTTAGTTATAGTGCACACACTGGTATCGCAACGCTTCCTATTCTTTACTATGGAAACGAAAACCAGAAAAATAAGTACATACCTGGTCTCGCATCAGGAAAGATAAAAGGAGCATATTGTCTTACTGAGCCCAGCTCAGGATCTGATGCAAATAGCGCTAAATCTCGTGCAATATTAACTGAGGACGGTAAGCATTATAACCTTAACGGTCAAAAAATGTGGATCACTAATGCAGGATTCGCAGATATATTCATTGTGTTTGCAAAAATTGATGACGACGAGAACTTAAGTGCGTTCATACTTGAAAAAGAGTACGAAGGAATCACAATGAACCCAGAAGAGAAAAAGATGGGGATTAAGGGATCTAGTACACGTCAGGTATTCTTTAACGACGTTAAAGTACCAGTTGAGAATCTTCTTTACGAGAGAGGTAAAGGATTTAAAATCGCTGTAAACATCTTAAATATAGGACGTATTAAACTTGGAGGAGTGGTTATCGGATCGTGTAAAAAAGGTATCGCAATATCTTCAAAGTACGCTAACGAAAGAGAACAATTCGGACGTCCTATTTCTAAGTATGGTGCTATTCGTCATAAAATAGGGGAAATGGCTATCACGACTTTCGCTTCTGAGACCGCTGTGTATAGAGCTACACAGAATATCGATGATGCCATAGCAGCATTGGAAGCTGAAGGAGTAGACCACGGGGAGGCTACCTTGAAAGGGATTGCTTCTTTCGCACCTGAGTGTGCTATGATGAAGGTAGTTTGTTCTGAAGTTACTGACTACATTGTAGATGAGGCAGTCCAAATTCATGGTGGTATGGGGTACAGCATGGAAACACAAGTCGAGAGAGCTTACCGAGATGCGAGAATAAATCGAATTTTCGAAGGAACGAATGAGATTAACCGCATGCTCACTGTAGACATGATTCTCAAGAAGGCTATGAAAGGAGAAATGGATCTTATGGGACCAGCTATGGAAGTGGCGAACGAGTTGACAGGAATTCCTGATTTCTCCCCTCCATCATCTGACGTATACGAACGTCACCTTGCTTACATAAAGAACTTCAAAAAGGCGGTACTAATGGTTGCGGGATCTGCAGCTCAAAAGCTTATGATGACCCTTGCTAAAGAACAGGAAATCTTGATGAGCATAGCAGACATGATGAACTGGACGTATTGTGCTGAATCTACTGTTCTTAGAGTCCAAAAGATTCACAATGCAAAAGGAGAAGAAGCCGCTGCATTAGCTCTTGATGCTATGCAGACTTATGTATATACTGTAGCAGATAAGATAAACGTTGCAGGAAAAGATGCTCTAGTAGGATTTGCTGAAGGTGACGAGCTGAAGATGATGATGATAGGAATGAAACGTTTCACAAAAGTAGAACCATTCAATTGTAAAGAAGCAAGACGAAGAGTTGCTGTAGCTTGCTTAGAGAAAAACGACTATTGCTTCTAGTATTTCTTACTGTTGAGTAAAACCTATTTTTATTATCAATATAGTCCTATTTTTACACCATGGCAAAGAAGAAAAATGTTATCACAAAAAAGTCTGAGAAGTTCCTCGAGAAGTATTTAAATAACCCTTCACCAACTGGATTTGAAGCTGAAGGACAAAAAATATGGTTAAATTATCTCAAACCATACATCGATGAGCATTTTGTTGACAGCTACGGCTCAGTGGTTGGAGTCATTAATCCTAAAGCCAAATACAAAGTTGTAATCGAGGCTCATGCAGATGAGATTAGTTGGTTTGTACACTACATAAACCCACAAGGATTTATATATCTTAGAAGAAATGGAGGGAGCGACCATCAGATTGCACCTTCTAAAAGAGTTGTGATTCATTCAGATAAAGGACCTGTAATCGGACTCTTTGGTTGGCCTGCTATTCACACTAGAAAGCCGGGCAAAGAAGAGACTCCGAAAGTAAAGAATCTATTTCTAGACGTGGGAGCAAAGGACGCGAAAGAGGTGGAGAAAATGGGGATTCACGTTGGGTGCGTAGTTACTTACCCAGACGAATTCATGATCTTAAATAAGAAGTGGTATGTCGGGCGGGCGCTCGATAATCGTGCGGGGGGATTTATGATTGCTGAGGTTGCGAGGATGCTTAAAGAAAATAAGGTTAAGTTGCCATTTGGTCTATATATTACAAATTCTGTTCAGGAGGAGATAGGTCTTAGGGGAGCCCAAATGATTGCTGAGCGCATCAAGCCAGATGTTGCTATTGTGACAGATGTATGCCACTGTACTCATACTCCAATGCTGAATAAAATTGAGCAGGGTGATACGGCAGCGGGTAAAGGGCCAGCTGTGACATACGGGCCAGCTGTTCAGAATAATCTTCTAAAGCGTATCATTGACACGGCGAAAGAAAATAAAATTGACTTTCAGAGAATGGCCGCATCAAGAACAACAGGGACTGACACTGATGCATTTGCATATTCTAATTGTGGAGTTCCTAGTGCTTTGATTTCATTACCTCTACGCTATATGCATACAACAGTTGAGATGGTGCATAAAGACGATGTTGAAAGTTGTATCAAACTGATTTACGAAACACTTCTCAAAATCAAGTCTGGCGAGGATTTTAAATACTTGTAAACGTGACGTTGAGCGACGGTTCTCAAAGCATTTTAGGGACCTCTAACATTTTTATTAGTTCGTCAATTCTTTTAGAATAAGCCTTTCGTGAATCTTCAGATAGTTCATCGCAAGATGCTAAATCTTTAGATAAAACGGCTAACTTTTCTTGGGAAGAATATAGTTTTATGCTATAATCTGTAGCTTGAGCTTCAGACTCTGTTCTTGTTTTATAAAGGTAACTAGCTTCCTCGACCAGCTTGCGAAGTTCTGCTTCATTCCAAGGTTTACTGATGTACTTATAAATTCGACCTTTATTTATAGCATCAATTACTGCGTCAATATCGGCATGACCAGTCAGTAACATTCTTACAGGATTTGGGTAATCGGGCATGATTAACTCGAAAAACTCCACACCGCTTATAGATGGCATCTTTTGGTCTGAAATAACAACTTCAATAGGATGATCTCTAAGAATTGAGAGTGCTTCAGATGGTTCAGTAGTTACATATACCGTGAAGTCTCTTCGGAAAGCAGCCCTAAATGAAGTTAGGTTGTGCTCTTCATCATCTAAGTATAGGACATTTATCATGTTGGAAAGCTAAGGATGAAAATCGTACCCTCCCCTATCGTAGATGAAATTTCTACCTTAGCATTGTGATCTTCTAGTATCCCTTGAACTATACTTAGACCTAACCCCGTTCCTTTACCAACTTCCTTTGTAGTGAAAAATGGAATGAAAATTTGAGCTTGGGTTTCTTTAGACATTCCAACTCCATTGTCAGATATTTCAACCTGAATAACCTCAACATTATCAGTCGTAACAACTCGAGTACTAACCTTTACAGATCTCTCGGATCTTTTTAAGTCAGTATCAGTTGTTGCATGAGCGGCATTCGTAATAATATTCATAAATACCTGATTCAACTTACCTGGCTGACAATTAATGTCGGGGAGATTTTCAGATAAATCCACTTCAACATCAACTACATGTTTAAGATTGCTTCTTAAGATGATTAAGGTCGAAGATAAAAGCTCATTAATATTTGCTTTAATTTCCTGATTGCCATCCATTCTCGAAAATATTCTCAAACCTCTTACAATCTCAGCAGTTCTATGGGCCCCATCCTCAACACCTTCAAGTAGTTCATCAATTTCAGTGACTGTAAAAGTAATGTCTAATTCTAGCAATTTACTTTTAACAGATTCAATAGATTCTTTTAGAGATTCACTTTTAGGATCAAGGTTAACAATCAATGAAAGAATTTCTTTAACATCAATAAAATCTCTCTTTAAGGAAACAGCACTTGAGGAAACATAGTTAATAGGATTGTTTAACTCATGAGCAATTCCAGCAGTAAGTTGTCCGATAGAAGCAAGTTTTTCAGACTGTATCAACTGCTCTTGTGTAGAACGTAAATTTTCAAGTGTTTCAGATAATGAAGCGTTGGTTTTTGTTAATTCACTTGTCCGTTCCTCTACATTCTGTTCAAGTTTAACATTTTGTTCTCGTTGAATCTTCTCATTTAGAAGTGAAGTATTTAATTCCTTTTCTTTTGCGAGTTCACTATCTTTCTTAAGTTGGTTAATTCTTGATCCTAAAGCCAAAGAAAGAACAACAAGCTCAATAGCACTACCCATAGGAAGAGCGTAAATAGTAGCTTCATTATATGGTATTATGCCAAAGTCCTTCAATGCAAAAATCACTACTGCAATAATAAAAACCGACCATCCCACAAGAAAATATCCTGCAGAAACATCTCCTTTCCTCCAGACCTTAATGGATGCAGGAATTAAAATAATTATTGAAAGAGCAGAAAAATTAATTAAATCATAAGAGGTATTGTAAAAACCTAAAACCAACAAGAGTGTAGCTACAAAATATGGTATGTATAGCAATCCAAAAAGCTTATCGTAGAAAGGCGAATTTTTCTTTAAATGTAAAAAATTACGGGAGAATAATATTGTTAAGACGCCACCTAATATTCCGAAAATATGTGTCATCCGAAGTGATATCCAGGGTATTGTTACCAAATTAAAAACCCTGTCATAACCATTAAGAACGAGTTGAGTCCCTCCAATAGCGATAATAAACAACACGTAGTGTAAATAGTTTTTATCCTTAACACTAAAGAATAAAAATAGATTATACAAAAGGAGGGACATAACTATGCCTAAGTAAATAGCAAATAAAACATCCCGAACATGACCCTCTGACAGGATTTTTTCTGAGCTTTCTATTCGTACAGGTAAAAGAAGTTGTTTCCCACTCCAAGCTCTTATATAACAAGTGAGGTTAGAACAGTCAATAGAAGGGATCAGGAACGATGGATAATTCCCAAAATTCAACCTATTGAGATTATTTGTATTATTTACACCGACAAGTTGATTGGAGATTGTGACACCATCACAAACCATAAATACTTGTAAAGAATCAATCGTGGAGTAGGCAATCTCAACGTGTAAACCAGCATCTTTATCAGGGTCGAGATTTAACCGAGCCCAAATCCAAGTATTTGAGTTTCCTAAATTAGGAACACTAACATTGGGTTTCACCCAAACATCATCAAATAATTCATTAGGGGTTAAGGCCGTTACATTCGCATCGGTTAATTCTAAAAGCTCAATTTCTAAACCTAAGTATTTTTGAGAAAGTGCATTTTTGGAAAAACCTATTATTGAGAAAACAATAATAATGAACTGAAACTGTCTGATTATTGAAATCATACAGAAATATTAAAACAAACTTTCAATCTTCCTTTAGAGCCTTTAATATTCATAACATAACCTGTCGGATCTGCCCATAGTTCATCCAAAAACACTCTCACATCCTTTTGCGATTTAGGAAGGTCATCTGGGAAAATAAATTGCTCAATGCTTGCTAGTAATTTATCATTCGGATATTTGAAATACCCATCATCACCGAACTGATCTTGAATACTCCACCCCATTTTATCTCTCATTTTCCTTGTAACTGGGGATGTAAGAGCAAGTATGTTCCTTAAATCTAAAATTGACATTGAGGCCATCGCAGATTGTACCATCCACTCTACTCCAAGTCCCATGCCTGCTAATTCAATAGAATTCCACATACCATTAAGCTCCATCGTGCCATCTTTCAATAAAGTAGCAAGCCATGGTTTCAACCCTTCATCCATATGTCCTACAGCTTGATACAAAGGAAAATCTTCTGGCTTATCACCTGATTGAAGCCGTGTACCACCTAATATTTTATTTCCATCAGCTGACATGGCAACTATTAATATTACATCATCTCTACCAATCCAATCAGTATTAAACGATGAAATATTTTTTATACCATAAGCATGAAGTACACGCTTATGGCCTTCAACCATAGCTTGACAAAGTACCACGTCCTCAGAAGCCCTTAAGATTTTAAGGACAACTTCATCAATAGGTTTTGATTCTCTGAGTTTAGAAGTTAGAGTCTTGGATAGATAACTGCTCATCGAGTTCAAGGTATAATCGTATATCAGGTAAATTTTCGCCTAACATTAAACGGCGACATGATTCGGCAGCAAAAGCACCACCAGATGCTACGTCAGAGTGTAACTGAGGCCAACCAACAAGTTTAGTTCCCATTAAAGCTAAGCTCTCTCTTCCTTTTTCGGAAGCAGAAGCAAAATCTACAAATAAATTAAGCGTTTCAGGAGTCCAAGTTTCTCTAGATTTTAATGAAACCATTGTTTCATAATCTATTCTACCATGAAGAAATCCATCATCTTGAGTTAACATGTCATATCTCTCTATATCTAACATGCCTCTATCACTTGTATCCATAATAACAGGAATCTTTCTCTCCATAGCTTCTAAGCGTATTAAAGCTTTTGCAGCCAGTCCATCACACGCATCTATCACAACATCACATTTTTCTATAAAAGAACTAATGTTATTCTCAGTAACTCCTTTGGGAAAAACTTCAATGTTTATGAATGGGTCTACTTCCGAAATAGCTCTTGCAGCTATTATCCACTTAGGCATACCCAATTCGTGAACACCTGCTCTTATTCTATTCAAATTTGACAACTCTAAATCATCGAAATCAGCAAGAATAATAGTTCCAGCAGATCTCTCCATCGCTATGTTAAAAGCGGCTGCCTGACCTACTGAAAGGCCAACAATTCCTACAGTCTTTAACGCTAAACCATCTTGCTCCTCTTTAGTAATTCTGTTCTTATTTCTATTTGTTCGAACTTCCACAAACTCATCCTCGGGAAGAAGTCTTACAGCAGATCCAGTCCAATTAAATACAGCCCAACATCCGTATGTATCCCAATCTTTTCCTAATAGTATTTCACCTATAGCCTTAGCAAGGCCTGTTGGGTCTTGCTTTAACATAGGGTTACGTATGATAGCTAATTCAGCAACTTGATTTTCAAGTGTGTCACTAATCGTCCGTATAGAGCCGTCAAGTTTAAGTTCTGAAAATCTCTTTATCCCCTCAACAGTTGATGGATCAATTATTTCCGCTTTCCAGCTAAGAGTATCTGCATATAAATCACTTGAAGACATAGTGCAAAATCGGAAATAGTTTTCCTTTTTTTACATAACATAGATTGAGTTCTTAACAACTAAATAATGACAGTTTATTCACTATAATAAACCCTCAAATGGCCTTTTGCAAGCTCATTTGCCCAATTTCGTAGAGCTACAAATCCAGATTCGGATTCTGGTGAAATTGATTGTTTCTTCATCCTTAACAATAACCACCCATAAAGCCCTATAAGCATCTGCTCTACAGGGTGACTTACATCTTCTTTTTGCTTAGCTACTAGGTCATGAAGCATCGGATTTGCTGCTTCAAAAGCTTCCTTATACCTCAAATCATCTAATGGCCCAAGTAGCATTTCATGTAAATGAGCTAACTCAACCACAGGTTCATTGACCGTAGAGACATGACCCGACTCTTCCTTCCCTTGCGCTCTCATTTCCTTAGCAATACTGACTATCCAATCTTTTTCTTTTTCTGGGTTAGTATCCTCTCGATGAGCAGTTTCGGTAGCCCAATGCTCAAGAATTTCAGGAGTAAAATTTGAAGCTCGTATTAAATCTTCTATTTGCCATAAAAACAAAATATATTCAATAATATGTTCTTTTTTCTTTTTTTCAGAAAGTGTCATACTCAAATCTAATCATTTGTTTTATTAAGAGCAATAAGCACCTCCTGAGTGACATCTATAGCTTCAGTTCCGTACAACACTCCTTCACCACTTAATCCCCAATTAAAAACAATGTCTATGCCTTTTTCTTCAGAAAACACTCTTAAAGTTTCAGAAAGATGAGCAGCAATTGTTGCTTGCATTTTTGATTCTTTAGACACAAAAATCTGCTCTGCTTCATATTGCAATTTCTGTAATAGTTGTTCGATCTCATTAACTCTATTACTTGCAATTTTAATCTCACTAGCAGTAGCATTACCTGAATTTGCATAATTTATTAACTCTTGCGCCTCTTCTTGTAGTGGCTCAGAATCTTGCTTTAGTAATGAATCTAACTCATACATATTCTCTCTTAAAGTAGCTTCTAAAGATGTAATTAAATCCATACCCTGTCTTAGTGTATCTCCATGTACGTAAGCAATAACAGCTCCTGTATGACTTGAAATTAGTGGTGTTTTAGGAGCAAATTGTATATATGTTAAAGCTATAAGCCAAACTCCAACAACACCTAAAACTAATTTACTATTCATGATTGTTATTTTATTTAGATTGCGAAGATATACTTAGTGGTGATGTTAATTCATTATCCCAAGCTCTTTTAAGTTTAGGTATTTTAGGTGAAGAAGAACTTGCCACAGCTCTCATAAGGCTATGGATGATTGGTCTATTGTTAACCTTCATATGACAAACAAGTCGTTTGGGACAAGCGCCTAATGACGATTTTATATCAAGAGCTGTTCTTCCTAAAGATATTTTCATTACACCTCGAGCAATGCCTTGCTTAATAAACTCTATCAACATCCGCTGATAAATCGAGTGCGTTTTGTTTTCATTTAGATTAAAGCCCACAAAAAAAGCTTCGACAGAGTAATCTGTAACAATTCCACATTGAAACCCTACGAGTTCATTGTCAAAATAATAACCGATTACAGGAAAATCATCTTTCCAATATTTTTTGAGAAAAACAAGGTCCTCTTTGTATAGCATTCCAAGCTTAAACCCAGCTCGTCCGTATACCATAGAGTACAGAGCGTAAAGCTTATCTGCATTTTCTACAACTTCCTCAAAACTTAATTCTCGCAAAACTAAAGCAGATGAATCTTTATCAATTCGTCTAAGTTTAGTTCTAGATTTTTTCCTAAGTGCTGAGCTATATTCATCTAAAGTCTTCCATTCAGGATTTAAATCAATCTCCATTACAGGGTCAAACTCAATATCAATCCACTTCTTATCCCAAAAAGATTTTCCTGAAATACGTTTGCTCCATGGCACATTTGAATAGTGGTCTTTTACCATAAAAGTACGGGGGATAGAGTTCGAGCCTTCTTTACCTACTTTAAAGTCAAAAGCTTCTTTAATAAGAGCTTGCCTATCTAATTCTGACACATTTTCATCAAATCTATAAGCGTGATCTCCGCTTGATAGAACAGACCCCATTACACGAATATTTAACCTAAAAACGCCTTCATTTCTATAGAGAAAAGTTTGGGCTAATTTAAAAAAAGGCTTGTCAGCTTTAAGGAATTGACCTCTTGATTGACTAGTTGCAACAGTATCTTCGATAATTGCAATTCCCTTCACATCTTCATTATCATTAAACCAACACACAGCCGTTAAAGATCTGTTTTCTACACAGAGTGCCGCTTTAACAGATCGAGAATCGAGAAAAGCGCTTGGGGTTTTTAACTTAAGAAACTCATCCCATTTGTGCCAATCCTCATCGCCCCAATCCTCTAAATGTGATGCTCTAATCATTTTTAATTGCATAGAACATTGTGCCAAGTAAAAATAATAAGAGTAATAAACTACCGAATCCATTAACTAAACCTGCTAATTTTCTTCCTGGTAATTCAAATTTTAATTCAACCGTATGCTCCCCCCTTGGGAGTTCTATAGCTCGTAAAATATAATTTGCTCTGAAAAGTGGAGTCTCTACACCGTCAATATATGCAGTCCATCCGTCTCCATACCAAACTTCACTTAAAACCATAATACCAGCTTCATCGGATTGAGTTTTATAAACTGAACCTTCTGGGTGATATTTCAATAATGTGACATTTGAACTCCCTGTAGTATCAGATGATTCATAAGATATTATAGATTCAAACTCTCTACTAACAATTGCTGTTGATGCAAGATCTACATTTCGAATACTCTCAATTTCAGATTCCGGAGTATCTACCCAAGTGATCTTATTTGTCACCCAAGCAGATCCAAGCGCGCCGGGGAGAAGCAATGGAGTTTCTGCTCCTGGGAGGATTATATACTTTGTATTAAGCATCGTCAAGGCCCTAAGACTCGACATTGCTAAACCCACACCTGAAGTGCTAGCAATAGAAGCAAATTCACTTCTTTCTGGAACAAGCACCCTATCTATGAAATCTTGATATCTGCGGAGTTTAGCTCCATGATATCCTCCTACAGATTTATGGAAATACGATGTGCGAGCATCATTAAATGGGTTTCCCCAATCAAGGACTCTATAATGTGTTAAAGAGTTGAGCGCATTAAAAGAAGCCGCTAAACTAGCTTTGACATGACGCCTTGAAAGTTTATGTCCGAGTTTCTCCTCAGCAATATCAATATGTTTTGCTTCCAATTCGGAAAAACCTTGTAGATCTTTAGATTCTATTTCAAGAATGGCAAGGTCAGCTGCATTAGGCTCAAATGGATAAAGGGCTTCGAATGAATCAACCCATTTTATATTATATCTCTTATCAACTAAAGCCAACTCAGAAATCATAATAACTGCAAGTATTGAAATCACTATTCTCTTGTCTAAAATTCCTTTTAGTATCATGAAAATTGCCGCTGCCGCAACAGATATTAAACTAAGAGAGCGTAGAACATCAGATTGAAATAATTCAATGCGCAATTGTGTAACACTCTGTTTTCCCAGTTGAATTAAAGCTTGGTCTGGTCTTATACTTGAAGTGAAATCAAAAAAGGTTGTTGGAGAAATATAGAAAATAAATAAACCAGCCGAAATTCCTAAAAGAGAAAACACCCACAGCTTCCATTTCCCATTTGAAGCATCTTCCCAAATTTCTTTTAATGCTAAAGCTCCTCCAGCAGCAACAGCTACCTGGACTATTACAAGCATCATTTTAGTATCGCGAAATTTATTAAAAAGTGGTACGTGGTTTAAAAAGAAGTCTGAAACGGGCGAAGCTTCTCGCCAAGATAGAATTATAGCAAGAATAGTAATGAGCATAAGTGGAAATCTTAGCGGGTCACGACCCACAAAGAAGAATGCAAGCATTAAAGCAAAAGCAATTGCGCCAAAGTAAAAAGCACCCCCGCTAAATCTCTGCTCTCCCCAATACAATTGGTCACCTCCTCCTTTGATATCAGGGATCATCATAGACAACCACTCACCTCTAGACATACTGTATTCAAGAATATAATCTTTTGACAATCCCGACTCCAGTTCGTCTTGAACGCCTGAATAATTCGTTAAGACAGTTTCTCCTCGTGTTGTATGATGAGAGTAGTTCTGAGTTAATGCGAGTTCCGCAGATTGTGGGAGGATCGCAAAAAACCCGCCAACTAAAAGGATGAAAGACGTTTTAAGAGCTTGCTTTATATCACTCTTGTACGACAACAATATAAA
>Ga0206681_10000445_pt1 | contig 22325 bp, 16 predicted proteins | sample M150012015metaG_FD_161048 | JGI IMG/M metagenome (GOLD analysis project Ga0206681, IMG submission 161048) | Ammonia-oxidizing marine archaeal communities from Monterey Bay, California, United States - M1 500m 12015 | ecosystem: Environmental > Aquatic > Marine > Intertidal zone | place: USA... | reverse complement strand
TTGGTTCATTATATAAGACAGTTTCAAGATAAGAAGTACTTTGATTTAGAGATGAATGATTCTGATAGTCAGGAAGACTCTGATGAACAAGAGATGCAATAAAATTAGTTTTAAATGGAATTTCAAATTACACAAAAAGCAAAAAGAAATACATACCTGATATTGGGAGGTGGTTTAGTATTGACCCTGATTGGAGTATTTTCTGGAATGAACGATGATCATTTTATCACCAGATTAATGGCAAATGGGCTCATTAATGCCTTTTTCTTTTTCGCTCTGGGATTGGGGGCATTGTTTTTTCTTTCTTTGGCTTACGCTACCGAAACAGGTTGGTATGCTTCAATTAAACGAGTTATTGAAGCGGTTGCAGGATTTTTACCATATGGCATTGGCTTTTTTGCTCTGATATTACTCACAATTACATTTTTGGATGGCGCTCATATCTATTCGTGGATGGATCCTGCAGTTGTTGAACATGATGAAATAATCCAGGCGAAATCAGCTTATTTGAATAAACCGTTCTTTTGGATAAGGACCTTAATCTACTTTTCTGTGTATTTGATTTTTTTAAATGGATTTAGAAAAAGATCTATAGAAGAAGATAAAATAGGAGGGACAGAACTTCATTTTAAAAATTACCGACGTGGAGCATTGTTTTTAGTATTTTTTGCCGTATTCAGTTCGACTTCATCATGGGATTGGTTAATGTCTATTGATGTGCACTGGTTTTCAACTCTTTTTGGTTGGTATACATTTGCTGGTATGTGGGTCTCTACAATGGTCGTACTTATTCTGGTGACCTTATATCTGAAGAAGTTAGGACATCTTGAAAAAGTGAATGATTCACACATTCATGATTTGGGGAAATGGGCCTTTGCTATTTCATTTCTTTGGTCTTATTTATGGTTCTCACAATTTATGTTGATTTGGTATGCAAATATTGGAGAAGAAGTGGTGTATTTCCAGATGCGAATTGAAAATTATAAAATATTATATTTTTCTATGTTCATCATCAATTTTGCCTTCCCTATGTTGATATTAATGTCTCGTGAAGCGAAACGACATGCGGGGATATTAACTTTTGTGGGGCTTGTGATTCTTTGTGGACATTGGTTGGATGTGTACATCATGGTGTCTGGGGGCTCTTTAGGTTCCACGGCACAGATTGGAGCTCTGGAAATTGGTATGGCCCTTTTACTTACAGGGATATTTATCTGGGTTATTTTGAGAAATTTAACCAAATTGCCTTTGACGCCAGTTAATCATCCTTTTTTGGACGAAAGTGTCCATCACGAAATTTAATGAACTAGTAGATATACAAAAATGGAAAAATTAATAATTCTTATCGTTCTCATTATCGGAGCTATTGCTATAGCGCAACTGGTAAGAGTTTATGAGCTTACCTCTAAATTGAAGAAAGGGGCAGAACATGAAGTTACAAATCGGGATAACAATTTGAATTCAAAGCTCATGTTGGGGTTCATGATATTTCAGTTTTCTGGGTTTATTTATTTGATGCTGAAATATGGCTGGACGGGGCGCGGAGAAGCTGCTTCCCTTCAGGGAGTTGAAACAGACTGGTTGTTAAATTTAAATTTTATCATTATCATATTTGTGTTTTTTGTTACCAATTTTTTATTGTTTTACTTTGCATATAGGTACGTTCGCAAGCCTGGAGTAAAGGCCACTTTTTTCGCACATGATAATAAATTGGAGTTATTATGGACAGCAGTTCCTGCAGTTGTTATGGCAGTAATTATAATTCTCGGTTTAAGGACCTGGAATGAATTGACATCAGGACCAACCAAAGATTCAGAAAAAATTGAATTATTTGCTGAGCAGTTTCAATGGACAGCAAGGTACTCTGGAGAAGACAATGTTCTAGGAAAGTACGATTATAAATTAACCACGGGAACCAATGGCCTGGGATTAATGACAAAAGCGACAATCGATTCTTCTATTTCGGAAATATCAATGTCAATATCTAAAACTGAACGTTCTCTTAAACTGATGCATTTGGATCATATGTCTTCGTTTTACCGTAATCTGGACAATTCATCTTCGTATAAAAATTCTGCAGATTCCGTATATGATGAGATTGTAAAAGCTGAACGCTTTAATCTGGTGGAAGCAGAGGAGAAATTAATGAAACTTTACGCTAAACAAATAAATGCTGATGGTCATTTGACGGTTAATGTTTCAAGCCCAAATCAGGAGACACAAAAAATAATTGATAAGCTGGAAGACGAATTAATTGTAAAAGGAGAAATTTTACGTTCATTAAGTCAAATGAAGATAAACCACAATGCTAAATCAGATGATCAAGCGTGGAATGACATCATTCAAAAAGACACCTTGTTTTTATGCCAGGGAAGAGAATATGAAATGAGTTTTCGCTCTAAAGATGTGATTCACTCTGCATATTTCCCTCATTTTAGAGTTCAAATGAATGTGGTACCTGGAATGCCTACTCGATTTAAATTCACGCCTTCTTTAACTACAAAACAAATGCGTGAAAAAAAGAAGGATCCTAAATTCAATTTTATTTTGATGTGTAATAAAATTTGTGGGACCTCACATTACAAAATGAAAATGATAGTTGTTGTTTATCCTAAGAAGGAATATCAGAAGTGGATGAACAATAAAAGAGAGAATACGTTTAAAGATCAATATTATCCATCTGAGGAAAATACTGAAGCTTCAAATACCGAATTATAAAATATAAAATATACTACGATGTCTACAGTATCACACGAAAATGATCATCACGATGCGCATCATCATGAAGAGTCCTTTGTATCAAAGTACATCTTCAGTCAGGATCATAAAATGATTGGTAAGCAGTTTTTGATGACAGCCGTCTTTATGGGATTGGTTGCAATGATGCTTTCTATATTATTTAGAATCCAGCTGTCTTGGCCAGGGGAGGAATCTGGATTTTTGAATGCATTTCTTGGAGATGACTGGGCTCCTGAAGGGATTATGCAGGAAAACATGTATCTAGGCCTTGTTACCATACACGGAACAATTATGGTGTTTTTCCTTCTTACGGGAGGACTTTCCGGAACATTTTCCAATATTCTTATTCCGCTTCAATTAGGAGCTCGTGATATGGCTTCTGGGTTTTTAAATATGCTATCTTATTGGTTCTTCTTTCTATCTACAATACTCATGTTCTCGTCTTTATTCGTATTCGATGGTGCTATTTTTGGTTTGCAGATAGGTGATCCTACATCCGCACTGCCGGATCATACAGTATGGGATGGGTCTGGACCTGCCATGTCCGGATGGACAATTTATCCCCCACTTTCCGGTTTACCTAATGCGGAACAGGGGTCCGGTTTAGGAATGACATTATGGTTATTCTCTATGGCGATTTTCATTATTTCCTCATTACTCGGATCACTTAATTATATCGTAACTGTTATTAACCTTCGTACCAAAGGAATGAAAATGAGCAGAATGCCACTTACAATTTGGGCATTTTTTGTCACTGCTATACTTGGTGTCTTATCATTCCCGGTATTGCTTTCTGCAGCTCTCCTGCTCATTATGGACAGAATGGCAGGAACCAGTTTTTATCTTTCCGATATTATAGTTCAGGGTGAAATGTTGGCAAATCATGGAGGCTCTCCAATATTATATCAGCATTTATTTTGGTTTTTAGGACACCCTGAGGTCTATATTGTACTTTTGCCGGCGCTTGGCTTGTCCTCTGAAATTATTGCCACAAATTCCCGAAAACCTATTTTCGGATATAAAGCCATGATTGGCTCCATTCTTGCAATTGGATTTTTATCCTTCATTGTATGGGGACACCATATGTTTGTTACAGGGATGAATCCGTTCTTAGGGTCGGTGTTTGTATTTACAACTCTTCTAATTGCAATCCCATCAGCCGTGAAGGTATTTAATTACCTCACCACATTATGGAAAGGATCTTTGATCCTAACACCAGCAATGATGTTTGCGATTGGTCTTGTTTCTACTTTTATTACAGGTGGAGTTACCGGAATTATTTTAGCAGATTCTGCTCTGGATATTTCGGTTCATGATACTTATTTTGTCGTAGCGCATTTCCACATAGTTATGGGAATGTCTGCTGTATTAGGAATGTTTGGTGGGGTATATCATTGGTTCCCAAAAATGTTTGGTAGGATGATGAATATGCGACTTGGATATATTCACTTTTGGATTACAATCATAGGAGCATATGGAGTATTTTTCCCTATGCATTTTGTAGGATTGGCGGGAGCGCCCAGGCGTTATTATGATTATTCTGTGTATCAGACCTTTGATCAGGGAGCTTTTGATATGATGATGGACCTCAATGCGATAGTAACGTTCTTTGCCATATTTGCAGCATTGGGCCAGGCATTATTTATTTTCAATTTCTTTTATAGCATATTTAGAGGGCCAAAAGCACCTCAAAATCCATGGAGATCGAACACGCTTGAATGGACTGCTCCCGTGGAACATATGCACGGCAATTGGCCAGGAGAATTACCGACGGTTCATAGATGGCCGTACGATTATTCAAAACCTGGAGCTAAAGAAGATTTTATTCCTCAGAACGTTCCATTAGCCGAAGGGGAAGAAGAGTATTAATCTGACTTCTGAATTTCATTTGATAACTCGGCTTCAATTTTTACAAGCTCCGCAAAAAAAGCGCTTCCAAACTCCCTAATAATAGGTTCTTTAAGGAATTTATATACAGGAACTTTTAATGACTGTCCTAAGGCGCATGCTGGATTACAAATATCCCATGCCTCATAATTTATAGCCGTAAATTCATTGAAGTCTTTTATTCTTATCGGATACAGATGACACGAAATGGGTTTGTTAAAGTCAATATCTCCATTTTCATATGAGGACTCTATCGCGCATTTAGCCGTATTAGATTCATCAAAATAGACAAAACAACATTCTTTTTTATCTATTAGTTTGGTGGCTGGTATATCATCTTCATCGAGATAATATATCTCATCTTGGTCAACTAGATTAATCCCCTTTTCACTCATATAAGGTTTGATTTTATCTAGGTTTTTTGTGAGCTTATCAACCTCCTTATCTTTTAAAGGAGCTCCTCCGGATCCCTTTACACAACAAGCTCCTTTACATCTGCTGAGATCACAAACAAATTCCTTGGCAAAGATTTCTGTGGATATGATTTTATCTCCAATTTCAACTAGCATTATATAAAAGTAAAGCTTATTTCCTTTTTTATTCTGATTAAATGTATATCTTTGTGTCCATAATTACATATGTTTATAGGAAAGAGGGGACGAGAGTCCCCTCTTTTATTAAACAAAAAAAGGGATGATTTCAAAGGAAAAGGTTATAGCGCTGATTGATGAACGAATCAATGATTTGCAAAAAAATATTTATGTAGTTGAATTATCTATTTCTGCAAAGAACTTAATCCGAGTGGAAATTGACAAAATAGAAGGTTCGGTTTCTGTGGAAGAATGCGTCTCTATTTCTAGAAATATTGAGCATAATTTAGATAGAGATTCCGAAGATTTTGAGTTAACTGTTTCTTCAGCCGGATTGGACAAACCATTGCGTCATATCAACCAATATAAAAAGCATATTGGACGTATAGTACGGGTGAAACCGATGTCTGCACCTAAAATTGAGGCCCGACTTACAGAGGTAACAGAAAAAGGTATAAGGTTAATCCATTCCGAAAAGAAACGGATAGAAGGAAAAAAGAAGAAAGAGATAGTTGAAGAAGAGTACATTTTCGACTTTAAAGAAATAAAAGAAACAAAAATTGTAGTATCATTTAAATCGTAGTATATGAATAGTATGGAATTAGTTGACTCGTTTTCAGAATTTAAGGAGCTTAAGAACATCGATAAGCAAACGATGCAGCATATCTTGGAGGATGTTTTTAGAGCAATGTTCAAGAGAAAATTTAACACAGATGAGCATATAGATATTATTGTCAATATTGACAAAGGAGATGTTCAAATCTTTTTGAATAAAGAAATTGTAGATGACGGAGAGGTTGAAGATATAAATACGGAAATTGCTTATTCTGATGCAATTAAAATTGAACCTGATTTTGAAATTGGGGAAGAGGTAACAGAAGAATTTCGTTTTGAGGATTTTGGAAGAAGAAATGTCCTGTCGTTAAGGCAAAATTTGATTTCAAGACTTTTGGAGCTTGAAAAGGACCATATTTATAAAAAATATAAAGAACGTGTTGGAGAGATCATTACGGGTGAGGTGTATCAGGTCTGGAAAAAAGAAATTTTGGTAATGGATGATGATGACAATGAGTTGCTTTTACCTAAATCAGAACAAATTCCTTCAGATTTCTTCAAGAAGGGAGAAACAGTTCGGGCAGTGGTAGCAAAGGTAGATATGAGAAATAGCACTCCGGTAATTATTTTGTCACGAACTGCACCTGAATTTTTGGAGCGACTTTTTGAACTTGAAGTGCCCGAAGTGTTTGATGGCTTAATCACTATTAAAAAAATTGTTCGTGAACCAGGAGAACGTGCCAAAGTAGCTGTAGAATCTTATGATGATCGTATTGATCCAGTGGGAGCATGTGTTGGAATGAAGGGCTCTCGTATTCATGGAATTGTCCGTGAATTAAGAAATGAGAATATTGACGTGATTAATTACACTGCAAACAATCAGCTTTTAATACAAAGGGCATTATCTCCGGCTAAAGTGACTTCAATGGACATTATTGAAGAGGAAAGCAGAGTGAAAGTATATTTAAAACCGGATCAGGTTTCCTTGGCCATAGGAAGAGGAGGAAATAATATTAAATTGGCTGGAAAATTATGCGGATATGAAATTGATGTATATAGAGATGGAGAGGTAGATATTGAAGATGTCGATTTAGAAGAATTTGCGGATGAAATTGATAGTTGGATTATAGATGAATTAAAGGCAATTGGATGCGATACGGCCAAGTCAGTATTGGAGATCAGTTTAGAAGATCTCACTCAAAGGACTGATCTAGAAAAGGAGACCATTGAGGAAGTATTTCGTATATTAAATGCAGAATTTGAATAAATTTGAAAATTGTAGAGTAGGTTATGGCAGGTAGACCAATAAGATTAGGAAAGGCAGCAGGAGAACTCAATGTGGGGCTGGAGACTATTGTGGAATTTTTAAGCTCGAAGGGTATAAATATTGATGCAACCCCTAATTCTAAATTGACTCAGGATCATTATGAGTTATTATGTGATGAATTTGCCGCAGATCAGGATCTTAAAGAAAAATCTAAAGGGGTAATAAGTCATAGAGAAAAAAGAGAATCGCTTTCTATAGAAGACCCCAAACCAGTAGAAGAACCTGAAAAAAAGGTGGAACCTGCAATTAACATTGATGAAATTAAGCGACAGGTTATAGAGGAAACCTCTCCTGAAAAAGCGCCTGAAAAGGATGTGAAAGTTGTCGGAAAAATTGATTTAGATGCCTTAAATCAAAAATCGAAACCAAAGCCAGAACCAAAGCCAGAACCAAAGCCAGAGCCAGAATCTGCGCCAGAAGGAGAAGCTAAAGAAAGTAAAAAGACGGAAGAACCGAAAGAAGAAAAACAAGAGATTACTTCGTCTGAAGAAATTGAGACCATTAAAGTTGAAACAAAAAAGATTTCTGGTCCAACAGTTCTTGGGAAAATTGATTTGCCAGTTAAAAAGGAGAAATCTCCGGCAGGGAGTTCGAAACCAGACCATCTGAATAAAAGAAAGCGTAAAAGAATTAAAAAAGTTGAGGTTCCTCCTGCAGGTAATAAAACTGCACCGAGTAAGTCAAAAAATTCTAAAACGGATAAGCCTGAAATATCTGAACAGGATATTCAAAAGGAAATAAAAGAAACACTTGCAAGACTTTCTAACAAAGGAGGGAAATCCAAAGCATCAAAGAATCGTCGACAGAAGAGAGAAAGTGTTGCTCAACGTCGGCAGGAAGAGATGGAAATGGCTGAACTTGAGGAAAAAATCCTGAAGTTAACCGAATTTGTAACGGTATCCGAGCTGGCTACAATGATGAGTATTCAACCCACACAGGTTATTTCTGTTTGTATGTCTTTAGGGATTTTCGCCTCAATTAATCAGAGGTTAGATGCAGAAACCATACAAATTGTCGCGGAGGAGTTTGGATTTGAAACACATTTTGTAAGTGCAGAGGTTCAGGAGTCCATTCCGGTGGTGGAAGACCTTGAAGAAGACTTGATTGACAGACCTCCCATTATTACTGTGATGGGACATGTTGACCATGGAAAAACATCTTTATTGGATAGAATTCGGAATGCCAATGTCATAGAAGGTGAAGCCGGAGGAATTACCCAGCATATTGGGGCGTACTCATTATCTTTAAAAGACGGTCGAAAAATGACATTTTTGGATACTCCGGGTCATGAGGCTTTTACTGCGATGAGGGCTAGAGGGGCACAGGTGACTGATGTAGCAATTATCATAGTTGCTGCTGATGACGATGTAATGCCACAGACTAAGGAAGCAATTTCCCATGCTCAGGCAGCGAATGTTCCTATGGTGTTTGCAATTAATAAAATTGACAAAGAGGGATCCAATGTGGATAAAATTAAAGAACAATTATCCAATATGAATATATTGGTTGAAGATTGGGGAGGTAAATTTCAATGTCAGGAGATTTCAGCAAAAGAAAATTTAAATATTGAAGAGCTTTTGGAAAAAGTACTTCTTGAAGCGGAACTTTTAGACCTTAAGGCAAACCCGAACAAGCCAGCTATAGGTACTGTAATTGAAGCATCTCTTGATAAAGGCAAGGGTTATGTGACAAATATGCTTGTGCAGGCAGGGACATTGAAGATTGGAGATGTTTTACTGGTTGGAAGGCATTACGGCAGAGTTCGTGCCATGCACGACGAAAAAGGAACTGCAATGAAAGTAGCAGAACCATCTCAGGCTATATCTGTTTTGGGAATTAATGGAGCACCGAGTGCAGGGGATAATTTTAATGTAATGCTGGATGAAAAAGAAGCCAAATCGATTGCTACAAAGAGAGAGCAATTATATAGAGAGCAGGGCTTAAGGACAACAAAGCACATTACATTAGATGAAATAGGACGAAGACTTGCTATTGGTGACTTTAAGGAGCTTAACTTAATCATTAAAGGAGATGTTGATGGTTCAATTGAGGCACTTTCGGATGCATTATTGAATTTATCAACTCAAGAGATTCAAGTGAATATAATCCATAAAGGAGTCGGTGCAATTTCTGAAGCCGACGTGAATCTGGCTTCTGCATCAGATGCTATTATTTTAGGGTTTCAGGTAAGGCCTACAGTTGGTGCACGGAAACTTGCAGAAAACGAGCAGATTGACATTAGATTATATTCCATTATTTACAAAGCCATTGAGGAGATCAAGTCTGCAATGGAAGGGATGCTGTCTCCAGACATAGAGGATAAGATTGTGGGGTCTGCTGAGATTAGAGAAACTTTTGACATAACAAAGGTGGGAACTATTGCAGGGTGTTTTGTGCTTGAAGGCATTATCAAAAGAGCATCTATGATTCGAATTATTCGTGACGGGATTGTAGTTCATACTGGAGAACTGGGCTCTTTAAAGAGATTTAAAGACGATGTGAAAGAAGTTAAAAACAACTACGAATGTGGTTTAAATATAGATAAGTACAATGATATTCAGGTAGGAGACGTCATTGAGGCTTATGAAGAGGTTGAGGTGGCAAGAAAACTCTAAGGAGTTTCCGTTTAGACTTGTTTCCTTATGAGTATAATTCATTACATTTGTTAGAATTCAAAAGTTGATTTTATGTATTATTTAGGTGTTATGGGCCCAGGTCAAATTGCAATAATTGTATTGGTGGTGGTCGTATTATTTTTTGGAGGAAGAAAAATTCCTGAATTGATGAAAGGACTGGGTAAAGGTGTGAAAGAATTCAAAGATGCTTCAAAAGGAGAAGGCGATGAGAAGAATGATGATGCCGTATCAGAAGACTCTGCAATAGAGGAAAAGGAAGAAAAGTAACCTTTCATGTACAAGACAATTGCTGACATACAAAAAGCTTTGAGCTCTGGTCAGACCGTGTCTTCCATTGTAGATAAGAGTATTTCCCAAATTAAAGAAAAGTCAAATTTAAATGCTTTCGTAGAAATCTTTGAAGAATCTGCAAAGGCAAAGGCAATAGATATTGACAATAAATTAAGTAGTGGATCTGCTGGCAAACTTGCCGGTGTCATTGTTGGAATCAAAGATAACATATGTTATAAAGGGCATAAAGTTTCAGCATCGTCCAAAATATTAACAAATTTTGAGTCATTATTTACAGCAACTGTTCTACAGAAAATAATAGACGAAGATGCCATTATTATAGGTAGACTAAACTGTGATGAGTTTGCTATGGGCAGTTCAAATGAAAATTCTTTTTATGGAAATGTCAGTAATAATTTCAATGAAAAATATGTTCCTGGAGGATCTTCCGGAGGGTCTGCAGTAGCTGTCTCCGCTGGATTATGTACTATAGCTTTAGGTAGTGATACAGGTGGGTCTGTGCGTCAACCCGCCTCATGGACAAATACGTATGGCCTCAAACCTACGTATGGTCGTTTAAGCAGATATGGCTTGATTGCATATGCTTCGTCATTTGATCAAATAGGGATATTTTCAAACTCAATTGAAGATAGCGAAACGATTTTTGAGATTACCAAGGGCAAAGACCCAATGGATTCAACTTCTTCATCCAAAACGAAGGAAAATAATTCAGATGAACAACGGAAGTTGCGAATTGGATTTGTAAATGAATACATGAATCACGAAGGATTAGATTCTGAAATAAAAGCCGGAATAGAACAAATTAAAGAAAATTTGAAGGCGGATGATGTGGAATTCGTTGAATGTAATTTCTCGTATTTGGATTATTTGGTGCCTACGTATTATGTGTTAAGTACAGCAGAGGCTTCATCAAATTTATCACGCTTTGACGGAGTTCATTATGGGCATAGAAGTTCTATTGCAGAAGGAGTGGAGGATACGTATAAAAAATCCCGTACCGAAGGATTTGGAGAGGAAGTTAAAAGAAGAATTATGACAGGAACTTTTGTCCTATCGCATGGCTATTATGATGCCTATTATACAAAGGCACAGCGAGTGAGAAGTCTTGTCAAAAAGGAAACCGATGAGCTGTTTAAAAATGTGGACATTTTAGTTATGCCAACTACAGCTTCTACGGCTTTTGAGCAGGGAAGCATTAAGGATCCAATTCAAATGTATCTACAGGATATTTATACAGTTCATGCAAATATTAGTGGTAATCCAGCGATTAGCATTCCTTTCGGTATGCATTCAAATGGCATGCCTTTTGGACTGCAATTAATGGCTGCTGACTTTTGTGAAGGAGATTTATTTAGATATTCAAAAATGATAAAAAAGTATTTCTAAAAATGAGACAATTAATTAGTTTGTTTTTTATTGGTGTTAGTGTTATTGTCTATTCTCAGAATGAGTTGAATCCGAAAACAAAGGACAGTCTTTACTCGAATACCTTTTTAAATACTGTAGAACAAAGCTTAAATCTGTTTTACAAAGAATATTCAAAAAACGAGAGTATTGATTCTCTTAAAAAAGAGCTTGAAGGCGGTAATTCAGAGCACCCTGTATTTTCCGATGAAACATATTGCAAACGCTTAGCCTCAATGAATGAGATGAGTCCATTTCAGCTTGATTGTAATGAAACAACTTTATCAACGCTTAAATATTTTGTTCAAAAGAGACGTGGGTTTATTAAAGTAGTTCTTGGAAGATCTCCATTATATTTCGAAATGTTTGAAGCAAAGCTTGCGGAGTACGGCTTGCCCATTGAGCTGAAGTATCTTTCTGTAATTGAAAGTGGATTACGCCCACAGGTTAAGTCAAGAGCAGGCGCTTTAGGACTTTGGCAATTCATGTACAGAACAGGTCTTTATTTTGGACTAAAGGAAAATTCATATGTGGATGAAAGAATGGATCCAGAAAAAGCAACTGATGCAGCATGTAGGTATTTAAAAAAATTATACGGGATCTATGGCGATTGGAATTTAGCCTTGGCCGCCTATAATGCTGGTCCGGGAAATGTGAATAAGGCTATCAGGAGATCAGGAGATAAAAAAACATATTGGGAGGTGCGACCTTATTTACCTCGTGAAACCCAGGGATATGTACCCAATTTTATTGCGGCAGCTTATCTGATGACGTATCATTTGGAACATAAACTTGTTCCGGTAAAGGTCAATATTCACAACATTACGGTGGATACAATGTGCTTTAAATCATCGATACATATGGGAACAATTTCTAAAGTTATTGATTGGCCTCTGGAAGAAATTAAAGCTCTGAATCCTATTTATAAAACCGACTATATTCCAAAATCAAATCAAACGTATTGTTTGACCGGTCCCCACGAGAAAATCAACTTAGTAGTCGGTCTTGAAGATTCTCTTATTGCTCTTGAAAAATCCATTTTTGGAACTGATGAAGTTCAAATCAAAAAAGTATTGGTTAGAGACTCGATTACAGGAGATACCATTCAAAAAACAATTAATATCTATTATTATAAAGTTCAAACGGGCGATGTTTTGAAAAATGTGGCCTCTGCGTATGGAGTGACTGCAGAAGAAATCATGCAGTGGAACGGCTTAATGACCACAAATATTTATACTGGACAGCATTTGAGAATTGAATCTGAAAAAAAGATTACTCCCCCTAAGCCCAAACCCAAGCCAGCTACAAATTACGCAACAAGAAAATACTATACCGTTAGAAGAGGAGATACTTTCAATCATATTGCCGAAAAGCATCATATGTCTCAGAGCAGATTGCGTAAATTAAATCCAAGAATAAACATCAGTAGAATTGGTATCGGCCAAAAAATCCGAATAAGGTAAAAATGAAATCGCTTAAATTTTTTTCTACTCTACTTTTCCTCTTTCATTTACTAAGCTGCGATCAGTTGTTTGATTCCAGTGTCAATGCTACTGGAAAGGTGGGGGAAATACTGGTGGTTTGTGATGAAGATTTATGGAATTCCCCAGTGAAAAAATATTTGGACTCAGGGCTTACGAAGTTCATTATGCCCTATTTCCCTGATGTAGTAACATTTGAGTTGATTCATAAAACGAAGAAGAAATTTGAAGGCGCAACAAAAAGGCATAGGAATATACTCTTTGTAAAAGTCGACCCTAAGTGCAAATCTCCAAAAGGTGAGGTGGTATACAAAAGAAATGTATGGTCGAATCGTCAACTTGTTGTTAAAATCACAGCAAGAAACAAAGCCGACATCATAAAATTATGTGAAAACGAACTCAATCAAGTGCATAATACATTCGATGAAATTGAATGGAATCGAATTCGTAAGTACTTTGCCGAGAAGCAAAATTCTTTTCTCAATAAAGATATAGCCAAAAATTTTAGTATTCATATAGATCTTCCCGATGCTTCGAATATTGTGTCTTCTCGAACAAATTTCTTTCGAATTGCCTTGCCTGTTGCTTCAAGACCGATTGAATTTGTTGGGACTGGGCAGCAAGACATGGGGCATATATACTCAGGCTTAATGATATACCAATATCCTTATGAAGATTCTACCCAATTGTCTCTTGAAAATCTACTAGCAGCCAGAGATACTATGCTGAGGTATAATGTGCCTCATGAATCAGAAGGTTTATTTATGGGGACACAATACAATAAATTTGTGTATCCTGAAATGTCGGATACTTACAATTATAATGGCACGATTAAGGGGATTGAAATGAGAGGAATGTTCGTGTTTAAGGGCCGGTCTATTCATACGACTGGAGGAGCATTTTGGGCGTTTCATTTTATCCATCCTAAAACGAAAAAAATTGTTTGTCTCAGTGGCTATGTAGATGCTCCATCGACGACAAGCTGGACCCACTTTCTTAGAGAGATTGAGGCAATATGGAAAAGCGTAACTATTTTATGATATTATGCCAACAATAGCTGCTGCAATCATAACATTTAATGAGGAAAAAAATATCGAAAGATGTATTTTAGGGCTCCTTGATTGTGTTGACGAAATAGTAGTTTTAGATTCGTTTTCCACTGATAAAACTCAAGAAATATGTGGACGGTATCCGATTAGATTCATTCAGAAAAAATGGGAAGGATATGCTCAAACTAAAAATAATCTGAATGATGTAATAGAGATGGACTATATCTTTTCAATTGATGCTGATGAGGTTCCTGATGAGACGTTAAAATCTGAAATTTCAAACATTAGAACATCGGATTTCACCGGTATTTATGTTATTAACAGAAAAACCAATTATTGTGGTAAATGGATTAAGTATTGTGGGTGGTATCCAGAATATAAGGCAAGAATTTTCCCCAAGAATCAGGCAAGATGGGAGGGGGATTTTGTTCATGAACAGTTAGACTATTCGAACAGTTTGGAAGAGAATAATTTAAAGGGACACCTTGATCATTATTCATACCATACTGTTCAAGACCATCAAATAAGAGCTGAGAAGTACGCCTTACTTGGCGCGAAGAAATATTTTTCAGAAGGTAAAAAGACCTTTCTTTTTAAACCTCTTTTGAGTGCAATAGCAAAATATATTAGTGTGTTGATTTTTAAAAAAGGAATTTTAGACGGTTATTTTGGGTTTAAAATAGCATGGATAAGTGCAAAATCAACTCGAATAAAATATAAAGAGCTCAAGAGACTCAATAAGAAGATTTAAGTAATTTGATTCTGAAATACGATGGCGTATTAAGAACTTCTTTATTCATTAATTCTATGAACAATTTGTTAAGATCAATAGTTAGAAGCCATCTTTTTCTGTCTTTCAGCAGTTTTGTGTTTTTATTCGGCTTGTATAGTAAAAGTGAAAATTCTTTACTTTATGCACTAATGATTTCTTTTGGAATAATAGGTATTTACAACGGACACAGATTATGGAAATGCAGACAAAGACAGCTGCCTACAGAGATTTATAATTGGACATTTAAGCATAAGAGGAAACTTATCTTTCTTTCTGTTGTAGCTCTTTCGATATCAATAAGCATATACGGTCTTTTTTTCAGTGGTTATCTTTTTCAAAACCTCTTGGCACTGGTTTGTGTACTCATTAGTATTTTTTATGTGAAACGAATAAGGAAGCTTTCATTAAGAGACATTCCTTATTTGAAGGTTTGGTTTGTTATTGCTATTTGGTATTGTCTGTTTTTTGTGTTTCCATTTCTATTTTTTGGAGTTAGTCCATCATGGATGACCGGCCTTCTGTTGCTAATAATAATTTTAATTCCCTCCGACATTAAAGACATTTATTATGACCGCAGTGAGCTAAAAACCATACCACAGGTTTTAGGAGTGAGTGTGTCATTAAAGATGATACAGGGCATTATTTTCCTTGCACTAATTTTACTTTTACTTCCAATAGAACGTATTCAAGATCCAGAACCGTGGATTATTGGGTTTACATACTTTTTATTGCTGACTATATTTTATGTGAGAATAGGATATAGGTACTTTTTTGTGTTTGCAGATGCCAGTTTTTTGCTGATTGGGCTTTCGGCACTATTTTTGAATTAGAGGAGAAATCAAAAAGACCGGGATAAAACCCGGTCTTTACTGTTTCGTTAAAAACATTGAATTATGAAAAAAGTGTTAAAAACCAAAAATATGGAAGTATTTTCTCCAAATTTTAAATGATTTATTGCAATTATTATGCCAAAATAGGTCGTCTTGCATATATTTAGGTGTATTATTCTTATTATGTTGATAAAAAGGGTGTTATTGGGTAAATCACAATAGCTATCTTTACGAACTTATTGCGTTACATGGAGTACAATTTTAGAGAAATAGAAAAAAAATGGATTGCTTTTTGGAAGGAAAACAATAGTTATCTCGTTGAGGAAGATTCTTCCAAAGAAAAATTTTATGTGCTAGATATGTTTCCTTATCCTTCCGGTGCTGGACTTCATGTAGGGCATCCATTGGGCTATATTGCTTCAGATATTATTGCAAGATATAAGAAATTAGAAGGGTTTAATGTGCTACATCCAATGGGATATGATTCTTTTGGATTGCCAGCGGAACAATATGCGATACAAACGGGACAGCATCCATCTGTAACTACAGACATTAATATTAAACGCTATCGAGAGCAGCTGGATCAATTAGGTTTCTGTTATGATTGGTCACGGGAAGTTAAAACATCTTCTCCCGGGTACTATAAATGGACACAGTGGATTTTTAAACAACTTTTTAATTCGTATTACAATTTAGAATCGAAATCTGCAGCAAAAATTGAACATTTAATATTGCATTTTGAGTCAAAAGGTTCTGAAAACCCGTATGCGTACGGAGATGAACATCCAGAATTTTCTGCTGAAGACTGGGTTAATTATAGCGCAGATAAAAAAGAATCAATTCTACAATGCTACAGATTGGCGTATTTATCAGATACATTAGTCAATTGGTGTCCAGAATTGGGAACAGTACTCGCTAATGACGAGATTTCGAACGGTGTTTCCATTCGTGGAGGCTTTCCTGTCGTTCAAAAAGTAATGCGTCAGTGGTCAATGAGGATTAAAGCATTCGCAGATAGGCTACTGAATGACCTTGATAATATAGATTGGAGTGATGCCTTAAAAGAGCAACAAAGAAATTGGATTGGGAAATCAAAAGGAGCTTCAGTGTTTTTTAAAGTAGCGAATGCGAATGCAGACAAGATAGAGGTATTTACCACTAGACCAGATACTATTTTTGGAGTGAATTTTATGGTTTTAGCGCCTGAGCACGAGCTGGTTTTGAAAATTGTGAGTTCTGACCAACGGGAAAAGGTCATCTCATATATCGAAAAAGCGTCGCGTAAATCGGAAAGAGATCGTCAAGCGGATGTAAAAAATATTACGGGAGAATTCACAGGAGCATTTGCGATTCATCCATTTACTGGCAAAGAGCTTCCCATATGGATTGGAGATTATGTGCTTTCAACTTACGGAACTGGGGCTGTGATGTCTGTCCCATGTGGCGACCAAAGGGATTATCTATTTGCCAAACATTTTGAAATTGACATTGCAAACATATTTTTAGATGTAGATATTTCGGAATGTGCTTACGAGGAAAAATCTGGAAAGCTAATTAACTCGGATTTTTTAGACAATCTTGATGTAGATAAAGCAATCGAAGTTGCAATCGAAGAAATTGAAAGAAGAAATATAGGATTCGGAAAAGTGAATTATAGAATAAGGGATGCTGTTTTTTCCCGGCAAAGATATTGGGGAGAACCCTTTCCAGTGTATTATAAGAACGATACTCCTTATCTCATTGAGGATGATAAATTGCCTATTAAATTACCAGAGGTGGACAAGTATCTCCCAACGGAGGATGGAGACCCGCCTTTGGCCAGATCGGACAAAAGTCAATGGAGCTATTTTCAGGGGGATAGAATGGACTACAATACCATGCCTGGATGGGCAGGAAGCTCTTGGTATTTTTTAAGATATATGGACGCAAATAATTCAAAGGAATTTGTGGCAAAAGAAAAAGTGAACTACTGGAAGAATGTGGATTTATACATTGGAGGAAGTGAACATGCAACTGGTCATTTACTTTATTCCAGATTCTGGACAAAATGTTTATTTGATTTAAAGTTAATCCCGTTTGACGAACCATTTAAGAAATTAATTAATCAGGGAATGATTCTGGGGAGAAGTAATTTTGTGTACAGGGTTAATGGGTCTAATACCTTTGTCTCCAAGGGGAAATTGGCAGAACATGAGAGCACACCATTACATGTTGATATTTCATTGGTAAAAAATGATATTCTCGATCAGAGGAAATTTAAAGAATGGAGACCGGAATATAAAGATGCAGAGTTTATTTTAGAGGAAAATGGAGAATATTTGTGTGGTTGGGAAGTAGAAAAAATGTCAAAATCTAAATTCAATGTGCAGTCTCCTGATGACCTGATTGAGGAATATGGAGCTGATACCCTACGCATGTATGAAATGTTTTTGGGGCCCATAGAACAAAGCAAACCATGGGATACGAATGGAATATCTGGCGTGCATAATTTTCTCAGAAAATGTTGGCGATTGTATTGCAGCCCATCAGGAGACAGTATAGTGATTGAAGTAGCTCCAAGCAAAGAATCACTCAAAACTTTACATAAAACAATAAAACGAGTTCGAGAAGATTTGGATCGTTTTTCTTTAAACACATGCGTATCTTCTTTTATGATTGCCGTAAATGAGTTTACAGATCAGCTCTGTCATTCCAGACAGATTTTAGAGGAATTCCTCATATTACTGGCTCCTTATGCCCCTCATTTTTGTGAGGAATTATGGGAAAAATTAGGAAATCAAGCTGGCAGCATTTTCCAATCCTCTTATCCTGAATATTTAGAAGAGCACCTTGTTGAAGACACGTACGAATATCCCGTATCCTTTAATGGTAAGATGAGGTTTAAGGTTAAATTATCCTTGTCTTTAAATCAGCAGGAAATACAGCAGGAACTTGAGAAAATGGATCTAACTGTGAAGTGGCTGGACGGCAAGAAACCCAAAAAGGTTATCATTGTACCAGGAAAAATTGTAAACTTCGTAGTGTGATAAAGCAGCCGTTAAGACTTTGATTTTTCTAAATCACATTATGTTTTAAATTTGACACATGGACATTTCAAGTGCGGAATTCTTAATTTCCAATACGACATACAAAAAATGTCCGGTAGATAATAAACCGGAATTTGCATTCATTGGACGCTCTAATGTGGGCAAATCGTCCTTAATTAATATGCTGACTGGAAAGAAGAAATTGGCAAAAACTTCTTCAACTCCCGGAAAAACACAGCTTATTAATCATTTTACAATTAATAATGAATGGTACCTGGTTGATTTACCGGGATATGGATACGCAAAGGCCCCAAAAAAGAGCAGAACAAAATGGGAGCAGTTTATTTCTGAATATTTATTACACAGGGCTTCATTACTTTCTACTTTTGTTTTAATTGATTCACGCCTTGAGCCTCAAAAAATAGATCTGGAATTTATGAACTGGTGCGGGGAAAAAGGCATCCCTTTTTCCATCGTCTTTACCAAAACTGATAAGCTATCAAGGTCAGTACTAGAAAAAAACCTTACTGCGTACAAGAAAGAAATGCTGAAACACTGGGAAGAATTGCCACCAATTTTTGTTTCTTCAAGCCAGTCAAAACTGGGTAGAGAATCCATGCTAAAATCTCTTGAAGAGATTCTATCTGCGTTTCACGCTTCTAGGACTTGAAAAAACTCCCTGAAATCCCTATTTTTGCTAAAATTATGGGAAGAGCATTTGAATATAGACGTGCAGCGAAAGAAAAACGCTGGGATAAAATGTCCAAAATTTTCCCAAAGTTAGGGAAGGCCATTACTTTGGCTGCAAAAGAAGGGGGAATTGATCCGGATACAAATGCTAAACTGAGAACCGCTATACAAAACGCGAAATCTGAAAACATGCCAAAAGACAATATTGAGGCAGCGATTTCTAGATCCGTTCAAAAAGATACAGCCCTGTTTAGTGAAATTAACTATGAAGGCAAGGGGCCTCATGGAGTTTTGGTGTTTGTGGAATGTGCGACAGATAATCCCACGAGAACAGTAGCTAATGTGAAATCATATTTCAATAAAGCAGGAGGAGGAATTGTTCCTAATGGATCTTTGGAGTTTATGTTTCAGAGGAAAAGCGTTTTTGAAATCTCACCTAATGAGGATCTGGATCTTGAAGATCTGGAATTAAATTTAATAGATGCAGGGATAGAAGAGATGGAAGTTATTGATGATATTTTATTTATTTATGGAGACTATACGGCATTTGGGACCATTGCAAAAGCACTGGAAGAAATGCAAATTGAAGTGCAAAAATCAGGTTTAAAACGATTTCCTTCTTCACCAATAGAATTTACAGAAGAACAACTTGTGGATATTGAAAAAATGTTGGATAAAATTGAAGATGACGACGATATTCAGCAGGTATTCACCAACATAGCATAAAAATCCACATGAGTTGTATACTAAATCTCTTTAAAATCAGTTATAAATAGACATTTGTTATGTTAAAATTGAGGCTATTTACTGGTGTTTGTTTATTCGGACTGCTTTTTTCTTGTTCTACACAAAAGAACGCATTTCTGAATAGGACATACCATTCAACAACGGCCAGATTCAATGGGTATTTTAATGCCAAAGAACTATTGGACGGGTCTTTAAAGACTTTTTATAGCTCAAAAAAAGATAATTTTTATGAAGTTTTACCTGTAAACCTTTTGCCGAATGAAGAAGAGGCTAAGGGTATGCATTCTGCCATTGACACTGCAATTGCAAAATGTTCAAATGTGATAAAAAACCATAGCATGCCGAATACAGAGGACATGTATTATAAAGACGTTGAGCACAATAAATGGATTGATGAGAACTGGATTACTGTGGGAAGGGCTCTGTATTACAAAAGGGAGTATGGTAAGGCAATCAAAAATTTCCACTTTGTCAAAAGGTTATTTTCAAAGGACCCTTCTTTCTATGTTGCCAAGCTATGGATTGCTAAAATTCAGATAGAACAACGCTCGTTTGCCGACGCCAAGCTCAGTCTTGACGAACTGAATTCAATTTCTCTTGAGCAAAGAGAAAAGTCATTTAAGGATTTTATCCCTTTTATGAAGGATAAATCTGAGCTCGATGAGGACGTCCCTGTGATTAGTAAAAAGCTACAATTTGATATTTATAAGTCATATGCGGACCTGGCCATTAAGCGTAAAGATTATCCTCAAGCCATAGAGGGACTACATTCAGCAATTAATAAATGTCCTACTCCCAGAGAAAAAACGCGTCTTCATTTTATTTTGGGTCAGCTCTATCAAAAAAAGAATGTATTGGATTCTGCAAGATTGCATTACTCCAAGGCTCTGAAATCATCAGCTCCCTTTGAAATTGCATTTAATGCCCGATTAAACAGGGCTATTTGCGGAGGAGGGGATAAACTAAGCAAGGATTTGAAGAGAATGCTGAAGGATGCAAAAAATGCTCAGTTCAAGGATCAAATTTATTATGCCTTGGCCAATCTGGAGATTAATCGGGGTAATACAAATCTCGGGAAAGTGTATTTAACAGAATCTGCATTTTATTCCAATGGGAATGCACGTCAAAAGGCAATGTCCTACGAAAAGCTGGGAGATTTGAGTTATAATGAAAAAAATTATGTGTCTGCACAAAAATATTATGATTCCTGTTCAAGATTTATTCCTGAAGGATATCCGAATGGGGATCAAATCAAAAACAAGGCAGTGAAATTGTCTGATCTTGTTACTGCGATTGAGACGGTAATATTTGAGGATAGTGTGGAGAGAATCGCCCTAATGGAAGAAAATGAACGAGAGAGATTTTTAAAGGAGACCTTAAAGCAGATTAAAAAGGAGGAGCAAAAGAGGAAAGAAATGGAAGCTGCCAAGCTGCTTGCATTACAGGAACAGAACAGGGCGAATACTACTTCTACAAATAAATCAGTTTTCACGAATCCAAAGCTTAGAGAGGAAGGATATGATGAGTTTAGGAAGGCATGGGGACCTAGAGACAACGAAGACCATTGGAGGAGGAGTGAAAAAATCATTTTTGCCAATAATGAAACTGCAATTTTGGATTCCGCTTCAATAGATTCATTACTGGCAGAAGAAGTGGGTATTGACTCACTTACTGTTGATGATTTAAGAAAGGACATTCCACTTACTGATAGCGCATTTGCTGTCTCGGAACTGAAGCTATTTGAAGCGCTTTATAAAAGTGGGGTTCTGTATAAGGAAATATTAAATGAAAAAGAGCTGGCCCACATTCAGTTTGAAAGAGTTCTTGAAAAAAACAAAAGAAACCTGACCGACCTTTCTTCTGCATTTCAGCTTTACAAGCTTAATGAAGTGAAGGGAAATAAAAAGCTATATGCGGATCATATTTTGAAATATTACCCTGGATCAGATGCAGCAAAATACTTAAAGGATCCAGACTTTTATGTAAAACAGAAAGAATCTGAAAAGGAAGATGAGGCGGCATATATTGCACTTGTTGAAAGGTATTATAATAAGGAGTATCAGTTGGTTGCAGATTCATCAAATCAAATAATACTCGAAGATGAATCGAATGCATACAGAGCGGGATACTTGCTTTTGAATGTATTTGCAATGGGCCAGCTCACTGAGAACAAGGAAGAACTCGAGCCATTGATAAACCGGGTGATAGAAGAGAAGCCTGGGACGGAACAAGCGGAAATTGCTCAAAACCTTTTGGATATATTAAAAAACGGGTATTCAAAAAACGATTCAATTAATTTTA
>Ga0206681_10000443_pt1 | contig 22400 bp, 15 predicted proteins | sample M150012015metaG_FD_161048 | JGI IMG/M metagenome (GOLD analysis project Ga0206681, IMG submission 161048) | Ammonia-oxidizing marine archaeal communities from Monterey Bay, California, United States - M1 500m 12015 | ecosystem: Environmental > Aquatic > Marine > Intertidal zone | place: USA... | reverse complement strand
ATTGATGTCAAAGGAGACTCAACGGAGGAGTGGACATGGAATCAAACATTGGAACTCAGTAACTTGAATGTTGTCTGGATTGATGATATAGAACCTCAAATCCAATCGGTCTCACATAAGGTCGATGGAGTGGATGATGCCGATGCCAGAAATGGTGAAGTCATTGTGGTAATAGTTCGTGATAATCTTGGAGACGATGCTTTGCAAGGGACAATCTGGGCGCATTCAGCCCCAGTTTCTTCTGCAACTGAACTTGTGAATCTGACAAGTATTCCGTTGTCTTGGAATTCGCAAATACAGGGATATTGGGGAAGTGTTCCTACTTACCAATTAGATTCAAGCACTGAGAATACTCTGTGGGTGAGTGTAGAGTTATCTGATGCACTTGGTAACTCAGTAACCCAATTCAATGCGGATTCGATTGCGGTATTGCCTTCTATTCCTTCAGTTAGTGAACTTGCAATAATGACAGTCGATGGTGAACCTGCAGTGGATGGTAGTTTCAGCACTCCTGATAATCTGCGTTTCCTAGTTAAGGATGCCAATAATAGAAGCGACCTCAATGTGGAAATAGAACTGGATTCCTCATCATCAACTCAGACTCTTCAGATGGAATGGAACTCAACAGATTACGTATATTCTGTAGTATGGGAGCCGGAATTTGCGGATCTCGGTTCATGGGATGTAGAGGTTCATGCTGAGGAGCAAAATGGTGGAGAGGCTGATGAAGATGGATTGCATAACGGCAATGATGCTAGTTTCTATCTCCGAGATGGAGTCCCTCCAGTAATACTTTCAGCAACATCAACCGAGACTATTGAAGAAGTTAGAATAGATGTTCAATGGGAAATAGAAGCAGGAGATACGGTAAGTGTCTGGGCTATCATTTTCGGTCCAAATGGCAATAATGTTGGCACTGAAATCATTGAGCAGAACGGCGATGGAAGCGGTTTCGCGGTACTGGATAAAAGCGTACTATCTCCCGGCGCATATAGCGCTGAAATACATGTGAGGGATAATTTTGCTAATGAGGTTGAGACCACAATCAACTTGGTTGATATCCCGGTGCCATTACCAATAATCGATTCCAATAATATGTCCTTAACATTGGATGGAGAGAGCGTCATACTCTCCGGTGATGTAGCCTTTAGAACTGGAGAAGGCACGCTAAATTGGATAGTAGATGAGGAAGTATGGCTAGTTATCCCTATACAGGACGGTCCTCTTTCCGAACTCCTATCGCTATCGAACTTGAGTAATTCTTCGCATAATATCACGCTGGAAATATGTAGTTTAAATGAGTGTGAAAATCAGACGCAATACGTTGATGCAACGCCTTGGTGGAATATTGAAATCATTGCATTCTGTAGCGATGCCAACTGTTCAGTGACCAATGCGGGGGATTATCCAACTACAGTACGAATCATTAGTTCGAACCCCTCTGCTAATTTCGATTGCAATGAGATAACCGTGGATTCACAAGCAACCGATGAAATCTCATGTACGATTAAGGATGGAAAGGATGTTGGAGAGTATGTTCTTGATTGGCGACTAGAATCCCAGGACAGAGGCGGTTATTGGCTCACTCTCAAAGAGGGAACACACAACTTCACAATTGCTGAACCAGAACCAGAACCGGAACCTGAGCCTGAGCCAAGCGATGATGAGGACCCAATCGATGATGAATCTAAATCGATTATCACTCCTCTCACCCTAAGTATTCTTGGCGGCGTAGTCTTAGTTATTGCAGGATTACTCTTCTTTGTTCTTCGAAATCGGCAAGAAGAAATTTTTGATAAAGAGGAAATTGACTTTACTGTATCGTCGACTGAAACTGAGCAAATGCCAACAATTGATCCAATGTCAATAACCGAGCCATTAGCTGCAGATTCCATTGCTACAGTTGAACCATCGGGGCCAGTAGATGTCGCACCCCAAATAATCGGTTCTTGGGAGGAGTTACCCGGTGGTGGAGAGTACCATCATAGGGACGATGGAACATGGTATGAAACGCTTGAGGGCGTTTGGTGGTGGCAACATCCCGACGGTCGATTCGAAAGGGTCTGAACCGGTGGGTTGATTTCCCCCAACCTATGGGGTCGAATTATGCACGAACTGCGCGGATATGTCCGTTATCGCTTTCGTTCAGTCGAGGAGGACGTAGATGTCCTATTCGAAGGCGAAGCGGACTGGGTACGCAGTCTTGTGAAAGAACTCGGTCTTGATGGAGTGGGCTGGATGATGCCCCTGGCAGTTGATAGTATCAATTTGTCTTCATCAGGACTTTCCGATGATGAATCAATTGAATTATCTGGTAAACCCAAAGATATGGGTCCAGAACCAGACCCCTCTCGAATTCCAATCATCCGACGCCCTATTGGTGAACTAAATCTCGCCGCTAAATTGGCTGAGGTCGGACTTGAAAAACCAGTCAGACCCACTCCCGAAGACCTTCGTGATGAATTGGATGAACTCGAGAAGCCATTTCCAACAAAAGACCCGATGTCAACCGATCCAATGGCTGAGGCTTGGCTCAAAGAACTCCTCAGAATTGTTGTTCGCACATATGGAATCACCGCGATTTCTACCGTGAATATCGAACTTGCAGCTACCGACCTTCTCGGCGACCGAGAAGATTTGGAACTCGAACTCTGGTTAGAGAGTTTGTTCAGAGGGGGAAAACTCGTCAAAGTCCATGGTGGAGATGAGACCGGATGGGGCCCCTCACCGGGATGGCTATCACGTACATTGTAAGTGTTTACTAGGTCTGTACTGTTTTCTATTATTCATTGTACTGCGAGCCTGTTTATCGCAATTGCGAGAGACAGTACCCCAAAGGGATTAAAGTGGAGGGGGAAGTCGGCGAAATGAGTGATGATGATGCTTTGGAAGACCTTGAATGATGGCGGCCGCAATAGAGCGGTTCTACTTGCCCTTCTGATGTTGCTTTCGACAACTGCTGCGAATATGGCTTCGGCTTCTACTTCCCGGCAATATTCTACAGGTACAGATCCTGTCGATGTAGCGTTGGGAGATTTTGATTGTGATGGCGACCTAGATATCGTTTCTGCAAATGACCAGAGCCTGAAAATTTCAGTTCTTTGGAACGATAATGGGCAGTTCGCTCGCAGGTCGGATATCTGGACTTCAGCAAATACCAGTATGAATGCAAACTTCGAAGATCACTCGAACACTCAACAAGTCGAAGTTGGAGAATTTACTGGCGACACCGCTATCGACATTGTCATCTATGCACGTAACCAACCACTAAAGCGAGACTCTACTGGAGCGATTGTCGTTGACAAACCCGGTAACGTAACAATCATCGAGAATGATGGTTGCAGCGTTGATACATTCACCATTGGAGAGCGTTTCGATGTTGTCTGGATGTGGGACCTAGCAGTCGCAGATTTAGATGAGGACGGTAACGACGACATCGTTACTCTAGAGTTGCTTGCTGACCTTAAGAATCAGCGAGTGGTCACATACATGGGACCAATTTCTTCCTCCACAACTGGCAAGATTACCAGCCTAGGAGACTCTACTCAAAATGCCTATCGTGAATTAGAATTAGGTGATTGGGGAGAGTCGAGTCAAACCCACCCTGTAAACGGAAACTGCGACGACATTGATCTCTGGATAGTTCGTTCTGAAGGTGTGGATTATCTTTCTGGTGCAGCAACAAACCCAGGAAAGTCCGATAACATGACCGTCATCGAATTTGATTGTCTCAATGCTCTCCAAGGATTCCCTACAGCAGTGACATGGAGTACTACCGGTGGTAGTGGCATGCACGTTCACGCAGTTGGTCCTGAATTCGGTGGCATGGACATCGGCGACATGAATGGTGATGGAATCATCGATGTTGTTGCTATTAACGATGGAAATACCGAGAATGTAACTTATGCTACAATCAATCAAGCTACTCACACATATAGTACTTCGAAGACAGTGTACTTCGGACCATATATCGCATGGGAAGTCACAATTGCCGAACTCAATGGAGATGGAGAACCTGACTTCATTCACGCTGCTAAGTTCAAGCAGTCGAACTCAACTTCGTCTACAGGCGACTCTACAAGCAATTTCTTCCTCAATCTACCAACAAGTGTTCAGGTCACATTATCCAATGGTGGCGGTGGACACATGAGTCCATTGGCATACTTCGGTGCAATGCGTCCAACAACTGCAGTTGTGGGACAAGTTATCGGTGGACCAAATAGTGCTCCAGATATTATCGTCGGCCATGGTGCATACGATCAGACCACATGGGATGACAACTGGGGATGGAGCGGTTCTTATGACCGCATCATCGTAGTTGAAATGGACAATAAGGACCTTGCAGTCTCTAAAATCGACATCTCTCCAACCGATGCATATGTTGGTGCACTAGGTGAAGGTACCAGAAATGTTGAGGTCACAGTAAAGAATACTGGAATGGACATTCTTAACGGCCAAGCAACTCTTGATGTTGAAATTAAGGAAGTCGATGAGGCAGCCTCAACCAATGTCACAGTCTATGAAATGGATTGGGATAGTGCTGAGGACAAGACTGGATGCAACTCTGGATGCACATGGACATACGAATCCTACTTTGGCAACCATCATTGGATGGAAGAGACCAATCACACAACTGGGCACACAGCTAATAACAACGCACCAGCAATGAATGCTAACACCAATAATCCAACAGATTACATGTGGTCTGGAACCTATGAAACAAACAGTTCTGGCGATGAGTGGTCTGGTTATGGTGCAAATTGGGATGAAGCAATGATTCTCGAAGATGTAGACTTAACTGGCGCTGACCGTGCTTGGATGAGCATGGAGGTATTCCGTCATCTTGGTTATGCATCTACTTTCATACAGGACACATCTGGACAATATATCCTCGCAGACATCTGGGATGATATGGCGATTATCGAGGTTTTCGATGAAGACCATGGATGGGTTACCATTGGTTGTCCGAATGAGGCATACTTCTCTGGACAATGTGCATCGGGAGAGAGCCTATGGGGTGGATATGACTCAGACCGAGTCTTCAATCTCCAACAGGGCGGATATGCAGAATCGATTTCCTACTATGGTGTCTATGCAGCAGGAACCAACTATGGATGGGGTAACTTCACTGAGGATGACCTTGGTGCATTTGACCTATCTTCTTTCGCAGGCAAGACAGTCGACATCCGATTCCGCTTCAAGTCGGGATGGGAAGGATCCAACTCCAATGACGATGAAGCTCGCTGGTCCGGACGAGATGGTTTCGCACTCGATAACATTTCAATTTGGAAGCAGAATACTGCATTCACAAGCAATGTTCAGACCAAGCAGTCCAATATCAACATGAACAATCTTGCACCTAATGAGGAATACACTTCTTCGATTACTGCTGATTTCGTTAACGGAACTACTTACCGAATCTCTGCTACCTTGAACTATGGTCAAGATGAGCAGCCAGCAAATGATGAGATTGTGGGATACATCACTGCATTCAACATCTTCGACCCAGGTGTCAATGATATTGAATCATTCACAGCAGGCGGACTATACGCAGAGGGAATATTCCCAATTGAGGTTCAAGTCGAACACTTTGGAAATACCAATGTTACATTCGATGTTGAAGCTTCGGTTTACAGCGCACTTCCTGCAGACATCTACTGTGGTTCACCACTAGTTGTTTGTGATGAGATGTTTGAAGGCGGCTCGTCTGGATTCCGCTATACCGATGATAATAATGGAAATGGTGGAATCGTTGACGATTCCTCCTGTCCTGAGGTTCTATTCGGTTCACACTCCTATTGGTTTGGAAACCCATGTGATACTCCGAACAGCTTCGGTGATGTTTGGGAGAACGAGACTCTAACAATTCCTGATATCGATCTAAACAATATGTCTGGAGATTTCGTTGCACTCAACTTCGAATACTTCGCTGAGACTTGGTTCGAAATCGATGCTGATGGCGATGCATACAATGTTGGCGACTATGCTGCATTAACCGCCGATTGGAACAAAGCAGGAACCGATTACTCTGGAGTACTTTGGGGACAGTGGAACGATTACAACGAAGATGGAACATGCTTAGTCGATGAGAACGATGATGGATTCATTGACGAGAATGAGACCCAAATCGATGGAATTGAAGTCGACTTAATCGGCGATACTCGCAATGTAAATGGTGGAACAGGAAACTGGGAAATCTTCTACAACAGCGATGGTCTTGTCAAGTCACGTAGTATTGACCTAACTCACCTATACATGTTCAATAACTCAGATATCGACTCCAATAACTGGGGTCCTGAGTGTCTAAGCCTTGCGGGTTCGACAGTTGACCTCAACTTTGAATTCCAGTCCAACGATGATGGTCATAACGGCCAGAACGATGGTGTACGTGGTATTGCATTCGACAATATCTCCTTGGAGGAATTCACCTTCACCCAGGATGCGGTCTATTCGTCCACCGTTGTTGACTTGGATGCAGAAGAGAACAGAACAATTGCAATTTCAGACCACGACTTTGTTTCCGGTGTCTACAAGATTGAAATCGAAACACTCTTCGACAATACAACTACTGGAACTTCATGGTTCGGTCACCAAGAAATCTCTGTGGGAAATAATCTTGCACGAGTAATCTTCTCGGTCGAGAGCGTAGACATTACCCTTGGAAAGCCAGATCAGATTTCTTGTCTTTCCGATGTTGTTCTAGATTGTGTACTGCCAATTGACAGTGTGCAAACTCACGATTGGAGTCTTTCTGCAACCAATGGTGTTCTACAAGGTGACTACACCTTCCACATGACCATCAATGACCTTGCAGATGGTAGCCAAGTCCATACCACAACTGCCGGACCTTCGCAGACCCTTGGCCCTCACGAGAGGACCATTGTCTCATTCACACCATGGAATGGCTGGCAAGATGGCCATGCATACAACATCACGTACCATGCAACCTTGCCAAATGGAGACACTTCTGGAAATGAGCGTTTCTTCCATGCAGGGTTTGCTGACATGGTTGATGTCGCAATACTTTCCGGTGATACCACACGAACTCAGTCGATTAAGGAGGACCTAGTTCTCCTCGATATGAGTTATACTCAGTTCGATATCAACGACTGGGATGAGTACCTAGATACTGGATGGCTAACTCATTACGACAAGGTACTGATGCCTATTCAGGATGTCAATACCGCAAAGCCTTCTGATGCAGGAGGCAAGGGATACTACGAGAAGTTGGGTATCTCAAGCCACAAGACCACTCTGAAGAACTTCATGTCCTCTGGTGGAACCGTGCAGGTACATCTTGGAACTTCTACCGACTACTATGAGTTTAGTAGCAGTACAGGATCAAGCCTACTTCCATTCGATATGGATGTACAGCCAAGAAATACTCCTGAGACCCGTGTTACATACAACAACATGAATGTCGCAGATGCATATCACCCAATCCTCGATGGAGTGGACTTAGCAGCCTTCCAAGGATTCGACCAATATGGAACAGTGACAGAGGCAGTACTCAACACCAAGAGTGTTGCAGCGACCTCTATTCCATCTGCATGTAATGGATATTCTGAGAATGGCGGTGGATTCCAGCGTTTGATTCAGTCCGAAACTGAGCCACAGGATACTGTGCTAGCAACATGCAGCTATGTAGACGGTGGAATGATTGTCACCACAATCGATGTTGCTGGTGTTTCAGAGCGTGCTGACAGTGCTACCTTCCCACTATTGGGCAACATGTTGTCTTACCAGGTTAGCCAATACCCTCAGGGCTTTGGCACTCTAGGAAACGGATTAGACCTCACAATCAATGGAGAGGTTCCAACTCTTGACCCTTCAACTGGTGGATATTCTTACCACTACATGAAGAGTGATTCACAGGTAACCTTTGGATTCACTACCGCTACATCTGAGCCACTATCGACCGACTGGGTAATCAGCGGTCCAACCGATTGGCTTGGTGCTTCAATGGCAAGTGGAACCGATCATACCGATGAGATGAGCCCGACCTCTACTTTCTGTAAGGTCGACCTATCTTCAGCAACTGGATGTCTCCAGGGTGCAACTTGGGATATCACGCTGTTCTTACACGATGCTGCTGGCCATGGCCGCACAATCTCCGTTACCGTCATGACAGACGATGTGCGAGCAGATGAGCACCGCCCGGTTGCTGATGTTGTTATCGACATGCGTGAAGAATACCAAGACCAGATTGAGAATCGTGGCACTAAGACAGTGTCCGACACCGATTGGCCGGTTAACCGTATCCACCTTGATGAGGATGGCGAGGTTGTCATCCACTTCGATGCATCCGAGTCATCTGATGCAGATGCACTAGATGGAAATGGAATCGAGACCTATGAGTGGACTGTACTCTTTGATGCTCCATATGGTGATGATAACTTCGATTTAGAAGGCCACATCTTCACCAAGCCATCATCTTCTGATGGTGCATGGGCATACACTTTCCAGAATGTAACTGTCGACGCAAGTGGTCAGACAGAATCACTAATTCGCATAGAATTAGTAGTATTCGACAAGGCTGGAAAGTCGAGCGAGAAGTATCGAATGTACTTCTCAGTAGTACCAGAAGGCTTCGGCGATGAAGAACCAGTGGTTCAAATCGACCTATCAGTCAATGGTAGCCAGATTACTTCTGATACCATCACTATCTCAGGAACCGTACTTTCGGGTGCTGAGCAAGGAGATGTCTATGTTGAGGCGGCACTAAGTTCGGATGCATTCGAACAGTCTGCAGTTGCAAAATACAACATGCAACTCGAAGGAAGTTGGGCAAAGTCCGACAAGCTTGGTGATGAAGATGGATTTGACCTAACTCTAACCATTTCTGATCTATACACCAATGAAACCGCTACACAGGAAATATACTTGCTAATCTATGAGGGCGACGATAAGCGCTGGCCAGTAGAGAAGTATCTCATTATTCACCTACCGGCATGTCAAGGCATAGAAGTTCCAGTAGAGGTTCTTGCAGAGGACCCTGAGGGACGCTGGGTTTGGGCAGAAGGTGCTTGTGAGTGGGAAGGAGAATACTCCTTCAATCCAGATGATGGTACCTTTACTGAACCTAAGACTGAAGACCCTACTTCTGGTGATAGTAGCGACATGGTCATGTATGCAGCAATCGGTGTTTGCCTACTTCTAGTGGTCATATTATCCCTATTCTTCGTCCTACGGGGCGGAAGTGAAGAGGACGATACTGTTCAGGATTTCAATGCGACAGCAGCAGGATATGGTGGAGTTGCACAAATGGATCCAATGGAACAGTATGTGCAGCAATTGATCGCTCAGGGATACCCAGAAGAAACGGCGCGGGCCTATGCCCAGCAATATGCTGGGCATTTCCAGCAACAGTAGTGAGTCTCACTTCTGTGTTTGAGCGCTCCGGCCCGTAAGGGCCGGAGTGTCCACTCGACCGATTGACCTATGAACAGCGGTCACAGCGCCCATTCCATGGACGAAGGTGAGAACTACACCGTGGCCGACATCAGTCTAGCCGACCAAGGTGCATTACGTGTTGATTGGGCTCGCTCAAGGATGCCTGTTCTCGCTGCACTACGTGAAGAAGCGGAAAAGACTCGCCCTCTCGAGGGAATGAGAGTTGCTGGCTGCCTTCATGTTACCAAGGAGACCGCAGTACTGATCGAGACAATAGGCGCAGCAGGTGCCGAAATATCCTGGTCGGGTTGCAACCCTCTTTCAACTCAAGACGCTGTTGCTGCTTGGCTTGCTCGTGAAGGTTACTCAGTTTTCGCTTGGCACGGTCAGTCGGTTGAGGATTTCTACTGGTGTATTGACCGTACTCTAGAATTCAAACCAACTCTTACTTTGGATGATGGCGCTGATTTAATCGTCCGAGTGCACGGTGAAAAGAAAGAGTTCGCTGAAGGAGTAATTGGAGGTACTGAAGAGACCACTACCGGAGTTCATCGATTGAGAGCAATGGGTGACGCAGGCGACTTACTCTATCCAGTGATTGCAGTAAATGATGCAATTACAAAGTGGGATTTCGATAATGTCTACGGGACAGGGCAATCCACTCTAGATGGAATTATTCGTGCGACGTCGGTACTAATCGCTGGCAAGACATTCGTTGTGGGTGGTTATGGGCACTGTGGAAGCGGTCTTGCCATGAGAGCGAGAGGAATGGGTGCAAATGTCGTTATCACTGAAGTGGACCCACTTCCTGGACTTAGAGCAGTGATGGATGGATTCAGAGTAATGAAAATGGATGATGCGGCTTCAATAGGTGACATCTTCTGTACCGCTACTGGAATGAAAGACATCCTTGTTGACCGTCATTTTGATTCGATGAAGGATGGCGCAATTATTGCAAATACCGGTCATTATGATTGTGAAATCAATATTGAACAACTGAAATCTCAAGCAGTATCTACGCGTACCATCAGGCCTGAGAATGATGAGTATACAATGGCCGACGGAAGGCGTATTTTCTTGTTGGCTGATGGTCGCTTAGTCAACCTTGCAGCTGCAGAAGGTCACCCTTCCGAAGTAATGGATATGAGTTTTGCAAATCAATTTCTTTCTCTGTGCCGTCTCGCAGCAGATGGTGCTGGAATGGCACCAATTGTACATGATATCAGTCTTGAACAAGACAAAGATCTGGCTAGTACCAAATTGGCTACTTTGGGCTTTGGAATCGACGAACTTACCGCCGAACAAGTCGCCTATCTAACCGACTATACAGCCGGAACTTGAGATTCACTCTTCCTCAAAGCCAGGAAGTTCATTCGAATCATCGTCTTCTTCGATAATTCCAATTTCATCTAGGTGCGAATCGAAGTCCGGGAACCTAGGTTTCCAATTTCGAGGTAGGGTTTTCCCTGCTAGTACTATCTTGGAATATCTTTCCTGATATGCACGTGCCCTTCTTCCTACAAGGAAAAGGTAGAGGCGAGAATCTCGCACATCATCTGGGATTACCAGTTTAGCTGTACTCGCCTCAAAATCCATTGCTCGAAGGAGGTTAAATGCAGGCCTGTTCACCTTTTGGAACAATCCGCGAGTAAATCTCATTCCCATAATAACTGTGACTAGAATCATGATAGATGTGAGGCAAAAGCCAGACCAACCTTCACCGAATAAAGCCCTAGAGATGAATACTTCCATCATCAGAAATGGCACTGTAGTCATCATAAAAATCAAATTTTCAGATACTGGGCCTTTGTTTCTCCTAGAATGAATGGCATTCCATCCATTGTGGTTTCTTTCCCACGGCCGGAAGTGGTTGCCATCATCCTGTTCTGCTGCCTTTGAGACCAATGTATGCAATCTGCTAATTCGGGTGAATTGAGCAGTACCAACATCGAGGTTATCCTCTTGAATTGTCGCCAAACGATCCATTGCTTTGTCATAGAACCCCATATCGGTAAGAATAGCGGCTTGTTCTACGAGCGGTACTGATTCATATGGAGCAACTTCTCGACATTCTTGCCACCAGAATAACGCATCCTCATACAGCCCAAGTTCGTCTGCCATTAGGCGACCACCTCTAACCCAAGCATCTACTCTCGAGGGTTCTAAAGCGACTACTTTTCTGCACGCGGTTAGAGACCTAGATGCTCGTCCTAGGTCTGCTTGTGACTTATCAGATAATTCGAGGCTAGAAATCATCCACCAAGATTCGGCATGAGAAGCATCGGCTTTTACGGCTGCTCTAGCCGACTTGAGAGCACTCTCAATATCGCCTTCATCCTCTGCAGCAATTGCATCGAGGTAGTGATCTTCAGCGTTCATCATTTTCGCCTCCATCGCCCTTACCGTATCTCTGGGTACGGAGTGGCGATGGGTCGCGAGTGAAGTGGTGACCCTTAGGTCTGGGGCCACCTACGCGCTTGGAGGTACCGCAACTGAAGCATTCATCTCTACTTGCAAAGTTGTTCTTTCGGCATTTGGGACAGTCCCAATCACCAGCTCTTTTCTGCGGCTCTCTGCGGTCGTCACGTCCACGTCGGTCATCTCTGCCTCTACGGTCATCTCTGCCTCTACGGTCATCACGCCCACGTCGGTCATCTCGACCTCCACGGTCGTCACGTCCACGTCCTCCGCCGCCTCCGCCTTTGGGTTCTCCACAGCGGTTGCATTCTGTACGGAAAGAGAAATTTGAGTTATTGCACTTAGGACAATCCCAATCATTGTTGGTGAAATGGCCTTTGTCACGATTATCATCTCGGCCTCTGCGGTCGTCACGCCCACGGCCGGAATCCCTGCCACGGTTATCGTCACGTCCACGACGGTCATCTCGCCTTTCACGGCGTTCTGGTCTTGAATCTCGTTCACTCTTGGGTTTTTGACAACGATTGCATTCAGTTCGACTTGCATAGTTGACATTGCCGCAATCTCGGCACAACCAGTCTTCACCACGGCCGGAATCTCTGCCACGGTTATCGTCACGTCCTCTTCGGTCGTCACGTCCACGTCCTCCGCCGCCTCCGTCTTTGGATTCTCCACAGCGGTTGCATTCTGTACGGAAAGCGAAATTTGAGTTATTGCACTTAGGACAATCCCAATCGTTGTTGTAACCCCCGTCACGATTGTTGTCACGTCCACGGCCGGAATCTCTACCACGGTTATCATCACGTCCACGGCCGGAATCTCTGCCACGGTTATCGTCACGTCCTCTTCGGTCGTCACGCCCTCGTCTATCATCCCTTGCAGGTCGCCTGTCATCTCTTTGACGGCGGGGACGGATTGTGATTTCAGACCCTACTAGGGAGTTTGCATTGGCTTTGCGATCCAAGTGTGCGATATGGACAAGTGAATTGTCTAGGTTGCCGATTACTCCATCGACTTTGCCGACATATTTCTCACTTCCATCGACCATAACCGAGCCAAGGGCTGGACAGGAGCCACTGTAGCTTACGAGCAAACCACCCTCGTGGCTGACCCTCTCGACCGTCCCTTTGAACATAACCTGCCCTCAGGGTTCCACTTTTCATGATACCGGTTCAATCCCTGCGCGCAATAAGTGCTGCGCCGAGCATACAAACGATGGTTGCAATCATACTGAGAGCAGGTAATCCGCTATCTTCAAACCCCGGGTCGACGGGAGCTGGAACTACCTCCGATTCGAGCGGGTCATCTACATTTATCACTAGAATTGTAATCGCTCCTTCTGAATCTTGAGCATGAATTTCGACGGTATAATCAACGGTTTCCTGGGTAAAACATGCTGCTACTGAAAGGGATACATCCCAAGCAACTCCATTTTGGCTGAATCCAGTTGTACTATCTCCACACATTATTGCAGTTAGACTAACATCTCCACCATCGGGATCAATAACACTTCCACTAAGTGAGAACGAGAGGTAATCGGCAGACCAAGTAGCATTTGTGCCATCGATTAATGAAGCAATACTAATCACTGGAGGAGTATTTTCTTTCTCGAGTCCGAGGTCGACATATGCATTCCAGTCAAGCATTCCATCAGCTGTAGCAGTTAGATGAACTTCGAATGAACCGGGGGCCATGCCTGAGAGGCTAAGGGTTGAGGCCGCCATCGAAGAGCCGAGATTTAGTCCACTCGAAGGGCCATCAGTTCCGCTCTGAGTTGCTGCTAAATCTAGCGAAATACTCTGAACTAGAAGAGTGGGAGTAACTTCGATATCAACCGAATCTCCATAGGTTCCTTCAGTAGCACTGAATGAGAGTGGTTGTCCAAATCTCCAGGTGCGAGTTGAATCAGCATTCTCTCCATAGGGGTCCACAAGTGTACATGTTGCGGTACTGGACTCACTTGTTCCAGCGATTGCTAGGAGGTCACCATCTCCATTCATTCTACTCGACCATCCAGTTTCGTCGAATGCACAATCGAGGCTCCAGCCATTGTCATCATTAGCCCAGTCTGCTAAGTCTTCTCCAGTTACAATAAGTTCCTCGTTACCTTGGACAAACATCGGAAATACCGTATCATCTATTGGTGCAGCAGTGCCCCAAACAGGCGCTTCATTTGTCTCTGGAGGCATTGTAGTCAAGTCGATGAATAGATTTCTTCCCATCGGCCAATCCGTTTTGTCATAGTCGACATCAAGGGCTATTTTCAAGCGCCCATCAGGTAGATGAATCTCAGAAACTATTGCAGCACCAAGATTGGAAACTCCATCATCTTGGACATCATATTCCGCCATGCGTAGTCCTTCTACCGCTGGGAATGTAAATTCAAGACGAGCATGAGTCATATTAGTCGCATTTAGAGCGAGAGTGAAGTTGCTATGCCCCGAATTAGGTAATTGGTTGAAACGCATATTGTTTGTTTCACCCTCTTTGAGGAACATCGAGATCTCAAGGTTGTCAGTAGCAGTGACCGGCACTTCTCGACAATCAGAGCTTGCAAACATATTCTGGCACTGCCGCTCTTCAGGATGTTCATCTGGAACCAGATTGATCTCGTCCAAAGCAATTCCATCTTCTACGAATTCGAGGTCATTCCAATCAACTCCACCGCGATGTGCAACTCCTTCTCTCAGTCCAAGCCTAGTGTCCATATCGGCGATACATTTGGGCCCAATTTCTCTAACTGCTTCTCTTTCATCGGTAGATAACCATGAGTTATTGCCGCCTGGTACCCCATCGAATAATCCGTCAATGTTCTCTCTAACAATAGCAGCTTTGCTGTCATTTACCCATGAATTGGCATAAATTTCAGCACTTGCCCAATCGGAAAGAATCTCGATATCGAAGTTTGCGTGATTGTAATCGAATAGATCTTCAAATGTGTAACCAGAACAGTCGACATCGCTAAGTTGTCGTCCACTGGTTTCAGCACTGCTCATCCCAGCAAGGGGTACAGTACTAATCAAAATAGCCAAAATGAAGGCCGTTAGGCTTCTCCTCATATTCTGCCCTACGGGCAGGGACCCCTTAGTGTGTTTCGGCTCATGGAGTGAGTTTGTCCATTCTTGATGTGAAAAGGTATACCGGGAGCAAACTCCAGATAATCGCTGCCAGAGAAGTCATTCCAGGGTGTACGTGTCTACCGCTTTCTGCAAGTGGCCATTCCAACATGTGATGATATACTCCATTTGGTGAGAACAGGTCCACAATGGCTTCAATTCTGAGGTATTCTGGAGAGGTTAGGTCTGCAATTTCGATGCCCATTAGGCCAGCAACAAGAGTGGTAAGAACAAGCCATAGAAGGGTGAAAATCATCCAAGTTCCAAGTCCTACTGCCATAGATGAACCCATATCTCTCGCCCACGATGATGCGAGTAACTGAATCGATGTATACCATAGTAGGAGAAGGCAGTTAGCGAGGAAATGAATGAATAATTCATCAAGGTCTGGAAATGAATTCATTCGGTACCAGATTATGAATAAGGAAAGGACATTTAGCACGATTACAGGTATTGCAATCGCTGCCCAATGACCGATTACCATCGATCTAGCGAGTATCTTTCTGTTAATTGGTTGAGAGAGTTTGACTTCAAGAACTCCTGAAATTCGGTCTCTGCTAATCCCGTCAAAGGAGACCAAAACAGCCCCCATTGTTGCAGAGAAAATGATGAATGCAGTTGAGGCATACATCACATCGTATGCAGAATCAATCACTAGACCAGAGGGGAGATTTGCCTTGGGGTCCGATAATCCCCACGTGCTAAAGAGGATGAACATCGCAAGAAGTGGCCAAATCACCATCATACGACCTGCGCGAATTCTTTCTTGCATTATCGCCTTTGAAAGGTCGAAGAGTTGGCTCATTCTTCCTCAACCTCCAGTCGTTTGAATGGTAACATTGAGTCTTCGGAAAGATCCATACTCACATCATCAGGATCGATGCCTGTTGCAGCACATATCATATCGACAAGGTCAACATCATCAGCATCGAGCCCAAGGGCATCCTTTACCGAATTGATAGTACCTTCAATCAGGAGTTGTCCGTGATGAAGGAGGGCGATTCGGTCAACCAAGTCCGCCATTTCTGCAACTTGGTGGGATGAAATGATGATTGCAACACCCTTGGATGCCAATTGCTTGAGTAGATTGCAAAAAGCTCGCTGTGCAAGTGGGTCAAGGCCATTCAAGGGCTCGTCCATTACAAGAATTCGAGGCTTTCCCAATAGAGCACAGGCTAGTGATAATCGTTGACGCATTCCTTGAGATAAATTATCGAGAATCAAATCAGAACGCGAACTTAGACCAACCCGTTTGAGTAATTTGTCGACATCGACTTCGCTTCCATGCATCAATGACATGGCAGTCAAAGTTTCAGCGACTGTACTGCGTCCTTCCCATCGAACTTGTTCAGGCATGTGGCCGATGTTACTTCTCCTAGTTTCGATGCTTTTGTCGATATTACCATCATGAGTAAATATTCCACTTATTACTCTGAGTAGAGTTGTTTTCCCTGCACCATTTGGCCCAATTAATCCGAGAATAACACCCTTATTGATTTCAAGGTCGATAGAATGTATTCCTGCTCCATCACGTTTTACCCATGGTTTCCATGTTGAAGTGTCACGGACCTGGTGCCGATATGTCACATCGGATAGGCTGAGAATGGACTCCATTGTACCTGAGATAGCGTGCCACCCATTACAATGTGCCGCTAAAGACCATTGAATAGGGTTTGACTTATCCATCTTCTATCACTCGCCACATCGTGATTGGCGGAGTAGTGACATCGTTTGCTCTTCTCGGAACCCTATTTGGGGCACTCCGTTGGAAGGCTGATGAATTCGATCGCACGGCCTTTATTGCTCTGACTTGTGGCATTGCAGCGATGTGGTTCACGCCTTGGGGAGTATTGGTTTTGGGTCCACTTGCGATTATTATCTCGGTAATCAGTCCGGCTGGGAGAGAAGAATGGCTTCGCTTCAGACAACGACGAATTCTGACATCAATTGCTTTGGTCATAGTATTGGTTGGGGGCGCATTCACTCCAACTTCGGCCCCGGTTGGCGCACCTGCTTGGGGAGAACCGATTGCCACAGAAAATCCTCATGCTCCAGCCTGGCCTGCAAGTGAGCAATATACATGGTTTCACGATGGGGCTGTGATTGGTATTTTGGTGGCTAGAACACCTCATACATTTGCATATTACGGCCAATCTACTTCTACCCTAGAACTTGGTATTATGATGGGAATGCACGAAGACCGACTTCGCCAATCAATCGAAGTTATCGATGATGAAGTTCCAGTGATTAGTATAGATGCAAATGCATTTTCCTTAGCGGAAATAGAAACAGAAACCACTCATAACTACAATGGTGAAGAGTACTCAGTAATGCGCTTTGAGGTCATACGAGACGATGGTTTTACCACAACTATTGCAAATGTAATCGTAGTGTGTTTCCCTTCTACAGGTGGCGAACTTACCTTACTAACAATTACCAGACCTGTCATTTCACCGAGGAATGATGTATTCGAAGAAATGATTGTTTTACAGTATATCGAAGCCAATGAATAAGAGATTTAGGGCGCCCTAAATATTATAGTGGGCGCTTTACCCCCGCCGATTTATGATGGCCGATTTTTGGACCGGGGGGCTTATCGGATTCCGAGAAGCACTGGAAGCCACATTAATCGTGGTAATCTTCATGTTAATCCTGAAGAAATCGGCACGCCCCGAATTGATGAATAGCATCTGGAAGGGCGTAGGATTAGGTATTGTGGCGAGTATTTTCACTGCAATAGCATTCGAATTCATCATTGGAGGTTTTGCCGAAAACGAAGCTTGGTTTGAAGGAGTACTGATGTTGGTTTCTGCAGGGCTAATCGCCGTTGTAGTATTTCACTTGGTCAAACATCACTCCAAATCCGAACTCGAAAAACTAGCAGAAGATGCGATAACCGATCTCGATGGCGGTGCCAAAGCACTCTCGGTAATCGCGTTCTTATCAGTATGGAGAGAAGGCTCGGAAACAGCGGTATTCATGTCTGCGGGAACAGAGACAAACTGGGCGGTTATTGGGTTACTACTTGGCATCAGTGGTGCGGTTTTCCTTGGCTGGTCAATTTATTCCAGAGGCGCTAAAGTCAATATCAAGAAATTATTCACCGCCACAACAATCTTGCTGATTTTCGTAGGAGCAGGTCTAGCCGCACACGGTGTTCATGAATTGCAAGAAGAAGATGCAGGAATTATTCCGGTATACAATGAGGAAATATGGAATGTAAACCCCGAGTGGGATGGCTCTGGAGACGCTCCAGTACTGCATGATAAAGGCGCAGTAGGTGGAATGATGCGAGCAACAGTTGGATGGAATGGCGACCCCACAATGCTTGAATTCTTCACCTGGATGGGCTACCTTTCAATCATGGGTATTCTCTACAAGCGAGATACAGATGCTCATACCCCCGCAGAAGAATCAGAGCCGCTTAATTGAACAAGTTGTCCTAGGACAATGTTATTGGCTGTTGATAGAATAAACCAGCCATGGTCTCATATCTTGAGCACGTAAACATCACCGTAATCGATGTCGATGAAGCGATTCGTTTCCTCCAAACTGCAATGCCGGATTGGAAGGTTCGTGCAGATGTAAGTGACGAGGAAAGTAATTGTCGCAGATGGGTTCATCTCGGTACAGATACCAACTATATTGCCATAGAAGACAGGGGTGCAAAGGAAAAGGGGCCACATGAGCCTTATGTTGATCCTGGAGTGAATCATCTAGGGTTCGTAGTCCCAGATGTTGCTGCGGTATCAAAGAGATTAATCGAAGCTGGGTTTACTGAGGGGATGAGTTCTCTGGATAATCCCAACCGTAAGCGTATTTACTTCTACGATGCTGATGAAAATGAGTACGAATTTGTTGAGTATCTGAAGCCGGATTTTGCTTCACAAAATGATTACTCCGACGCATAGGGTAAGCAAAGGGTAGCCACTGCTTATCTAATCCATGAGGACTTGTCGAAGTTTAGCATATTGTATGTACTCATCACGGTCTGAGAAGTTGTTCATAGCCCAATCAATCCAGTATGTGTGCACGTTCGGAATTCTCGTTTGGACCTCCTTTAGAAAGTCCGACACCTCACTGTCAGCGCAATCGGTGATTTCCAAATACTGTGCAATGAAGGAACGAGCCTGTGCGTCAGACGGAAACTGTGTTGGATCCGGCTCAAACCACCGGGGCGATTCGTGATTATACATCCACTCGCAGAAGAAGTTGGCGACATCGAAGGGTGGATCGAGTGGACCGGCATATTCGAAGTCGAGAAGGTGAGTGGTGGTGGAATCGACATTGTTGCAAACTAGAATATTGGTGAAGTTCACATCGTTATGGTTTCGGCCAGTGACCGTATGCAAGCGTCGCAATTCATTGGCGAGTGCCACTAATACCTGACTATTATCACAATCTCCGCGTCGCATCGGCCGGCCAGGTAACCATGTCTCAAGGCGACCCCAATCAAACCGCTGAACCACTTTTGCTCCGAATCCACAATCCTGAATGTGCCTTTCATCCGTGTTGGTATTGCTTGAGGTCGGCCCGAACACCTTCAAGAGAAGGGGTCCATGGTTGCCACAGAATATCTTGTAATTGCGATTGCTGAGCCCCAACGGACAGGGCTCAATGTGTAGGTCGGCCTCGAGATTCCAGCCAATCTCTTTGAGCGCTAATGTGAGAGTATTGCTTCTATTCTTCGCAATCTCTCCCTCGCCATTGTCGAGGTAGCTCTCACCGATAACACGGCCGGCTTTGCTTTTGCTAACCTCTTCCACAAAGCAAGTTATTACCCTATCAATTTGAGGGTTTCTGTTTGCATCGAACAGCGAAAATCACAAATGAGAGGGCCTGTTACCTGATATCATGCTGTCAATAGGTTTTATCGCCGTTATTTTTTTGTTATTACTATCGACATTAGCATTGATGTTGGCCTTCAAGGTATTCAAAAACAAATCAAAAATCGAGAGTTTCATTGGTGAAAAATCCAAGGGAATCTTTACACCGCTCAAAGGGTTAGATTTACAACATTCTTGGGTTGTAGTTGCGTCACTTTTGGCATTTATTCTATCACAAGCACTCATTGCTGCAGGATTCCCGGGTTTTGAAATGAATGTTTATTTTTCATACATTAATTGGATTTTGCTCATAGCGATAATCATTGGTGTTTCAATGATGTTGAAACCATCACTGGCAGGATTATCTGAACCCGGAGAACATACCTCTCCACTCGCTCTTGTGTTTGCCATTGCTGGATTACTTGCCATCATGTCTGCATCAGCGGCAATGTTTGAGGAATGGTCTGGTAGCGCATGGCAATTCGGGCAAGAAGAGTGTGAAAATGCTGCTGACTCACTTAATTATGGACAAACGGAAGAAGAATTTGTTGAAGGATTAGATTCCCATTGGAATTTCGACTTAGAGAATTGTTATTTTAGCGGAGAAAGCAGATACTATCCAGGTACTGATACTACTATTAATTGGGTAAATGGTGGGTACACAGGTTCCGGCCCTAGCGATTATAGTGTAGAAGGGCCAACGATGTTGGATGAATATTCTACGGGCATCCCATTTGGTCCTGATGGACCATATTATTGGGTCGGATATCTCTTTTTGTCAGTGTTCATGATAGGTGGACTATCTTCATTATCCTTTAGAACAACGAAATTCATTAACCATAAATTAAAGTTGAGAAATCTTGAGGTTTCCACGATAAGAAAACTAGCATTGGACCCAGATGGAGTAGTAGAAGGGAGAATTGAATTACCACCACAAATGGAACCTAGTCCGCCATCAGAATTTGAAAGTAAAAGTGGCGACATTATTCTAATTCTATCAACTACTTTGACCATTATTGGGCTAATGGCGATACTCTTAGAGATCTTGGACGGATATCAGTATTACAAGTGGACTATCTACGACCATAGGAGCACTGGTGAATTTGTACTATCCGCATTTTTGCTTGCCTTCATAATGTTCTCATTCCTATGCTCATTAGCGGCTATCAAACTTCTGAAAACTACATTTAATTCTGGAGAAGAATCACTTCTCGAGTCAGTTAGACCAAGGGAAGAATCGAGCCAACAAGAATTACCTGAACTCCTTGCACCATCATCATCAGATGAGGCTGCACGACTTGAGGATGTAATTCAAAGTCTAGAGCATCAAATGATAATGGCTCGTCTAGAAGCTGAAACTCTCACAGCCGAATTGAATGAAACTAAAGAAAAAGTAATTGTGATGGAAGAGGAACTCGAAGAAAAGAGTGAGGAATTGGATGATATGAAGACAGTATTGGACAATATGCAAACGATTGCCGGTGAATCAGAAGAAGCAGACGGCAAGTCACTAATGATGTCTGATTCAGTTCTGGTGGGCGATGCATTGTTCGGTTCTACGAAAATCGATAGTCAAATCGTAAATGATCCAGCAGCAATTGCTCGAGCTGCGATTGAAGCATATCGCGAAGGCCGTAGAGATGGCGGATTGTAAAACTGAATTCTAATCTGCTTTTGATAACGAATGTCTCATTTTTGAGATAATGATGTAGACTAAATCACGTAATGGCAGAGGAATTAACCAGGCGAAAGGAAATATCCAGCGCCAATTCCAGCGCATGTAGAGTAGACACCTAATTCCTGCTGCAGAACGAATGAAGGCCTTCCCATTTCGAACTAGAACTACTGTGTCAGCAGTAATCTGATTATTCTCGAGAGTTTCTTCACCTTCTGGACTTTGCAATTCAGATAATTTTAGTTCCTTAGCGAGGCGTCGTGAAAGGAAATGCCCGGAACGCGTGCACATTGCACACAGCCCATCGAGATAGAGAGTGTCAGTCATATCACTCAGCAGCAATGTGAAGGTTTCCATCCGCGTATGAGATTTGGATTCTATTTGGGAGTTTGCGAGTTAATGCAGCCAAGGATTCGTAGATTTCATCTTCCTTGACTTTGAATGATTTTGCGGCTTTCTTGGTAGACCAAGGGACCTCTTCGAAATCCGATTGACGAATCCACTCAAAGAGCCTCATCTCAAACTCGGTAATCTCCTCTGCCATGACCTTGCCATGAAGGCCCAGACCTTCAACCTGACCATCAGGTAAGAGCTACCATTCGGCGGCAACATTCCTCGCTTTCGATGAATCCATCGAGGAGAGTGTTGAGTGCTTTTACGAATGGTACTTCGAGCCCAAGATCCTTTGCTCTATCTCTAAACATACGGGCTGCCCTAACTCCTTCAGCGACCATCACCATCTCTTCAAGAGCTTGTTCTAGAGTTAATCCGCTACCGAGTTTTTCACCCATTCTACGGTTTCTACCGTGCGGTGAAGTTGCTGTAACATAGAGGTCTCCAAGACCTGCAGGCCCGAATGCAACTTCCGCCCTTGCTCCCAATTGTGGAAGAAGGATACATCCTTCACGGAATCCAGCGCTGAAAATTGCGGCTTTGAGATTGTCTCCACCAAGGGTACCAGTTTGCTTCAAG
>Ga0206681_10000441_pt1 | contig 22409 bp, 21 predicted proteins | sample M150012015metaG_FD_161048 | JGI IMG/M metagenome (GOLD analysis project Ga0206681, IMG submission 161048) | Ammonia-oxidizing marine archaeal communities from Monterey Bay, California, United States - M1 500m 12015 | ecosystem: Environmental > Aquatic > Marine > Intertidal zone | place: USA... | reverse complement strand
AGTAACAATTAAGGATACTGACAAGTTCCTAGACGATCAGGTACGCAATAATGAGCAAAACATTGAGCTAATTGAAAAGGCTATGCCCGTTCTTAAGGGATTTATGGTTGCTATATCTGAGTAAATATTATTACTCAATAAGTCCCGCTTTGTGTGGCATCCTTAAGTTTAGGGCCTGCCTTAAATGTAACCACCTTTCTGGCTGAAATTGTAACCTCTTCACCGGTCTTAGGGTTCCTTCCGGGTCTGGCAGATTTTTCTCTAATTACAAAATTGCCAAAACCAGAAATCTTGACATCATTACCCAAAGCAAGATTTTGCTTGACCTGATTAAAAAATTCATTAACAACTTCTAGAGCCTGTACATTGCTCATTCCAACCTGGCTGACGAGTGCTTCTGCAATATTTTTTTTAGTTATTGACATGTTATCTTTGAATAGCGTTATATTTTGATTTCATTAATGCCAGTACTTCGGCTATTTGATTGTTCACTTGCTCATCGGTGAGCGTATCATCGATCGATTGATAGCTCAGATTTAGGGCTATACTTTTCTTGCCTGTCCCTATACTCTCCCCTACATACACATCAAATATTGATACATCTATGAGGTAGGATTGGTTAATATTATTAATACTATTAATCAGTTCATTCACAGCCACCCCATCATCAACAACTAGGGCAATATCTCTAGTTGATACCTGGTAAGGTGACATTTTTTTGTATCTAGTAATGTTGCTATGCTGCATACTATCTAATTCAACCTCAAACAAGTAGCATTTTGCTAAAGATAGCTTGCTTTGTACCACAGGAGAGAGTGTACCTACCCAGCCAACAACTTTGTTGCCTAGTAATATTTTAGCTGTTTGACCTTTCTGCAGAGAAGAACAATTAGCCTCTTCAAATGTAAATGCTTTATCTGTGAATGATAGTATTGATTCTACATCTGACTTAATGTCAAAAAAGTCCACAGACCTAGATTTTTCAGCCCACTGAGAATTAAATCTGTTTCCAGTAATAATTCCAGCTATTTTCTGAGACTGCTGATTTGCCTTAACACCATCAAAGCACAGCCCCACCTCAAAAAACCTTGCATCAGTATGACCACGCCTTTGGTTATTTTCAACACACTGCAGCAATCCAGCCCAAAGTGATGACCTCATAACCGACATATCGCTAGATATAGGGTTTGTCAATGCTATTTTATTAGCATCAGGGTCAATCATTTCTTGGTACTGTTCTGATATAAAGCTATAAGTTATTACTTCTTGATAGCCACGATTAACGAGCACTTGTGAAATATCATATTTATCGATAGTAGACTCTGGTGCTGAATTAATGTCAGAATCTAAAGACAATTTTTGCACTGGAATTTTATCGTAACCGTATAGCCTAGCTAGCTCTTCAATCAAATCTGCATCTATACGTATATCGAACCTATAGCTAGGTGGAATTATGGTCCAGGAATCATTCCCCTTGTTAACAATATCAAAATCCAAGTTAGTAAATTTTTCTTCGATCCAGTTTGAATCAAGTTCAAATCCTAGTACTTTGTTTATTTTTTCTTTAGTTATTACAATTGGTTCAATGTTTGGAAGGGCTTTCTTATCAAAAAACTCATTAATTTCACCAGCGCTACCTCCGCAGATGTCTAGAATAAGTTGGGTTGCCCTTTCGATTGCTGTTCGCGAAATATTAAAATCTACTCCCCTCTCAAAACGTAAAGATGATTCAGTATGAAGGCCATAACTTCTAGCTTTTCCTGCAATTGAAACCAAGTCAAAGTATGCACTCTCTAACAACACATCACAAGTATCACTCTGAGTTGCACTCCTCATACCGCCCATCACACCAGCAATTCCTAAGGGGCCAGCATCATCTGCAATTACCAGAGTGTCCTCATTGAGTTCTACTGTTTGTTCATTCAACAGTTCAATCTTTTCTGCAGGGTTTGCAAGCCTTACTTGAACGTCTCCTTTAATATTTGATAGGTCGAAAGCATGCATTGGTTGTCCCAACTCTAACAAAACATAGTTAGTAATGTCTACTACTGGAGAATGTATTTGCTGCCCTGAACGTTGTAACTTTCTTACCATCCATTCAGGGGTTGGCACTGAATTGTCAATCCCATATACTGATCTAGTTACGTACCTTGGGCAATACTTTGTGTTACTAACAATTGTATTTTTTACAGACTCTTTGTTGCAATCTGTAGATACCAAGTTTGGCATATTTAATGTCAAACCATAGTTAGCAGAAACCTCTCTAGCAATACCTAACACACTGAAGCAGTCACCCCTATTAGGGGTTATATCTAGCTCTGCAATGTTGTCATCTAAATCAAGATACTTCCTTACGTTTTGTCCAAGCTTTGCATCGTCGGGTAGTTGCGCTATGCCCGATGAATCTTCTGAAATTTGTAGCTCCGATTCAGAGCAGATCATTCCGCACGACTCTATACCACGCAGTTTAGCTTTTTTTATTGTTAAACCATTCGGGAGCCTTGCACCAACCTTAGCTACAATAACATTCAGATTGTCATGAACATTTGATGCGCCACAAATTATTTGTAAATTTTTAGCCTCACCTATGTCCACCTGGCAAAGGTTTAGTTTGTCGGCATCTGGGTGCTTCTCACAAGTAACGACCCGACCAACAACTACATTTTCGAATGGAGGAGCGACTGAAGTTAATCCATCCACTTCTAGACCAGCCATGGTTAGGCTTTCTGCTAGAATTTCATCACTGATGTCAGGATTTACCCACTCTCTTAGCCATGATATTGAGATATTCATAGTACTAGTTGAACTGTTTTAGAAAACGAATATCGTTCTCAAAGAAAAGACGTAAATCATCTACACCATAGCGTAACATCGCAAGTCTCTCGACGCCCATACCAAAAGCAAAACCATTGTACTCTTCTGAATCCACATCAACAGAAGACAAAACATTAGGGTGAACAATGCCACAGCCCAATACCTCTAGCCAGCCAGTTTTTTTGCAAACCCTACAACCATCTCCACCACAAATGACGCACTCTATGTCTGCCTCTGCTGAAGGCTCAGTGAATGGAAAATATGACGGTCTGAATCTAACCTTAAGGTCTTCCTTTTCAAAGTAAGCCCTCAAAAAGTCAATTAATAGTCCTTTTAATTGTGCGAAATTCGCTTCCTTGTCCACCACAAGACCTTCAACCTGGTGAAACATCGGAGTGTGCGTCACGTCAGAATCACACCGGTATACTCTGCCAGGTGCAATAATTCTTAGTGGTGGTTTTTGCTTTTGCATTGTACGAATTTGTACAGGAGATGTGTGAGTTCTTAGTACCGTATGCTCATCAAAATAAAATGTATCATGCATAGCACGAGCTGGATGATGTGCAGGGATATTGAGTGCGCTGAAGTTATGGAAATCATCTTCAATTTCTGGACCTAACTCAACCTCAAATCCATTCTTAGCAAACAAAGTCTGAATCCTGTTAAGTGTAGAGGTTATAGGGTGTAAGCCACCCATCTCAACATTCCTACCAGGAAGAGATACATCAATTTTTTCTTCTAGAATACGCTTTTCTAGTTCAATAGTCTCGAGTTGGTTTTTTCTACCGGTTAGTAGTGACTGTACAGCCACCTTGGCCTGGTTGATGGCCTCACCCATTTTTGGGCGTTCCTCTTTAGATAGCTTGCCTAGGCCCTTAAGTAGGGCTGTTAGTTCGCCTTTCTTGCCTAAAAAACTTACTCGTAATTCGTCAAGTTCTTTTAAGCTATCTGCCTTAGCTATGTTAGCTTTGGCATGTTCAAGAATCTTGTTTATCAAAATATCCTTATGTTAGATAGTTATGATTTTTTATAATAGCCGCATAAATAGTTTATACGGCTTTTATTATATTTATTTTGCAGCTTCTAGTGCAGCCTTTGCTTGTTCAGCTATCTTTGCGAATGCTTCCTTATCAAATATAGCTATGTCTGATAAAACCTTACGATCTATCTCAACACCTGCCTTATTTAGACCATTAATCATTTGTGAATAACTTAAGCCATTGTTACGTGCCTCAGCGTTAATCCTAACAATCCAAAGTCTGCGGAATTGGCGGCGTTTTTGGCGGCGGTCACGGTAGGCATACTGTCCTGCCTTAATTACTGCCTGCTTCGCAACGCGATAGACCTTTGATCTGGCGCCATAATAGCCCTTAGCTTTCTTTAGAATTTTTTTGTGTTTTGCGTGCGCTTGAACGCCTCTTGATACTCTTGCCATCTCTTACTCCTTAACTGTACGGTAACATTTTACGAACCATTGGAACATCAACTTTCTCGATGCTATCAGGTGAACGTAAGCTACGCTTTCTAGAAGTACTCTTTTTTGTCAATATATGACGCAGATGAGAGTGTTTACACTTATAACCGCCACTGGCAGTCTTTTTGAAGCGCTTTGCAGCACCCCTATTTGTTTTTAACTTTGGCATCATTTACTCCTTGACCCTATCGGGTTTATTATTCTTCGGACTTATAAAGTCTTACTTTTTCTTTGATTTGGGTGCTAGCATCATGCCAAGCTGGCGACCCTCCATTTTTGCCTTCTGTTCTACATTGGCAAATTCTTCTGAATCCTTTTCAATTCTATCCAGCATTTCCATGCCTAATTCTCTGTGTTGCATCTCTCTACCTCGGAACCAAATGCTTACTTTTACTTTGTCTCCATTATCTAAAAACTTTACTAAGTTTCTAAATTTAATTTGGTAATCCCCTTCCTCTGTTCCTGGGCGATATTTTATTGTCTTAACTGTAGTCTTTTTTTGTTTCTTCTTGGCGTCGGTTAGCAGCTTTTTTTGTTCATACTGGAACTTTCCAAAATCCATAATTTTACAAACTGGTGGTTCGGCGTTTGGAGAAACTTCAACTAAGTCTAGACCAACATCATCTGCCATTTCCTTTGCTTTATCTGTATCAACAATACCTGCCTGTTCACCTTCCGCATCAATTAGACGAACCTGAGGAACTCTAATATAGTTATTAATGCGTGTAGTTATTTTATTTGGTCTTTTAATAATTACTCCTGATTTATTATATCTATAAAGGCTTCAATAGACATAGAACCTAAGTCTTCACCGCCCCTTTTTCGTACAGCTATTTGGTTATTTTCCATCTCTCTATCTCCCAAAACTAAAATGTATGGGTAACGTTGCATAGAGTGCTCGCGTATTTTAAAGCCTATCTTCTCATTCCGCAAGTCCGAAATGACTCTAAGTTGTTGTTTTTTTAACTTTTTTTCAATTTTCTTGGCAAAATCAAGTTGCTTATCTGAAATATTTAATATAACTGCCTGAATCGGAGCCAACCAAGAAGGGTACGCACCTTCGTAATGCTCGATTAATATTCCAACAAACCTTTCAATAGATCCAACTATTGCTCGATGAAGCATTACAGGTGTTTGTTTTGAGTTATCTTCGTCAATGTATTGAGCGTCAAGCCTCTCAGGCATAGAGAAGTCTACCTGTAGTGTGCCACATTGCCACTCTCTGCCCAGGCAGTCTTTCAAAACAAACTCGATTTTTGGCCCATAGAAAGCCCCCTCACCCACCTGCAAATCCCAATCAATGTCTTTAGCATCTAGCGCTTGTGCAAGTGCAGCCTCAGCCTTATCCCATACCTTGTCAGATCCGACTCTCTTTTCAGGTCGTGTAGAGAGCTTAATATCTACATTCTCAAACCCAAAATGATTGTAAACATCGAAAGCTAAATCAATAAAAGTCGAAGCCTCATCCTGCACTTGTTTGGCGGTACAAAATATGTGACCATCATCCTGGACAAAGTTGCGTACACGCATAATCCCATGAAGTGTACCTGATGGTTCATTACGGTGACATGAACCAAACTCTCCAATTCGAAGAGGTAATTCACGATATGACTTTAGACCTTGGTTGTATATTTGTATGTGTGCTGGACAATTCATAGGTTTAATTGCGTAGTCTCTATTCTCACTGCCTGTAGTAAACATCGCGTCCCCAAACTTATCCCAGTGGCCAGACTTTTCCCACAGACTTTTACTGATCAGTTGAGGTGTATGTACCTCCTGATAATCATTATCTATGTACACTCCTCTCATGTACTGTTCAACAAGCTGATACAGTGTCCATCCCTTTGCATGCCAAAATACCATTCCAGGAGCCTCTTCCTGCATATGAAATAGGTTCTGAGTTTTGCCAATTTTACGATGATCACGCTTTTCTGCTTCTTCCAGCCTATACAGATAATCTTTTAAATCTTCTTTGTTGGCCCATGCTGTACCGTACACTCTTTGTAGCATTTCATTGTTTGAGTCACCTCTCCAGTAAGCACCTGCAAGTTTCATTAACTTGAAGGCTTTCAGTTTGCTGGTTGAAGGTACATGAGGGCCGCGACATAAATCAACAAAGTCCCCCTGCCTATATAAAGATAAGGCCTCATCTGAAGGTATAGATTGAATCAGTTCCGCCTTGTAATGCTCGCCCTTTTCTTTAAAAAAGCGAACGGCATCATCGCGAGACATCTCACTTCGTTCAATCTTAAGGTTTTGCTTAACCAAGTGATTCATATTTTTTTCAATCTTTGCTAAGTCACCTTCAGAAAATCCGTCCTTGTATGCGAAGTCATAATAAAAACCATTATCAATAACTGGACCTATTGTGACCTGCGCATCAGGAAAGAGCATTTGTGTTGCCTGAGCCAAAAGGTGTGCTGTTGAGTGACGTATAACTTCAATACCATCTTCGTCGCTAGATGTAATGATGGCAACTGTGGCATCTTTTTCGATTAGATAGGAAGCATCAACTAGAATACCGTCAACCCTACCAGCCAGGGTCGCCTTCGCAAGACCAGATCCTATAGATTTAGCCACTTCGTGAACAGTTACAGATTGGTCAAATGTTTTTTTAGTTGCGTCAGGAAGTGTAACTACTAGCATTAAATAAATATATCAAATAAAAGACTGTATTTTACCTTAGCATTTACATTTATTTTGACATTAAATACCCTACCATTGCAACAATTCAAAGGTATATTGTGTTTGTGTGAACACAACCAGAAAATCGCCGGAATTACTGTTACTTATTATGACCATTGGTTCTGCAATAAGTTTTGGTATTTGGATGAATCTGTTAAATAACTTTGCCATCGAAGAGGTTAGCTTTACCGGTATAGAAATCGGAATATTACAGAGCCTAAGAGAAATTCCAGGTTTCCTAGCTTTCACAGTCATATTTGTTTTAGCTTTTATTAGAGAACAGAAGATGGCATATGTTGCACTGATCCTGCTTGGGTTAGGAACGATGCTTACTGGTCTAGTGCCAACCAATATGGCGCTCTACCTAACCACAATCATTATGTCTATCGGCTTTCACTACTTCGAAACCATATCTAGTTCTCTAACTCTGCAATGGGTAGACAAAGATAAGTCTGCGGAATTTTTAGGAAAAATTATAGCGTCACGTTCTGCTTCTTCAATTGTTGCATTTGGGTTGGTTTGGGTTTTATTTGAGTTGTTTCATTTAGACTACTTTTGGATATACATCGCAGGTGGTGGTGCTTGCTTATTAATTGCTATTTTTTGTTGGCATTATTTCTCATTAATGCCAGAAAGAGTTTATCAGACTAAGAAAATTATTTTAAGGAAGAGGTACTGGTTGTACTATGCACTGCAATTCATGAGTGGAGCTAGGAGACAAATATTTGTTGTTTTTGCTGGCTTTTTGATGGTTGAAAAGTTTCATTTTAGTGTCACTGAAATATCTTTACTGTTCCTTATTAATGCTCTAATAAACATACCTTTAGCTCCAAAAATAGGAAGGTTGATTAGTAGGATTGGTGAAAGGAAATCGCTAATAATTGAGTATGTTGGCCTGTCACTAATATTTATTGGTTATGCATTAACCGATAGTGCTGTGTTTGCTGTACTGTTGTATGTTCTTGATCATTTATTCTTTTCTTTAGCTATAGCTCTAAAAACTTACTTCCAGAAGATTGCTGACCCTGCCGATATAGCTTCAAGTGCTGGTCTTACCTTCACAATTAATCATATCGCTGCAGTATTCATTCCTGTTCTATTCGGAATGATATGGATTTATGATTATTCTTTGGTCTTCTATGCTGGATCATTTATGGCAATAACATCCCTGGCTATGGCCCTGAATATGCCTAAAAACCCTGCACCCGGTAATGAGGTGTTGGTTGGAAAAATTTAATAAACTGCATAATTTTTTCGTAATAATTGTCAATTTGATATATTAACTCAGTTAATGTAGTATGCTTTTATGGACGAGAAATTTAGAGTCTCCCAAAAGCTGGGTCTCATGTTCAAGACCGATGATGATATTCCAAAAAATATTAAGTCTTGGGCAATCTCTCAGCTCCATGAAAAATCCCCGGTACTTGGAATAAAGTCAGTATCTAGAGTCGGCAGTACAACAACACCAAGTAAGGTGATGCCTTGGCCAGAATCTTTGCAACCTGACCTTGAAGAGAGGGCAAGAAGGTGGCGAATACAGCGAGCTTTTATGGAGCTATCTAGAAAAGAAAAGAAATCCAACTCCGAGATTCAACGCAACAATCAAGAAAACTTGTTTGGTCGCACAGACGAGTTAAAGTTCTCTCACCGTAACGTCTATGGTAATGACCAAGTAAGAATTCGTTTTATGTCCTTTTGGACAAACCATTTCACTATGGGCAATATACATGACAACCAAAACGTTATAGGACACGCTATGGATGAGGCGATATTAGCTAATCTCAACAACCACTTCTCTGAAATGTTATATAAAGTTACCACTCACCCAGCCATGCTAATTTACTTGGACAACATCTGGAGTGCTGGAGAAAACTCAAAAAAAGCCAAAGATTGTAGGAACAAGGTTGACTGCCAAGCAGGTCTTAACGACAACCTTGGTAGGGAGTTACTTGAGCTTCACACCGTTTCTCCATCTGCAAACTACACTGAGGATGACATACGAAATAGTGCTAAAGTTTTAGCGGGATGGGGCACAATGCTTGAAGAAACTCTCAAAGATATGAGAAAACAAGGGAAGACCACTGACCATTGGAACTTCTTTAAGAAGTACTATGCTGAGCCTGGCAATAAAACTGTTATGGGTAAGACTATCTCATCTGGCAAGGGTGGACTCAGACAATTGACCGACTTTCTGGCTAACCATGAACACACCATAAAACATATATCAACAAAACTATGTCGTCACTTTATCAGCGACTCCCCTAAAAATTCTGACATCAATCAAATCGCAAACACATGGAGGCAAAGTAAAGGCGACCTAGACAAAATTCACTCAAAAGTTATTGAGCTAGCAATTCTGTCTAAAGAAGCAAAGTTTCAGTGGCCTATGACCTGGATATTTCAGGTTATAAGGCTTAGCGGTGCTACCTATATTCATGGCTGGGATCAGATATATAACTGGTACGATGATGCTATCATGGGAAATAATGAAATTTTTGAAGAACTAGGGCAGTCTTTTTGGGTCTCGAGGCAACCGAACGGCTACTCTAGCAAAAAGGAGGAATGGCTCTCAGGAGAAATGTTTGAACGCCGTGTAAGGTTTGCTAGCGCCATATTTAGGGGTGGTGACACAAAACATTCAACCGAAAAAATTATGGACAGGATTGGTGCTAGCAATTCTACTCGAAATCTTGTAAATAGTGTTGGCAGTAGTAAAGAAAATAGATTTATTGCGCTTATGTGTAGTCCAGAACTTATGGGGTTAGAAAGTGCATAAATTTAACCTAACCAGGAGGGACTTCCTTAAAACTACCGGGGCATCATTATTTTTAGCAGGAATGCCTATATCTGGCTATACCAAAGACAAGCCCCCTGGAACTATCTCTGTCATTCTATTGGAAGGAGGAATGGATGGTCTAACTGCCGTACCACCATTCGGTGACCCCGACCTAGTGAGGATGCGCAAAATTATTACCCCTGAAAATTATTTAAAATTAAATTCATTTTTTGGATTGCACCCTTCCTTCAAAGCGCTGGCTGGTTTGTTTGCAAATAATCAAGCCTCTGTTGTCCATGCTACGTCTATACCTTACTTAAAGAGGTCACACTTTGAAGGACAAAATTGGATGGAGGGAGGAGGACTGAGTCCGTTTTCTGAAAAATCTGGGTGGCTAGGTAGGTCACTTGAACTCGCGAATATACCAGGCAGGGCTCTATCGCTAGATATGCCTCTGATTTTAAGAGGACATAACGAGAACGATAATTTTTTCCCGTCCAGTATAAGGAACTCTTCTAAACTCAAAACTAAACTGATTGATGCAATATCAATGGCGCATGCCAAGGAGTCTGCAGATGTTTACTCCAAAGTCAGCAACAAAAGCAAGTCAGGTATAACAAACATACCTAGAGACCCATCAAGCTTAGCAAAATATGCAGGCAAGGTTATGTCTCAGGATGATGGACCTCTTGCATCCGTTATTAGAATTAAACAGTTCGATACTCATGCACGACAAGGGGCCGATATAGGTAAACACGCAGATAGACTGTCAATAATTGATGACGTGATAGGGGGTTATCGAGAAGGACTAGGAGATGCTTGGGATAGGAGCATTATTCTAACCATGACTGAGTTTGGCAGAACTGTAGCAGTTAACGGGACTACAGGAACTGAACACGGCTATGGCACAGCTGGAATACTTGCCGGAGGAGTTATCTCAAAAAGTCGAGTAATATCTCAATGGCCTGGACTCGCAAAGAGTGATCAGTTCGAAAGAAGGGACCTAATGTCCACTATTGATTATTGGTCGGTTTGTGCTGCGTGTATTGAAAAAGCACTAGGACTTGACCATGACCTGATTGCAAGTAGAGTTTTCTTAAAACCAAAGCTGCCAAGGGTTTTTGACTATATTTTTTCTTAAAACTTTCTTTAATTACTTTCAAAAAATACAACTAATTAAATGGATATAATTATAAAAACAAACAAAACACTATTAGCTATTTTTTTGTTATCAGTTTGCATATCTTTTGTATCATTAAATGCCTCTGCACTAACCTTTGTCAACAGTAAAACTGCTTCCAATAGCAGCGGCCAAAGCACCAAAAGCAAAGAGATAATAATTTATGATGTAGAGTTTACCCCAGAGTTATCAAAAGAATTACTGGAAAGAATTGTTGCTAAAACTGACTACGACTTTAGTCATCATAATGTAGCAAACAGAGTCTCAAAAAAATGCAAGTTCCATGTGCGTCGGGTTGAGTATGACATAGTTGAAGAAGGAAAAATTAACAGCTGGGCTATATTAACTGGATCTTTATCTATAAAAAGTGGTGTCGTCACTATTAGTAATGGTTATTGGAAACAAGGCGGACTGTCAAGTGATAGAGGTTATCTTGATGAATTCAATGTACGTCTAACTAGTGATGGACATTTTGTTGGCAAGATGGCATTTTTCTTATTAGGTGTAGATACTGGCGAGGTTCCCGTTTCACCACTATACCCAAAATTAACCTTGCACAAAAACAATAAGCCATTTGACGATAACATGAGGGCAGCTGAGTTTTGGATTGACGTAAATGATTGGGCCGGCGGTGTGATGAGTGTGTATTCTTGTAAGGACTTATAGCTTAATAAAACTAAACTCGTTCAGACTATTGATTCAATCATTAGCTGTAAAGACTCGTTCCCCCTAAATGAATTGACATTAAGTTTATATACAACACTTACTAGTTTTTTATCTAGTTTACCTTGAAAGAATGCAATTCCATCAAATATATCCTTTGAATCTGTTAACTTCAATCTACACTTTAGATGCTTCTCACCAACAACTCTTTGTTCAATAATTTCAAAATCACCATAAAAAATAGGCTCCTCGAACCCCTGCCCCCATGGAGACGCTTGACGAATAAGATCTGCATTATTTAGATTAATATCTATAGATTCTAGTTGCCCATCAGTCAATACTTCTACCTCGGGAGTTATACCGTCTAAATGTTTTTTAATTGCCTTTGAAAACTCTCTTTTAAAGGCCCAAAAATTTTCTGCACGAATACTTAATCCTGCCGCCATTGCGTGTCCGCCGAACTTGATTATTAAATCCTCATTTTCTCTATCTATTATGTCTAACAGGTCCTTAACATGGACGCTAGGTATCGATCTTATAGACCCCTTAAGTGTTGCGCCAGATTGTGCAAACACAGCACAGGGGCAGCAGTACTCTTCCTTTAGCTTGCCTGCAACAATTCCAACAACACCTTCATGCCATGACGGGTCAAACAGACTGATAGCGAATTTCTCTTTGAATAATTTTTGTTTTTGAACTATCTCTTGAGCTTCGCTCTGAATTCTTTCCTGTTCCTCTCTGCGCTTATTGTTGAGTTGCTCTAACTCTGCAGCATACCTTCTGGCGTCGTTCATATCGTCACTCATTAGGCATCTGATACCTGTAGATATATCACTCAACCTTCCTGCTGCGTTTAGACGTGGACCAACACTAAAACCTAAATCAGATGCCTGTAAAGACTCTATCTTCCTATTTGATATCTCGAGTATTGCCAATATACCTATGCAACATTGCTTACTCCTAATGCGTCTCAAACCTTCAGCAATTAATATCCTGTTATTCTGATCTAACTTAACAACATCTGCTACGGTTCCCAGTGCAACTAAGTCAAGCACACTTCTTAGGTCTGGGATTGGTATTTTGTTATTTTCAAAATAGTGAGATTTTTGTAAGTGCGTTTTTAACGCTGAAAACAAATAAAAACAAACACCAACACCAGCTAAATTCTTACTTTTGAAGTCGCAGCCCTTCAAATTGGGATTAATAATAGCATCGGCATCTGGAAGTATTTTGCTTGGCAAGTGATGATCAGTTATTATGACCTTGATTCCTAATGATTTTGCGAGCTCAGCACCCTTGTGACTAGAGATGCCATTATCTACGGTTATAATTATGTCTGGTTGCTTCTCTTTTTTTGCAAGTTCAACTATCTCTGGACTCAGTCCATAACCATGTTCAAAGCGATTAGGGACTAAGAAGTCAGCGTACTTTGCTCCCATCATTCTTAGCGACTTTATTGCAACAACACTGGCGGTAGCGCCATCGGCATCGAAGTCTCCTATTATCAAAATTCTCTTTTGCTCAATCAACCCCCTCTCGAGAATATCTAACGCTTTAGCTAGATCCATAAAGTTGGGCTTTAATAGATACGAAAGTGATAAAGATAGCTGAGACTCAGATACGGCCCTAGCTGAATAAATTTTTTTTAAGAATGAAGGTATATCATCAGAGTATGAATGAAGTAAAGACTCATCAATACTCCTAGTCAACATTATAAACTGCACGAATGTGTGAATCGAATGACTTATCACTACCCACAGTTCCACCATAAAAGAAAGGAACATCTAGTGCGATATTTTCATCCTCAGATGAAGTTGATGATGACCAATAAGTGCTTGCTATGGTGTTCGGAAATAGCCGGACATCTATCAAAGGTTCCTCATCTTTATAAACTAGCAGACCTTTTAGCTCGTCAAGTGTTGGTAATCTCCATTTATTTATACCGCACAAGTATTTCCTGTTAAGATCTTCAATGTATTTTTTAGAATTACAAGACTCTCCAGAGAAGCAGTTATGGCTATATTCTCCATCCTCAACACCAGAAATACCGTCAAACCAAGTGTAAGTATTTAGGTTGCTTCGGAAGCTATCCTCAGTAGTCTTAACTTCCCACATAAGATTTGAGCTACCATCGAGCACGCATAACCAACTCTTTGCATCACTATTTAATACTTTTCCATTACTAGAAATTTTGATGAAACCAGCATTAACATTAACACTTATGATTATAAAAAAAAATAAAAATATATGTTTATTCATGAGTCCATCTAATAATCAAAAAGCGCTCTATTATCAACAAAATAGATGTTTAGTATTTAAACCCTAAGGTGCTATATATTCTACCATCAACGCTTAAGTAAAAAGCAATTACAATGTGTTAGCTTGAGATGTGTTTTTATTTAGCTTTGTATCTGAGATTATCAACAAAATTATGCCAAAAGAAAGCAAAGTATCTGCAACATTAAATATTGGAAAATAATAACCTTGATAGTGCAAACTTATAAAATCCTCTACAAATCCTAAATACAGTCTATCGACTAAGTTTCCAACAGCACCAGATAGTAGTAGTGAAAGTGAGGTAATCTTCATTATATTTTTAGAGTCGACTCGGAGCATCCATACTGTAATTACAATGCTGGCAATAACTGACACTAATGGCAAAAAGTACACCCATAAACCGCTTGAATCGGAAAAAATACTAAACGCAGCTCCATAGTTATGTACATGAGTCAAATTAAATAATGAGTTAACAACTAATGTTTCACTCAGCTCAAGTTTATTTATAACCAATGCTTTTGTGCCCTGGTCTAATAATATAAGTATAACAACCAACAAAATATAGCGCTTATTTTTCATAATTAATAGCAAAGTTAGACATACAACAATACCTGTTAATTATAGTCAAACCGTATATAATTAAGTGTTAATAAATAGATTATATTATGGAGTTTTTATGGGTTTTCTTACTGGAAAAAAAGCTTTAATTGTTGGTGTTGCTTCGAACAGATCGATAGCATGGGGAATAGCTGAATCTATGGCTAAACAGGGATGTGAAATTGCACTTACATATCAAAACGAAAAGCTAAAAAAGCGTGTTGAAAAGTGTGCCGATGTATGCAATTCAAATATTGTTATTCCTTGTGATGTTGGTACCGATGAAGACATTAAAACTACATTCAGCTTACTTAAAGAGTCATGGGACAATTTCGATATCTTGGTGCACTCAGTTGCCTATGCCGATAGAGATCAGCTTAATGGAAACTATGTTGAAGTAACTACTAGAGAGGGTTTCTTAAAGGCTCACGAAATCTCTTCATATAGCTTTACTGCTCTTGCAAAAGAAGCCCTCAGTATGCTTAATAATAACAGCTCATTGCTTACATTGTCATATCTTGGTGCTGTTCGTGCGATACCTAACTACAATGCCATGGGTATAGCAAAAGCCTCCCTAGAAGCTAATGTAAGATATATGGCTGCAGCCCTAGGAGAAGATAAAGGCATACGAGTGAATGCTGTTTCTGCTGGTCCAATTAAAACTCTTGCAGCTAGCGGCATAAGAGACTTCGGTAAGCTGCTAGATTACGCCGCCAGTAGTTCCGCTCTTAAGCGTAACGTAACCATAGAAGAGGTTGGAAATGCTTCTGCATTTTTGTGTTCTGACTTAGCTTCTGGAATTACAGGGGAAGTGGTGTATATAGATGCAGGCTATAACTTTTATGAGAAGGGAGCAGATCTAGATCTTTAATAAATGATTACAACCGTTCTGAGAAAATCTTAACTTCTGTATTGCTCTTAATGGACTCTAGTATACTTTTAAAAACCTCATCTGATTCAAATCCAAGAACCACCCTTCCCAGCCCAATGTTTGGCTCAATATCTGAAGTTTTAACTTCACTTAACCTGAACACTACAGTTAAACGATCATTGATACTTTGACTGCTATATGTAGGCGCTCCTTTATCTGTCTTAGGCAATGCGAAAACTATGCTTACAATTTCAGGGCTAGGACTCTGAGAGTTCCTCTTAACCCATCCACTCTCTACCCAAGTCATATTATTATCAGTCATAAAGGATTTCGCAGATTCTTGGTCACTATTGGATAGTAATTTAACAGCCTGTATTGCTAAATCATCAACGAAAGATTTAGCTTGTATATTGGTTAAATGGGACTCAATTTGGTCACTAACCTCCTCCAAATCTTTTTGCCTTTTTGCTATCTTTTCGTTAAGACTCAGAACTACTGACCTGTCTGCATCAATCTCAATAACCTCGGAGTTTTCGCCCTGGCTCAGAACCACATCACTAAATGCTGCTTTAATAAATGATTTATCATACTCAGTACTTGATTGATTAAATAATTCAGACTCTTGAATAGTTAAACCAAGTTGGCCTGCAGCTTCAATAAGACTAAATTCATAGCTCAAGTTTGTTAACTGGTCAGCATAATTATAGAGCTCCTGCTGTGCAGCCCTTTGTGTAGCCAGTTCTACCAACTCTGAGTGGACAGAGTCGAATGACTTCAAAGTGCTAGCGTTGATGCTATTAAGTTTGATAATGTGATAACCAAATTCTGATTGTATTGGAGGGCTTAACTGTCCTTCTTTCATACTAAAAACAGTTGATTCAAACTCTGGAACCATCACCCCTTTTGTGAAGTATCCCAAATCACCACCAATCTCACTAGAACCTGTATCTATGGAATAAGATTTAGCCAGTTCGGCAAAACTTGAGCCATTATTCATTAACGAAATAACCTCGTTAGCTATTTCTTCTGTTTCAACCAATATGTGTTGCGCCTTTCTCTCTTCTTCAGTAGCGAAACGTTCCTGTTCGTCCTCATATAAGTTTGTAAGATCATCTTCAGATACTGATATTTCCTTTGCAATTTCATCTACAGAAAGCTCAATAAAATCAACCCTAACTTGTTGAGGCTCAATGAAAGAAGATTTGTTTTCATTGTAATACTTTTCAATATCATTTATATTTACTGATGCATTATTCAAATAATCATTAGCATCGATCTGTATGTAGCTAAATAAACGCTCCTGATCATTTATTTTTTGCAATCTATCAAGCTCAGAGCTTGTCACAAACGAAGAGTTCAATAAATTGTATTTAATCTGGTTTTGAGTCAGTTCTTTCAACCTAATGGACTCATACGTTGCTGTATCGTATCCGTTTAATCTTAAAATTTGTTGGTACTTTTCCATTGAAAAATTGCCATCAGTATGGAACAGGTCATTTGCTTGTATAGTCATTTGTAGTTCACCAGTCGCAGTAGCGTAACCTAACTTATCGGCAAGCTGACTTAAAAGCCTCTTGTTAACTATGTTTTCAATGGTGGACTGCTTCAACAGATTATCTATCTGTGGATCATACTGATCGCCCAGTTGCTCCTGAATACGTCTCTTTTGAGAGTTAAATTCAGATAAAAATATATCCTGCATTATTTCGTCATCGTCGACAACAGCAACAACGACATTAGATGTCCCTGTAAAGTACTCATTTATGCCAAATAAAGCAAACGGCACAGTGATTAAACCAACAATTAAATAAGCTACCCAGCCTTTCGATTTATTTCTAATAGTACTTAACATAATTTTCCATTTTAATTGTGTAACAAACGGCAGTAAGATTATGTGGCATTATTAGTTATAAATCATATACTTACAAATTTAATGTAATTTATATACCACATTATTCTAACCACAAATAACGCTACACTTTTGTTGTTATAGAGTTTGAAAAAGGGAATTATACATAATTATTTAGTTGAGGCCACTTCCAACTAATTATGCGAATACAAATTTTAAAGTTATATCGGAATTATTCATTAATTCGATAATTTACTCTATACACTTGATGGTTAGGTATTTAAGCCACATTTACTCTGTATTTCATTAATTGTTTTCGTAATTACTCGCGAAATTTCAAAAGTTGAACTAACACCCGTACTGGCTTTAGCGACGAAATCATCGATCATAAGTTTGTACTGATTGCAGCTTGGAAAACTAATTTTTTCTCCTTTGTCTAGACCGCCACCTTTGGACCAATAAGCGTGAGTAACTTCGGGTGGATTAAAGGGTACATTGAGTTTAGCCCAGCCTCCTTCTCCTGATAACAGTAAAGATTGACAAAGTGCAGATTCAGAGGATACAGAAAAACTTAAAATTTCACCATTTGGCCATCTTAAAGTTGCATCAACCTGACTCTCAATACCAAACTTACTGCTCGGATTTGACACTGCTGAGAGGACTTCTGGTACTCCTTTGAAAACTAAACAGCCAGTGAGAATAGCGTAGCATCCTATATCATAAAGTGGTCCACCACCATATTCCACTCTATTTCTATGGTTCCCTTCTGGCTGTGGAGGATAACTGAAAATAACTTGGGCCGAATTAATTTTCCCAATATCTATACCTTCCAGCCAATGCCACTGAGGGTGGTGCCGTATCATATAGGCCTCTTGAAAATAGCAACCACTTACAGAGGCAGCATATTCAAGCTCTTCAAGCTCTTCTAGTGTCAGCGCTACGGGTTTTTCACATAGAACATGTTTTCCTGCTTTGAGGGCTTTAATTGAGTAAGGCACATGTAGATGATTAGGGAGAGGTATATATATGGCATCTATGGAAATATCCGACAGTAGCTCCTCATAATTTACCTCAATAGAGTTATTGTAAATTTCGGGTAATATTTCTTTACTAGGCTCACGTCTACCTATGTGGCTAATTTCATGACCTGCCTCAAGAATAGCTGGTGAAACCCATTCTCTGGCTATTTTTGCTTCGCCTAATACACCAAATTTCATTTTATTCAGTTAAATTAATTAAAATATATTGTCCAAATACAGAATAAATGATACATAAGTAAAGTAACAACATCGATAGAAAGAATAGTGAGTATTTCAATTCATTTATAAATTAAACATACTAGGCTGTCTAGACACAGAGCAAACGAGAAAAGGCAGCCAGTAGGCTACCTTTTAGTTTTGCAATAGTTGCAAATAATATGGCGATCCGGAAGGGATTTGAACCCTCGACATCCTGCGTGACAGGCAGGCACTCTAACCAGCTGAGCTACCGGACCGAAATGTTTTTTTGGTGGGCGCTACAAGACTTGAACTTGTGACCCTCGCCTTGTAAGGGCGATGCTCTCCCAACTGAGCTAAGCGCCCCAAAAAAAAATGCTCTAAACTCATCTATCGAGCAAGGGCACATTATACTCAAATATTTTTAAGAGTTAACTGATTCTTTTAGTAATTTTCCAGCCTTAAATGCAGGTGACTTACTCGCTGCAATTTGAATAGCTGCACCTGTTTGCGGATTTCGTCCTGTACGTGCTGCACGATCTCTAACCAAGAAGCTTCCAAAACCTGTAATTGCAACACTGTCCCCATCTGAAAGAGCCTTAGTAATCGAGCCTGTGGCTGCATCCAAAGCGCGAGCTGAATCTGCTTTGGTTAGTCCTGTTGTTTCTGCAATAGATGCAACTAAATCTGATTTATTCATTATAACCTCTCCTTGTTTTTAAGCTTTTATTAGCCTAAGTTAAGTTTGTATTAATTATATCGCTATCTTACTACTAATTGTTTAAAAAAAACTCAATAAATTTAAGTATTAGGTTTTGCTTAAATTATTTATTATTGGCAACATTTCATCTTCCCAAATCTGTTTAGTGAGTTGGCCAATGAGTTTATATTTTATTGCTCCATCTTGATCAACTATGAATGTCTCTGGTGTTGCATATACACCCAATTCAAGTCCTAATTTACCTTTAGGGTCAAACATAATTATGTCATATGGGTTGTACAATATATCCAAATACTGAATTGCATCATACTTAGTATCTTTGTAATTAATTCCCACCATCTGAACGGTATTTGTTTGTGCTATTTTGTTAAGCATCTCGTGCTCAGCTCTACAAGTGACACACCACGAAGCCCATACGTTTACTAGAGATATTTTATCTTTTAATTTTTCATGTGTGAGGTATGTCTTTAAGGTGTCAAAATCTTGAACTTCCTGGTTTGGAAATGTTTTTCCAATTAATGGTGATGGTAGTTTTTTTGGATCTAAATCAAGTCCTACGTACAAAAAACCAGCCAATACCACGAATAAAATCAGTGGAATAAATTTATTCATTATTGTTGACTAGACTTCAGAAGTGCTGCTGCAACCTCAGGTGGCATATAATTTTCGTCATGCTTAGCAAGAACTTCTGTAGCAATAAAGGTTCCGCCTGAAAGAGATCCAGTGGTAATAATGCCTTGGCCCTCTCTGAAGAGATCTGGCAATATGCCTTCATATTCAATGCCAAAGGTATTAACGTTATCAGTAACATCAAAATTGACTTTCATACCATCTCGCTTCACTGAGCCATTAGAAACAAGCCCCCCTAAACGGAAAGTTTTTCCAATTGGAGCCTTGCCTTCAGCAACCTCTGTTGGAGAATAAAAATAATTAGTGTTACTGCCTAGGGCCTGCAATAACAAATAAATTGCTAAAATGGCTCCAGCGATCAGCAGTGCAACAAACGCCATTCTGTTCTGTCTTTTTGTCATTGTATTTTAGCTCTCTCTTGAATATTTCACTCGCAGTTGCGACATAATATTTTTATGGATACTGCTTGTACGAATAAACAGTATTGCTATTACAATTAAAACTACTAGATATGAGAACCATATATAGAAAGCATTTTTCCCGAATGGCAAGAATGAAAAATATTCTACAATATTCATAAAGATTTCTCCGTAATTATAGCTTTAACCCAGCGTGAGTTTTGTTCCCTAATTAACATCTCGTCTCGGGCCCTCATAAGCATTAACGCACCGTACATCAATCCGAATGCTATAAACATCACAAACAAAGGCCAGATCATAGAGCCATCAATTGCTGGTTTTGAAATTTTTTCAACGGTACTTATAGATGCGCTCTGATGTAACGTATTCCACCATTCAACTGAATATTTGATGATTGGTAGGTTTATAAGTCCGACGATAGCAAGAATGGAGCTTGCCTTAGAAGCTGTTTTAGGGTTGTCAAAAGCATTACCAAGAGACATGTAGGCCAAATATAAGAAAAGCAGCACTAACTCGGACGTAAGCCTAGCATCCCAAACCCACCAGGTACCCCACATTGGTTTACCCCAAACTGCCCCAGTAACTAATGCCAAAAAAGTAAAACTAGCGCCAATAGGAGCCGAAACCTTAGCCACAACATTGGCAAGCTTTATTTGCCATATAAGACCAATACCACTTGCAACTGCCATCACAAAATAAACAGACATGGACATAGTTGCGCTAGGCACATGAACGAACATAATTCTGTAGGTTTCGCCCTGCTGATAGTCTGGTGGGACAACGAAAAGTCCTCCATATACACCAACTATGCATAGTACTATGCATGGGTATAGCAACCAAGGAATAATTTTTTTAGATGTTATATAAAAATTTTGAGGTGAAGCAAACGCTTGAATCCATTTCCACATAATACATAATTAGACAAAAAAAATTCTATTTTAACAACTTGTGTGCAACATTGTCACGTAAATATACTGGCGTAGCAGGATTAAGTGTCATTTTGGCACCATTATCTATACTATTAAGTGCTAAATCTATTAAGTTTGTAGCTTGTGGATAAAAACACTCCTCAAACACATCTATACCACTCTGTGAAGGCAAATCACTGTATGCGCCCCATCCAGATCCAACCCCAATATACTCATTGCCTAGGTTGTCAATCTCGGTTGGCTTTCTTAGACTCTCATTGTGTAGTTTGTTGTCCTTATAATATGCCCAATACACTTCACCCATCCTGGCATCAAGTGCAACGGCAACCTTCTTACTGTTGTATTTAATACTTGCACCATAGCCAATAACTTCTAGTGTCGAAAAACCCAGTGTAGGTATATTGTTTGCAAACGACATTCCTTGAGTAACGCCAACACAAATTCTCACACCGGTAAAGGCTCCGGGCCCACGTGTATAAATTATACCGCTGAGCTGAGATGGTAATATATCAGCTTGCTTTATCACCTCATCGCAAAGGGATAGAATCAAACCAGAGCTCTTTTCTACACCCTTAACAAATCTATCGATTTTGGAATTATCCACGAGAAGACTTACAGAGCAAACCTCAGTACATGTGTCAATAGCTAATAAATTCATCGGTCAAATTATATTTATAAAGTTAGTACACAATTTTCTTATATTTTTTAAACATTGAGAGTACTAATTTAGTTCTTTTGTGTAATCTTTTTGGATACTTTTCAGGGTTGTAATAGCTCGGACCCTTTAACAGGGCCACAAGTGTAGCCATCTCTTCTAAGGACAATAGATCAACTGGCTTGTTAAAATAGAACTCTGATGCATTTGAAAAGCCATAAATTGCACTAGTACCATCCTGTCCAAGGTAGACCGTATCCATGTATCTATTCAAGATAAACTCTTTATCGAAAGAAAGCTCCAGCAATAAAGCCATTACTGCCTCCTTAATCTTTCTATCAATCGACTTCTCTCTTGTCAGTAGAGTATTTTTTATAAGTTGCTGAGTGATTGTGCTCGCTCCCCTTATAGGTTTGTCATACCTAACATAGTCCCTAACAACCCTTACAATCTCTATAAAGTCCACTCCTATGTGCTGGAAAAAGGATTGATCTTCTGTGATTAACAACATATTAATCAGGTCGATAGGTTTCTTGTCATAGCTCGAGTTTTGACTTTGTGTTAGTGCTGGCCTGGAAAATGTTGTCGATATAATATTACTCAGATAAATCAAATAGAAAGTAAAAAACAAAACATTCAATAATGTTAGATA
>Ga0206681_10000440_pt1 | contig 22450 bp, 23 predicted proteins | sample M150012015metaG_FD_161048 | JGI IMG/M metagenome (GOLD analysis project Ga0206681, IMG submission 161048) | Ammonia-oxidizing marine archaeal communities from Monterey Bay, California, United States - M1 500m 12015 | ecosystem: Environmental > Aquatic > Marine > Intertidal zone | place: USA... | reverse complement strand
CCGTGAGTAGCCCATCTCGTATGTGCAATCCCAGTATTTCCATCTAAAGGTATTTTTTTGTCTTTAATTCTTTTTTCAAGATTACTAACCTTACCTACAGAGCGTGCACGATTGAGTCTATTGTCGGTTGACATAACAACCAAGCCTGCAGAATCATAACCACGATACTCAAGTCTTTTTATTCCCTCGACTAACAAAGAAGCTATGTCGTGTTTATAGACCCCACCAACAATTCCACACATAATATATATATTTATATTTAATAGGTGAATTATAGATGCCAATTTGAACAATAATTGACAAATGAGTATGTATATAAATATATTATCAATCTAGTTTTTGTATTATTAATTTAATATAAATATGTATGAGTTAGTTAATTATTAACGGATAATTGCGCTATGTTAATAGACCTACACAGCCACTCCTATTATTCTGACGGCGTATTGTCACCAGCATCATTGGTTCGACTTGCCCATGAAGCGAGTTGTGATGTTTTTGCATTGACGGACCATGACACCATTGACGGTCAAGAAGAGGCAATGATTGAGTCCGAAAATATTGGGATTAATCTTATAACTGGTGTTGAAATATCTGCTCTATGGAGCAACATGACCGTGCATATCGTTGGGCTTGGGATTGACCCTGAAAATGAAACACTCAAAAAAGGACTACTAAAACACAAAGAATTAAGGTCGCAGCGCGCTATAAGGATGGCTCGTGGATTGTCAGGTGCAGGCATTAATGGTGCACTTGAGAAAACCCAAGCCATCGCTTCAGATGGCATGATTACCAGGACACATTTTGCGCAGATGCTTATACAGGAAGGTGTATGTAAGGATATGAAGAGTGTTTTTAGGCGTTACTTAACTGGTAAGAAGCCAGGCGGAGTAGGTGCACAGTGGGAGAGTTATGAAGAGGTTATTGGCTGGATACATGCAGCAGGAGGGGTTGGAGTTATAGCACATCCTCTAAGATATCGGATGACTAATACTAAAGCTAGACGTATGATTAGCTCCCTTAAAGATGCCGGATGTGATGGTGTAGAGGTTGTTACAGCAAACAGTACTAAGGATGAGATTACACTTACAAGTAAGTGGGCAAATGAATTAGATCTGCTCGTATCGAGCGGCTCAGATTTTCATGGCTGGCCAAACCAAAGAATTCAAATTGGAAACCTTCAAGAATTACCTGAACCAAGTAAATGTGTTATCAACAAAATAATAAATGGCTAAATTATTAGAAATACACCCTCAGAATCCACACAGTAGGTCTATTAAGCAGGTTGTGGACGCGTTGAATTCAGATGCAGTTATAGCTTACCCCACAGACTCGGGCTACGCCCTAGGTACTGCATTAGGAAATAAATCAGGTCTTGAGAGAATAAGAAGGATTAGAAGTTTAGATAAACACCACCACTTTACTTTAATGATGAAAGATTTATCCCATATAGGAGAGTATGCAAAACTTGATAATACAGCATTTCGTTTACTAAAAAAAATACTTCCTGGTGCATATACATTTATTCTAGAAGCGGCGCGTAACGTTCCAAATCGTTTATTACACCCAAAAAAGAAAACTGTTGGCCTTAGAGTGTCGAATCATGGAGTGGTACAGGCAATATTGAATGGACTAGGGGAGCCATTGATGAGTGTGTCTCTTATAATTGAAAATCAACAATTTGTTGATATTGATGATGTATGTAGAGTTCTAGATAAGAAAGTCGATATTATCATTGATGATGGTTACTGCTCACCAGAACCAACCAGTGTAATTGATTTCTCTTCAGGTACAGTTGAAGTTACACGTTTCGGGGCTGGCGATACTTCACTTATAGACCAATAACTCTTAAGTATAATTAGACACTTTATAAGCAAAACTGAGCTTAATGAATACCGCTGAAATTAGAAAAAAATTCTTAAACTATTTTGAAATGCAGGGCCACACCATCGAGCCTAGCGCTTCATTAGTCCCATACAACGACAAAACATTACTATTCGTTAACTCCGGCATGGTGCCATTTAAAGATGTCTTTATGGGTGCTGTAAAGAAACCATACACTAGAGCTGTGTCTTGCCAAAGATGTGTCAGAGCGGGAGGCAAGCACAATGATCTAGAGAATGTTGGTTACACTGCTAGGCACCACACTTTTTTTGAAATGCTTGGTAATTTTAGTTTTGGCGATTATTTCAAAAGTGAAGCCATCAGATATTGTTGGGACTTTTTAACTGAAGAGCTTAAATTACCAAAAGACAAGCTATGGGTGAGTGTGTATGAAGATGATGAAGAGGCTGAACAGATTTGGGTGAATGAAATTGGTTTTCCAAAAGAAAGAATCTCTCACTGCGGTGCAAAAGACAACTTTTGGCAAATGGGTGACACAGGGCCTTGTGGACCTTGCAGTGAAATTTTTTATGACCATGGTGAACATATAGCTGGAGGGCCACCAGGAACACCAGAAGAGGATGGAGACAGGTTTATTGAAATTTGGAACCTAGTATTCATGCAGTTTGATAGACAAAATGACGGGTCTCTTGTGCCCCTTAAATCTACCGGAATAGATACAGGTATGGGTTTGGAGCGTTTAGCTGCAGTTCTACAGCATGTTAATAATAATTACGATACCGATGCCTTTACTGAGCTAACAAATGCAATAGCAAAAATAACTCCAAAATCAAAAAAAGTTAAAGTCGATAACGCTTCAGTTAGAGTTATTGCAGACCACATACGTTCGACTGCTTTTATGGTTGTAGATGGTATAACTCCATCAAATGAGGGCCGTGGCTATGTTCTTAGAAGGATTATTAGAAGAGCTATACGGCATGGCCATAATCTCGGAATTAAAGACGTATTTTTCTATAAGTTAGTTAAGGTTCTAGCCACCCAGAATAAATCCGCATACCCAGAATTAATTAACTCATTGGATAATATTGAGAGTGTATTTAGACGTGAAGAAGAGAGATTTATTCAAACTCTAGATCAGGGCATGAATATATTAGAAGATGCAATTTCCAGTATGAGTGGCAGTATTATTGATGGTGAAGTAGCCTTCAAACTATATGACACCTTCGGATTCCCATTAGACCTCACAGCTGACGTAGCTAGGGAGCGAGGATTAACAATTGATATAGATGGTTTTGATGCGTCTATGGAAACACAAAAACAAAGAGCTCGTAAAGCTGGAGACTTTGCAGTAAAACAAAATAGCATAAATATTGAAAAAGAGACAGAATTTTTGGGCTATGAAACTGTTATTAATTCAACCACCATTAGCTCAATCATCAGAGACGGAAAATTAGTAGACTCTATAATTGCAGGAGATGATGCGATAATTGTCTTATCTGAGAGTAGTTTTTATGCAGAGTCTGGAGGTCAGGTAGGTGATAAAGGCTTGTTGAAAAATAATATGTCTAAATTTATTGTATCCGATACTCAAAAACAAGCCTCAGGGGCAATCGAACACTACGGTATTTTGGAAACAGGTGAGATAAAAGTAAATGACACTGTTGAAGCACAGGTTGACTCTGAAAGACGTAAAAAGATAATGAAAAACCACTCAGCAACTCACTTGCTACATGAGGCGCTTAGACAAATACTGGGCGATAGTGTTGAGCAGAAAGGCTCTCTGGTCGATAGTGATAAGTTGCGCTTTGATTTTTCATTTGAAGATGCTGTGAAATCTGATTTTCTATATGAGGTAGAGCGTATTGTTAATGAGCAAATCTTGACTAACTCTATAGTAAGAACAAAAATAAGTGATATTGAGAGCGCTAAGAAGGATGGAGCGAGAGCCTTATTTGGAGAGAAATATGGCGACACAGTTCGTGTCCTTTCAATGGGAGCTGATGATTTTTCAGTTGAACTTTGTGGAGGAACTCATGTTGAAAGGTTAGGTGATATTTCACGTTTTAAAATTATAACAGAGAACGGTATTGCTGCTGGAATCAGAAGAATTGAAGCAGTTACAGGCATTCAAGCTTACAAAGATGATAAGGCCGAACAAGAATCACTTGAATTAATTGCATCTATGTTGAAAACAAGTTCCAAACAAGCAACTGAAAAAGTGAAGCAGCTCATAAAACAACAAAAGGAACTAGAGAAAAAAGTCTCTTCATTGCAAAAACAGATGGCAAGTAGTCAGGGCGATGAACTGTTAAGTAAAGTTGAAACTGTAAATGGGGTTAAATTACTTGCGATAGAGCTAGTTAATGTTAGTGGTAAAGATTTACGTGAAATTGCTGACAAGTTGAAAGATAAGATAGGGTCAGCTATTTTAGTATTAGCAACAGTGAATGACAAAAAAGTATCTCTCATAGCTGCTGTAACCAAAGACCTAACTAAAACCTATAAAGCTGGGAACATTCTCAACCATGTCGCCACTCAGATTGGCGGAAAGGGTGGAGGCAGACCAGATATGGCTCAAGGTGGCGGCACGGAGCCAGCCAAACTCACTAAGGCGTTAGCGTCAGTAAGAGATTTAATATAGAAACAATTTAAACGCAGCCCGTAGGTTGTGGCATGCCTCCATATTTAGTGATTGGTTTCATAGGACCGGTAAGCCATTCCTTAAATAATATTTTTTTGTCTATACCCACAACCTTGGCAAACTTCCTTATTGGAGGGACTGACGAGTTTTCAGCGTAATACTCTCTGGCTACTAGAATTTGACCGACCATACTTTCGGTAAGCTCCATATCATCTTCCCTTGCCATTTCAAACATAATTTCCTCTGACCAAATAGTTGGGTCAACTAAGTAGCCGTTACCTGTTCTCTCTAGTGCCATTATTATTACCTTAAATAGTTAAAATTTGCGCTAATTATATAGAATATACTTGAATAAATTACTTGGTTGTTATAGGGGAATATTAACATAACCTAATAGGTATAATTTAATCGCTATGGGTTTGACACAATTAACAATAGAAACCACTAAGGAAAAGGTTGATTTGGTTAGTGAGGTATTGATAGGTTTTGGAAGTCTGTCAATCACCTTGTCTGACACCAATGACGATGCTATATATGAACCTCCAGTGGGAGAAACTCCTTTGTGGGAGAGTACAACAATAAACGCAATATTTGAATCTTGTGCAGATATGAAATATATACAAGAAATGTTATTGCAGTTGTGCTCTGTAGAACAATCAGAATACAAGGTATTAATAGATAAGGTTTGGGAGGATGAGTGCAAGATAGACTTTAAAGCTATGCAATTTGGTGAGCTACTCTGGGTATGCCCATCCTGGGAGGATTCTTCGTTACTCCCCAAAGATACAGTAATAATTGATATGGATCCAGGTCTAGCATTCGGCACAGGAACCCATGAAACTACCAGCCTGTGTTTGGAATATTTGGATAAAAATCCACCCAAAGGTCTGAGTGTCATTGATTACGGATCGGGAACAGGTATTCTGGCAATTGCGGCAGCAAAGCTTGGCGCTAGTCATGTAGTTGCAGTTGATAATGACCGTCAAGCTATTATTGCGACCACCTCTAATATTTTAAAGAATAACTTAAAACACAGTATCGATGTAGTTCATGTCGATGAGGAATCTATGTCTGAAAAGGTTGATTTACTGATTGCGAATATATTAGCCAACCCTCTGGTTGAGTTATGTACGCATTTCTCAGACTTAATTAAATTAGGCGGTAAGTTAACAATTTCTGGGATTCTAGAAGAACAGCTTGAGACGGTTATTGAAACTTATAATGGTCATTTTAAAGATTTAGTAGTTACAAAAAAAGGTATTTGGTGCAGAGTGGATGGAGTTAAATCATAAAATATGAGTAATAAACGTAGAGCAGTGTCTCTAATATCTGGTGGCCTAGATTCACTTCTAAGCACTAAGTTAATTATTGATCAAGGAATTCACGTAGAGGGTATCAATTTCTTTACCGGTTTTTGCGTAGAGGGGCATACCCATGCTATACGCAAACAAAAGACTGACAAACCCAAACGCAACAATGCACTATGGGTAGCCGAGCAGTTAGGAATTAAGCTACATATCATTGATGTAATTGAAGAGTATCGTGATGTTTTGCTTAACCCTAAGCATGGCTATGGTAAAAATATGAACCCCTGCCTAGACTGTAAGGGCTTTATGGTTAAAAAAGCAAAACAGTGGATGGAAGAAAATAACTTTGACTTCATCATAACTGGTGAGGTTATGGGGCAAAGACCGATGTCACAACGCAAAGAAACCATGCCCATTGTACAGACAGACTCTGGTGCGGAGGATTTGCTACTTAGACCCTTATGTGCAAAACATTTACCGGCTACCAAGGCAGAAAAGGAGGGTTGGGTTGATCGTGATAAGTTACTAGATTATTCAGGTCGCACCCGTAAGCCACAAATGGCATTAGCCCAGAGTTTTGGCTTTAATGACTATGCCACTCCAGCAGGGGGCTGCTGCTTCCTAACAGACAAGCAATATTCTGATAAATTAGTCGATATGTGGGAGTCTAGGGGCAGTCGTGATTATCAACTGGATGACCTAATGATGCTTAAGGTTGGAAGGCATATTAGACCAAATAAACGCTTCAAAATGATTGTAGCTAGGGAGGAGGGAGAGGTGAAATTCCTAGAAGGCTACCGTAATCAGTATACTAACTTGTATCCAACAAGCTGTAATGGGCCCTTGGCACTGATTGATGGCGAACCAAATCAGGATGATTTAAAGATTGCAGCTAAAATTTTAGCTAGGTATTCTCAGGGTAGAGGGGATATTAGTGTTAACGTAGAAGTAAAGTTGGATGCAGGTGTTGTGCAGCAATTTTCCGTAGAACCATTTACAGTTGAAGAGATAGATAAGTCATGGATGGTATAAAATAAATACAACCAGCACCTAATTCACTTGACTATTAATTCCTATTAATTCCTATTAATTAGAATTAACCCCCTCCAACAGCTTTTATAACTTCAATCTTATCACCTTGGGATAATTTATATTTATTGTGGGATGATTTAGGGATAATTTTTTCGTTAACTTCTAAAGCAATCATCTTGTCTTTGTATCCAAGCTGATCAATCAAGTCAAATGCGGTTGATGATTCAGCTACTTCTAGTAAGTTGCCATTAACTGTCAGTATCATTTTTCTATTTTTCCGATTGCACAAGAAGCAAAAGATTTGATTCTCGCTTTAGTAGAACTGAAACCACTAACAGAGTCTTTCTTAGGATACCCTAACTCTTGTAATACTTCAGATAGGAGGCATTGCTGGTCTTCTCCGATATCAATACTAACCATTCCTGTATCTACATTAATTTGTATATTATCTGTATTGAAAATCTTGCTTAGTTTTTTAGTAATTGAGTTCGCACAACCACCGCATTTAATGTTTTCAACTGCTATATTCATTGTGATAATAATTATATAAAAAAGAAACACATTATATCAGCATGATTTGTGTATTTGAATATCAACCTACATACCCACTATGGTAAAATTCCCGAAGTTGATTATTAAGGAGTTATGGGTGTCGAAAGTTGCATTGTTAGCACTAGAGGATGGCAAGGTTTTTTTCGGTAAATCTGTTGGTGTTGATGGTGAAACGGTAGGTGAGGTTGTTTTTAATACCTCTATGACAGGCTACCAAGAGATATTAACAGATCCATCATATGCACAACAAATTGTCGCCTTAACTTATCCTCATATTGGAAACACTGGAACCAATACAGTTGACGAGGAGTCTGAAAAAATATATGCATCTGGATTAATAATTCGTGACCTGCCTTTTATGGTCAGTAATTGGCGCTCTGAAATGCCTCTTGATGAATATTTGATGAGTAACAGAGTGGTAGCCATAAGTGACATAGATACACGCGAATTGACTAGACATCTACGCAACAAAGGTTCATTAAAAGGCTGTATTGTTGCTGGTGGTAATATAGATGAAAGTGAAGTTATTGCGAAAGCAAAATCTTTTGCAGGCCTGAAAAATATGGATTTAGCAAAAACAGTGTCAACAAATAAGACCTATAAATTTAAAGAAGGCTCTTACTCTCTAGAAGATGGGTCTTTTGCTAAGACTGAACCTAAATTTAATGTGGTCGTTTATGACTACGGGGTCAAGAAAAATATCCTTAGAATGCTGGTAGATAGAAACTGTGAGTTAACTGTTGTTAATGCTAAAACTCCAGCTTCTGAAATCTTAGAAATGAATCCAGATGGTGTATTCTTGTCTAATGGTCCGGGTGACCCTGAGCCTTGTGACTATGCAATAGAGAATATTAAAATACTTCTTGATAAGAATGTACCAATTTTTGGAATCTGTCTTGGTCATCAATTATTGTCATTGGCAAGTGGAGCCATAACTCATAAGATGAAGTTTGGCCACCATGGTGCCAATCACCCAGTGCAAGATCTCGCAACAGGACAAGTAATGATTACCTCACAGAACCATGGCTTTGCCGTTGCTGAAAAAGACATGCCTACTCAATTAGAAGTTACACACAGGTCTCTATTTGACAAGTCAATACAGGGTATCAAAGTAAAAAATAAGCCAGCTTTTGGATTTCAAGGTCACCCAGAGGCATCGCCAGGGCCACATGACATTAGTGGTCTTTTTGATACATTTATTATGGAAATGAAGTAGCATATCTTGTACTATGAACATTATTGTTGTATATTTAGTATTTGTTAGGAGTTAAGTAATGAAAAAATTATTAGTAATTGCTCTATTGTTTATTGCAGTAAATTCTTCAGTATCGGCGGAAGATTTTGACCCATTTGAAGGTGTTAATAGAGTGACATACGGATTTAATGATGCATTTGACGACAATATATTTGAACCACTTTCGCGTGCTTATAAAAGGGGTATACCCGACTTTGTACAAGACGGTGTTAGTAACTTTTTTGGCAATTTACGTGATGTACAGACCCTAGCTAATCAATTAATTCAGTTTAAGCCTATTGAAAGTGTTAATACACTAGGACGTATCATCACTAATACTGTGGTAGGTGTGGGGGGTTTATTTGATGTCGCTACATCAGTAGGATTAACCACAGAAGATGAGGATTTTGGGCAAACTATGGCGGTTTGGGGCGTTCCTAATGGACCCTACGTAGTTCTTCCTTTCTTCGGTCCGTCTACTATAAGAGACAGTCTTGGGATTTTTGTTGATACAGGCTCAGATATAAACATGATTAACAAGATAGATGGAAGTGATTATGTTAGTGCCAATACACTTAACTTTATTGATAAGCGTGTAGAGTTATTGCCCGCTACTGATTTATTCGATCAGTCTGATGACCCATACATAGCAATGCGTTCTTCATATTTTCAGAAAAGACGATTCGATATATATGACGGCAATCCTCCAATAGAAGGCGATGATTTTTAATCTATTAGTGTAGGACAAAATGCCAAAAAGAGAAGACCTAAAGAGTGTTTTAATTATAGGTGCAGGGCCAATTGTAATTGGCCAAGCATGTGAATTTGACTATTCCGGCGCTCAGGCGTGTAAAGCGTTACGTGAAGAGGGTTATCAGGTAATACTAGTAAACTCTAATCCAGCAACAATAATGACTGATCCACAGATGGCCGATGCGACATATATTGAGCCTATAGAATGGCGTACAGTTGAAAAAATTATTGAAATTGAAAAGCCAGATGCTTTGTTGCCAACTATGGGTGGACAAACAGCGCTTAACTGTGCACTAGATCTTGAGCGCCATGGAGTGCTAGAAAAGTATGGTGTTGAAATGATTGGCGCAAAAAAGGAAGCAATCGATAAGGCTGAAGATAGAGAATTATTTCGAAAGGCCATGCTAAAGATAGGGCTTGATATGCCTAAGGCAGCGGTTGCACATAATCTGGAAGATGCTCACAAAGTACAAGAGACTGTTGGCTTTCCGACAATTATTCGACCATCATTTACTATGGGTGGTTCTGGTGGCGGTATTGCTTACAACAAAGAGGAGTTTGTTGAAATTTGTCTTCGGGGTCTTGACCTGTCTCCAACTAGTGAGCTTTTAATTGAAGAGTCAATTCTTGGATGGAAAGAGTTCGAGATGGAGGTTGTTCGTGACACAAAAGATAACTGCATTATTATTTGCTCAATTGAAAACTTTGACCCTATGGGCATACATACGGGTGATTCAATTACGGTTGCGCCTGCTCAAACTTTAACTGACAAAGAGTATCAAATGATGCGCAATGCATCTATAGCAGTTCTAAGGGAAATTGGAGTTGATACTGGAGGGTCAAATGTCCAGTTTGCACTGAATCCAGAGGACGGCCGTTTAACTATAATTGAGATGAATCCTCGTGTTTCTCGTTCCTCTGCGTTAGCTTCCAAGGCTACAGGGTTTCCGATTGCCAGAGTTGCCGCAAAGTTGGCGGTTGGATTTACATTAGATGAGCTAGGGAATGATATAACTGGAGGTAAAACACCGGCATCATTTGAGCCTAGCATTGATTATGTGGTAACTAAAATTCCAAGGTTTGCGTTTGAGAAGTTTCCAAAGGCAGATGATCGTTTAACCACTCAAATGAAGTCTGTAGGTGAAGTTATGGCTATAGGGTCAACATTTCAAGAGTCGTTACAAAAGGCCATAAGAGGTCTAGAGACAGACAAATCTGGGTTAGACCCTATTGTTGACCTTAATGCAGAAGATACTAGGAATAGAATAAGATCAGAACTAATTTCAGCTAAAGATGAGCGTATTTATTATTTAGCTGATGCTTTCAGATTCGGAATGACTCTGGATGAAATCTTCGATTTATCAAAAATTGACCCATGGTTTTTAGCACAAATTCAAGATATTGTTTCGTGCGAGATGCAGGTAAATGGTTCTTCAATTACCGAAATAGATTCAGAATCTATGTTCAGATTAAAACGCAAGGGATTCTCTGATAAGCGTTTAGCAGATTTATTTTGCTGCTCCGAGCAAGCAGTTCGTGAGCGCAGGAAGGTGTTAAATATTAATCCAGTATATAAGCGTGTAGATAGTTGTGCAGCAGAGTTCGATACTCAAACTGCATATCTGTACTCTACATACCAACAACAATGCGAAGCTAACCCAACCAGCAATAAGAAAATAATTATCTTAGGTGGTGGACCTAATAGAATTGGCCAGGGCATAGAGTTTGACTATTGCTGTGTACATGCCTCCTTAGCATTGAGAGCAAATGGGTATGAGACAATTATGATAAATTGCAACCCCGAGACAGTTTCTACAGATTACGATATTTCAGACAGGCTCTATTTTGAGCCACTGACATTAGAAGATGTGTTAGCTGTTATCGATATTGAAAAGCCAGATGGAATAATAGTGCATTATGGCGGCCAAACTCCATTAAAGCTTGCAGACGATCTTGAGAAGTGCGGAGCAAATATAATTGGAACAAGTCCAGATGCAATAGATCTAGCAGAAGACAGAGAGCGCTTCTCTAAAATGTTAAACAATCTAGGCTTGAAGCAGCCACTAAATGGTACTGCTAGGTCGATAGAACAAGCACAAGATATAGCTGATGCGATAGGATTTCCACTAGTAGTTAGGCCGTCTTATGTTTTAGGAGGAAGAGCTATGGAGGTAGTCTATGATAAGGATAGCCTTGATCGCTATATGCATACTGCAGTGAAAGTTTCAAATGATTCTCCGGTGCTGTTGGATTCCTTCCTTGACCATGCAATTGAAGTGGATATAGATGCCATAAGCGACGGAGATGATGTTGTTATTGGTGGTGTTATGCAACACATTGAGCAGGCCGGCATTCATTCTGGTGATTCAGCGTGCTCTATTCCGCCATATTCGTTACCACAAGATGTAGTAGACAATATGCGCAAGCAAGTTACAATGATGGCAAAAGAATTAAATGTTATTGGATTGATGAATACCCAATTAGCTTATCAAGATGGAGAGATATATATAATTGAGGTTAATCCCCGTGCATCTAGAACAGTGCCATTTGTTTCAAAAGCTATAGGCGTCCCTCTTGCGAACATTGCAGCTTTGGCTATGTCAGGAGTATCATTAAAAGAGCAAGGGTTTACCGAAGAAGTTATACCAACACACTACAGCGTTAAGGAGTCTGTATTCCCTTTTAATAAATTTTTAGGTGTCGATCCAATTTTAGGGCCTGAAATGAGATCAACAGGCGAAGTTATGGGTGTCGGAATAGATTTTGCTTCAGCATTCGATAAAGCTTTACTAGCTGCTGGAGATAGACCACCAGAATGTGGTAAAGTTTTTGTCAGTTTGCGTAGGTTAGATAGGGAAGATCTGGTGCCCCTAGGTAAAAAACTAATTGCACAAGGCTTTACTTTAATCTCTACCAGAAGCAATAAAGAATCCCTTAATGATGCTGGATTAGAGTGTGAAATGGTCAACAAAGTGTCTGAAGGTTCACCCAACATTATTGACATGATAAAAAATGACGACATAGATTTGATTATCAATACCGTTGAAGATTTGCAGGGAATTGAAGATGCTACAGAGATTCGTTGCCAAGCATTAATTCATAAGGTCTCATCTACCACAACTGTTGCAGCTGCATTTGCAATGTTAGATGGTCTTAAAACCCATAAAGAGATAAATGTAAACAAGTTGCAATTGTTACATTAAAAAGGAAGAACTACTTATGGATAGCATACCAATGACAGTAATAGGGGCAAAAGCACTTGAGTCTGAGCTTTTGCATCTCAAAGATGTAGTGCGCCCTCGTATAGTAAATGATATCGCAACTGCAAGAGCTCATGGAGATCTAAAAGAAAATGCAGAATACCATGCTGCAAAAGAGGAGCAAAGTTTTTGTGAGGGGCGTATAAAGGAAATCGAATCGAAACTTTCTCGTATGCAGATTATTGACGTATCAAAACTGACCCAAGACGGTCGTTGTGTATTTAGTACAACAGTAACCTTGATGAACATTGAAGATGAGAGTGAAACATCTTATAAAATTGTTGGTGAAGATGAGGCTGATATTGCTCTAGGTAAAATATCCTGCAACTCTCCAATTGCGAGAGCCCTAATGGGAAGAGAAGAGGGTGAAGAGGTTATAGTAAAGGCACCCAAGGGTGATATTGCCTATGAGATACTGGAAGTTGAATATATATAGTGTTGTAGTATCTATTGCCTGAATGTATTAGAATGTCTTATTTATTTAGTTAACTTACAAATAACACTACCAGATAATAGGAGTACAAGATGCCAGGTTTATTGCCCAATGTTGACCCTGAAGGGTTATTAGAGTATTCAGTGGTGTACACTGACAGATCCCTTAATCATATGTCTCAATCATTCCAAAGTGTCATGAATGATGTGTCTAAATCTCTCAAAGAGGTCTATAACGCAAGTGCTGTAGTGATAGTGCCTGGTGGAGGCACTTATGCCATGGAGTCTGTTGCAAGGCAGTTCGCTAACGATAAAAAATGTTTAGTAATTCGTAACGGTTGGTTTAGTTTCAGGTGGTCACAAATTTTTGAGTTTGCCAATATACCTTCAGAAGAAACAGTTCTTAAAGCCAGACGTACTAGCGATGATGACCAGTCTCCTTTTGTTCCAGCTCCAATAGAAACTGTTATTGATACTATCAAAAGCAATAGACCGGAATTAGTTTTTGCTCCACATGTAGAGACAGCCTCTGGCATTATATTACCTGACGATTATATAAGAGATGTTGCAGATGCTGTACATTCGGTAGGAGGAATGCTTGTATTGGACTGTATAGCCTCAGGCGCGGTTTGGGTTGATATGAGTAATTTGGGTGTCGATGTATTGATAAGCGCCCCACAAAAAGGTTGGAGTGCTTCCCCAGCATTTGGTCTAGTTATGTTAGGAGAAAATGCTCTTGAAGTAATTAAAAGTACTAAAAGTACCAGTTATGCTTGCGATCTGTATAAATGGTTACAAATAATGCAGGCATATGAGAATGGTGGCCATGCTTACCATGCAACGATGCCTACAGATGCGATTAACAGGTTCAGAAATACTATCGACGAAACAGCGCAATTCGGTTTTGATAATGCAAGAATAAAGCAACAAGAGCTAGGGACAAAGGTCAGATCATTATTAGAATCTAAAGGCATAAACAGTGTTGCATCTAAAGGTTTTCAAGCCCCTGGTGTTGTTGTAAGCTATACGCAAGATGACGACATTCAAAACGGATCTAAATTTTTACATATTGGGTTACAAATAGCAGCAGGTGTTCCGCTTCAATGTGACGAGGGTGATACATTTAAAACGTTTAGATTAGGACTTTTTGGGCTTGATAAGTTGAAAGATGTTGACGGCACTGTAGCAAGACTTAAGGACGCCTTGAACAAGGTTATCTTATAACTTATTCATATATTCCTGTACTCATTATATGAGCCTACCCTCTAGGGTGGTGTTTTGAGTGTTGAGTTTTAAGTTGAACGTTCTGTATGTGAGTATATATTTGCGTGGTAGAAATGTCACTATGGCCTAGCATGAGTTGTACGGAGCGAAGGTCTGCACCGTGTTGCACGAGATGAGTTGCAAAAGCATGCCTTAGGGTGTGTGGAGACAACGGTTTATTGATGCCTGCTTTTAGTGCATAGGCTTTGATTATATAGAAAAAATTTTGTCTAGTCATTGAGCTACCACGATTACTCAAAAAATAGCTATCGGTTTGTCCTTTTTTCAATAACAAAAACCTTGCTTCTTTTTCGTACTTTGTCAGGCAATCAATTGCTACATCTCCCATTGGCAGTACACGTTCTTTGTTGCCCTTTCCGCGAACTGTTATATACTCATTGCTTAGATTAATATTATGATAACTAAGATTAATTAGCTCTGAGACTCTTAGTCCGCATGAATACAATAACTCGAGCATAGCTCGATCACGTAATCCAAAAACTGTTCTTTCGTCAACGATAGATAGGAGTTTATCAACCTCATCAATATTTAAAAAAACTGGTATTTTTTTTGCTTGCTTCGGGTGAAGCAGTTTAGCTGTAGGATCTTCTGTAATAGATTTCAATGATAATTGGAACCGATAAAATAAGCGCAAACAAGTTAAAATTCGGGCCTGAGTTGATGCGCTCAGATTGCTAGATTGACGAAAAGCGAAGTAATCTTTTATGGATTTGTCATTGGCGGAAGTTAGGCTCTTATTTAACCAGTTTGAGAAAATACTCAAATCAGAACGGTAAGCAGATAGAGTGTTTTGGCTAGCACCAGTACTGAGCCAGTAGTGGTCTAGAAATTGTTCAATAAGTTCAGTATTCATACAAATCACTATTCTACTTGACTAACGACGGGCTGAATCTAGAATCTCATATTCGGTTAGTGATTAAGCAATATGAATATTTTTTTCGGGAAAAAAAATACCGGTAAACCGGTATTTATAAGTGGAGTAGTTATTGAATATTTACTTATTAAGTTTAAGCTTTTCTTTAATTCTAGCTGCTTTACCTGTTAGGCCACGAAGATAGTACAACTTGGCTTGTCGAACTTTACCGCGTCGTTTAACTTCTACAGAGTCAATCAAAGACGAGTGTGTCTGGAAAACTCTTTCTACTCCCTCTCCGTGTGATATCTTTCTAACAGTGAATGCTGAACCAAGACCACGGTTTTTCTTGCCAATAACAACACCTTCGAATGCTTGTAATCTTTCACGATTACCCTCACGAACCTTAACTTGGACTACAACAGTATCGCCTGGTGCGAATTCTGGCATATCTGACCTTAGCTGTTCGTTCTCAATCTGATCAATTAAATTCATGAGTTAGTCCTTAAATTTGTTTTTTCAAAAAAGGGATAATTATACAGTTATTTTATAAACTGAACAAGGCATGAAATTCATTAAATCGCTTTATTTATATGAATTAATATAAATACATATACGGCTATATTTATGAAGCATGTCTTTACCCTTATCACATCAAAGATTGATGCCTACAAAATAGCGATGAATTATGGAATAATGAAAGGCTTTGAATGTGTAAATTGTAGTGATGGGAAAAACAACTGGCTTTATAGAATTTGATAGAAAAACTGAGGATTATCGCCCTGTTAAAGTCCGTATAAAAGATTATGATGAGATTTTTTCTGGGTCTCATGATATTAACCATCTACAAACTCAAGGTTCAAGGTGTATGGATTGCGGAGTACCGTTCTGCCAATCTGAAAACGGATGTCCGGTTGACAATTTAATTCCAGAATGGAATGATTTGGTATACAACGATAAGTGGCAAGAGGCTCTAGAGCGTTTACACAAAACTAACAATTTCCCAGAGTTCACTGGCAGAGTGTGTCCAGCCCCTTGTGAGGGCTCTTGTGTGCTTGGCATTAACAATCCAGCAGTAACAATAAAAAATATCGAACAATCTATCATTGATCGTGGCTTTGATGAAGGGCTGGTTAAGCCATATTCAGTGGAATTTAGAACCGGTAAAAAAATTGCTATTGTCGGATCAGGTCCTGCAGGCTTAGCTGCTGCTGATGAGCTTAATAAAATTGGTCATAATGTTGTAGTATTTGAAAGAGAAGATCGCATAGGTGGTCTATTAATGTATGGGATACCAAACATGAAGCTAGGCAAAGATTTGGTTGACAGAAGGGTTAAGTTATTGACAGATTCTGGAATCGAATTTATAACCAGTGTTGATGTTGGTAAAGATGTAACTACTGAACAATTACAAAAAGATTTCGATGTCTTAATTTTTACTACCGGGGCTACAAATGCTCGTGATTTAGCTGTTGATGGTAGGGATGCTAATGGGGTTTATTTAGCTATGCAATACCTGACAAGTAATACAAAAAGTATTCTTAATACAGGTCAAGCTGATCAGTCAGAATTATCAGCAAAAGGCAAAGATGTGATAGTTATAGGCGGTGGAGATACAGGTACTGACTGTATCGGTACTGCAATACGCCAGGGAGCTAAATCAGTTGTTAACTTTGAATTAATGGGTAAACCCTCACTCGAGCGCCCAAATAATAATCCATGGCCATTATGGCCCCTAATTTATAGAGTAGATTATGGACACGCAGAAGCTAGCGAAGTTTTTGGTGAGGATCCTAGGCAGTATAACCTCATGACGAAATCGTTCATTAAAGATGGTAGTGGAAACTTAACCGGCATAAAAACCATAAATGTAGACTTTCAAAATGGAAAACTAGTTGAAATTAGTGGTAGTGAAAGAGTTTGGAGTGCACAATTAGTTTTACTATCTATGGGCTTCGTTTCACCTGAGCATTATCTTAGTGATGATGCAAATATAGAGCTTGATGGGCGAGGAAACTATAAAGCAGAGTATGGCAATTATTCAACCTCCCAATCCGGAGTGTTTGCCGCTGGGGATTGTCGTCGCGGACAGTCGTTAGTTGTATGGGCCATTAATGAAGGTCGAGCTGTAGCTAATAAGGTCAACAAATACTTGTCAAAGTAATCAATACTTCTTAACCATATATTGTATATCTCCAAGGGGATACTTGCCAATATTACCATTAATTCAGGGCATTTTTTTGCAATTCAGTATAATTTGATTCGTTCATATTCTCTAATTGATTTTTGAGTTTATATATTAGAGAATTTTATTAATATACTGGAGATATATAAATGGCAAAAGAGTTATACAATACTCCTAACCTTGACGAGCTGGAAAATGGCCCATGGCCTTCATTTGTAACCGGCCTTAAAAGACTAGCTAATGATGACCACGAGGGTGCAAGTATGGTTCGTGATGTTTTAGCAACTTTGGAGACATCTTACGTAACTAAAAAAGGCTATTGGAAAGGTGGAACCGTTGGCGTTATCGGTTATGGTGGTGGTGTTATCCCTCGCTTTAATGAGCTTAAGGACGAGAACGGTGACTTTAAATTTAAAGATGCTGGTGAATTTCATACTCTAAGAATTCAACCACCAGCGGGTATGCATTACACATCGACATTGCTTAGAGACATGTGCGACATGTTTGTAGATAATGGCGGTTCTGGTTTGATAGCATTTCATGGCCAGTCTGGCGACATCATGTTTCAGGGCGCTACTGAAAAAACAACACAAACAATTTTCAATACCCTGAATGACTATGGATTCGATATGGGCGGAGCCGGTCCAGCTGTAAGAACTGGGATGAGCTGTGTCGGTGCTGCTCGTTGTGAGATGTCCAATACCAATGAGCAAGCCGCATTGCGTACATTAGTTAACGCCTTTCTGGATGATATGCATCGCCCTGCGCTACCATACAAGATGAAGTTTAAAGTTTCAGGTTGTGCAAATGACTGTATGAACTCAATAGAGCGTTCTGACTTTTCTACAATAGGCACATGGAGAGATGACATAAAGATTAACCAAGATGCATGGAAAGCGATGGTTGCTGACAAGGGTATGACATACGTAGTTGATAATATTACTTCACGTTGCCCTACTCAGTGTATGAAAGTTAATGACGATACCTCTCTTACAATTGATAATGCAAACTGTGTTAAATGTATGCACTGCCTAAACGCCACATCACCTCTTACTCATAAGTACGTATCTGATGCTTCAGATGGTGCAATATTAGCAACTGGCGATGACAAAGGTGTAACAATTTGTATGGGCGGAAAACGTACACTCAAGATTGGTGACTTATTTGGTACCGTAGTTGTTCCATTCATGAAGTTAGAGACTGAAGAGGACTATGAAGCAATCGAGGAATTAGCTGGTGAAGTTATCGATTTCTTTGCTGAAAATGCATTGGAGCATGAAAGAACTGGTGAAATGATTGAGCGTATCGGTATTGTGAACTTTATGGAAGGCATCGGCTTAGAGGTTAACCCAAATATGGTCGATTCACCACGCTATATGTCCTATGTTCGTATGGATAAGTGGGATGAAGAGGCGACAAAGTGGTTTGAAAATAAAGCCGAAGCTAATGCATAAAATAAATAAAATTAAATTTCAGGAGAAACAAAATGGCTGAAGCACCAAGAATGCCGATTGAGTCTGGTTGTCCAGACCCTATACAATACATGCACCCAACCATGCGTCGTAACTATGGCCAATGGGCATACCATGATCGCCCCCGTCCAGGAGTATTGAGACACACTTCTAAGCATAATGAACAGATATGGACAGTTCGTTGTGGAACACAAAGACAGATGGATGTATATACAATCAAGAAATTAGCAGATATAGCTGACGAGTATGGAGATGGCTATATTCGTTTTACGATTCGATCAAATGTAGAGTTTATGGTTGATAGTGAAGACAAGGTTAATCCACTAATAGAAGCTTTGGAGTCTGCTGGATTTCCAGTAGGAGGAACCGGGCCAACAGTTTCAATGATTTCACATACTCAGGGCTGGCTACATTGTGATATACCAGGTACAGATGCTTCAGGAGTTGTTAAAGCTTTGATGGATGGCTTGTATGATGAATTTAAGAAGGCTGAGATGCCTAATAGGGTTCATATGACGACTTCTTGTTGTCAAATTAACTGTGGCGGGCATGGAGACATTGCTATAAACATACAACACACTAAGCCTCCTAAAATTAACCATGATTTAGTGGCTAACGTTTGTGAGCGCCCGACTGTGGTTGCTCGTTGCCCTGTGGCTGCTATTAGACCGGCTATGGTTAATGGCAAGCCTACACTTGAGGTTGATGAGAAGAAGTGCATATGTTGTGGTGCATGCTTCCCTCCATGCCCTCCCATGCAAATTAATGACCCAGAACACTCAAAACTAGCTATATGGATAGGTGGAAAGCACTCAAATGCAAGGTCCAAGCCATCCTTTCAAAAACTAGTAGCTGCCGGATTACCTAACAACCCACCTAGGTGGCCAGAAGTTGGGGCTGTTGTTAAGAATATACTGGCAGTATATAAAGAAGATGCTAGAGATTGGGAAAGAGTTGGAGAATGGGTTGAGCGTATCGGCTGGCCTGCATTCTTTGAGAAGACTGGGCTTCCTTTTACTAAGTTCCATGTTTCTGACTGGAAAGGCACACGTCACCAGTTAAACTCTTCGGCATATATTCGTTTCTAAGGCATATCTATGAAGATTTCGATTCAAATTAATGAGGGTCCATACCAGCATCAGGCTTCTGATACTGCGTATCAGTTTGCTAAAGCTGCTATAAAAAAGGGGCATGAAATTTTCCGTGTATTTTTCTACCATGACGGTGTAAACAATGCATCACGCTTTACTATACCGCCACAAGATGACCGCAATGTGGTTAACCTTTGGGCTGAATTGAAGCAGTCTGACGGTGCTGAAATTGATAAAGTGGTGTGTGTTGCAGCTGCGCTCAGAAGGGGGATGTTAGATGAGTCAGAAGCTAAAAAAAATGGAGTTGACGGTAATAACATTCATCCAGCATTTAGAATTTCAGGGTTAGGACAGTTGATAGAGGCCGGAATTCAGTCTGACCGTTTAGTGGTGTTTGGAGATTAATATGCCTATTACAAAGAAATTTATGTACCTCAACCGTAAATCTTCTTACGGCACAGTATATGCAATTGAGTCACTAGAGGTTGTACTAATTGCAGCTGCATTTGAGCAAGATGTTTCGCTAACCTTTGTCGATGATGGGGTTTATCAAATTGTTAATGGTCAAAACACTGATGGCATAGGAATGAAGAACTTTTCTAAAACTTACCATGCCCTAGGTGACTACGATATTAACAAAATTTATGTATCCAAAGAATCCCTCGAGGAAAGAGGGTTGACTAAAGACGACATAATGCCATTAGTTTATGAGGACGAAGACGATGATTGGGAAGAAAAACCATCAGTTAAAGTGGTTTCTAACGGGGAACTTTCTAAAATTATGTCTGAGCAAGACGTTTGTTTAAGTTTCTAAAGGAAATTGACTATGCTACATACAGTAAATAAATCATCATTCGAGCGAAATTCATTGCAGTCTTGTATTAATAATATAGACAACAATAGTGCTATATTATTAATTGAAGATGGTGTTATTTCGGCCACAAAAAATGCAAACTCACCTATGATTGCAGATCTTGCCATGCAGGGAAGGATTTACGCATTACAGGGGGATGTCGAAGCGAGAGGAATTTCATCAAAAGTTGCAGACAATATCAAATTAGTTGATTACGCAGGTTTTGTTGATTTAGTTGTTGAACACGGGACTACGGTCTCTTGGGTTTGACGTAATTATATATAGGAGTAATACAATGGCGGATATATTAGGGGCAGAAGTAGACGAGGAAGGTTTCTTAGTTAATCTAAGCGACTGGACAAAAGAGATAGCAGAACAGATGGCAAAGGATGACGATATAGAGCTTGCTGAAGAGCATTGGCAAGTAATTGATTTTTTGCGTGATTATTTTGAAGAATATCAAATCGCTCCAGCAGTAAGAGTTCTTACTAAAGCAATTGGCAAAAAGTTCGGCAAAGAGAAGGGCAACTCCAAGTACTTATACACTTTATTCCCTTATGGCCCAGGTAAGCAGGGCTGTCGTTTTGCTGGTTTACCGAAACCTACGGGGTGTATTTAGATTACAACTCCTTAACTGCGCTGTTCTGACCTTGTAATGGTTGAGTGCGGCGCATTTATTATATAAAAACAAAACAATATAGATAATAGCATGTCTACACTGAGCGTAATTTTTACAGCTTTATTTTATATATCTTCAGTTATTTTTGTCATAGGCATGACAAGAAAAGTAATTCAGTATTGGGTAACTCCAGCACCATTAAAAATTCCAGTAGCACCTGCACCATTGACAAAAACTGGAGTTGTCATGCGTATTGTTAGGGAAGTAACTCTTTTTGAAAGTTTGTTTAAATCCAATAAATGGACATGGATATTTGGATGGATGTTTCATCTAGGTTTGCTTTTGGTATTGATTAGACATACTCGCTATTTTTGGCCTGGAGAGCTGCCAGAAATTTTTCTCTTGGTACAACCTTTCAAGTATGGTGCATTCGCTATGGTTATTGGGCTTATTGGACTAATGGGTAGGCGTATTTTTGTAGACAGAGTTCGCTATATTTCAGCACCATCAGACTATCTGATGTTAATTTTATTGTTAGTAATAGGGGTAAGTGGTGCAGTAATGACATTTACTTCTAACCATACTGACGTAATTATGGTTAAAGAGTTTGCTTCAGGATTAATAACTTTTAATTGGTCTGACTTGCCTACAGAATCTCAACTATTAATTCATCTACTGTTAGTATTTATTCTAATAGCAATTTTCCCAATATCAAAACTTTTGCATGTTCCCGGTGTATTTTTTAGTCCAACCCGTAATCAGGTAGATGATGCACGCAAAAAGCGCCACATTTCTCCTTGGGCATTATCTCAAGAGAAGAGCAAAGAGGTTAGATTAAAGCAAACAATGGGCACAGATGATTAGTCAAACAGGATAGCATTATGGCAAAAGATTTTGAGATACCTGTACTACCAACATATATTGAAACTCCTTCTATCAATGAGGGTGTTATGGAAGGTATTGGTCCATTTAAATCTGTCGAAGAATTTCAAACTCCTTTAGGATTTCCTGGCGAAAAAATAGACAATTGGCAAGAG
>Ga0206681_10000438_pt1 | contig 22478 bp, 12 predicted proteins | sample M150012015metaG_FD_161048 | JGI IMG/M metagenome (GOLD analysis project Ga0206681, IMG submission 161048) | Ammonia-oxidizing marine archaeal communities from Monterey Bay, California, United States - M1 500m 12015 | ecosystem: Environmental > Aquatic > Marine > Intertidal zone | place: USA... | reverse complement strand
TCTAAGTAATGACCATCCATACATCCTTCTACAACAGAAGAATCGTCAAGAACGAAATCTAAAGCTGAAACGAATGAAATTGAATTTAATGTGTAATTCGCCATTGCTTCAGCTTGAAAAGCAGCTGAAACATTGTACGTAAAACCATTGTTAGCTTCTGCCAACCAAATCATCTCTTCGCCATCGGCCATACCATTATCGGCACCAGCTTCTGAACCCCAAACTGTGATTTGGAAATTACCCTCAGCGTCAAATGAAGAAACACCAGCACATGCTAGCTCTCCACTGTCGTTCGTGTAAAAAATACCAATTTGGTTGATGTTTGAAAGATCTCCGGTCATTGAAGTACCTGGAGTTACGAATACGGTCATATTAGACCCGGTGTTTACGACATCAAAGTCTGTCGCGCTCAATTGGCCAAAAGCCAGGAGCAACACCATACTACAGAAAAAAGTATAGATTTTTTTCATCTTGGGGGGGTTTAGTTAAAAATTCACTCTAATAAACAAATATACACCTTTTTATATAAATAACAAATTGATTGTTTTTAAAATGAAAATAGGCGATGATTTCTCACCGCCTACATTTATTCTGTTGAATGAATCGACTTACTCGACCATTAACTTTTCTGTTGATCCATCACTGTATAAATACAATAATATTTCACCAATAAATTGCTCTGCAGGATTCACTTCTTGCCCTAACATATTAACCACTTTCACTAGAGATCTAGTATCGTTAGGGTGATTAAGAATAGGTAAATCATGAACCCAAGCAGGTACAGTAGGATTCATTTCTAATCTTTCTCCATCAACATCTGGAAAAGTATAAGAACTAATCGCATTATGCATACGTATTTGATAACCTTGACCTGGGATATAATCTCCAATACCGTTGAAAGCATATTCTGGCCAGTAAACTGCAGCTGAATTGTTTTTCACAATTTGCACATCATCTACAATAGAAGCCATAGTAGCAGCAACGTCTTGAGGATAAGGTAATGTATATCCAATTATATTCCAACCTTGTAACAACTCTACATAAATAGACTCACAAGAGCCACCACCACCATTAGCTAAGGCTTCTTCTAATTGAGCTTGCAAGTCAGTGATTTGAATATTTGCCTCATCTAAATCAGCCTGAGTGATTCCATCTTCCTGATTCTCTAATGCAGCATCTAATTGAGATTGTAAGTCTGAGTTAGATTCATTAGCCGTATTTAATAATACTTGCACAGCATCAACATCAGCTTGAGAAATACCATCCTCAGGAATTACCGAAGCAACACCATCAGCATACGCAGCATCAACATCTACTTGATATATTCCATTATCTCCATCTGAAAGACCCTGACCATAAGCATTATCTACATCATCCTGTCCTATTCCATCCTCTTGGTTTGCTAAAGCAGTTTCTAATTCTGACTGAAGATCAGTAATTGAAATATTGGCTACATCCAACAGTGCTTGAACAGCATCTACATCAGCTTGAGTTATTCCATCATCTCCACAGTTCGCTAGAATCTCATCAATTTGAGCTTCTAAAGCAGCAATTGCACTATTAGATTCTGAAACTTCAGATTCTAAACCAGCAATAATATTATTAAGAGATGAAACTTCGATAACAGAAGCATCTAATTGTGCTTGTATCACGTCTAGATCAGCTTGAGTTACACCATCTTCTTGATTAGCTAAAGCCTCATTTAATTGCTCTTCTAACATGGCAACATTAGAGATAGCACTTTCCAAGCTGTTATTTGCTAAATCCAATAAGTCTTGAACAGCATCTACATCAGCTTGAGTTATTCCATCGTCTCCTCCAGAAGAAAGGCAATCTTCATAAGCCTCTTGCCACGAAATACACGAACCATCTTCATCCGTTGCTGAAGAGTCATAATTTGAAGCAGTAATATCAGTACACCCTCCTAATTCAAGAGCATCACAAATACCGTCAGCATCAACATCACTAAGACAAGAACCTGCACAGTTATAATATTCTTCAGGGTAAGAACAAGAACCATCATCTGTATTTGCTGTAGCATCATAATTACATGCATCAACATCTATACACCCGAGGTGTTCCACTGAACACGCTAATTCAAAACTTAAACCTTCAACGAATGAAATACCATTAATCACGAATGATGAATTTGGTGAAGAAGCGGAGAATTCAGCAGAAACGATATAAACATCATCCCCAGATTGAGCTAACATTAAATATGGATCACCAGCTGATAAACCATCTAATTCAGGTGTAGTAGCATCATCACCAAAAGCAACAATTTGCATATTCGAACCTGTCCATGTAGATGAACCTGCACAAACTGCCTGCCCATTTGCTCCGATATAAAACACACCGATTGCATCTCCAACATTTAAAGGAGCGTCTATACCCGGTACCATTATTGTAGCGTTAGCACCAGTGTTTGTTGCATCGAAACTAACAGAACAACCTGCACCTATTAAATCGTATTCACAAGAACCATCATTTACATTTGCACTAGCATCAAAGTTTGTAGCATTTACATCAGTACATCCTCCAATAATTAATGTTGAACATGAACCATCATCAATTGTTGCATCTGAATTAAATTCTAAATAATTTGAATCTGTACAGCCTGCGTATTCACAGTTTCCAGAATCAGTAGCAGAAGCATCGTAGTTTGCAGCACTTTCGTCCATACAGCCAACAATTTCATTCTCATCACAAACACCATCAGCATCTGTATCATTTAAACATGCTCCAGAACAGTCTACATTCTGCGCAGCATAGATACAAGACCCATTATCTGTATTCGCAGAAGCGTCATAATTACAAGCATTAACATCCGTACAACCAAGATACTCAACAGTACAAGCTAATTCAAAACTTAAACCTTCAACAAATGAAATACCATTAATTACGAATGATATATTTGGTGACGAAGCAGAGAATTCAGCAGAAACGATATAAACATCGTCACCCGATTGAGCTAGCATTAAATAAGGATCCCCTGCAGACAAACCATCTAATTCAGGTGTAGTAGCATCATCACCGAAAGCAACAATTTGCATATTCGAACCTGCCCAAGTAGATGAACCTGCACAAACTGCCTGACCATCTTCTCCAATATAGAACACACCGATTGCATCTCCAACATTTAAAGGAGCGTCCATAGCAGGAACCATAATTGTTGCATTTGCACCTGTGTTTGTTGCATCAAAACTTACAGAACAACCTGCACCAATTAAGTCATATTCACAAGAACCATTATTTACATTAGCATTCTCATCAAAATTAGCAGCATTTACATCAGTACATCCTTCAACGATTAAAGCTGAACATGAACCGTCATCAGTAGTAGCACTTGAATTATACTCAACATATAAACTATTAGTACAACCTTCTACAATTAAAGTTTGACAAGAACCATTGTCAACATTTGCTGAAGCATTGTATTCTAAATAATTAGAATCTGTACAGCCTGCAACAGCTAGAACTGAACAAGAACCATCATCGATATTCGCTGAAGAGTTATACTCTAAATAAGCAGCATCTGTACACCCTTCTACATCAACACCACAAGAAATAGCATCGTAGCTCATTCCAGTAATAAAAGAGATTCCATTTAATGCAAATCCAGCATCAGGAATTGGCGTTAAGTTATATTGATTTCCTGCATCATCTTGAAACTTCCAAAGTATTGCTTCACCAGAAGCAAATCCATCTTTAGCAGGAGTCGTTGCATCATCACCCATTGCTGTAATTTGAACTTGTCCTCCAACAAAAGCAGAAGATCCACCACAAACCTCTTGATCACCACTCATAAAATAGACAGCAACTATTCCAGTACCAATTGTACTTAAATCTGAAGCAGCTCCAGGAGTCACAAAAAGAGTCATATTTGAACCTGTATTCACAAAGTCAGTTTCTAAAGGTGGACAAGCATCCTCATTAGAAGAGCCACCACCACAATCAACAGCGTCAATTGATGCAGAACCAATAAATGACATTCCATTTATGACAAAGTTATCTGCAGGGTTAGTCACTAATGAATAAACAGCACCATCAGATGATTGATAAAACCATGTAATAAATTCTCCAGAAGAGAAACCATCCTTTGCAGGAGTCGTAGCATCATCTGCCATAACAGCTAACTGAATCTGTGATCCAGTAAATGCTACGGAAGCACCACATACATATTCACCATCGGAATTAATGAAAAAAGCACCTACACTACCATCACCTAGTTCAGAATATATTGCTGAAGCGGCAGGAGGCGTAAAAAACGCAGTCATGTTTGTTCCGGTATTCGAAAATGAGAAATCTAAATCGCATTGGGCTTGCACTGAAGTCATTGCCATGAAGCATGCAGAAAATAAAGTAAATAACTTCTTCATAATAGGAGGGTTAAAGTTTCTATAAATATCGTTAATAAATTTGGTTACTCAAAATTAGCAAGGTTAAAGCTAAAAGTCTAAGACTAATTTCACAAATTAGTATACTATTTTAACGCTTTTGGTAAAGTCAATAATAAAAAAAGGAGGCCGAAGCCTCCTTTTTAACAATCAATTTTCATGCCACTACTTAATAGACTTCTCTACAGATCCATCTGAATATAAGTAAAGTAATACTTCTCCAGTAAACACGTCTTCTGGTACAACTTCTTGACCTAACATATTTACAACTCTAACAAGTGAACGAGTATCGTTTGGATGAGAAGGAACAACTAAGTCCTCTACCCATGTCGGTACTTGAGGTGTAACCTCTAGTCTTTCACCTGGAATATAAGGGAATGTATAATCTTCGTATGCATCGTACATTCTTATTTGGTAACCTTGACCAGGAACAAGTGTTCCTAAACTATTGAAACCAAACTCTGGCCAGTACACAGCTGCATTGTTGTTTTTAATTAAGTGGATATTATCACCTAATTCTTCTAAAGAAGCAGCTACATCCATTGGCTCTTGAAGACCGAATCCAATCATGTTCCAACCTTGAGCTAAATCAACTACAATAGGAGCTGAATAATAAGCTACTTCACTAGATAAGAACGTATTTTGATTATTCAAGTCAACTATGTCAGCATCAAGTCCATCAATAACTAATTCAAATACAGTACTGTCTGACTGTAAATTAGCTATATGAGCTTCAAACAATGTGCTGTCTGATTGTAAACCAGAAATAATACTTTCATAGTTATAATCTTCAGCAGCATCCAATGAATTCAATACATCAATCTGATTTTCATAGTCAGCAGTTAAATTAGAAATCTGAGACTCATAATTAAATACAGTATTCGCACTATCTAACTGGTAAGACTCAATAGTTTGAGCTAATAAATCAGCAGCAGCATTTGCAGCATTTGCAGCATCTTGCTCTAAACCATCAACAACTCCATCGTGAGCAGTGTTTAAAGCTACTACATAAGCGTCATGTGTATTATTCAAGCCAACAATGTCACTGTTGTAACCATCTATTGTTTCAGCTAATAAGTCAGCAGCATCAATAAGATCACTTTCTAAGCCAGCAACATCACTTTCAAGACCAGCAACATCACTTTCTAATCCATCAATAGTAGCCTCAAATGCGGTACTATCAGCCTGTAAATTATATACGTGAATTTCTAAATCTAAGCTATCAGAAAGTAAACTAGCAACATGTTGTTCTAGTCCATTTACATCACCTTCAAGTCCAGCAATTGTAGCTTCTAAATAAGTACTATCAGCTTGTAGCTCATCTACATAAGCCTCAAGGCTTGTGCTGTCAGCTTGTAATGCATCAATATAAGCTTCTAAAGCAAGGCTATCAGCAACTAAATTATCAACTGCAACGTTCCACTGATTATGAATGTTATTTAATGAATCTGTTAACCAAGAATATTGATCGAACAACTGCCCTTGGTAGTCTAATTCCATATCAAGTAATTGACCTTGGTACGATGAAATTGTACTAGACAATGTATTCTCTAAGAATAAAACATCATTTTCTAAACCATCAATATCAGATAAAGCATCAGACAATACTAGAGCTTGATTTGCGTATAAAACGCTCCACAATGTAGAACAAGAACCATCATCTACTAATGCATCTGCATTATACTCTTGGTAAGCTAAGTCTGTACAACCAAACACAGGATTAACAATCCAGTCAGAAATCACATAAGCAGCATTTACCATGTATGAGTTATTCCCTAGAGAATACTGAGGATATAAATCAATATTTGAAGAGCCATCATAAGCCATCCAAATAATTTGCTCACCAGAGTCAAAACCATTTTTATCATCACTGTTTGCATCATTACCCCAAACAATAATTAATTGCTCTGTTGCATCAGCATCCCAGATTAAAAGACCACCACAAACTAGCTCGTCGTTAGACTGATAGAAAGCACCAAGGTAATCTCCGTCAGATAAATCTAAATCACCTGTTACAGCAATAGTAGAGTTATTACCCGTAATAGGTAAACCTGCAGGGTCGTTTGGCCAAGCACCGTTAAAAGAAACATACTCACAAGAGCTATCGTCAACATTTGCAAGAGGGTCAAAATTAATCGCTCCAGCATCAGTACAACCTAATTGTGCAGTTTGACAAGAAAAATCATCAACATTCGCAGATGAATTATAATTCGCAGCAAGCGGGTCAGTACATCCTTCAACTACATCCTCACAAGAGCCATCGTTAAAGTTAGCATCAGCATTGTAGTTGAATGCAGCTGCATCAGTACAACCATTTATTTGACATAAACCGTTGTCAGTATTTGCAGAATCATCAAAGTTTTCAGCATCTGGATTAGTACATCCATAAGCAACATCAATACATGAACCATCATCATCAGATGCATTAGCATTATAGTTAAATGCATTAGGGTTTGTACAACCTGCTAATTCAAATTCATCACAAATACCATCATTATCAGAATCTAAGTTACAATCACCATCACAGTCTAACCACTCTTGAATTGGATAAGTACAATTTGCAGGGTCTGTTGCCGATGCGTTATAGTTACATGCATTTTCATCCATACAACCTACAACCTCAAACTCATCACAAACACCATCAGCATCAGCATCATTAGAACATACACCGTCACAGTCATAACCAGGCTCATTAAAGAAACAACTACCATCATCATCATTTGCAATAGCATCGTAATTACAGGCAGCTACATTTGTACAACCAGACCAAGAACAAGATCCATTATCTACATTAGCACTAGCATCATAATTATCAGCTGAAGCATCTGTACAACCAGTATATTCACAAGTTCCATCATCAGTGTTAGCACTGATTAAGAAGTTATCTGCACTAGAGTCAGTACAGCCTAAGATTTCAACTACACCACAAGTTAAAGTAGAACTACCTGACATTATTACTTGAGTCCCATTAACAACATAGGGAATGTCAACTGTATTTAGAATAAATAAGTTATCTCCATCAACTAATTCTAGAGTAATAAGAGCTCCTAAAGCAGCTCCATCAACTTCATCAGTAGAAGAATCATCTCCCCAAACGGCTAAAGACGTTTGATCAATTCCATAAGCATTTACAGAACCTACAAGCATTCCTCCAGAGGTAGCAGAGATATACGCTGTCTCACTCGTTACTGTTACACCAGCAAAAAAGCCTGGAGTCAACATTAGAGTCATATTATTTCCTGTATTTCCATTGTAAAACGCAGGGTAATCACATCCTCCAGATTGCACATCAATTTCACACAAATCAGCTAACGCAGCACCACTTTGTACTGACATTGCATTTGTTGAATAAGATATAGCTACAGGAGCCGTTAGGTCATAAAGATCAGAACCATCTACAAGTTGCAACGTAATTGCTTCTCCGAAAAGTGCTCCATCTGTTGCAGGAGTATCAGTATCATCACCCCAAACGGCTAAAGACGTCTGACTTACGCCAGAAACGCTCACAGAACCAACAACCATAGCATCAGAAGATAATGCTACAATATAGGCATCATCAGAACTGATCGTTAGAGAGTTGATAAAGTCTGGGGTTAACATTACTGTCATGTTAGAACCTGTATTACCAGAGAATGGTAAGGGTATTTCGCACTGTGCAAAACCTGAAAGGCTAGACACAAGCATACTAAAAAGTATAAGTAACTTTTTCATAGGGGGGGGGGATTAAGTTAGCCACTAATTGATTTAAAAAAACCAGTGGTTTCCAAATATACAAAAATTAGGTGAAAACTCCTAGTATACGTTTACTGATCTTCAAGCAATGGGAAATAGTACTCATCTATTGAAGTATTCATTTTAAGTAAGTATCCTTGTCCAGGTATAAAGTCTCCAATTTGATTAAACGGCCCCATCTCTGGCCAATAGAATTCTCCATCGTTATTTTTAATGATTTTCACCTCATCAACTATTGTAGCTAAGGTTTCTATAACATCTTGAGGTTCTCTCAAAGTAAAACCTATGGTATTCCAACCGTTAAGTAAATCTATGTATACAGGCTCAAGTGTGGCTGAACAATTAAGTACTAAATCATTTAATACGGTGAGAGAATCATCTGCCATAGACAATTCATTCATAAGTTCGTCAAACGTACAATCTCCAATATCATCATTGGCTAACGGATTGTAATTGTCGGCTATTTGAGAAGTACAGCCCTCTACCCTAACCGTTTCACAAGTTCCATCATCAACATTTGCAGCGGAATGAAACTCAATAAACAATGAGTTCATACATCCCTGTACTATTAATTCTTCACAAGTACCACCTGAGAATTGAGCATCCTGATTATACTCTAAGTACAATGTATCCATACAACCACCAATAAAAAACTGGCATGAATTATCAGATACCGTAGCTTCTATATTATAATTTGTTGCATTGTACTGCATACACCCTAAAAGCTTTTGAACACAAGTACTATCATGTACATTTGCTAACTCATTATAATTTAATGCCTCCAGATCAGTACAACCATACAAAACATTAATACATGAATAATCATTGGAATTAGCCAAATAATCGAAATTTAATGCAATAGGGTTTGTGCAACCATACACATATTCCATACAAGATCCATCATCAACTGTAGCTAATAAATTATAATTACAAGAATTAATATCTATACAACCAGGAATTGGAAGAATACATGAATTATCGTCAAAAATTGAAGAGAGGTTATAATTCATTGCATTTGGATACATACAACCAGATACTGTAGAAAAAATACATGACCCATCATCTGAAGTCGCATTCTCGGAATAATTATACCCATTAACATCTGTACAGCCTTCAATTATTTGATTAACACATAACATAGAATTATTGATTGTAGCTTCTGGGTTATATTCAATATAGCCAGAATCCATACAACCCACAATAAGATTATTATAAGTAATGCAAGTTCCGTTATCCATGGTTGCTTCACTATTGAAATTGTATGCAGAAGTGTTGGTACAACCATAAACATACTCACATATATCATTATCAATAATCACATTTTCTGCAACAACTTCATCAAATAATTCATCTTCAGTGTTAGCCATTGGTAAATAATTTGATGCTAAAGGGTCAATACAAACTAAAAAGTCATTTCTTACCTCAAAATCATATATACAGGGATTTGAATTATCAAGAGCACTAATAGCATTAATTTCTGCTTGATAATCAAAGTTTATAATGAATGGGAAGTCATACATACATCCATAATTTGGATAAATACATGTTCCATTATCTGAATTTGCTTCTGAATCAAAATTAATTGCCAACTCATCAACACAACCCATAATTGGAAATTCACACGATTGATCTTCAACCGTTGCATCAGGAGAATAATTAATTGCTAATGGATTTGCACAGCCTTCAATACTAAATATACAACTTGCATCATCTGATGTTGCTGCAGGATTATAATTCAAGGCATTATCTTCTGTACATCCTACAATTTCTTCCATAACACAAGTGGAATCACTTTGATTTGCTAAAGCATTATAATTAATTGCTAATGAATTAATACAGCCAAGAACGACAGCAATGCACAAACCGTCATTTACATTAGCTTCTTCATTGTAATTGAACGCTTGTTCATCTATACAACCTTCAATTATCTCAATACAAGATCCATCGTTAATATTTGCTGTCTCATTATAATTTAGGGCATCCGGTTGCAGACATCCTAAAATTATTTCTTGACAAGAATCATCATCTAAAGTTGCCTCAGCATTATAATTAAAAGCTGAAGTACTTGTGCAACCGAGAATATGAAATTCACAACTATCAATTGAAATGTTTGCTAGTGGATTGTAATTCATTGCATTCTCTATTACACAACCAGTGATAATTTCTAAACAAGAATTATCTTGGGTATTCGCAAATGGGTTATAATTAAACGCCAATTCATCCATACAACCGTAAACAAAAGGTATACATGATCCATCGTTAACATTGGCATTAATATCAAAATTAATTGATGCAACATTCGTACAGCCGGATAAAAGAGGTTCGCAGGGTTCAGAAACATCATCAGCTGATACTTGATTTATATTTGCTGTTACATCAAAATTAAAAGCATAAGGATCCATACACCCATAAACAGCATAAACACAAGAATTATCATCAAACTCTACGAGTGGGTCAAAATTCATGGCTAAGGTGTCAGTACAGCCCATATCATTACCACAATCAACCACCTGATAACTAGATGATTCAATTAATATAATAGCATTGTTTGAGTATGTAATTTCATCAATAACAATATCATACAATACATTAGAATTTACCAGCTGAAAGGTTACCGGAGTAAATGGCTGCGCACCATCTAATTCTGGTGTAGCAGTATCATCGCCCCATACAGCTAGTGTTCCATCAAATACATTCATTTGAATCGAACCGACTAACATTCCATCACTAGAGTTTGCAATTATGTAGGCATCATCATTGGTAATAGGTAAAGCATTAATAGCAGACTCAACAAAACCAACAATCATGTTAGATCCAGTATTACCAACATATGGTAAAGGTATTTCACAAGGAGAAATATATAAGCATGAACCATCATCTACTGTAGCGTATGACTCAAAGTTAATTGCAGCACTATTCATGCATCCATTATAATAACACGATCCATCTTCAATACTTGCTAATGAATCATAATTTGAAGCTCCTTCAATCATACAACCATAAAGCACTAAAATTTGACATAAATCTTGATCCGTGTTAGCCTGAGAATTATACTCCATATAGGCTGAATCCATACATCCATAAACAATTTCAATACATGAAGCATCATTTACATTTGCTTCAGGGTTATAGTTAAAAGCCTCTTCATCATCACAACCATATACATTCTCTACACAAGAGCCATCATTTAAATTCGCTTCAGCATTATAATTAAAAGCATTCGGATCATCACAACCAAACATTATTGCAATACAAGAACCATCGTCAATTTCAGCCACTGGATTATAATTCAATGAAAATATATCTGTACAACCTACTGTTAAAGGCGTTTGACATGAACCATCGTTTGTATTTGCCTCAGCATTGTATTCTGCATAGTTACTACTGGTACAGCCATAAACTGCAGCTATACAAGAGCCATCATCAACTGTTGCTTCAATATTGTAATTAAATGACTCTTCGTCTGTACATCCATTTACAATAAAGGTTGTACAAGAGTTATCGTCAACATTTGCAAGTGAGTTGTATTCTAGATAAAGCTCGTTCATACATCCGTAAACAGCAAGAGTACTACAAGATCCATCACTCATATTTGCGGTTACAGAAAATTCTATATAATCATTGTCTGTACAACCATAAATAACATAAGTTGTACATGTGCCATCATCTAAATTAGCCAACTCACTATACTCTAAGTAATTAGAGTTTGTACAACCTGTTACTATTAAAGTTACACAAGTTCCATCGTCGGTATTAGCTATAGGACTATACTCAATATAATTAACATCTGTACATCCATTAACAACTAATGTTTCACATGAACCATCGTAAACAGTAGCCTCAGGATTGTATTCCAAATAACTATCAATGGTACATCCATAAATCTCACCAATGGTTAAACATGAACCATCATCCTCGGTCGCTTCTGGGTCGTACTCCACATAACTTTGATTGGTACAACCGAAAACCGAACCATCATCACTACAGGTAGGGGTGAAAGCTAAACTTGTACCCAATATTTGTATACCATTTACTTCAAAAGAAATTACTGGAGCGTAGGAAACATCGTACATCACCCCTTCAGATTTAGCTTTCAACACAACAGGGTCTAAAGCCATTAAACCGTCTTGATAAGAGTTAGCAGCATCGTTACCCCATACTGCTAAAGTTTGTTGAGCCCCATTCCACTCAATAGAGCCAACACAAATCCATTGGTCCTGTAAATACATAAATGCTCCAAGACTATCACCATTCACCAACACCTCATTATTTAAGGCTTCTTGGTTAAGCATAATAATCATATTCGAACCTGTATTTGAATAGGTGAAATCTAATTCACAATCCTGAGAAAGGCAGGAAATAGAAAACAGAAATAGACAAAGCTTAGATAAAGCTTTTAAGTGAGGGGTAAAATGCTTCATTGAAATGAGGGGTTTCCCCAAATTTATAAAATCTTTCTCATATATAAAAACTTATATGTTAAGTAATTACTCATTTGATATAGATTCACGAAGAAATATTACAAACAAAAAAAGAGCTGCAAAAGCAGCTCTTTTTAGAATTATTGAGTGAGAATGATTAGTCAACCATTTTCTTCTCTACAGATCCGTCATTGTACATGTACAATAATACTTCACCGTTAAATTGTTCAGTAGGATTAACTTCCTGACCTAACATGTTTACAACTCTTACTAGAGAACGTACATCGTTAGGGTGGTTTTGAACATCCATTTCGATAGCCCAAGCTGGAACTGTTGGAGTAAGAACTCTGTAGTCATCTTGGTTAATAGAATGAGCAAAGATAAAGTCAGATTTACCATTTGTAGCGTCTTTAACACGTACTTGGTAACCTTGACCTGGTTGCATCATTCCTAATCCATCGAATAAGAAGTCTGGCCAGTAGAATAAACCTTCGTTGTTCTTAACAATGTTAATGTTATCTTGAACAGCTTCTTCAGTACCGAATTGAGCTTCGAATTGAGCTACAACAGGAGACTCGTGGTGTAAGTAGTAAGCTACTGTATTCCATCCTGTGTGTAAGTCGATTTCGATTGGCGCTCTGTGGTAATCTAATGAATCAGTGATTAGACCTTCTAATGCTACGTGAGCAGCATCGTTAGCATCGTAATCAGCTTGCATATTATCTATTGTAAGAGCTAATAAAGCATCAGAAGCAGCAATTGTTTCAGCTAATAAAGCATCAGAAGCAGCAATTGTTTCAGCTAATAAAGCATCAGAAGCAGCAATTGTAGAAGCTAAGATAGCATCATCAGAAACTTCAGTAGAATCTAATTCAGCAGTCCACCAAGCAATAGTGTTGTTTAAGAACTCTAAATCAGCAGCTTCGTCAGCAGCAAATGCTACAGCAGCAGAATCTAATGTTGCAGCGATAGAATCATTTAAGAAAGCTTCATTTGCATTATAAGCAGCATCCCAAGCAGCATCATTAGCATCGTAACGAGCTTGCATATCAGAAATAGTATCTGCTAACTCTACAGCATCTCTAGCTTCATCCATGTCAATCCATTCCATAACATCAGCTAAGTTATCGATAACGTGAGCTTCAACATCAAGGTAACCTTCATCAAATAACAATTGAGCATTATCGAAGTCAGAACCTACAATACCGTCATTTTCATTGGCAGCATCAACAGCTCCAAATTCATAATCAATAGATAAAATGTTACCATCTTGATCAACGTTATATTCTTGCATACCGTTTAATGACCAGTCACAATCAGTAGCATCGTTTTGAGTTGCTTCAGCATCGTAATTAATTGCCATAGCATCAGTACAACCTTCAACTTGTGTTTGACACATTGAAACGTCATGGAAAATAGCACCTACTCCAGAAGCAGAAGTCATTCCAGTATTTAAATCAACTGTTAGGTTATCACCAAATGCATTATCGTGGTTAGTTGCATTATCATGAATAGCAGAAGCATCAACATCAGCACCAGCATAGTTAACAGCATTAGCATCCATACAACCAACAGAAATCATAGTAGCACAAGAACCATCATCAGTAGTAGCCATTGGATCAAACTCCATATAGTTAGAATTCACACAACCTTCAGCAGCAGGAGCACCTAAAACAACAGAGTTAACTGTTACATAAGTACCTTCTTGGTAAGAACCATCGTAAGCAGGAGTAGCATAAGTAACAGTCGCATTATAAACAACACCACCTCTAGACACTAACCATTTAAGATCTTCATCTGGTTGGAAACCATTGTTAATCATATTATCTGCACCAAATACAGCTAAACCTAATTGATCACCTGTCCATACACCAGAACCAGCATTTGCTAATCCAGAGATAGCAGAGTAACCTAAGAATTCATTTTCTAAACGACCTGTTTCGTAAACAGCAGCGATAATATCACCTTCTTGAACATTAGATTGGTCAGTATTCCATAAACCAGCATTGTTAACTGGGAATAATACAGACATGTTGTTAGATGTTACAACAACAGAAGTGTTTTCAGCGTCAGAAGCAGGAGTAAAGTTCACACCTTCAATAATACAGGCACCTTCTTCACCTTCTGCAATATTTAAGTTTGCTTCAGAAGAATAGTTAGATGCAGCAGGATTAGTACATCCAGGAATAATTAAAGTAGCACAAGAACCATTATCAACTTCAGCAGCAGCATCAAATTCGAAGTAACCAGCATCAGTACATCCTAAAAGACCTTCACAAGAACCAGCGTCAGTAGCAGATGCGTCAAAGTTATCATAAGCGTCATCTTGACAACCTACAACTTCAAATTCATCACAAACACCATCTAAATCAGCATCATTTAAACATACACCATCACAGTCATAACCAGCATCTGGGTAAGAACATGATCCATCATCATCTGTTGCAAGTCCATCGAAATTACAAGCTGAACCATCTGTACAACCAGCAACTTCAAACTCATCACATACACCATCTGCATCAGCATCAGCTATACATGCACCGTCACAGTCATAACCAGCATCTGGGTAAGTACAAGATCCGTCATCAGAATAATCTACATCTGAATACATGAACATTCCGTTACAAGCACTAGCATCAGTACAACCTGCACCACCAGATAAACCAGCGTCAGTAATGTTAACGATACCGTTAGTAACGTATCCTGTAAACTGAGGGATCTCAGCAACTAAAATTACATTACCATCATGTAAAATTGCAAAAGAAGGAGCAGCACCTGATGCTAAACCATCTGCTTCAGGAGTAGATGAATCATCTCCCCAAAGGGCAAGACCAAAAAATCCTGTTGAAATTGATTCAAGACCAACACACTCTAGTGTACCGTCTCCGTCTAAATCAGAAAAAGCTCCAATCTGACCGCCTTCAAACTGATCAAACTTAGAAGCATTAATACCAACTGTCATGTTAGCACCTGTATTTGCAGGAGCAGTAAACAAATCAGCTGTGATATCTTGCGCAGACATTAAACTTGTCGCAAAACATCCTAAAAGAAATAAAGATAACTTCTTCATACTGGGGGGGTTTAGTTAAAAATTAGGTTATTCTTAAAAAGTTAAGACTTCAAACTTAACGAAAATTTATAAATTAATCATAATCATATCCACTTTTTATTAGTGAAAATAACTTGGCCTAATTAACAATGACACTGAAAACCGCAAACTTATTGAGTTTTTTATATATGGTACAATATAGGTATAACTACCCATGTTGGTTTTAATTAATCACGAAATCAGTTATTTTAATCTATATTTAATGGTAAATAAGGCTTGAAATAAGCTGATTTCGTCGGATTTCTATTATTAAGCTCAAAAAAGATTATAAACAATAGTTAAACCATACTTAAAATGATTCTATTTATTGATAGTGCTAACCTTATACAAATAAAGGAACTAAACTCTTTAGGGATTACCTCTGGGGCGACAACAAACCCGAGTATAATGGCAAAAGAAGGGGTTGAAGGAATAGATAACTGGCTGAAGCACTATAAAGCTATATGCAATATTGTAGCAGGTCCTGTTTCAGCCGAAGTTATAGCCATAGATTATATAGGAATGCTGAAAGAAGCGCGACATCTAGCTTCCTTACACGCTAATATAGTAGTAAAAATCCCAATAACTAAGGAAGGTCTGCAAGTGATTCGCCAATTAAGCGCTGAGAATATCAAAACTAATTGCACATTAATATTCACATCTGCACAAGCACTACTTGCAGCTAAGGCTGGGGCAACATATGTATCTCCTTTTATAGGAAGATTGGATGACATAGATGAAAATGGACTTGAAGTAATCAAGAGTATTCGAACGATTTACGACAACTATCATTTCAAAACAAAAATTCTTGCTGCCTCAATCCGAAGTCAAGATCATATTATTAAATGTGCTGAAATAGGAGCTGATGTAATAACCGCCCCCTACTCTATATTAATAAAGCTAATCGAACACCCTCTAACAAGCAAAGGGCTGGAAACCTTTTTAGCTGATCATGCAAGGTTAAACAAAGAGTAGTGATACGGAAATGGTTAATGGTTAATGGTAAAATAAATTAGTTCGTACTCAATAAACAATAACAGTCTTTCATTCAGCACAAGACCGCATGACACTTTTGACCATTAAATGAGTCCTAATTATTTTTGACTTAGCTTTACATCATAAGTAAAACAGCAGAACTGAAAACTGAATTGATGTTAAAACGTATCTACAACAACAAGCCGAATCAAAATGAAATAGATGTTGTGGTAAACTGCCTTCGCAATGGAGGTGTTATTATTTACCCAACAGATACTATCTATGCATTAGGATGCGACATCAATAACAAGAAAGCTTTAGAGCGGGTAGCTAAAATTAAAGGCATCAAACTAAAAGACGCTAATTTTTCATTCATCTGTTATGACTTAAGTCATCTGTCTGAGTTTGCGAAACAGGTAAGCACACACACCTATAAATTACTAAAGCGAGTTTTCCCTGGTCCGTATACCATCATTTTAAATGCAACTGATAAGATTCCTAAAATTTTTAGCAACAAAAAGAAAACGGTAGGTATTCGTATTCCAGATAATAATATTGCCCGAGAAATAGTTAAAGAATTAGGTAGCCCTATTGTATCTACCTCAATTCATGATGAAGATGATATTATTGAATACTCGACTGATCCTGAATTAATATTCGAAAAATACAATCACCAAGTTGACCTAGTTATTGATGGTGGTTATGGAATGAATGTGGGATCTACTATAATTGACTGTACAAATGATGGGGAATACATTATAATAAGAGAAGGTAAAGGAGAACTTGATTTAATTTATTAATACTGATTGAGTTGAAAATTGAAGATTAAATTTAAAAATTAGTAATTGATCATTAATCACTATTCATTATGTTTTCATGAATTTCCAACACTTGTTCTAAAACAGAACATTTTTCATCATTCATAATCACATAATCCGAGAGTAACTTTTTTCTTTCGTCAGACCATTGTACTTCCATTCTAGCCAAAACACTTTCAGAGCTCACACTATCACGCTTCATCACTCTGCTTAACCGTATCTCTGTAAAAGCCTCAACAAGAATCACTTTATCTAAACCTATATTAGCACCGCTCTCAAAAAGTATAGCAGCCTCTTTTAATATATATGGACTCGTTTGTTCTGTACACCACAAATCAAAATCTTTTTTCAGTGCAGGGTGAACAAGTGCATTCAACTTCTCTAACTCATTCTTATCAGAAAACACTTTCGAAGCTATATAAGGTCTATTTAATTGTCCAAGCTCATATGATTGCTCACCAAACAGGCTTATGATGGCTGACTGTAACTCTTCGTCATTTACCATCAAAGCCCTTGCTCTATCATCAGATAAATAAATCGCAATACCAAGCTGAGCAAAAACTTCAGACACAGTCGTTTTGCCACTACCAATCCCACCTGTTAAACCAATTTTAATCATTAATTCATTTTAATAAATTCAATAGTTGATGGATGATATTTTACCCTCTGAACTATCGAAGGCGTTTTATCATCATCTAAGAATACATTTAGAACAGCGCTTTCAGTCATTGCAACCTCATTATAATCGCAGTATGCCTCAAAATCTGAAGCTTTCACTTTGTTCACGTCTTGCATTGCCACCCAATAAGATAACTCAACTTGAGCTGGCTTAATTCTCAACTCTTTCCCTCTAGGTACATTTCGTGATTTAATTGGGATAACCTTATTGATTTGAGTAAAACGCTCTACATCCTGACTTACCTTAATCTCTTTATCTCTTATAGAAAGTAATTGATGAGGCAATACAACATACATACTCACATCAATATCATCAATAACATCCTCCTGAATTAAAGCATTCGTATAAACACACGAAAGGGTATCTAGTATATGAGCTGGCCCATAAACCTCTATAGAGCTGGGAGTCATTTTAAATGCTCCATGCTGCACATAATTCTCTCTAAACGATAAATCTAATGGAACTTTAACTTTTACCGTTTTTTTAGTCTTATTACTAAACCTTAAGAACAGGGTGTCAGGATCAATTTCTAAAATCGAAAAACCTGCTAACTCTTTTGCTATGTTAGAGCGCTCATACTGTGACAACCAAAAATAAGTAGAAGAAGATGTTTGTTTCTGTAATTTGGAAACATCAATTTCAATTTTTCTACTAGAAAAAACTTCTTTCAAAAAGTTAAAACCAAAACCATCCACTTTTACTTTGAGTTCAGAAATTGGCTCATCCTTTAAGTACTTATCTACAGGTTGATTTACAAACTCTACAGGATAGTCAATATAATAGGTGTATTCTTTAGAGAATTTTATCAAAAACCAAAATAAGGTAGACAGCAAAAAGCAAATCGCGATTACACTGCGGTCACTTCCCGATCTAAAGAATTCTACTATTTTTTGAAATATACTTTTTAGCATTCTTAAATCTCTTTTGGTAAATATACCTTATTTGCCTGCAGCTTGCAAAACACAAAAAAAGCGAACTCTTAGAGTTCGCTTTTAAAATAATACGATAGCTCGTAATTAAACTTTAGCTATTGAAGCTTTATTGATTTTAAACTTAGACGAACCGCCATCAGCTTGAATCAACAGAGTATCCTCATTTACTTCTAATACTTTAGCGTGAATACCACCAACAGTGATCACCTTATCTCCTTTTGAAATTTCAGAACGAAATTTAGCTTCTGATTTCTGCTTTTTCACCTGTGGGCGAATCATAAAGAAATACATAACAACCACAATTAATATAAGTGGCATGAAATCCATAATCCCTCCTCCCGAAGTGATTTGTAATAATACTGTCAACATCTATTCGTCTTTTAAGTTAACTTGTCCTTTAACTGTCAATACTTTCTGGCTCGGCACCATATTGGTAATTAAAGTAACGCGTTTGTTTTGTTTTCCTTTCTTCCCTTTACTGTTGAACTTCACATCAATCACACCACTTTCGCCTGGAGCTACTGGTTCTCTTGGCCAAACAGGAACGGTACAGCCACAAGATCCTTTTGCACTCGTAATGATTAATGGATCAGAACCAGTATTGGTGAAGTTGAAAGCATATTCAACAGATTCTCCTTGATTAATTTCACCAAAGTTCCATTCAATTTCTTCAAATTCCATTTGAGCGTCAGTTTGAGTATCAACCTGATCTAAAGAAACTTCAGTTTGTTTTTTTTGTTTCGAAGTATCAATCTTCGATGATGCATCTTCATTACAGGCAACAAAACCTATACATAAGATGGCTATTAAAACAATATTTTTCATTGTGTGTTTTTTTGATTTGGAACAAATGTAAACTTTTAAGAGTATTATTCTACTAAGCCTCTTCCTAACTTTTTAAGCTTACCCTCTTCCTTAAATCGAACAGCAAGCTTATCAATTACACCATTAATAAATAATTTACTTTTTTGACTCGAGTAGTCTTTAGAAAGCTCGATGTATTCGTTTAAAGTCACTTTTACTGGAATCGTTTCGAAGTTTAGCAATTCGCTAATCGCCATCTGCATTAACAATTGATCCATATCCGAAATGCGTTCTTCATCCCAGTTACTTGCTGTTTCTACTACGTACTTTTTATACTCGGCTGAATTTGCAAGTGTTCTTGTCAATAAATTGTGTGCAAAATCTTTATCATCCTCATCTTTAAATACAGGCAATATTCTACTGTACTCATCGCTTTCAGGCTTTAATGACTTTAGTGTTTTTACAACGGATAAATTTGAAATGGCGAAATCATCTATCCAATAAATACTTTTCTCTTCTAAGAAAGTATGTAAGTCCTCATTTGGGGCAATAAACTCCATAAATAAAGCTGAAACAAACTTGCGATCTTCTATAAATGAGGAAGATGCATCAGCCATATAAGTATTGTAAATTTCCGACTCCTGAATCTGTCTCAATAACTTCCCTTGGAGCTCTGGGTTTTCATCCCAGAAAATTTCCTCAGACTCTGCTTTATCAATAAGCGATAAGTTCTCTGCTAATAAACAAAGAGTCTTATTGTCAATAAATTTTGTATTTGGATTTAAATCATCCTGAGTAGGAAGTAATTTATTTTTACCCAATTCTATTTTTTGTTCGGCAAGCGATTTCAGATTCACTAACAAGATCAATAAGTGTACATATAAAGCGTGCGCCTTATTCATACTCTTATCTAATTCGCGTTCAACCTTCATTAAATCGTCACTCTCTGAGTGAAAGAAAGCGTAAAGAATTTGAAGAACTTTGATGCGGATGTGTCTTCTATTGAGCATAGATTTGGGTTTCAATGAACGTGAAAAACATGGAAAGCTCCTAGGAGCTTTCCATCAAATATAAGGTTTCTTATTTAGATAAAGCTTTCGCTACACGAGCTTGAGCAATTTGTCTTGCTGCCTCGTGTGAAGTGATTCCTTCCAACTCAGATTTCTTTAAAATCTCTAAAGTTGTATTGTAAATCTCTTTTGTTTTTGCCAATGCTTCTTCTCTGTTGTATCCTTGTAATTCAGAATACACATTGATTAATCCACCTGCGTTAATTAGGAAGTCAGGAGCGTAAATCATTCCCTTATCCATCACCATTTGACCATGTTTTACTTCGTCAGCTAACTGATTGTTAGCAGCACCCGCAATAATCTCACAGTTCAAACGACTTAATGTATCGTCGTTTACAGAAGCACCTAGAGCACAGGGAGCGTAAATATCCATACCTACATCGTAAACAGCATCACCTTCAACAATAGTAGCTCCGTACTTTGCAGCAACCATCTCTAAACGCTCTTTACTAATATCATTAATTGTAACAACAGCACCTTCCTCAGTTAAATGCTTAACCAAGTTCATACCTACGTTACCGATACCTTGAACAACAACTCTCTTGCCTTTCAAGTTATCAGAACCCCATTTGTACATAGCAGAAGCTTTCATTCCCATATATACACCATAAGCTGTAACTGGAGAAGGATCTCCAGAACCACCCATAGACTCAGGAATACCAGTAACGTGTTTTGTTTCCTCACGTACCATTTCCATATCGTGTGTAGTCATTCCTACATCTTCAGCAGTAATATAGTTCCCACCTAAAGTTTCAACGAACTTACCAAAACGACGCATTAAAGCATCTGTTTTCTCAGTCTTCGCATCACCAAAGATTACCGCTTTACCACCACCTAAATTCAAACCAGATATTGAAGCTTTAAAAGTCATACCACGCGATAAACGTAACACATCGTTCAAGGCCTCTAATTCATTATTGTATTTCCACATACGAGTACCACCTAGCGCTGGACCTAAAGCTGTGCTATGAATAGCTATAATCGCTTTTAAGCCTGTTTCCTCATCCTGACAAAAAACAATCTGCTCATGGCCCATTTCGCTCATTTGACGAATGACTGGGTTTTCAGAAGATTGCGTATCCTGTACGTCGGTTACCTTAATCATATTGTTTATTTTTATTGTAACTGTCTTTTTTTCGACCCAGAAGTAAGATTATATATCTTAGAACTGTATTTTTGAAGACAGAATTAATACTCTAAAATTCGGTGCAAAAGTACTCTTTTTTTAGTGAAAAAAAAACTGAATTTATCTATATGAAAGCACTTCGACATCTCAACAAATATTTCTGGAAATACAGATTCCGATTTGTTTTAGGTTTGCTTTTCATCTTCATCTCTAATGTCTTCGGGCTCTACCCTCCCATCTACATTGGTGAAGTATTTAACATTATAAGTGATGCTTTAGGTGAAAATAAATCTGTAGACAATACTATTCAGGGCATAATAAAAAACCAATTAGCTTATTACGCTTTTTTGGTTTTATTGTTTGCTATTTGCAAAGGCTTGTTTATGTTTTTCATGCGTCAAACCATCATTGTGATGTCGAGAATGATTGAATACGA
>Ga0206681_10000436_pt1 | contig 22580 bp, 19 predicted proteins | sample M150012015metaG_FD_161048 | JGI IMG/M metagenome (GOLD analysis project Ga0206681, IMG submission 161048) | Ammonia-oxidizing marine archaeal communities from Monterey Bay, California, United States - M1 500m 12015 | ecosystem: Environmental > Aquatic > Marine > Intertidal zone | place: USA... | reverse complement strand
AATCAGACACTTCTTCGTCGGAATCAGATTCATCCTCAGATTGGCCCTCAATAATGGAGACTCCCTCAATCCATTCTTCAATATCGAGTTCACCTTCCTCCATCAATGTCTGCAATAATTCTGTTCTACTCTCGGGTGCAAGCATACTTTCAACCGCTTCGTACAATACGTTCTCTTCAGCCTGATTATGTTGCAGCAACAAACCCTCAAGTCGAACAGGTAGGGTGGAAGAAATCTCCCCCTCCTTGGCTTGCATCAGCAATTCATAGAGCAATTCTTGGATGGTGTGATGGTCCTCACGCATGACTACAATTGGTCCTTCTTGAACCATTCCGGTGACCCTCTCAAATATCGGAAATAGATATTCTTCTTCCCATATTATATGCCGAATCAATCCAGCAGCGAACATATTGAGAATCTCAATTCTTGATGCTGAATCATCTGCTCTGAAACGATTGAACAACTTATCCAAACGGCGATGGTCCTTGGTAAAAAATTCATGCAAAGTGTGTTCCTTCTCGTCCATCATCATACCTCCGAATAGATATCACCATTGAACTTATTCAACAAGGCATCTCTGCACCTTTACGAGCATAGTACCACCAATTGACGCCGAGACAGGAAACGTAGTAGGCGGCAAAGCCATACATAGCGTATTCCGGCACCTTTGCTGCGATTGCCACCGCGAATACTGCTGGGATGATGAACGCTCCAAATGCAGCGACGGAAGATGACCAACCAAGGACGGGCCCTGCCTGTTTACGAGGAAAGATGACGGCGATCATACGGAACGTCGAACCATTACCGATACCGGTGGTAGTGAACAGAATCATGAACAGAATCATGAATGGTACAAAGTAATCCTGCGGTGTCTCGGATGCTTGTGCCTTGACGATAATCATGCCTACTCCAATCGTGGCAATAATCATCACCACTGTTGCCCAATGAGTTACTCTAGCACCCCCCCACTTATCGGCCATCCAACCGCCAGGTGGGCGCAGTGCCGCACCAACCAGTGGGCCGAGGAAACCGTAAGTCAATGCTTGATCCTTGTACCATGGGTTTGGGTCAGCATTAGGAAGATATCCAAACACATCAAGAATGAGTTTGGGGAATACTGCAGCAAAGCCAATGAACGAACCAAAGGTCATGATGTACAGCCAGGTCATCAACCAGTTATGTTTCTCACCAAATATCTTCCATTGGTCCAATAGGCTTTCCTTCACTGAACTAGGTGTGGCATATCTCATCAACGAGAGAGTAACAACAACTGCTATTGCGACCATAATGAAAATTCTAACAATTCCCATGAAAGATGAATCGAAAATAGGGCTATCTCGAGTGGCAACGAATCCAGCGACAACTACTCCTGCGGCAATATAACCAATTCCTTCAAGCCAGAAATATTTCTTCAGAGAATTTGGAGTATTATCTACATCATGCTCTGGCATGTTGTTCATCCACAGCCATGCGCCAACCATGCAAAATAGGCAGAAAGGAACCCATAACAACCCAGCATTGGCTACATAAAAACCACCTGCCACTGCACCGGACATCCCTCCGAAGAGAGCAAATGACATCACGAATGGTACTACGAACTGCATGGCGCTTACCCCAAGATTTCCAATCCCTGCATTGAGGCCGAGTGAGAGGCCCTGCATCTTGCGTGGATAGAAAAAGGAAATATTGGACATCGAGGAGGCGAATGCACCACCCCCTACCCCTGACATCAATGCGTATATGATCAATATCGTGAATGAGACATCAGGGTCTTGCAGAGCAATCCCCGCCCCGATCATTGGTAACATCAGTAGCAATGTTGTCGCAGCAATGACATTGCGGCCACCTGAGATTTCAATCATAAATGAATTCGTGATACGGAAAGTCGCACCAGCAAGACCTGCCACTCCAGGAAGTATGTACAACAGAGCCTTGTATTCATCCCCCATCAATCCGCCCCATCCTTTGAAAGAATATAGGTCAGGATTGACATCGTGTATGCCTTGCATCTTTGTAATGATTACACCCCACACCATCCATATCGCAAATCCCAAAAACAGGTTGGGAATTGATATCCATAAGTTACGTGTGGCCAACTTCTTACCGTGTTCATTCCAAAATTCTTCGTCTTCAGGATTCCAATATTTGAATTGGGTTCCGGTTCCTGGGTTCTTTGATTCATCATTATCTTCTGACATTATTCTATTCCTCCTCTTCAATCATTTACTCAGTGATGCACTGCATAGTGCATTCAGGTGGGCATAAACCATATGTCCATGCCTGACAAGCATCAACCATCAATCCTGGAGGATCTCCAGAAGTTATTCGAAGGCTTATCTCCTTGTCTTCACCTGAACTGGGACAATGAATATTGATTGAAGGTAGGTATGAACCACCTGGATCTTCTATCAATCTAGAAATCTCTGGAGCTCTACGGAAAGTCATTTTCTTGATGATTATATGCATCCAAATCAGGCAAATTGCAGAAACGAGTGCTAGGAATAACCATGTCATTGTCCACAATCCTGTCCATTTCAATAAATAGCCAAATATTACCGGACAGATGAAACCACCAAGACCTCCCAGAACTCCTACAATTCCCCCAACAACTCCTACATCATTAGGGTAATAGACTGGAATGTGCTTGTAGACTGCTGCTTTTCCAATCCCCATGGCAATTCCAAGGACGAATACCAAGAACGTGAAAATCCAGATATTCGCTTGGAAAGTAATCAATGATACGCCTTTGGCCAACAATTGTTTTTGCTCCACTTCATCGCCAACTTCTACTACCGGTTCCTGCCAAGTATTGACTTCAGGGATGATATGTGAATCCCCTTCTTCAGAAGAAGAATATTCTTCAATCTCTGCGTCAGTTGCTCCATCGTAGAAATATTCATTCTCTATTCCCTCATTATCCACTAGAGTAATACTATTATTTGCATCATCAATATCGATGACAGTGCCAGGTCGCTGTGCCAATACTCCTTCACCGGTGGAAGAGATTTCCATCCTTGGTGGAATGAGAAGAAGAGAAGATAGTAAGCAAGTACCAAGCACCCAATACATTACTCTTCGAGCCCCTCCTTTATCCGAGAACCAACCGCCAAGAGCGCGTATGACTCCTGATGGAAAACTGAAGATTGCAGTCAGCATTCCTGCTGTCGCTACACTTACGGTATAGACGTTGACGTAGTAAGGTACCAACCATTGGGCGAGTGCCACGAATCCACCAAATACCAAAAAGTAATACATCCCGAAACGCCAAACCCTCGTATCTTTCAATGGCGAGAGCCTCTCACTCAACGTTGTGTTTTGATCTTGTTTCACTTTACGTTCATATGTCAATAACCAGAATATGATCGCCATCACCACCAATATTGCTGCATAGAGTTGAGGTAGTAATCTCCATCCCTCCAAATTTGCTCCATCATCAGAGAATTTGGCTAACAAGATAGGGGCAAATATTGCGGTCAGAGCAGCACCTGCATTTCCCGCCCCAAAAATCCCTAATGCTGTCCCTTGCCATTTCTTCTCAAACCAGACTGAGGAATACGCTATACCAATGGAGAAGGTGGTACCTGCCAATCCAAAACCCAAACCAGCAAAGAAGAAACCCCAGAATGTATCGGCCTTACTGACCATGTACATCGGAATTGCTGCAATGAGCATTACAACTGTGAAAATCTTGCGACCTCCATAAATATCGGTCAATATGCCGACAGGAAGTCTGAATAGGGCACCTGTAAGAACTGGTATACCAATCAACCAACCGATTTGTGCCTTGTCCCATTCGAATACGCGATTGATCACCAAGTAGGTGATGAGAACCCCGTACATCATCCAACAAGCAAAGTTAATGGTGAAGGCAAAGGTACTGACTGTCAGAACTCTGATGGCTCTAGACTTTGTTACTTCTGCACCTACATAAGTAGTAACAAAACCTTCATCCATCATTATCACATTAAGTCAATTATTTCTTTCACTTTAACGAACCCATCTTCCACGTTCACGAAGTGAGATGAATGGACGAGTAATGTAGGTGTAAGGATAACTCCAAATGTGCACCATTTTTGTGAATGGCACGTAGCAAAAAAACAGCATGCTGACCACGATATGTATCTTGGTCAAGAGTGGAGCACCTGCCATTCCTGAAACATCAGGATTGAAAGAGAATACCGACTCAAGCCATGGAAATACTGTAGAAGACATTCCCCATTGACCATCAATGATAACTAACCAAAGAGATGATGCTGCTGCGCTGATCAATAAACAAAGAATCACGTAATCCTCGACCATACTCATCACTCTGACTTCTGGAATGACAATCCTCCTAATCAAAGCTACAACCAAGCCATAAAGGAACATCAGCCCACCAATCATTCCAACCCATCTGAAATAATCGACTAGAATTATTGGCCCCCACAAAGCACCTACTATTCCTAGGAACAGATGCCCAAAGATGAGGAAGATTACGCCCCAATGCAACGCCAATGCAGCCATGCCCATTGATTCGCGGCCAAAGAAACCACTAGGCCTTGGAGTCCAACCATAATCTCCTCTTGCAGACCATGCCCACTGTCCAGAAAATGCCCTCCATATGGGAACTATGAAGAATAGCAGTAGTGTGATATACGGCAAAGCTAGAAAAAACATCTCATTCCAATACATTGTCATTCCTCCTCCATTGGGTTTTCAATCATTACAAGCATCTCCACAGCCGAAACAATATGCACCCAAGGTTTGGTACCTAGGCCTTTGATGAATTTCGGCAAAAATGGCTTGACTAATGAATTGATGAAGCCACTACGTAATCTTCTGGCTTCTTCATCTTCTTCGGCCAATGAAATGGCCATGAATTCACAGATTGCCGGAAAGTAATCCGGCATTTCACCATGTTCCATTTGGATTCCATAATGCTTGTACACGGCTGCAACTTCAATCATGTACATATTCCGTTCACTGACACCGATCTCCCCACAAGTTTTGGGAGCATCGAAGCCGTAATGGCCAAGGTAAGGGGGCGAAGAAGGCGTCATCTCCAGTGCGAAAAGATGCTCTTCTTCAGAAATCTCCCACAATTTAGCATGGAACTTTTCAAACTGCGTCGCAATATCATCAAGCCCAGCTTCTTTGAGATTAAGACAAAGATTCTGAATTCTATCATCAGTTGATTCTTTTTCCATCTTCTCGGGATTAACAAAGAGAACGGATGAAAGCAAATATGAATCAGCCAGTAATTCTTCGCTGATAGATGAAACATTACTCGCCATCATTCAAATCACCTGATCTCCTTGCAAATCAAGGTGCATGAATTCCCTTCTCTTCATGTCGTGTGGGTTCATCTTGCTGAAACCAGTGAAACCGCGTTCGGTGAAGGGGCTGGTGTTTGGGTCTTGCTCACGACGTGTTGATGGAACTACAAATCTCTCATCAAGGAAAGCCAGAGAGAGAAGTCTGTGCATATCAATAGCGTCTTGTTCGCTCAATCCAGCCTTTTTCAGAGATTTGAGGTCAGCCTTTCCATCAACACGGATACTTCTTCGATAAGTTCTAACTGCCAATTGTCTAATCAAGGCTGTTTTCACTTCGTCTACGTTTCCTGCAGCAAACATTGTTGCGAGATATTTGATGGGTATCCGGAAATTATCCAATGTTGGAAGAACTGATTCTTCATCTGTCGCCGACCTCTTGCCTCTATCATCCAATACTGAGGCAACAGGGCTTTCCGGTGGGATGTAGAACAAGTTAGGTACAGTTCTGAATTCAGGATGGAGAGGCAAGGCAATCTTCCATTCAACGAACATTCGGTATACAGGAGAACGTTGAGCGGCATCAAGCCAAGCATCCGATATTCCCTGTTTCTTGGCCTGCTTGATTACCTCGGGGTCATGAGGGTTAAGAATGATGCTACGATGAAGCGAGACCAAGTCCTTCTCGTCAGCGGTTGCGGCCTCCATCACACGGTCATTGTCAACCATTATTGGCCCCATATAGCGAATTCTTCCAGGGCAAGCATGGAAACAGGCTGGAGGTTGGCTTGTCTCCAATCGTGGATAACAAAGTATGCACTTCTCCATCTTCCCACTTCTCCAGTTGTAGTACGGTTTCTTGTATGGACAAGCAGAAACACAATACCTCCACCCTCGACAACGGTCTTGGTCGATCAGCACTACTCCATCTTCCTCTCGCTTGTGAGCAGCCCCAGACGGGCATGCACCCACGCAGGCGGGGTTAGCACAGTGATTGCATATTCTTGGGAGATATATCATGAAAGAATCCTGATATTGTAAGAAAGCCTTCCTTTCTTCTGCAGTCATATCATCGAAATTGACATCCCAATGTCCAGTGGTATTTGCACCTGCAGCATTATCTTCCCAATTGACTCCCCAGTTGGGTTTCACATTCTCTTCTCCAGTGACTTCAGATTTGGGTCTTGCAACAGGTTGTTGAGTCATCTGTGTTGGTGAGTGAAGGTCTTCATAGGTGAAAGTGTAAGTGCCCGTGTCACCAACGTAGTCCTTCATTTCTGGCTGGTGTGGATTGTAAAAGAGATTGACGAGTTCTAGCCATTTCGGAGCAATTCGAAGCTTTAGTGGCTTTCTTTTCTTGCCAGTCAGTACCCATCCGCCTCGATATTCTTCCTGATTCTCCCACTCCTTGGGATAACCAATACCAGGCTTTGTTTCGACATTGTTCCAGAACATGTATTTAGCGCCTTCACGATTGGTCCAGATATTCTTACAAGCAACTGTACAGGTATTACATCCCAGACATTTGTCCATGTTGAATACCATTCCCATTTGTTGACCGATTTGCATATTTCACTCCCCCTTCAATAAATGAAGATCTTTCTCTTCATAGATGGCTTTTCCATTTACCAGAGGCATCTTTCTAACCAAGACACCCATGTCTCTCTCAGATGGACTTGGACCAAGGTAATTCACGAAGTACGAAAATTGCCCATATCCTCCAATCATAGTAGCTGGATTCATCATGACTCGAGTAGGGGCATTATTTCCTCCTCCTCGAAGATCAGTTGCTCCATGCTTTTTCGCTAACGGTGAAAATGGTACATTCACGTGTCTCTCATTTTGATGATAAACAATGCACATTTCTCGCTTGATTGTATGGCTGATCACCGCTCTTGCAACTTGAATTCCGTTGTTGGTGAATACCTCAACCCAGTCGTTGTCTTCCACTCCAATCTCTGCAGCATCATCATCATTCAACCAGCACAAAGGTCCTCCTCTGAACAGATTGGTCATCTGCCAGGTATCTCTGAAACTGGAATGAATCTGCCATTTACCATGAGGTGTTAGGAATCGAAGTAATTTGGCATTACCATTTTCCACTTCTTCCATCGGCAAGTCACCAATTGCCACAGTATCAACTGGTGGCTTGTATGTTGGCAACGCCTCTCCAAGGTCACGGAATCCTTGATGATCGAAGTATATCGCCTGTCTACCTGTCAAAGTGTGCCATGGTTTCAGTTTCTCAATGTTCATTGTCCAAGGACCGTAGGTTCTGCCCGATGATTCAATAGCGCTCCAATGTGGGGAGGTAATCGACCTTCTCGGTTGACTGGAGAGGTCAATATATGAATGAGCGATTTCCCGCTCATGCTCGACCATATCTGCAAGTGGTAGCCCCACTCTCTTCTCCAAATTCAAGAATATTTTGTGCGAAACTTCTCCATCACTTTCAGGTGAAATTCGTAGAATAGTTTCTGCGACCTGCTTTGCAGTTGAAATATCGGGTCTACCGTCTTTCTCTCCAACAGCGCGATTTGTCATGAGGGCTTCGTATGTCTCTGTTAAATCGAAATTGATGCCCTTTGCACCATATCCCTCTTCTTGACAACCAAGTGGCCCGACTGTAGTTAACATCTCGTAGAGTTTTGAATAGTCTCTTTCTACCACATTTACATTAGGGAAAGTTTTTCCTGAAATTGCATCGCATTCTCCCTTTCTCCAATCCTTGATTTCCCCTAATGGTTGAGCCATTTCATCGGGTGAATCCGTCTGTAATGCGGTCATCACCACCTCTTTTACTGGTTCATCGAAATATTCAGATGCCATTTCAGAGAATTTTTTAGCTAAGAATTTGAATCCATCCCAATCCGATTTACATTCCCAAGGTGGGTCATGTGCTGGGTTGAAAGGATGGAAGAAAGAATGCAAGTCAGTGCAAGCAAGATCATGCTTTTCATACCAATGAGCAGTTGGAAGAACCACATCGGCATAATTCGCACTTGAATCCATTCTCAAATTGAAAGATACTACCAAATCGAGTTTTCCAACTTCAACCTTATCATGCCATTTCACTTCTTCAACCATCTCTTGTGAACGTTCACCTCCAAGCACGTTGTCATGGGTTCCAAGAAGATACTTCTGTCCATATTCTTGTCCTCGGGTGCTGGTACCGAAAAGGTTCCCACGCCAGATTGTTAGTACCTTCGGGTGATTCGCATTTGCGTCAATATCACTTAACGCGAAATCAAGTTTTCCATCTTTGAACTGTTTCGCAATCCAACCGCCAACTTCAGAATCGTCCTTACAGCCTGCTGCAATCGCCATGTCATAGACTTTGATCGGATTCAACTTGTCGAACTGGGGGTAGAAGGGTAGCCATCCTGCTCTCACTGCTAAGTGATTGATATCGGCGGAATGATTTCCATGTGCTTTCATATGCTTTGCATTTGGAGACCATAGTGGAGTCAATGGCATTCCATCATACCTCCATTGGTCAGTATGGAAATATTGCCAAGAAGTGCTGTTCGCGTGCCTTGGTGGACGATACCAGTCTGTGGCTCCTGCTAACATTCCAATGGCTGCATAGTTGCGTATCTTCTCGGTTCCAACATAGTGGGCGAAGCCTCCTCCATTGCGACCCTGACATCCACAGATGATGCCCATAATTGCCTCTGCACGATATGTGGATGAGCCACCATGGTACCAATGAAGAATACCAGACCCAGTGATAAAGAGGGATTTACCCTCTGTAGCTTCAGCATTGTCTGCCCATTCTCGAGCAACACGAATGGCAAGGTCTCTGCTTACCCCTGTCTCCTGCTCTTGCCAAGCGGGTGTAAATGGTGCCTCAGCATCATCGTAGTCTTTAGGATAATCACCAGATAAACCTCGAGATACTCCGTATTGACTCATCATCATATCGAAGGTAGTGGTTACCAAGACTTTACCATCATTGGTTTCTACCTCAAAGGCTGGGACTCCTCTGATACGATTGATTGCGACGTCCCCTGAACTCTTGGTTTTGCCGAGTTCCGCGTAGGTATTGGTAAAATCTGGAAATGCCACTGATACTTCCTTTGCCTTGTCATGATCTAGGAAAGTAAGGAGTGGATCGAATTCTTCGCCTGTCAGTGAATCCTGATGGGTCAAGTTCCAACGTCCAATATTTTCCTCTTCCCAGCGATGACCAAGTGTTCCTGTTGGAATCTTGATCTCATCGGTTCCAGCTTCAATCTGAACAGGTTTCCACTCTGCGTTTTCCTCACCATCAAATGTCTTGATATCCGAAGCCCGCAGGAAGCGCCCATTCTCATATCCGTCCTTGCCTTCATCAAGAATGACCAAGAAGGGCATGTTGGTATATTGTTTGATGTAAGATTGGAAATATTCAGATTTCCTTTCGTGGTGATATTCTTTCAGAATCACGTGAATGCAAGCATTGAGAAATGCATTGTCTGTTCCTTCTTTGATTTGCACCCATAAGTCTGCAAACTTGGTGATGTCAGAATAATCAGGCGACAGATTGGTTATCTTACCGCCATTGTATTTGTGTTCAGATGCGAAATGAGCATCAGGAGTTCTTGTCATTGGTAGATTAGAACCCATTACAATCCAATATGTACCCTGATACCAATCTGCACTCTCCGCAACATCAGTTTGGTCTCCCCAGATCCAAGGCATAATATGTGGCAAGTCATGATACCATTCGTAGAAGGAAAGCATTACCCCTCCCATCAATTGGTTATATCGCTGACCAGAAGTAAAGGATACCTGGCTCATTGCGGGAATAGGCGAGAAAGCCGCAATATGATCAGCCCCGAATTTCTTGATGGTATGAATCTGCCCTGCTGCAATCAGTTCAGCAGATTCATCCCAAGTAACTCTTTTCCATCCTGCTTTACCACGGGCAGATTTGTAACTCTTGGATAACTCAGGGTCATCAACAATACTACCCCATGCTTCAACCGGCCCCATTCCCTTGCTCTTGGCACGTTGATATGCATTCCACAACTTTTTGCGAATATAAGGAAACTTTGGACGCACGGGTGAATATGGATACCATGAGGCAGAGATGCCTCTTTGACACCCTCTTGGTTCGTAATTCGGAGTCTCATCATTGATCTGTGGCCAGTCAACCTTCTGTAACTCCCAGCAGATGATTCCATCCTTGACGAAGACTTCCCAACTGCAAGAACCTGAACAGTTGACGCTGTGACTGGTACGTACTGAATAATCATGCGCCCAACGGTCTCTGTAAAATTTCTCCCACGTACGGGATTCTTTTGCCTTTTTGAACCAAGTAAATCTTCCACTTTCTGTATTATTACTCATTATTTCCCACCTCAATCGAAGTCCCTTCGCCTTCCTTTGGATTTTGATGATAAGCCGATAGCACTCAACAATAGCATCAACAATCCAGAAGATACGAGAATCAAATTTTGTGTCCATTCAGGAGCAATGAAGCGAGCTTCGGGCTCGACTAATGTTTGAGTAAAAGTGCCATCATCTTTGAGGTAATATATTGCCATATTCCAATCGTCATCATCAGTAGCTGAATTATCGCCGTTGACAGAGTTGGTGCGTAGTGTAAATTCAGTAACATCTGAAGAACCTGCAGTCCACTCTATTTGCCAAGAACGCTGATCATTTCCCTCAGTTGAATGTGTAGCTTCATCATTATTCACGAGAACATTTGCATTGGATGCACTGAATGAGCCAGAATCTGCATTTACTAGAAAGCCCCCTGTGTTTTCTCCAGTAGCATCGGGCCCTCCTGTGAAACTAATTTCGAGAGCGTATGTGTTGCCTTCAACAATAGCTTCGTTATTGACCATCGTCAAACTTGGGACTACATCTTCGGTTTGAAATCCATGACAACTACAACCATTATCAGCAATATTTGTCCCTAATCCCCCATCGAGTCCATTTTTATTACCAGTGATTGATGGAATGAAAAGGGAGAGCAAGAGCAATAGAACTATGGTAATCGTCGATATTCTGAATCTACCATTTTTTCCAGATGCTTTTTTCAAATCTGTTGCCCTGTAATCATCATTATGAAATTCTAAAGATTGTCGAGAAATATTAACCAAAATTCCCTCATCAGATTGCTGAGGAATTTGTGTAATACTTGATTTAAGATTAGGCTCATTAGAGAATGTCAATATCGAAGTCATTAATACCGATTGAACCGTTATACAATTGCATATTAGTTTCAAGCCGAACATGTTCTAACACCGAACATGTTGGGCTAATATTCCCTCTCAATTTCAAGCCACAACTACATGATTACAATGAAGTGCTCAGGAGAAAATAATAAAATTTTCAATCAAGTTCACAAGATGGTTGATTATGATGGTGAACATACTATTATGACGATAAAAGAGATGAAAGCTCAATGCCCTCATTATTCTCTACCCAATCAAAATCGCAAGTGAAATGGCGAAGAAGACGAGGTTGTTTTGTTATCTTCAAACCTCTCAGACTTTCCTTTCGCTCAACTACCGCCTTGAATGAATCAACAACATGTTGAAGGTGGCTTTCAGTATATGTTCTTCTTGGAATGGCTAAACGAATTAATTCAAGCGGTGGTGTAACTAACTCTCCGGTTTCTGGTGAAATGAATGACAACATGACTGATCCTATCTCAACTGCCCTCACGCCTCCTTCGAGGTAAAGTTCCACTGCGAGAGATTGTGCAGGGAATTCAGATTGAGGAATATGGTCTAGTAAAGAGCCTGCATCAACGTAAACTGCATGACCTCCAGGCGGTCCGAATACAGGCACTCCAATATCCTTCAAAGAGTCGAAAAGCCAAGCCACCTGAGAAGTCCGATATGATAGGTAATCATCTTCAGTACCTTCCCTAAGACCTGTCGCCATTGCATCTAAATCTCTTCCTGCAAGGCCACCATATGTGGGGAAACCTTCGTGCATAATCAATTCATTACGTGCATTTTCGTAAAGTTCCTTATCGTTCATCAATAACAATCCGCCAATATTGACAATTGCATCTTTCTTAGCACTGAATGTGGCACCATCAGCAAGTGAGAACATCTTACGTGCAATTTCACGCACACTCATGTGTGAGTATCCATCTTCTCTTTGTTGAATCAAGTAGGCATTCTCTGCAAATCTACAAGCATCGATGAAGAGAGGTTTTGAAAACTCATCACATAGTTTTCTCAATCCTTCAAGATTTGCAAGTGAGACTGGTTGTCCACCACCTGCATTATTTGTTACTGTAATCATGCAGAATGGTATCATATCAGTATTTTTTTCAAGAACTTGGCGAAGTGCATCTAAGTTTATATTGCCTTTGAATGGATGATCATAACTAGGGTTTTTACTATAATCGTGTAATAGATTCTCCGGGATTCCTTCACGAGCCAATACATGAGCTGCTGTAGTATCGAAATGTGTGTTGTTAGGAATTAGGTTTCCGGGTTTGACTAACAAACTCATCAGAATTCCTTCCGATGCCCGCCCTTGGTGAGTTGGCAAGAAATGCTTGAAACCGAAAATCTCGTCTACAACTCGTTCAAGTCTGTCGAAGGAGCGAGAACCTGCATAACTCTCATCGCCTCGCATTAGTGAGGCCCACTGCTCACTACTCATGGCTCCAGTTCCTGAATCTGTTAGAAGATCAACCATTACATCTTCCGCTTGGATTTTGAAAATATTGAAATTAGCCTCTTTCAATGCTACTTCTCTTTCTGCTCGATTGGTTATTCTCAAATTTTCAATCGACTTTATTCTGAATGGTTCAAAGGGGTGTTTTCTAGTCATGCTAATTCCTCATAGTAACTGTCCACCATCTACTGGAAGTACAACACCAGTAATGTGTTCCGACATTTCGGAGGACAGGAAAAGTACAGCATCAGCAACATCGCTAACCTTAGTCAAACGCCCATCAAGAGTCTCGTTCTTAGCGTTCTGAATGATTTCTTTGGGTAAGCTATCAGTTAACTCAGTAAGTACCATACCCGGAGCTACAATATTGACTCTAGTGCCCCACTTTCCTAGATCTTTAGCAGCTGAACGGCCTAATCCGATTAGTCCCGATTTAGAAGCAGAGTAGGCCGTCTGTGCGAACTTTCCCCTAATGCCGTTAATTGATGAAATTAGTACTACACTACGTGGTTTTGGATTTTTTCTAGCTTGTATTGCAAGTTGATTGAGGTAGTTGAATGCTCCCGACAAATTCACGGACAATACTTCGTCCCATTCTGACTTACTCGCCTTCCAGAGAACTGAGTCTCTGACTATTCCAGCATTACAAACCAAAATATCGACACTCCCTAATTCTGACTCTACTGTACTAAAACACGTTGCTGCAATTTCTGAATCACTAACATCTGCAGCAAGAGCGAGACTACGCCTTCCATGAACTTCTATTGTTTCACAGGCAATACTCGGCTCCATCTCATTTGGATGATATGTGAAGGCCACATCAGCGCCAGCAGCAGCTAAGTGTTCGCATATTGTAAGACCAATACCACGACTACCCCCTGTAACTAGGGCGACTTTTCCTTCCAAATCTATAATATGAGTCAATACATCACCTCAAGAATTGTTATCAGATGATTTGGGCATCCAAGATTCTACCAAATCTTGGCTCCAATTTTCACCACGTGCAATCGCTCGTCGAACCTCGATAAAATCAACCTCACGAGAAATTCGACTGCCATCCTCGCGGACTCCACCGCCAACATTGAACGCACGGAATCCAGCGGCGGCCTCAACTGCCATATTCAGTGCCAACCACTCGCGATTCGATTCACGGTTGGCATCCCACCAATGCAACTTCTTCTTGCGCACACTGGTCAGAGTCTTGCGAGTGCAGCCAGGGAATGTGTTTGCGAGTTTCCACGAAAGTGTCTCCACTGCAACATCTAAACCAGATAAATCGACTTTATTCGACTTCAAAATTTTCAATCCGGCCTTCTTCGCTTCACCAGTCAAGAAATCACCGTAAACAATCTGTCCAGAGGTTGCATCAACCCAGTCATAGCGCACCAATGGATTAGGAATCCAAGTTCCTTCATTATCCTTCAAAACAGGAACAATTTCGTTTACTAATCCAAGATGAAGGGACTTGTGAGCACTCCACTGCTCACACAATACACATGATTCAACAGAACGGGCGAAACCGACGTAGAGATCGAGAAAATCGGTTGAGCCACCATCGGGAGCGGAACCATGTTTCGGACCGGCTTGGCCGTAGCGAGCGAGGTCACTAGAAACTGTGAAATCACATGCAAGACCCATTTCTTGTCCTCCAGCGATTCGCATTCCATTAACGCGATTTATCACTGGTTTCTCATTCTCTAAAATCAGTGAAATCATCCGGTTGAACACACCCATGTAAGAGCGGTATTCCTGAGGTCGCCATGAGTAATCATTCTCGTATTCGACTGTATTTCCTCCAGTACAAAACGCCTTGTCATCGACTGCAGTTAGTACAACACAATTGACATCGGCTCGCGTTGAAGCCCAATCAAGGGCAAGGCAAAGCTCGCGTAGACTCGCGGTCGTATAGGAATTGTATTGTTTTGGATTGTTGAGCCAAATCCATGCATCGAATATGTCATCCACCACCGAGCCATCTGGCTTCTTAAGAGGTTTCAATTCAACTTTCAGATACTTGAAATCAGCGTTTTCTGCTAGGCTATGTCGGTTTGTCCACATTTCTTCACTCATTATTTCACTTCCATTTTCGATAATCTTTCAGCTAGGAACCAATATGATTCGCTTCGAAGAACCGCCGCAGTGTGCCGTTTCGAAGACTTCGTTTATTTCATTCAATGGCCTTTTCTCTGTTGTTCCTTCCAAGTTGACAGCCCCTCGGATTACTTCTTTGAGAAGAGCAGGATAGAGTTCTGGTTGACATCCCCAATTACCGAATGCCTTGGCATCATGTGCCATCAAATTCGACAAACGAATAGTTACCTTTTCCATCGTGAATCCAACGACTGCGAGAGTCCCTGACGGACCTAGCATCTCGAATGCGAGGGTTTGTCCTGCTGGGTGGCCGCTGCATTCGAATATTTTCCAACCTGCTCGTGGCCAACTATTCTGTTTGGCTAATTCTTTGAGTTGCCCACGAATATCTCGATTGCTCAAATCTGAGCTATCGATGAGATTTTCAAATCCAATATCCGCGAGTGCCTGTAATCGGGCAGGATTAACATCGATTCCGATAACATTCGCACCTAAAGAGTGAGCGAGTTGGGCAGAATAACCGCCGACTCCACCGCAGCCGATAATGATGCAAATATCTCCGGCAGCGACCTCAGCTCGCTGCAGAGATTGCCATGGCGTGCTGATAGCATCGGCGACGACTGAAAGTAAAGCAAGATCGCCAGAATATGATTCAGGAACAGGAACCATCCATCGAGAAGGAACACGAATATGACTGGCAAACCCTCCATCAACATCATTGCCAGGCATGATTTGAGACCTGCATACATTACTTCGTCCAGACGAACAGTCAACGCATTCTCCGCAGGGAAGAACCGCTGGAATGACAACATTTTGACCAAGCATTGCACTCGAATCAGCACCAGCAGCGACCACTGTTCCTGAAATCTCATGACCGAGAATCAATGGGAGAGGTTTCTTCGTCCTTACACCATCATAATGGAACCCGAGATCAGTATGACAAACACCACATCCAGCAACCTCGACAACAACTTCATCTCCAGCCAATTCAGAAGTGTCAATTTGCCATTCACAATGAACCAATGGCTTACCGACTGCAACACAATGCCATCCATGCGCTTGAATGAATTCAGTTTCAGATGGCATCAAGATTACCTCCACTGTTCAAAATTCGAGTAGGTTGCCAATCGGCAGATCGTTTTTCGAGGAATGCCGTTAATCCTTCCAAATAATCTGGATGATCGAGAAGGTCAGCGAGGAATAACTGACCCATCTTGGAATATCCAGGGTCTACCAATAATCGATTCAATTCACGCATATGAAGCAAAGCAAGAGAAACAACAGAAGGTGAATTTTTTAGTATTGGAGCGAGCAAAGATTCTGCTGTTGAGCGAAGTTCATCTTGTGGCACGATTATTGCTATTAAACCAGATGATTGAGCCTCATCAGCTTTCATCAACCTGCCACTAAGAATCATCTCTTTTGCCGCTTGAATTCCTATCAAACTCGGCAATTGTAGCATCGCAAAAGGTGGATAAGATCCAACGGTTATTTCTGGAATCCCGATCCGCAAATTATCTGCTCCGATAACGAAATCACAGCCCAAAGCAATCTCAGCTCCACCACCTAAACACAAGCCCTGAGCCATTGCAACCGTCACCAAAGGAGTGGTGTGCAATCGCTCAAGTGTTGTTGCCATTTTCGATATCATTTCTGGCGCTGCGGCTGGCAAATGTTCCTCGATTGAAGCGCCCGCACTAAACGATTTACCAGCACCTGACAAAACCAAAGCACGGATTGATGAAGTGTTTTCGAGTGAATCTATCGCTTCGATGAAAGCACTCAAAGTCGCGTCATCGACGATATTCAATGGAGGATTGTCAATCTCGACATAAGCAATCGATTCGACAACTTCAATGTGGACTAATTCACTCATTTGCAAACCTCCGCACTTCTGCGTAATCACCTAAGGACTCTATTTCGATTCCGAACATATCCGGGTCGTCCTCACTACTTATTTCCGGATACGAGTCCAAATCGTGTAAGATTCAGCGGTTGGAATCGTTAAACAAGTTCGACAGTTTTCAGGTAATTCAGGGAATTCACTTGCAGATTCAATCAACTTGACCTCTTTGCCAAGCGAGCGGTATAATTGTTCTAATTCGCTCAACCGCTCACCTGAAGCAACAAATTGTCGCACCCATCCATCAGACTCTAAGTGGAGTGGCGCATCTTCTGAATTATGTTGTGGGAGTTCCATTTTAATTCCTCAGATATCAAACAATTTGCAATATTATGCTTCTATTATTTCAGCAGATTCTGCTTCAATTTTTCCAAATCTTTGTTGAGCCAGAGTAGCAGCTCCAATCGCACCAACATATTGCACCAAATCACCTTCAGGAACATTCACTCCTTCACCGAGTTCGGCAGTCAAAGCCTTAACCATCGTTGGAAATCTCATAATTCCACCAATCAATGTGTATTCTGGCTCCATCTTGATTCGACGCATCAATTGTAGTGAACGTCCGACAAGTGAATTCATCGCACCGTGCATGATGTCAGCTGGAGCTGAACCAATTGAGAGTTGATTAATGACTTCGGATTCAGCGAAAACTGCACAAACGCCAGAAATTTCTACATCTTCAGTCGAGGAGGAGGCGAGTTCGCCGATCTCTTCGGTTCCATAATTCATGTATCGAGCAGTCTTTTCGAGGAAGGCACCGGTTCCGGCAGCACATTTATCGTTCAATCGGAAAGATCTCACTTTGATTGCATCATCCAATTTTGTCGCCTTCATCGTCTGGCCACCGATATCGAGGACTGTACGAGTGTTAGGGAAGAACCAGTGAGCCCCACGGGCAGCTGCGGTTAGAGCTGTGACTGTGATATCGCGGAATTCAACCTGATGCCGACCATAACCAGTTGAGATGACATATCCTACTTTTTCTGCATCGATTTCTGCATCTGCCAGCGCACCATCGAAAGATTTCTGCGCTGCAACATCGAGTTTGAATCCAGTATTGCACATTGAGCGTCCGACGATATCGCCCTCTGAATTGAGAATCACTGCTTTGGTATAAGTCGAGCCAACATCGAGTCCGCCTACGTATGTGCAAGGCTTGTCGCCACATCCACAATCGCTCATGTAGACACCTCCGCAACAGCAACTCTGTCCATAGCATAGAGAGCGGCACCAAGTGCACCCATGTAGTGAGAATCATCACTGACATTCATCTTCAGACCCATATTTTTGTTGAGAACTTCGACCATTCCGAGATTCTTGGCAACTCCACCAGTGAAACTGACTTCTTCATTGATTCCAACTCGGCGAAGAAGTCCAATCGAGCGGGAACTGATCGATTGATGAACACCCATCAAGATATCTTCAATCTTCTTTCCTTTGCCGAGCCATGAGAGAATCTCAGTTTCGGCGAAGACAGTACAAGTCGTACTGATTCGAACTGGGCGGGTCGCTCGCAGAGCGGTTGGACCCAAGTCGGAAAGAGGGATATCGAGTGCAGCTGAGGCTGCACCAAGGAATCGGCCTGTTCCGGCTGCACACTTGTCATTCATACAGAAATCGACAATTTCTCCTGTATCACTAACAGCGATGGCTTTGGTATCTTGACCACCCATGTCAATAACTGTTCTAGTTCCAGGAAACATATGTACTGCGCCACGACCGTGGCAAGAAATTTCGGTGACTTGGTCGTCTCCAAAAGTTACTCGGTAACGCCCATAACCAGTGCCGATGACGTATTTTACAGCATCACTTTTGACACCAGATTCTGCTAATGCATTATCGAATGCGGTCTGTGCTGCGACCATCACATCAGCTCCAGTATCATTTAATGCACGACCGACAATCTTTCGATTCTCATCGATAATCACCGCTTTCGTTTGAGTCGAGCCAACATCTACGCCAGAGGTGTAAATCATTGAGCCGCCTCCTGTAATCGAGAGGCTTTTCGCATCTCAATGCCCTCGAAGAAAGCATCGATGCGATTCTTCATCTGAGCAACAGAAACAACACGCTTATCCATCATATCCGACTCAATAAACAAGCTCGGTAAATCAGTGGCTTCCATCAAAGCTCGACGATTATCGGCGAGCCCTGTCGAAGAAGTTCGGCAACTCTTGATCGGATGATAGACAACTCCCTCGATTCCGAATTCTTCCATATTGTCGAAGATGATTTGTTCAGGATGGAACATAGAATCCATCGCATCTCGAACATGAATCAAAGTCACTTCAGCGAGCGAATCTAGAGGATTGTCCAAATCATATTGGAATCCGAGATTATTACCACCGGAAGCGAACCATAGATAGGTCGATGTCACGAAAACTCCGCCCCAATCTGTGAATAAATTATTGAATTCACGGAAGATTGGATAGCATGGAACTCCAATGAATGCCAAACGATGTTTTTGCTCCCCATCCACACCGATTCCATTTTCGTGCATCCAGCGCTTCTCCTCGAGTAATCGCTCGAAGTATTCAGCACCGTCTTGTGTGCCGCGCATGATGTTATTCACACCCAAATAAGCGGTCCCATCGGTAAGCGCATTGAAGACCACTGGCGAAGCCTTGTTTAATTCTAGAATTTTCTTCCAAGCCGCCGACATTCGGTTTGAATACGCAAGAGTCTCTCGCAATTTATCCATGTCAAATTTTGTCCCAGTGACTTCTTCACAAGTTGTAATCAATTCATCAATTTGAGCGCGCACATATCGCTTTTCGCGCTCAAATTGTTCATCACCAGGCCACGACTGTGTGCCCATTTCTCGAGTGCCCGGCACATCGATAGTAAACAGTGGAGTCTCAAACATCCGTTCCCAGATTTCACCCCACTTGAGGTAAGTATTGCAAGCATTAGTCAGCAAAGCCAATCCTGGTTCAGGTAGTTTGCCCATCGGGTGTTGACCACCACGGTTTTGCACAGCATAATCTGCCTTGACATACCCGCAGATATCCGGTGAATAACCGTGGTCCTCCGCCTCATTTAGTAAGTCTGCAGACTCATGTCGAATCGCAGTATTCAACGAAGTGATTTCTGGAAATACAATTGGCAAATCGAAAGTGTTCAAAATTTCAGTCAGGCTTCCCATAACAAAAACATAAGCACCTTTCTTTCCTTCATTCGCTGCTTGATCCAAATTGTCGAACCACTTTCGAAAAAGCATCGATCCTTCCTTATTTCCTCTTCTCCATAATTCATGATTTTCTACATTTTCCATTTTCTCACCTCAATCAAACAAAATGTTCTCCACAAAGGTCTCCAACTGGATTTCCAATTGCGAGAACGTCGTCATATTCTCCTCAAATTCGCTGATGAAGAAGGGTATATCTTCTTCTTCGAGAGTTTGAATGTACGTCACTTGTTCTTCAAGCCCTGGCTCGCACATTTTAGCGGCGGTAATGATGACCGCTTCTGCATCCGCCGCGTGAAATCGCTCCAACAACATCTTCTCTTTCGGCTTGTTATTATCATGCTGAACGGGGCTATAGGATGAGGATTCGATATAAGCTGTAGCAAGGGCTGCAATCGGGTCATCTCCTGCATCGACATCAGAAAGAATCCAGCGCAAGCCAATGAGGAAATCGTCATCGACAACATAGCAGGATTGGCCGATTGTTCGAATCAAATCCAGTGGAGGTTGTTCACAAAATCCGCCTTCGAAAATGACGCGGATTCGATCTTGTTTTCGAGTCGGACGCTCATCTAGTTGACCCAATACTTGGGTTAGTAACTCGTTGTGCTCTTCGCGAGGAATCATTCCTCCAATTCTAACGAGCGTGTAGGCTTCATCCGCAGTGATTTTCCATGGAGTCTCCTTCTTTACAACGTATAGATCACGAATTAACTTACGATTCTTGTTGAAAACTGCAATAGAATTCACCAATGCTTCATCGGTGATTTTCACTCCACTGACATCCTCTATCAATGCGATAATCCGCTGATATTCTTCAGTCAAATATTGTTTGGAATAATTTGAATTTGGATTCTGAGGCAGATATAGAATCTGACAAGGATAATTGAAATTCCGACCCCAAATCGCACCGAGATTTCGTGCAGCATCACATATTGGATGAGTAACGAACATTTCGAGTTCAACTCGGCCACTCAAAGCCTGTTCAAGGTTGGTTTTCATGATTGAACAGAGGTACGAGCCGAAGCGAGAATCTGACAATCTAGGCTCGACAGGCGCTCCACTCATCTTCAGAGGTAACATTCCTGCCGCATGTGCAAATTCTTCAGGAAAGTAAACTTGAAAATGCCCGAGAACCTTTCCCCCATTTTCACGCCAAACTTTGACTGTGGGCCATGAAATATCTTCTAGAGTCTCTCGACACAGCCATAGTACTTGCTCGATAGATTTGCCTTTCCATCCTTGTAATGTTTCAATTCTAGAATCATCACTAATCTGAATTTGCATTTCATTACCCATAATTAGTCGAATACTATATTTCTATGTCTAATTACTCCCGAACATGTATTTTGAACCACATTTCCAGAGAGAAGTCGCCGAATATATTCGGGAGGTGGGGCGTTTCAAACTTAGGTTTTGGACAACTATTCTTTGCCCATAAGTCGGCGCTCTATTTCTTGAGCTTTAACGAACAGCACATGATTCTCTTTGTGGATATGAATGTGTGTATCTTTTTCAAGCAATTCTAATTCACCAAAAAGAGCACGATATGTGTTACAAGCGTGATCTGGTGGAGTGTAGGAATTAGTTAACTCCCTCAACTTACTCAAAGCTTGACCTGCCAAATCATGCTCATAGAACATTGCTCGTATTGGATTTCTTACTGATCCACAATGTACCTCGGGTAAAGTCGTGGAACTATCAAGGAGTCTAATTAATGGAAAGAGAATTTGTTCTTCTTTCATCATATGAGGTTCTAATTCCGCTTTTAAATCTCCAAAAACGTGAGCAATTTCCTTGAGGTGTGGTTCTCTCTCACCATGAACTCTAGCCACCTTCTCAGCATGCAAGCTAGTAATTGGCAGATGCCGCTTCAGGAAGTTGTGATGTGTATTCTCAATATGGTCACACAATTCCGTTGAACTCATATTATCAAATTCACTTCTCACAGAATTGTTATTCATCGAATCTATGTTGGCAATCTGAGATGTTACATCTTCAATCTCAATTCCCTTTTCTTCACAAACTTGCGATAGAGTTTCTCTTCCACCACAACAAAAGTCAATACCAAATTGAGATAATACTGCGGCTCTTACAGGCAATTCAGTTACAATATCACACACTCTTGTTTCTGCAAGCATTGAGGCTGAGTCAGTCATAGTGCCCACCAATATCCATATGGGTATAATTTGACTCACGAATATGTTCGATTCGATGTTTCAATGAGCCCCCATTGATTCGAGGGTGGATGCATGGGTACCCCATCCATCCGTATACGAAGCAAAGGGTACATGGTCTGCTGACGGTCGCTACATCGCCTTCCACTCAGATCGCTCTGGGAACTTCGACATCTGGGTGGTAGAGATTCCTCTAATCAATTCAAATTAAGTATTCACATGTTTCAAGGGTGAAAGAGGAACGCCGCGCCGAGGATGACATATGCACCCAGAAGCATAGCGCCCTCAAGCCAGTTGGATTTACCATCCGCAGCAATCAAATTGACTATCATCAC
>Ga0206681_10000435_pt1 | contig 22586 bp, 18 predicted proteins | sample M150012015metaG_FD_161048 | JGI IMG/M metagenome (GOLD analysis project Ga0206681, IMG submission 161048) | Ammonia-oxidizing marine archaeal communities from Monterey Bay, California, United States - M1 500m 12015 | ecosystem: Environmental > Aquatic > Marine > Intertidal zone | place: USA... | reverse complement strand
TGGCAGCACGGTCGCTCGGCAGAGAGAGCGATCGCCTGCTCACGATTTCGATGGCGCCATTTATGTCCTGCGGCGCAAGACTGACGGTATATGCACTGTTCGCGGCAGCCCTATTTCCTACTAATGGGCAGAATGTTGTCTTCGGTTTATACCTGCTGGGTATCGCCATGGCAGTACTGACCGGCTGGCTGTTCCGTAAACAGATTTTTGATGAAGAGATGACGCCTTCCTTTCAGGAAATGCCGACCTATCACGTGCCTGTGCTCCGTAACATCCTGTTAACGTCGTGGTTTCGATTGAAGGGCTTTGTGTTCAGGGCTGGCCGGACTATCGTCCTTGTCGTCATCGGTCTTAGCTTTCTGAATTCAGTGGGTAGCGATGGCTCTTTTGGGAATGAAGATAGCGAGCAGTCAGTGCTGGCAACGCTAGGTAAGGGCATGACACCGTTGTTTAAACCCATCGGGCTTAAGGAAGATAATTGGCCTGCGACAGTAGGGTTGTTTACCGGACTGTTTGCGAAAGAAGCTGTCGTTGGCACACTGGATGCGCTCTATAGCGACGACAGGTCGGCGAATGAGAATGGGGGCGCGAGACCGGACCTGTTGGATGCAGGTAAAGAAGCGCTGCTCACGATCAAGATCAATGGCGCTGATTTGCTGTCAAATCTTGGAGATCCTCTGGGAATCGGCATCGAAGACAGCAGTTCCCTGGAGTCTGCGGCAGATGCCCAGGGTGTTGCCAGCACTACCCTGACCAATATGGCGGCTCAGTTTGGCACTCAATTCGCCGCTTTCTGCTATCTTGTTTTTGTTTTGTTGTACGCGCCCTGTGTGGCTGTGTTGGGCGCGATTGCCAAAGAGTCAGGTGTAAGGTGGATGTTACTGACTTTTGGGTGGACTACAGGGCTGGCCTACGTGACCTCGAGTTGCCTTTACCAGTTAGGTACAATAGCCGAGCATCTCGTATCTTCCCTGATCTGGTTGACCGGTAGCGCAGTTGTATCAGTTATCGCGGTTAGGTTGTTGCGGATTATTGGCCGAAAGTCAATCAATACTAGCTTGATTGACGTTGTACAGGTGAGTTGATATGCAGGCTTCAATCCCCACGCGTATCGTGTAATGATTGGTACGACTTTTAATAGGTAGCATTAGTGGATATCCGTACTCGCCTTTCTCTGGCACTCGTTTTTGTGTCCCTGCTTTCCATGATGCTCCTCGGTACATTTGCTTATTACACTTCCTCGAATCTGCTTCAGGAAATATCGCTTAGGCAACTGGATGCACTGGCGGAGAGCAAACGGCGCGACCTGAACAAAGTCTATGACGGCTGGGAAGATTATTTACGCCTGATCCGTGAGATAAAACAGCTTCGTTATGCTATCCGGAACTATGTAGAAAACGACGATCCCCAGGAGCTTCGTACTATTCAAAATACGATCCTGGGCATCACCGTTGCGGTAAAGGAAATAGACAAACTTATTATCTTTGACGTTGAGGGTGAAGAAATAGCCTCGATCGGTCGTACAAAAGTAACGCATTCGAAGGTGCCGATAGGCGATGACGTTACGTATGTAGGGACCTTCCTCTCAGAAGAGGGCCCGCGCGTTGTGATGAATACCGGCGTGCATCTTGATGGCGCATATATCGGTGGTATCGAACTCATCATGGATGCCAGTGACGTTTTTGATGTCACCGGTGATTACACAGGGCTTGGCGAATCAGGCGAAGCTTTCGTGGTCATCGACATCGGTGAAAAATTGGTCGTTTTGAATCCACTTCGCCACGAAATTGACGGATTTACGGGAGAGCAGATACAAGAATCTGCTTCTGGTGATTTTAAAACTGTGTTTACCAAGGTTGAAGAAATCCCGACGGAAGCACAAAAAGATTATCGAGGGGAGTGGGTGTGGCTCGCAACGCGATATCTGGAGGAAATGAATTGGGGCCTTGTGGTTAAAGTTGATGTGAGTGAAGAGGGAAAACGTGCGGTTGTGCTAAGAGAATCCCTGTTTGATATTGCCATTGCCTTATCTGCTTTTGCGATCATTGGCGGTGCGTTGCTGGGGTTCTATCTCGCCAGGCCCATCCAGGATCTGGCAGTAGTGGTTGAACGTATGCGTCACGGTGAAAGCGGTTTGCGAGTCGAGGTCAAAGGTGATGACGAGATAGCTTACCTGGCCGAATCCTTGAATGAGTTTCTGGACGATATAGAACAGAAGCAGCAGGACAAAAATGCCTGAGTTCATAGACTTCCTGAAGCTGTTCGGGGGCTTTGTCTATTTGCTGATGGGTGGTGAGTTATTGGTTCGGGGCGCGCTGGGTTTATCCAAAGAAAGTAGTATCCCGCCTGTCGTTGTGGGTATGACAGTCGTTGCCATGGGTACTTCGGCACCCGAACTGATGGTTTCTACTTTCTCTGCCTTGTCTGGCTATCCGGGTATTGCGATTGGCAATGTCATCGGGTCCAACATCGCCAATGTGCTCCTGGTCATTGGCCTTCCGGTGATGATTTACCCAATTTCCTGCGGGCAGGAAGGGCTGTCCCGACAAACAAGCCTGATGGTTGCAGTATCGCTGATGTTTATTGTTATGTGTGTGTTCGAGCCGATTACGTTCCTGGAGGGGGTTTTACTGGTCACGCTTCTGATGATCTTCCTGGTGCTCGCGACAAGAGGGGCAGAACTTATTCCGCTGGATGATCCTGAGGAAGAAATGGACAGGGGACTCGGGCTGCCCACGTATCCGAGTACCATCACGCTATTTATTGTGTTGGGTGTTATCGCTCTTCCGCTGGGGGCTGACCTGGTGGTCGAAGGTGGCGTTGGTCTTGCTTCCTCCTGGGGAGTATCAGAGGCGGTCATTGGCCTTAGCCTGATCGCGCTTGGTACGTCTCTGCCAGAGCTAAGCACAACGGTTATAGCGGCACTTCACAAGAGTTCAGATGTGGCGATTGGCAATGTGGTTGGGAGTAACGTTTTTAATATCCTCGCGATTTTGGGTATCACTTCGCTACTGACGGATATTCCCGTTGACCCATCGTTCCTGCGATTTGATGTTTGGGTAATGTTCTCCTGCGCGATCCTGCTTTGGATATTCGTTCTAACCAAGGGAACTATTGGCCGTCTAACCGGTGGTGTTTTCCTTGCGGGATACTTTTCTTATCTCGCGATGATCTACTAGATCCGGATTGCGCCAATAGCATCAAGCTCGCGAGACATATGAGCGCTGCGTTTCGCCATCACCATAAACATATCGTTGCCGCGTTCGGTTTCGCCCACTATCATCGAGGCGATCACCGCCATGATCATCCCCGCAGGAGCGTAGTGTCGGTAGTAATGCCAGCATTCATCCCAGTTCATGGATACGTTATAGGCTGATAAAGTGTTGAAGTACTGCCTGACCAGTTCTTCTTCGAGTTTTCCACGTTCGTCTTCGATGATAGAAGTTCCCATAAAATAGCTGACATCCCCGAGTGCGCAATCAAATGCGGGGGATTGCCAATCGACGACCGCAAGTGGGTAGGGTCCCCCAAACATCATGTTGTCCAGCCGGTAATCGATGTGTATCAGCGTTTGTTCTCCAGGGTAACTGGATATGTAAGCCTCAAGATTGTCACCAACGAGCTGAACCATTTCTTTTTCGTCATTGGTTAGGCGTTGCCCGTATCTCGTCAGGAAGCCAGGGCTCACCATGGTGTATAACTCCCTAATTGCATCAGCGCTGTTTCGCCTGTTGCTGATCAACAGTTCATCAACAATAGAGCTGTCACCCCACAGTGGCCCATGCAGGTGGGCCAGTTGTGTCATGGCCAGATGGGCTTGCTGATACCCGCAACCACCAAGCTGGTCACCCTGTTCCCCGGGGGCAAGATCTTCCATCATGATGACAAAGTCGTGGGTCTCATTATTGGCGCCTGTAAAGAACACAACAGGAGTCTGGATTGAAACCCTTGACTGCAGGTGCTCGTAAAAGTGAACTTCCCTGATGTAATTGAATGTGTCGATACCAGTCTGGCGACTTACTGGGTCAGTTGACGGGAATTTGCCGACAACTGTCATTGGTATATCTCCGGATCCGGTTAACTCAAACCGAACATTCTCGCCGACCTGTCCCGTGCCGATTGATTTAGCCGTGAAGCTGGAAACTGTGCCATTAACACCTGCTTGTTGAAAAATATCTGAAAGCCATTCGGCAGTAATGTCATCAGGTTGACTAATAAGGCGCGGTGTAGGCATCGGTTTTCCGGCGGGGAAGGGTGTTTCACTATAGGAATCGTTGACCGGTCCTGCAAGTCGTGTAGAGTCGTCGGTTGTTCTGTAGTCTACAGTCTATGTCTATTCAAAAATTCTCCTTTACTACTGCGATTGCCATCGTTATTGCCAATATGATCGGCACCGGCGTGTTCACCAGCCTGGGATTCCAGCTGCTGGATATACAGTCAACCTCTGTCCTGATGATGCTGTGGCTGATTGGTGGTGTGACTGCGCTCTGTGGCGCTCTGACCTATGCGGAGCTGGGCACGCGGTTACCCCGATCTGGCGGGGAGTACAACTTTCTTACCGAGATTTATCATCCCGGGGCCGGCTTTGTTTCCGGATGGATATCTGCCACGGTTGGCTTTGCGGCGCCTACAGCGCTGGCTGCCATGACCTTCGGAGCCTACCTTGAGGCGAGTCTTCCTGGATTATCCAGCACCGTTATGGCGTCAATTCTTGTTATTGCGCTGACAATGGTTCATGCCTATTCGCGGGTGGCAAGCGGTGGTATCCAGACGGTGTTCACTATCATCAAAGTGATACTCGTCCTGGTCTTCGTAGCCATGGTTGCCATGGCGGTGGAATCTCCCCAGCCAGTGCGCCTGCTACCTGCTGAGGGTGACGGAACCCTGATGCTGAGCAGTGCTTTCGCGGTATCACTGATTTACGTTAACTACGCGTTTACGGGATGGAACGCTGCAACATACATCATCAGTGAGGTTAAAGACCCGCAGAAGAATATACCCCTTATTCTTTTCGTTGGAACGGTTACCGTGCTATTACTTTACCTGATGCTTAATTACACTTTTCTCTATGCTGCACCCATGCAGGCAATGGAAGGTAAACTGGAGATAGGTGTCATCGTCGCACGCTCTGCTTTTGGGGAAACCGGCGGTATGATCATGGGGGTGGTGCTGGCGACGTTACTCATATCGACGGTCAGCGCGATGATTATCGCCGGGCCTCGGGTGTTACAGGTCATTGGCGAAGACTTTCGCTTGTTTAGGTTCCTGTCCAAAAAGAACGATAACGATATTCCCATGGTGGCCATCGTTGTTCAGTCGGTGGTAACGCTTTTTTTCATTCTGAGTTCGACCTTTGAGTCGGTATTGGTTTTTTCAGGCTTTGTGATGGGGCTGAATACTTTCTTCGCGGTAGCAGGCGTCTTCGTGTTGCGGTTCAGGAACCAGGGTGTAGAAGGCTATAGGACATGGGGGTACCCGGTAACGCCACTCATTTTTCTTGGCCTGATGGCCTGGACGCTCATCTACATTCTGATCAACCGGCCGGAAGAGGGGATCGCAGGCCTGGTGATTGTGAGCGTCGGCGCCGTCTTATATGTTGGCACTGAACGACTCAACCGGGAACCCGCCGCCTAGTCGGTACGTTTACTTTTCGGCAATGGCGCAAAATCACCGGGCCTGTTCTCTGCATTGGCGGCCAATGCTTCCTGGATCTCTTCCAGCTTTAACATACTCGCGTTCCATATCCCGATGTAATCCAGACCGTCAGCCGTCGTGTGGTCGCGAGCATAATTGATCATCCGCTTACAACCGTAGACTGCCAATGGAGCTTTGCTGGCAATATCTTCCGCAATTTTCATGACTTCCTGGAGCATGGTTTCCTGGTCCGGATAAACATGATTAACCAGCCCCATGGATTTAGCTTCGCTCGCGCTCACGCGTCTGCCGGTATAGGCCATTTCGCGGACATAGCCTTCAGGTATTAATTTAACCAGTCTCGGGAAAGTACCGACATCTGCGGTCATACCGATGTTGGTTTCGAAAATGGTCACGAACGCGTCTTCGGTTGCGTACCGAATGTCACAGGCGGTAATCAGGTCCACGCCGCCACCTATAGCACCGCCCTGGATGCAAGCAAGGACGGGGACTCGAGCTTCTTCGATACAGTTGAACGAACCTTGCATATGTAGAACATTGTCATAGAACGCTGCGGCGGCTTGCAGTTTTCGTTGCTTCTCGTCACCTTCAGGCGGTTGTCCAACACCACCGAAGGACGTCAGGTCCAGCCCGGCAGAGAAGTGCGGCCCTGTAGATGATAAAACAATCACCCGAGCCTTTGCGCCACGGTCGATGTCCTTGATGATTTCAGGCAGCTCACGCCAGAAATCAGCGTTCATGCTGTTTCTTTTGTCTGGGCGATTCAATACGACATGGGCGATGTGATTTTCGATGGAGACATTGAAACATTCGTAGGACATTTGGATACCGGGTGTTGTAGGTGTGATCGCTTGATCAATAATACAACAACACAATCGATAATGGCGCGGTGAGCCCGGGAAGGTAGAAATCCGTTGACACAGGATAAGTAATACAAATAGAGTCGTAGTCGCTCTTCCGATCCTATGGAGAAAGAATATGCCACAGCTTCAAACGCTTCCTGCTACGGCCAGTATCGATGAAATTCTGGGCATTGTTTCCCGGGATGGTGCCGTCATCCTAAGTGATGTACTCAAACTCGCCGACATTGAACAGTTCCGCGCTGAACTTGATCCATACATGCAGGCGACTGAGGTTGGTCGCGATGGGTTTTCAGGTAACAAGACCACCCGAACCGGCGCTCTTATTGCACGCTCGGCGAAAGCGAGGGACATGGTGATGAACCAGAAAATCGTCAAGTGTGCAGAAACATTCCTCGCGCCCTTCTGTGAGCGGGTCCAACTCCATTTAACGCAGATCATCAGGCTAAAACCGGGACAGGGTAAGCAGGAAATTCATCGGGATCGTTGGGCCTGGGGTAAGCGCCTGCATGATCTAGAGCCGCAGTTCAATACGATTTGGGCGATGACTGATTTTACCGAGAAAAACGGTGCCACCCAGGTCGTTCCCGGCAGCCTTGATTGGCCCGATGATCGTAAGGCTAAACCTGAGGAAATTTGTCAGGCTGTCATGTCTGCCGGGTCGGTACTGCTGTATACGGGTGGCGTATTTCATGGCGGTGGTGAGAACCGATCGACAACCGACCGTATCGGCGTGAATCTCACCTACACGCTGGGCTGGCTGAGGCAGGAAGAGAATCAGTATCTATCCTGTCCGCCGGAAATCGCGCGGGAATTCTCAGCTGAAATGCAGGACATGTTGGGCTACACCATGGGGCAGTATGCGATGGGTTACTTCACCCCGCCATCTGAGCCAGGAGAACAGCCAGAATGTGTTTCGCCGGCCTTCGCGGTTCGAAAGGTCGAGCCCGGTACTTTGGGTGGGGAAGATCTGCTGGCAGCCCTGTTCGATCAATAAGTACTGACAAATATGGGCGACTAAATGCCGACCGATCGAGTCAGGGCCGCCGCACTCGATGACTGTATTGCTGTGTTCGGGTGTAGCGTGTCGATCCTCTTAGTTGGCATATCCTGACGTTCGTTGGTGTTCATATAATTCCCCGATACCAAAGATCACGGCACCTTAGGAAAAGTCACCGGCACCTACCACTTCAGTCTAAAGCCCAGATACCCGCCGATTCCTGGAGACGTGAATCCGTAAACCTGTTCGTAGTCTTCGTCGGTAATGTTCTCGAGCCTGGCCGTGACTGTGACCAGGTCATTCACGTTGTAATAACCTGACAGGCTGACCAGGGTGAAGGCATTCAGTTCAACGCGTTCCTGATAGGGCGGGAAGGGAGGAAAGAAGTTGTCTTCCTGGGCACCCGTGTAGCTTACCGCGAAGTTGAGTCCGGCCTGTTGCCATCGGTAGTTCATGGTTAGGGAGCCAATATGTTCCGGTCTTCGAACCTCGGTGACGTCACTGCCGTTAAAGTCCGGCTGAGTGGCGTCAAGGTAGGTATAAGTTGCCTTGAGGTCGAACTGTTCAGACTGCGCATAGCGTAACTCCAGTTCCACGCCTTTTCGTTCAGACTCGCCATCGACATTTCCAGAGGTGAAGCCTCCTGTCCCGAAATCAAAAACGAAACCGTTGATCTCGTTTTTCAAGTTGGCATCAAAGTAGGTCAGTGCGAGATCGAGTTTGTTATTTAGCAGTGAAGTACGGGCACCTATTTCCCAGTGCAGTGATTCTTCGGGCTCCAGGTCAGGGTTGCCGATAAAATTGGTGAAGAACCCAAAGCGTTCCGTGAACGTTGGGTTTTTGATGCTTTCACCGACTGATGCGAAGAGGGTTGTCTGGGGCAGTTTGAAATTGCCGGTCATCCTCCAGGAGTCCGAGTCGTCAAATTCGGAATTGTTGTCGTGTCGACCACTCAAAGAGAAGTTAAACCGGTCGCCAACATAGCGATACTCAGACGCGAAGCTGTCGGTCTTTGCATTCAGGTTCTGGTTTGGGTCGCCAAAAAAAGATGCCGTACCACGCTGTTCGTAGTCTTCGGTTTTCTGTTCAATTCGCAGTGATAGGCGATTGGCACCGCCCAAATAATTAAACTGATACTTGAAAGCGTCACGTACACCGCGAGTAATGTCTTTGTCAGGATTGCTTGCTGAGGTTTCGTTGTCGGTCTCAGTCCGAGAAACCTTCAGTGAATGATCAAAGGTATTGTTAATGACATGGGTAATTGAAACGCCTGAATAGAAGTACTTCGAGACCGTTTCATATTCCGCATCTACGGGCAGGCCTGTCGTGAAGAAATCAATGGCATCGAATTCGCTGGTCTTATCGGTATGGCGAATAGTGTAAGCCAGGCTCAGGTTGTCAGAAGCAGCGTAACGTCCTGCCAGGCTGAGGGTCAGGTTTTCAAGCCCGTCATCCTCATTACCGCTTCGTGCGATATTCGTACCGTCGGAATCCAGGTAATCAACAGAAAACTTTGCCTGGTGCCGAGAAGAGCCATGGTTTGCCGAGAACGTTGCTCTTTGGGTGGAAAATGAACCCGATTCGATGCTGACATCGAAAGAGCCGCGATCGGTGTTTGGCATTGTGATGATATGAATGACGCCTGCCATTGCGTCACTTCCCCACAGTGCACTCTGTGGCCCACGCACTATTTCGATACGTTCGATGTCGTTCGTCGAAATCTGGCTGAAATCAAATTCGCTTCCCTGGGCCAGATCGTTGACTTCGATGCCGTTAATCAGCACGAGTACCTGGTTGGCTTCTGCTCCTCGAATCCTGACCTGGCTGACAGCGCCAAGAGAGCCTTGTTGGCTCACGGAAAAACCGGGAATCTCCCTGAGAAGATCCTGAACCGATGCGGCATTACGGTCGAGTATATCCTGCCGAGAGATCACACTGACAGAGCTGCCAGCATCGTAGATGCTAATAGGTGTTGCAGAAACCGTGATGATTTCTATTGCTTCTGAAGCTGGTTGTGCGATTGCCTGGTTTAAAACCAGAGATATAAAAAGTGCCATGCATGATGCACGGAATACTGGTGATTGCATTGTCTTTCTCCACACTCACACCCGAGTGATGTAGCGATAGTATTAATCCGGTGCGGGGGGAAAATAATACATAGCATTCCGCCCGCCGCGGTAATTTGCTTGATAGATTAGGCCGGTCTCCGGGCTTGCGAGTCTTTAACATCTATTTCGCCTTCCCATGCTCTTGCTAATGCACAGTGGCCGAATGAAATAGTTTCTCGCTTACCGTTGCGGGGGCAGCGCCAGATTTTAACTGGCTTCTCGTTTCACCCTGACTGTAACAATACCGCCAAGGCACCTGATCTAAGGCGGAGCCATCATAGGGGTTGTGCTCAAGAGGGTCAATCTATTGTGGTCAGACTGCGCTGAGCTTACGCTGCAGATACTCATGGAAATACCAGATACAACCTTCCAGATGACTGAGTCGTCCCGGTGTGTACTGGGTGCTCTGAAGACCTTGCCAGACGCTGTCGCATATGGGGATATCCTCTCCATGAATCATTTGATACGTCGCCAGTGCTTCCTCGGTATGACCGCTGTCGATCAGCATCTGAGGTGCCAGTACATGGATATTCAGTTCAAATTGATCGACCGATTTTGTGATCATCTGGTACCAGGCAAGGATAGGTGCGTTCGGTTGCCGGGTCATGGCGAACATCATCGAGGGAAACACCAGACCGACCCAGAAGGAAGGGGACAGGGTTTTGTCTACTGTCGGGTTTTCGAGCAGGGTGTAGTTACCGTTCGTTTCCTCGGCGTACGTACCAGAATGAGGGTAGATAGGGTTTAACGTTTCGTTGTGAGGGCCTATATGGTGGTATGACTCCATAAAATTCTCTAGAAGTACTTTCCAGTTCCATGGCGAGTCATACTTTAGAACGCCCATCGTTTTGAGGCTCGCAACGTTCCAGGGGGCAAGCTTGGCCTCCAACTCAGAAATAGTTGGTGCCAGTGGTTCAGGGTTCTTCGATGCGTTGACGAAAACCCAGCCCTGCCAGAGTTCTACCTGCAGCGAGGGCAATCTCATATCGCGGTTGAAATTGACAGCCTGTTCCATGTCAGGCGCGCCTCGAAATCGTCCTTCAAGATCATAAGTCCATCGGTGGTACGGGCAGGTGAATAGAGTTTTGGTGTTCCCAGTACCCGAGGCAATGGGGCAGGCGCGATGCAGACAAACATTCGAGAAAGCATTGATCTGTCCCTGTTTGTTGCATGCCAGGATGATGGGGTCGCCAAAAAAATCATAAGTCAGGTAATCCCCCGGATTAATCAGTTGGTCAACGCGGGCAACCGCAACCCAGTCACTCCTGAAGACTTTGTCTTTCTCCAGGTCATAAATTTTCGGATCGGTGAAAAAATGTTTTGGCAGTGCAGAAGATTCATTGACCGAAGGGCCGTGAAACGAAAAGTCGATGGTCATCTCTGGTTTCCTGTGGGTAGGTTGTTAATTTGCTACATGCTTTATCTATAGATGATGGATTTGATGATTTCCCTTAGCTGTTTTCTCATGCCGCGAAACTCGGCTCTGTTACTTCTGCTGTGGGCATCAAATAAGCCAGAGCCCTCAATCATTGCGACAATGCAGGTGGCTTGATGTTCGCATACTCGAACAGATCGATCAGGGTTGTTCCTGACGATCAGCCAGGTCAGTCTCTTTCGAAAGGGCGTATACAGGTTATGCAGCATTTCTGCGAGATCTTCATCATGTGCAGCCATGGCCCCAAGCTCCCAGACGGGAATAGATCCGGCGGCGGTATCCCATTCTTCGAAGATGGCATCCACATAAGCGAAGAGCTGAGCTTCTTCATCCTGCTCAGTTGCCGCTACGGCAATGACCCGGTCTTTTACCTGTTCGAACAATCCGTAGAAGAGGTCATTTTTTGTGGGAAAGTGATATTGCAGGTTGCCAAGACTGATCAACGCGCCTTGCGCCACTTTCCTGACTGAGAATCCTCCTGCGCCTTCCTCTATCAGTAATCGCGTTGCAGCATCGATGATTTGCTGGCGGGTGTTCTGTGATTTTGATGGCTGCATAGTGACTAAGCATTAGGTCATATGACTCATATTATAGGTCATATGACCTAATAGTAAATGGATGAAAATCGTACAATCAAGGTAGGAATAGCCGGTGGTTTGTTAGTCTGTTTCCCGTCTGACTTTTATGATGTGAAAGATTGCCTGCTCAAGCGGGAAGGCACTGCATGTTCAGGCCGAAGACGGGTATCATTCCCATATAGATGCCTGACACGAGATCACTGGCCATATTTTGAGGAAATTTGAACAGATGCACCATACTTTTTGGCCATGAACAAATTACTTGAACTCATATTACCGGTAATGACCTGGGGTCCAAAGTACTCACTGGGTCGTTTCAGGTCTGACCTGGTTGCCGGGACTGTCGTGGTCTTTATCACAGTCCCGCAGGTGATCGCATATGCCTTTCTTGCTGGTATGCCCGCCGAGGCTGGCTTGTATGCCGCCATGATGTCCTTGGTTGGCTATGCAATATTTGGGTCTTCGCGAGCACTGGCAGTGGGTCCGACGGCGATCATAGCCATGATGACGCTCGAAGCGGCCTCTTCCTATGCGATTCCCGGAACCGTCGACTACACAGAAACTGTGGTTCAGTTGTGTGTCGTAACCGGCATCGTCCTGATCGTACTTCGGGTTGTTAACTTTGGGTCAGTAATCTCGTTTCTAAGCCATGCGGTTGTTACTGGTTTTATCACGGCCGCTGCCATCTTGATTATCAGTAACCAGTTACCGCTGATGATCGGATTGGCGTCATCACCAGATACCAGCATTGAGGGTGTCTACAGGTATCTGTTCGAAGAGATGAGCCAATTTAATCAGGCGGTTGTCATCGTTTCCCTGGTGGCAGTAGTTGTCCTGGTGTTTTGCAAAACTTATCTTGGTTCGCTTTTGAAGAGAACGGGGCTTGCTGATGCCGTGATTGACAGCCTTGTAAAAAGCGCACCCATGTACGCGGTGGTGATTGGCGTGGTGTTAGTGCGGCTTTTTTCATTGGATACGGCATTCGGAGTACCGGTGGTAGGGGATATTCCGACAGTGCTGCCCGACATTAGTATTGTACTGATGAGCCTGGAACGTTTTCAGGGGCTGCTTCCATCGGCCCTGCTGATTTCCATGGTCATTTTCATGGAAAGCACCAGCATCGGCACAGCCATCGCGAGTAAAGCCAGAGAGAAAATCAATCCTAATCAAGAATTAGTAGGGCTAGGTGTGGCGAACCTGGGTTCATCACTGGTGGGTGGGTTCCCCGTTGCAGGCAGCTTTGCACGTTCAATTGTTAACTTTTCCTCTGGGTCTGTTTCACCTGTCGCGTCCCTTGTCACGGCGTTTCTGGTGATGACGACTATTCTTTTATTTGCCACGTTGTTCTTTCACCTACCCAAAGGGGTGCTATCGGCCATTATTGTGATCTCGGCTTGGCAGCTTATCGATTTTCAAGCGGTTCGAAAAATTTTCAGTTTTAACGCCACTGATGCCGTGACCTTTATCTTTACCTTTCTGGCGGTACTTAGCCTGGGTGTCGAGTCTGGCGTATTGACGGGTATTGCAATTTCATTTGTGCTGTTGATCCGCAGCAGCAGTAAACCGCACATAGCAGTTGTTGGCAGGGTCGGTGATTCAGAGCACTTCAGGAATGTTGAACGCTATGATGTGAGAACCTCTCCGAAGTTGCTCGCGCTCAGGGTTGATGAAAGCCTTTATTTTGTTAACACCCATTTCATTGAAACGTTTATTCTTAACAACGTTGCAGATCGACGGGAGGTTGAACATGTTTTGCTGATTTGCACCTCGACCAACTTCATCGATATCAGCGGGCTTGAAATGCTGGAAGAATTGTCCGAAAACTTGTCTGAAGTTGGAGTCACTCTGCATATGGCGGAGGTCAAGGGGCCAGTCATGGACAAGCTGAAGGAAACAGGTTTTTATAGGAACATGAGTGGTCAGATTTTTTTCACAACAGATATTGCGATGAAAGAACTGGCAGGCATTTAGCGAGTAGATGAGGAATTGAACATGCATACGGAAATGATTGACTACCAGGACGGCGATACTCAACTTGAAGGCTATGTTGCCTGGGATAACACTATCTCGGGGGCAAGACCCGCTGTGCTGGTAGCGCATGATTGGACCGGCCGCCGTGACTTTGCAAAGAGTAAAGCAGAAGAAATGGCGAGCCTGGGTTATGTTGGCTTTGCGCTCGATATGTACGGCAAGGGCGTGTTTGGTGCTGACGGCGATGTAGAAGGGAACTCTGCGTTGATGAATCCGCTCGCCGGAGATAGGGCAGCGCTGCGTGCTCGGGTGGCTGCTGCACTGGCGGCGGTTCGCTCTATTGACGTGGTGGACGGTTCAAAGGTTAGTGCCATGGGTTACTGTTTCGGCGGCATGTGTGTGCTTGAACTGGCACGAGCAGGTGCCGATGTTGGAGGAGTAATCAGCATTCATGGGATATTCTCTTCTGGTAATGTGTCTAATAAAAAAATAACCGCCAAAATCCTTTGCCTTCATGGACAGGATGATCCGATGGTGCCGCCTGAGCAGGTGCTGGAATTTGAAAATGAAATGAGTGCCGCAGAGGCCGACTGGCAGGTACACGCCTATGGCGGAACCATGCACGCCTTTACCAACCCCGCGGCCAATAATCCGGGCTTTGGTACAGTTTATAATCCAGATGCAGACCGACGCGCGACTCAATCCATCAAGAACTTCTTTGAAGAAGTGTTCGAGTAATTATGATGAGTAGAGTTTCTAATGCTGGGAGTCCGTATGAGTAGAGTTTCTAATACTGGGAGTCTATATGAGTAGAGTTAGATTAAAGGAAGACCACGAGTTATCCCCCAGGGTTAAGGCGATGGTCCAAGACCTGGATGCCAAGGGCGTCGATACTGCTAACTTGCGGGGTTTTGCCCATTGTCAGGAAATGTTTGACAGTTACTTTCAGTTCTATGGGCCCGCACGAAAGGGTAGAGCTATAGAGGAAGAACTGATTGAACTGGTGCGCCTAAAAGTCGCGCGCCACAACGACTGCTTTACCTGACTTAATGTACGGCTTCTGCAGGGTGCAGAACATGACTTAAGTGAAGATAAAATCTCGCAACTGGATGAAGAGACTAATACCTTTACAGATCGCGAACGTGTTGCTCTTGAGTATGCGGATAAACTGGCGCTGGATCACCACAGTATCGACGACGCTTTTTTTGATCGGCTCCATCAACATTTTAGTGATGAACAGGTCATCGAACTCGGCATGATGATTGGGCAGTTTATCGGTTTTGGCCGACTGCTGGCGGTTCTGGATCTAGAGCCCAGGTTCTGTTCGGTTGACGGTGAAGCTATTGATAGCCTGTGACAGCGCATTGATAATCCAGATCCCGATGGTGTTTCAGGCTAAATGAAACCAGAGTTTGATTGAAGCTGAATTTAATGATTTGAGCTGAATCAAAGAAAACAAACAGTCTTGTGTTAACCTAACGAGTTGATCAGGTTTTTGCCCACAGAAATGGTTCGAGTGATAACCCTAACAAGCTACCTCGTATTGGTGATGCTTTCGCCTATGCAGCTTATGGCGTGCGAAAAAATGCCTGATCGTTCTGTCAGCGTTGTATCTCAGGAAATGGACATCTATCACGAGCAGATGACGCCTGATTGTCACAAGATGTCTGATGCTCACCAGTTGGCCAATAGTGAGTTGGCGTTTGATTGCATTCTCAGTTGTGTATCGAATGTTTCTTCCGTATCTGGCATGCCAATCGATTTTCAAAAACCACTTTTCGCGCAAGTTAAATCTGACGTGGGAATGATCAATCACGTTTTACCTCCGCACACCTCTCAATTGTTTCGTCCTCCTATCGTTTAAGCAACCGAACGTCGGATTCAGATATTCGGCAACCAGGTAGTTTTTCCCGAGCAGATTCGGGATCCTTTTTAAACGATTAGGGAGATATCCCATGGCAATTGCCATCAATCCATATGCAGCATGGTTGACTGTGATTTTTGCCTTGTCTGCATACTCGCCGGTTTCAGGCGCTAAGACTGACTCAAATTTGAGTGTATCCGAGGCTGTGATGAAAGCAGTAAGGGACAACCCTTCCCTGGCTCAGCTACGCGCCCGTTATGACGCACTACAACAAATTCCGTCTCAGGTGGGCACCTTGCCTGATCCGATGATTGGTCTTAGTGCGATGAATTTTCCCGCGACGAACTTTCATAGACGACAAGAGCCGATGACTCAGGTTCAGATAAGTTTTTTGCAGAGCATTCCCTTTCCAGGAAAGTTAAGGCTGGAACGTGAGGCCGCAGAGTTTGATGCGCAGGCGGCTGGGTTGCGTGTTGAAGAACTTCGTCTGCAAATTATGGCCAGTGTTAGAACTATCTGGTGGCAGGCCTTTTATCTAGATCGTGCACTGGAAACTGTCCGCAGTAATCGGAAGCTGTTTAGAGAATTCATCCAGATTGCCAGAAAGAAATACGAGACCGGAACTGGACTGCAACAGGATGTGTTGTTGGCGCAATTAGAGTTGTCAAAGCTCATTGAGCAGGAAATCAGCCTCGAATCAATGCGTGACCATCAAGGAATAACCCTGAATATTTTAATGGACCTTCCGGAACAGGGTGAGCTTGCTTTGGTAAGCGAAATGAAGCGAAACCTTGAAGAGCTCCAATCCCTGGAATATTACTTTCGGAGAGCTGAAACCCGTCCACTCCTGAAGCAGAAGATGGTGCAACTGGAGGCTGCGAACAAACGACTTAACGGTGCTGAAAAAGATCGCCTGCCGGATTTCATCCTTGGTGTTAACTACGGAGACAGGCAAGGCGATAATCCGAATGGTAGTTCTCGTGATGACCTTTTGTCAGTGATGCTAGGCGTCAAAGTGCCGATTTATGCCAGCCGTAAACAGGATAAAGCAATTGTCCAGCGTACGGCTGAAGTTCAAGGTGCTGTTTACGCATCACAAGATGTGCGGGGGCAAGTAAGGGGCGCGATATCAAGGTCTTTAACTGATTACTCCAGGGCTCGGAAACAATTTGAGCTTTTTGAATCGAGTATCCTGCCACAATCGAATCAGACCGTTCAGTCGATGCTTTCCGGCTATCGTGTAAGTCAGGTTGATTTTCTCAATTTAGTCCGCGCGCAAAGTACGTTATTGAACTATGAATTACAGTACTGGCGCGCATTTGTCGACGCCAAGCAATCCTTGGCGCGGCTTGAAGCGGCCGTGGGAGAGGTAAATATCTATGAATAAGTCGTTGATCACTTTCACACTGTTTATTTTTGTTCTTGGTCTAGGCATCGGGTATTGGATGTCGACTTCAAATCAGGACGATCGATTAAAAGTGGCTGAGCCAGAACCGATTTTTTATCGAAGCCCGATGGACCCTACTGTCACTTCGGCGGTTCCTGCGAAAGATACCATGGGGATGGAATACATCCCGGTGTATACAGAACAAGAAAACCGGGTTGAAAGGGAAGTGTTGTTCTACCGCAACCCTATGAATCCTGAGATTACTTCACCAATCCCGGCTAAAGATTCCATGGGCATGGATTACGTCCCGGTCTATGCAAATAGACAACTGACGGTTGAACCGGCCGGTACAGTCAGGATCGATCCGGTCGTTGTTCAAAACATGGGCGTTCGTACCAGCACCGTGGAGAGAAAAAGCTTTGCCAGAACTGTTCGTGCCCTGGGACGCATCGATGTTAATGAGGAACGGATACTGCGGTTCCACCCAAAAGTAGAAGGCTGGGTTGAAGAAATATTCATCGATAAATCGGGAGAGATGGTGGCAGAGGACGACATTCTTCTGGGAATATATTCTCCGAAACTCGTTGCGACCCAGGAGGAATATATACTCGCGCTTGCGGGACAAGAAGCGCTGACTGAATTCACAATACCAGAAGTCAGAAGGGGGGCTGAACAGTTAGTTGAAAGTTCGAAGACCCGGTTGGAGTTTTTTGATGTGCCAGATCACCAGATTCACGAATTGGAAGAATCCAAAAAAGTGAAGAAGAGTTTACATATTCACTCTCCGGCTGCTGGAACCGTGATTAATGTGGGTGTCCGACGTGGGCAGTATGTGACGCCCGAAACTGAGTTGTACCAGATTACCGATTTGAGTGATGTATGGGTGTACGCAGAGGTCTATGACTATGAGTTGCCGTGGATAAAGGTGGGTGATGAAGTCGAGATGGCCCTGGCCAGTTTGCCGGGAGAAATTTTTGCTGGCGTCCTATCCTATATCTACCCTTATGCTGAAGCGAAAACACGAACCACAAAAGTACGGATTGTATTTGATAATGTGAATTTCAAGTTACGACCTGAAATGCTTGCTGACGTTAAGATTCACGCAGATTTGCTGCATGATGTTCTGGTGATACCTGCTGAAGCAGTCGTGAGGTCCAGCGACGAAACACAAGTGTTTGTTGACCGGGGTGAAGGAAAGTACGAGCCACGAACAGTGCGGCTGGGTGTCTCTTCCGGCAATCAAGTCGTTGTGCTGTCAGGCCTGGAACCGTCGGAAAAGGTAGTGACGTCTGCCCAGTTTTTGATTGATTCCGAATCTAAGTTGAACGAGGCGATCTCGAAAATGCTGACTGTAGGAGAAGCGGCCAAGTCGACCGATACTGCGACTGAGCCTGCCGGAACAGGAAGTCACGATCATGATTAACCGCGTCATCAATCTCTCCCTGAGTGACAGAGTGATGGTTCTCTTGGCGGCATTACTGTTGTCTATCGCCGGCCTGATGGCATACAGAACAACACCGCTGGATGCGATTCCTGATTTATCAGATGTGCAGGTGATTGTTTTTACGGAGTATCCTGGTCAATCCCCACAAGTTGTTGAAGATCAGGTCACCTATCCGTTGACGACGTCAATGTTGGCGGTACCGAAAACTAAAGTCGTTCGTGGTTATTCATTTTTTGGTCTGTCTTTTGTGTACATCATTTTTGATGACGACACTGACATGTATTGGGCCAGATCCCGGATTCTTGAGTCGCTGAACTACGTTAGTGACAGGTTGCCATCCAATGTATCACCTACCCTGGGGCCTGATGCGACTGGGGTTGGATGGATCTACGAGTATGCGCTTGTTGATCGAAGCGGTCAGCATGATCTTTCGGAGTTGCGCTCGATCCAGGATTGGTATCTCAGGTACCCACTACAAACTGTAGACGGAGTTGCGGAAGTCGCGTCGATCGGTGGGCACGTTAAACAATACCAGATCGAAGTCGACCCTAATGCGCTCTCTCGATTCAATATTTCCCTGGAGCAGCTTAAAGCGGCAGTAAGAAACTCCAATAACGATGTTGGTGGGCGTTTGATCGAACTTGCCGAAACTGAATACATGGTGCGTGGCACAGGCTATATACAATCCCTGCAGGATGTTGAAGAAATACCTGTCGGTGCAGGCTCCGATGGCACGCCGATCAGAGTTCGTGACGTTGCGAGCGTCCGGTTTGGCCCTGAACTGCGACGGGGTCTGGTTGATCTTGATGGTGAGGGTGAAGTCGCTGGTGGCGTTGTTGTAATGAGGTTTGGCGAAAATGCGCTTGCAACAATTCAAGGTGTGCGTGCCAAGATAGAGGAGCTCAAAAAAGGCCTGCCGGTCGGGGTAGAGATTGTAGCGGTTTATGACCGTGGTGACCTGATAGAGCGAGCAGTGGACAGTCTGACGACCTCGCTGCTGCAGGAATTGGTCATTGTCAGCATAGTGGTCCTGATATTTCTTCTTCACGTTCGATCTGCGTTCGTTGCAATGGTGACAGTACCACTGGGCATTTTAATTGCATTTATTGTTATGCGGTTTCAGGGTCTTAATGCAAATATTATGTCCTTGGGTGGTATAGCGATCACCATTGGTGCGATGGTCGATGGTGCCGTTGTAATGATCGAGAATGCTCATAGTCGTCTGGCGGCGGCTACTTTGAGGAAAGGTGGTGAGCTTTCATCTGATGAACGGTGGGCGACGATCGGAGAAAGCTGCCGTGAAGTCGGACCCGCTTTGTTCTTCTCTTTGCTGGTTATCGCCGTTTCGTTTATTCCCATCTTTACGATGCAGGCGCAGGAAGGCCGGTTATTTAGTCCACTGGCGTTTACTGCAACTTATTCCATGGCTGCTGCCGCCATCCTTACTATTACGCTTGTGCCGGTCTTAATGGGCTATCTTTTACGGGGGAAAATAGCCCCGGAAGCGGTTAACCCGTTGAGCAGAATGTTGCATGCCCTGCATACGCCAGCGTTGAGATTCGCGATTCGATTTAGGGGCATAACAGTGATGATTTCGGTTGCTCTGCTGGCGGTGACTTACTATCCCTATTCAAGATTGGGGAGCGAGTTCATGCCGCCCCTGGATGAAGGAGACATTCTATATATGCCAACCACCTTTCCTGGGATATCCATCACCAAAGCGAAAGAGCTTCTTCAACAGACAGACAAGATCCTTGCGAGTTTCGATGAGGTTCGCCACGTATTTGGCAAAGTAGGTCGAGCAGAAAGTGCAACGGACTCTGCACCGCTTTCAATGATTGAAACAACCATTCGGCTCAAGCCCAAGGAAGACTGGCCGGACCCAACATTGTCCACCAAAGAGCTTATGCTAAAAATGGATCAGGCCATAAAGCTGCCGGGACTTGCCAATAGCTGGACTATGCCGATCAAGACTCGATTGGATATGCTGTCAACGGGCATAAAAACACCCGTTGGTATTAAAATATCTGGGCCGGACCTCGTGGTGCTGCAGGAGGTCGCTCAAGACGTTGAAATTACCTTGAAAAAACTGCCGGAAACATTGTCGGCTTTCGGCGATAAAGCAGTGGGTGGTTATTACCTTGATATTGATATCAACAGAGAGCAGGCAAGTCGGTATGGATTGACTGTGGGTGCCATTCAGGATGTGCTGCAAAGTGCCGTCGGTGGTGTGAATGTGACCGAGGTCATCGAGGGTTTGGAGCGCTATCCTTTAAACATTCGTTATCCGAGAGCATTAAGGGGCGATATTGAATCGTTGAATAGGGTATTAATTCCAACACCTGCAGGACATCAGATACCACTTGGGCTTGTTGCTGATTTGAGCCTGAGTAGAGGTCCGCCCGTTATCAAGAGCGAGGACTCGCGGCCAAATGCCTGGATATACGTTGACATATCCTCGTCGGATATCGGTGGTTTTGTCGATAGTGCTAAACAGCTGTTAGATAAAGAGGTAACGATTCCCGCAGGATACACCGTGTCGTGGTCCGGTCAGTTTGAGTACATGGAGCGTGCAGCAAAACGTCTGCAGCTTGTCACGCCATTAACTTTGTTGCTTATTTTCCTGCTGCTGTATTTAAACTTCAGAAGTGTTGTAGCGCCATTGGTCGTGATGTTGTCTATTCCCTTTGGCTTGTTAGGTGGTATTTGGTTGATCTATGCAAACGACTACAATCTATCCGTAGCGATTGCAGTCGGGTTCATAGCGCTAGCAGGAATGGCGGCGGAGATCGGAGTGTTGGTATTGAGCTTCATCGATCAGGAAATGAAAACCCGTCGCGCAGCGACTGATCGTTTACTCACGAAAGATGAAGTAAGGGATGTGGTACTGAGTGCAACCTCCAAACGGGTTAGAGCGGTGGTGATCACAGCAATATCAACGATAGCCGGCCTGATTCCCATCATCTTAAGCAGTGGAACCGGCTCAGATGTTACCCATCGAATCGCAACACCTATGCTGGGTGGTATGGTTACCGTAATGATACTAAACCTGTTGGTACTCCCTGTTATCTACAGTTTCGTGCTGGAGTTTCAGGAGCGGAGGCGGGTTGCATGATGATAGAAATGCGCGATCAATGTGAAGCCTGCGACTTACTGCGAGTTACACTTCTTGCTCCTATAGTGTTGTTTGCTTCTGGGGTAGAGGCTGCTCCAGGTTTGAGTCTGGCGCGAGTGCCCGAGCATGGTATTTAGCCGAGACTTTAAAAGCTGTCTTTACGACGCCGGGTTTCGGCAAACACCTCAACAAGATCAGCGCCCTGTAAGTTGAGATTGGCTTGCAGGTCTTTACTCATCGGCCGCAGGAATGGGTTGGTTGCTTTCTCAAGCCCAATTGAAGAAGGCACGGTAGGCAAACCCCTGGCGCGAAGGTCATCTATTTCCCTTGAGCGCTGCTGCAGGTCGTTGTTCTGCGGTTCTACTGAAAGTGCGAAAGCCGCGTTCGCCTGGGTGTACTCATGAGCGCAGTAAACGCCCGTTGCGTCCGGTAATGCGGCCAGCTTCTGCAGGCTGGTCCACATCTGGGCAGGTGAGCCTTCGAACAGGCGACCACACCCGAGTGCAAATAGAGCATCTCCACAAAACAGCTTTTCAGCATCGGGGAAGTAGTAGGCTATGTGACCGATGGTATGACCGGATACGTCAAAAACCTGCGCCTCGTGTCCACCGAATTGATAGGTATCTCTATCGCCGACCTTGACGTCAATGCCTGGAATACGGTCTGCGTCGTCTCTTGAACCGACGATCAAACAGTTCCACTGCTTCTTTAATTCCAGATTGCCACCGGCATGATCGAAGTGGTGATGGGTATTTAGGATGTGAGTCAGCTCCCATCCTTTTTCTGCCAGTGCTGCGTTAACAGGCGCTACTTCGGGTGTATCGATAGTCGCAGTAACACCAGTTTCCGGGTCGTGGATCAGGTAGCCGTAGTTATCGGATAAACAGGGGATTTGATGGACTTCCAGAGTAGCCATGGTCTTTACCGTTAGTTTGCGTTGACGTAGATGATAGGAGTTTTACTCACGATGACTTTCTACACGTTTGGTCGGGGGTAATGAAATTGCCATCTTTATTAATGATATCTGATACGCGTAATTTGTCAGCCATTATTGGATAGTCCTGACTGTAGATTGTCCTTTTTTTGTAAAATGGGCAAGCTGGTTGCGTGGCTTGATCGGTGTTTGCTCACTGACCTGCCCACAGGACGGCCCTGTTCTGATGTCGACC
>Ga0206681_10000427_pt1 | contig 22854 bp, 26 predicted proteins | sample M150012015metaG_FD_161048 | JGI IMG/M metagenome (GOLD analysis project Ga0206681, IMG submission 161048) | Ammonia-oxidizing marine archaeal communities from Monterey Bay, California, United States - M1 500m 12015 | ecosystem: Environmental > Aquatic > Marine > Intertidal zone | place: USA... | reverse complement strand
AGGCGGTGAAGCTGGCCACCGGGTCGCCCCAGAGGGAGACGTCGGGGGTGATACCGAGGCCCGGGCCGGGCGGCAGGTTGATCCAACCGCCGTCGATCCGGATGCCGTGTTCGTCGTCGTAGTGGCCGGCTACGTACGGCTGGGCGATCCAGGTCCCCTCGAAGTTGTCGGGCTCGACGGTGGCGCCGACATGGAGGCTGGCTGCGGCAACGATGTCACCGCCCCAGGTGTCGTCGACGGTGTGCGGCCGTCGGTGCGCCGCACAGACGTCGCGGACGGCACGCATGGCGCTGATGCCCCCGACACGGCTGACCTTCATGCCGAATCCGTCGGCGACGCCGGTGCCGATGGCGGTCACGACCGTGGCAAGGTCGGTGGCCGACTCGTCCAGGTAGAGCGGATGGGCGATCCTGCCGACGAGCGAGGCGTTCTCGGCATACGACCCGCAGGGCTGTTCGAGGACCATGGAGAGGTCGCGAAGCGCCTGGGATGCCTGGATGGCCTCCCATGTTCGCCAGCCCTTGTTGGCGTCGGCGGCCAGGCGCACCCCCGGCCGGAGCGTGGCGGCCACGGCCCGTAGGGCCTCGATGTCCTCCTCGACGGACCTTCCGCCCACCTTGACCTGGAGGCGTGGAAAGCCCTCGGCCTGGCGACGCTCGGCGTCCTCGGCGGCGTCGTCGGGTGAGGCCAGGAGGATCCCGTGGTACGAGGGAACCCGCTCCCGCACGGCGCCACCGAGCAGGTCGCAGACCCGCATCCCGAGTGCCTTGCCTGTGGCGTCCCAACAGGCGACGTCGACGGCAGCCTTGGCGTAGAGGTGTCCCATGAGGTGGGCGTCCATCGCGGCGTTGACCCTGCCGATCTGGATCGGATCGAGGCCGAGTAGGCAGGGTGCCAGTTCGACGAGCGCCGCCCTGGCACCGAGGGCGTGCTGTGGCTGGTAGGTGCTCCCCAGTGGGCATGTCTCGCCGAAGGCGACTGTGCCGTCATCGCAGACCAGCATGACGATGGTGGTGTCGAGGTGCCAGACGTCCTGGAGTGCCATCCGGTACGGGGGGTCCTGGACCGGCAGGTCGTGTTGGAAGACGTGGATCTCGACGATCTTCACCCGGTGCCCCCTCCTCGGTCGTACGGCGGAGGGGAACCTAGCCGGGCTTCACCCGATCGGGGTCAGGCGGTTCCGCTCTGGAGGTGGGCCCTACGGGCCTTGCGGTTGGGGCCGCCGGTGGATCCGTTGGAGCGCGTACGGGGCTTGCCGCCGCCGTTGCCGTTGCGCGAGCGGTTGTCGGAGTTGCCGTTGCCGTTGGACGAGCGGTTTTCGGAGTTGCCGTTGCGCGACCGGTTTGAGGAGTTGCCGCCGCTGCCGTTGCGCGACCGGTTCGAGGAGTTGCCGCCGCTGCCGTTGCGCGACCGGTTCGAGGAGTTGCTCCCGCCGCTGGAGCGCGTCCGGGGCTTGCCGTTGCGGGAACGGTTCGAGGAGTTGCCGCCACCGTCGCGCCGGTCCGACTGCTCCGAATCGTTGCGATCACGGTCCTGCGACGACTGGGAACGGGATCGGCCGTTGCGGTTGCCCTGGCCGCCGCGGCTTCCCTGACCACGACGATCCCGATCGCCGTTGCGGTTGCGGTTGCGGTTGTGTTGCCCGCGCTCCTCGCTCTGTCTGTGCTCCGGCGCAACGTAGGCAACGGCCCTGGCCGCAGTGGCCGGGCTCGGCACCGACTCGAGGAGCACCTCGGCGTCGGGTTCGCCGACCGGCTCGTCGAGTCCGATCTCGCGCTGCATCCGCTGGGCGTCCTTGACCTGTTCGGGGGTGAGCAGCGAGATGACGACGCCGCTTCGTCCGGCCCGGGCCGTACGGCCGGAGCGGTGAATGTAGGCCTTGTGGTCCTCGGGCGGATCGAAGTGGAAGACCGCCGCCACGTCGTCGACGTGGATGCCCCGTGCGGCCACGTCGGTGGCGACGAGGGCGTGGACCTTGCCGTTGATGAAGTCGGACAGCGCTCGCGTGCGCTGGGACTGGCTACGGCCGCCGTGGATGGCGGCGGTGCGGATGCCGGCCTTGTCGAGTTGACGGGCCAGGCGGTCCGAACCGTGGCGGGTTCGACAGAACACGATGGCGGGCCAGGCCGTGCCGACCGCCTCGGCGAGCACGCCGGTGCGCTCTGCCCGTGGGACCTTCCAGAAGAGGTGTCGGGCGGCGGTGATGTCGGGGGTGTCCTCGCCGACCTCGTGGTGGACGGGGTCGCGCTGGTGGTCGCGGGTGAGTTTGGCGACGTCACCGTCGAGGGTCGCCGAGAACAGCAAGGTCTGGCGATCGGAGGACGTCTGCTCGAGCAGTCGACGGACTGCGGGCATGAAGCCCATGTCGGCCATACGGTCGGCCTCGTCGAGGACGACGTGGTCGACGGCGCGGAGGTCGACGAGACCCTGCTCGATGAGGTCCTCGAGGCGGCCCGGGCAGGCCACGAGGATGTCGACGCCTCTGCGGAGCGCAGCGATCTGGGGCCCGTAGCCGACGCCTCCGTAGACGACGCCGATGCGGACCTGGCCGGCGAAGCTGCGGATCTCCTCATGGATCTGCTCGGCCAACTCGCGGGTCGGGGCCAGGATCAGCGCCCTGGGCATCTTCGGTTTGGCCCGCTCGACGTTGATGGCGATCGGGATGCCGAAGGCGAGCGTCTTGCCGGAGCCGGTGGGAGCCCGTCCACACACATCTCGGCCGGCGAGGGCGTCGGTGATGGTGGCGGCCTGGATGGCGAAGGGCTGGGTGATGCCATTGCGGGCGAGCGCCCTGCAGATGGTGTCGGGGACGCCCAACTGGGCGAAGTTGATGGTCATTGCTCTCCTCGGCCGCGTGTCGGCCGTTTGCATGGGTTCGTGTCGCCTCGGCGCGTCTGCAGAGGTCGGTATTCGTTGGGGGTGGTTCACGATGACCGGAAGAACCAATGCCCGTCTGCGAACCCACTGGAGGGAAATTCCCACCGGAGTGCCCCCAAGGGTATCGGCAATCGGGGCCCGGGACACCGGCTGTGTCGAAGGGCACGTCCGACCGGCCACAGACGGTCGGCAAGGACGGGTCGAAACGCCCGCATCCGATGGACGTCGGGAATCGTTCCCCGGAGGGCAAGCGCCCTACACTCCGCGCCATGAGCGACCTGAGCACCCGGTCATCGCAGCTCCCTCAGGGCCTCGCTGACGACCTGGCGGCCTGCCGTGCTCCCGCCGGCGAGGCGGCCACGCTTCCGCCTGCCTGCTACGCCGACCCGGAGGTCCACGCCCTCGAGGAGGCGGCGATCTTTCGTCGGGGGTGGATCGGCGTCGGCCGCTCCGACACCTGGTCGGCGAACGGGGACTACCGGACGTTCGAACTCGGCGGGGTCCCGATCATCGTCGTGCGCGACGACGACGGCCGGCTGCGGGCCTACGGCAACTCCTGCAGTCACCGCTCCTCCCGGATCCTGGAGGGGGAGGGCACCTGTGCACGGATGCGCTGCCGCTTCCACTTCTGGACCTATGGGCTGGACGGCCGCCTGATCGGAGCGCCGAGCATGCAGCGCACGCCGGGCTTCGACACCGCCGAGCACGGCCTCACCGAGTTCGCCCTGTCGGAGAGGCACGGTTTCGCACTGGTGAGCCTCGAGGAAGAGCCGCCTGCGATCGACGACTGGCTCGGCGACTTCGGTGACCTGCACGCCGACTGGCCGTTGTCCGACGTGGTCACGACCCGCCGGCGGGAGTTCACCGTCGACTGCAATTGGAAGGCCTTCGCCGAAGTCTTCAACGAGTACTACCACCTGCCCTACGTTCACCCGGACAGCATCGACGGCACCTATGACGAGCCGGACGACCCCGAGCAGGTGGATGGCGCCTACGCCAGTCACTTCGGGACCACGGTCGGTACCGGCGGCCTGCTCGACGCCACCCAGGACCAGGCGCTGCCGGCGATTCCTGGGCTCGCGGGCAGGCCCACCACCGGCGTGCGCTACTCGTGGCTGTTCCCCAACCTCATGGTGGCCCTCGGTCGCGAGGCGCTCTGGATGTACGAGGTGTACCCGGATGGCCCCGATCGCTGCCGCTGTGCCCAGGTGGTCTGCTTCCCGCAGGCGACCATCGACGCCGAGGGTTTCGAGGACAGCGTCGTCGACTACTACGAACGCTTCGACACGGCGCTCGGCGAGGACATCCCGATGCTGGTCCAGCAGCACGCCGGGCAGAGGTCACCCTTCGCCCGGCAGGGCCGCTTCTCCTACCTCGAGTCCAACGTCGCGGCCTTCGCCGACTGGTATGCCGGCCAACTCCTCACAGTCCACTGAACGGGTTCGTCGGCGCCGGGCGGCTCGAGGACTTCGGCCCACCCCGCGACGGAACACCGACCTCCATGCACCTGCGTTCCGAGCAGTGATGGTCATCTCCGGAGCGTCCGGGAACCGGTGAAGGTCGACTTCGGCGTCCATGGCCATCTGGCCGATGTCCCGGACCGGGCACGAGCCCTCGAGGCGGCCGGCGTCGACGGTGTCTTCACCTTCGAGGCCAGCAGCGACGTCTTCCTGCCCCTGGCGCTGGTGGCCGAACACACGAACCTTTTCTGCTATTCGAACGTGGCGTTGGCGCTCCCGCGTAGTCCGATGCACCTCGCCTACCTCGGCCACGACCTGCAGCGGTTGTCCGAGGGTCGTACGGCGCTCGGGTTGGGCAGCCAGATCCGCCCCCACATCGAAAAGCGCTTCTCGGCCCGCTGGGACCGTCCGGTCGGGCAGATGCGCGAGGTCATCGAGTCGATCCGTGCCATCCACCACTGCTGGAAGTCGGGAGAGCAACTCGACTACAGGGGCGAGCACTACACGTTCACGCTGATGACACCGATGTTCGTCCCGCAGCCGCATGCCTGGGATCCACCACCGATCTGGTTGGGTGCCCTCGGTCCGCAGATGACACGTCTCGCCGGCGAGGTGGCCGACGGCATCCTCCTCCATCCGTTCCACACCCGCCGGTTCCTCGAGGAAGTGACGATTCCCCGCCTCGAGGACGGAATCGAGGCCGTGGGCCGGTCCCGGGACGACGTGGTGGTGATCCCCACGGTGCTCACCTGCGCCTACCGCAATGAGGAGGAACGGGAACGGGCTCTCCGGGGCGTCCGGATGAACCTGGCGTTCTACGGTTCGACCCCCGCCTACCGGGCCACCCTCGAGATGCACGGCTGGGGCGAGATCCAGGCGGAACTGAACCGGCTGACCAAGGAGGGGCGCTGGGACGAGATCCCCGCCTGCATCGATGACGAGGTGCTGCACACGATCGCCGTGGTCGGCACGCCGGTCGAGATCGGCCGCGAGATGGCAGTTCGCTACAGGGACGTTGCCGCACGGGTCGGCCTGTCGATGCCCTATCAACACGGAGACGACCTGCTCGCCGAGGTCGTCTCGGAAATCAGGGTCGCGAGTTCCTGATCTTTGCCGGCACCGGCATTGTGAGTCGGCCACCCTTGGCACATAGGGTGCCGCGTTTCGACGATGACCCCAGGCGAGAGTTGGTTCGACGGTGCCCCCCCAGTTGAGTCGGATCCAGGGCTTTCTCGTTGTTCTGGGTGCCGGGACGATGTTCAGCTTCGGTCCGCTGACGTTTCGCGCCGTGGTCGAGGCAGATGAATGGCAGTACCTGTTCCACCGGGCCTTCTGGACAGGTGTTGTTGCCGCCCTGGTGATCGCCCTCGGCGGGCGGAATCCGGTACGGGCGATCCGGGCGGCCGGCGGTCGTCAGCTGGTCGCAGGCCTGCTGCTCGGCACCTTGTTCGGAATTTTCGTCGTGGCCCTCAGTCGGGTTACGGCCGCATTCATCCTCCTGTTGCAGTGCACCAGCCCTTTCTATGCGGCTCTGATGGCGCGCCTGTTTCTCGGCGAGAAGGTCAGCCGCCGGACCGTCCTGGCGATGTCCGTTGCAGCAGCCGGGGTCCTGGTGATGGTGGGAGGCAATGTCGGTGGCGGTGACCCGCTCGGTATCGGCCTGGCGCTGATCCTTCCGGTGTGCCTGGGGGCCTACACGGTTCTGGTGCGTAGTTCGCCGGCTGAGGATCCGGGTGCGCCGACCGTTGTGGCGGGCTTCTTCGCTGCCACCGTGGCCGGACTGATCTCGTTGTTCGGGCCCGGCCTTGCCCTGCCGGCCAGGGACGTCCTGATGGGATTCGTCGGTGGTGGGTTACTTCTGGGCCTCGGCGTCCCCATGTGGAACTACGCACACCGGTTCGTCCCGGTGGCAGAAGTGAACCTCCTTCTCATCACCGAGGTCGTCCTCGCTCCCGTGTGGCTCTGGATCTGGCCGGGGGAGCGACCCAGCACCACGACGCTCATCGGTGGCGGTATCGCACTGGCAGCGGTGACCTGGCTGACCGTCGTCACGGCACGGGCCGGCGAGATGGAACGGGCGCCCCGACGGATCGGACTCCATGCCGGTGCGGCACCGGGCTACCGTCGCTTCGTCAGCCAGCGGAATGGCGGCCGGTAGCGTCACGGCATGGCTGGACCCTGGTCGATGCTGCGCCGCCTCTTGGGTGGGATGGTCCGTGAGGGCAGGAAGTTGGAGCACCGGCTCGCGGCGATCGGCCCCGACGATCGACCTGCCCGTCGCTTCGGCAGCTTCGGCTCGGGGACCTGCATCAGTTGGCCGACCGGCTACGTGTTCGGAGAACGCTGGATCCACCTCGGCGAGGACACCCTGGTCGGATCGCACGTGACGCTGTCGGCGGGGATGGTCCCGGGCCAGCAGATGGTGACGGATCCGGTGGTGCGCATCGGCGACCGCTGTCTGATCGGCCGGGGGTCGGCCATCGTCGGCCACCTGTCGATCGACATCGGCGACGACGTGTTCACCGGAATGAACGTCTACATCACCGACCAGAACCACGGCTATGAGGACCTCGACATGCCGATCGGCACGCAGTTGCCGTCGGAGGACCCGGTCGTGATCGGGGCGGACAGCTGGATCGGTTCGGGGGCCGTGATCCTGCCCGGGGCGCGGATCGGGCGCCACGTGGTCGTGGGGGCGAACTCCGTCGTGCGGGGCGAAATCCCCGACTATTCGGTCGTCGTCGGATCCCCCGGGCGGGTCGTGCGTCGCCATGACGGCACCGCCTGGCGGCGTGGGGGGGAGGCCACGTGAGCCTCGATGTCCTGATCCGCCGGCCGTCCCCATCGTCGACCGGGTGGTTTCCTCTGAACGTCCGGAGCGAGAACCAGTCCGTGGACGCCAGGATTTCCCCTTGCGACTCGGGAGGAATTCGATTAGAAACGCAATCAGTGAGCGGGTGGTTCGCCGCCGGTTCACTCGGGGAAGGACGATAGTTGGGGAAGCCTTCGGGCCAACCGGCCTCGCAGCCTCAGGGCAGTGAGCGTTCGACTCCGGGTTCGACCCCCTTCGGGGGGTCGTTCCGCGTAGCGGGGGCGTTTCGGCTTGACGGATGAGGAAGCCCGGCCTGGCGAGAGCGTGGCTACGGCCGGCGGCGCAATCCGTGGAATCATCCCATCCTCATGGGAGACATGGATCGGAACAGACGGGTTGTCGCCGACTACTGGGACGCGCACTTCGAGCGCGACTGGGAGCGCATGGCGGAGTTCTTCACCGAGGACTGCCACTACACCGACGTGGGAGTCGACTCCACCGGCGCCACAGGGCCCGAAGAGATCATCCTCCGCCTCCGACTCGGCATCGAACCACTGTCGGAGTACCTGCACGTCCCGAAGCACGTGGTCGCCGAAGGAGACCTGGTGGTGACCGAGCACGTGGAGATCTGGGGGTTCCACACCGGTGAGCGGATCGAGCATCCCTTCACCTCCGTCATGGAGGTCACCGACGGCCGCATCAGACGCTGGCACGACTACTCGCACCTCGGCAACCTGATCGACAATGCGCCACAGTGGTGGCTGGGGCACATCGCCGGGGGCTGGAAGGCAACCTGAAGGGTAGGTTCGCTCCGTGCACGAGGCGACGTTGCTGACCGGCGGGCCGATCCACACGGTTGCCGGCAGCGGGACCGGCGGAGACTGCGAGGCGGTGCTGGTCGTCGACGACCGCATCGCCGCTGTCGGATCACGTGAAGAGTGCGAGGCGGCGGCGCCCTGGGCGCCGTCGGTGGTCGACCTTGCGGGGGCGACGCTGCTGCCCGGCTTCGTGGATGCCCACACCCATCCGCTCATGCTCGGGCAGTGCGCCTCCTGGGCCGACCTCACCGGGGCGGCCAGCATCGACGAGGTCGTGAAACTGCTCCGCGAGCACGAGGGGACGCTCGACGGGGAACCGATCCGTGGCTTCGGTTACGACCACCACCGCCTCGGGAACGACGACCAGCATCCGACAGCCGACGACCTGGACCGGGTGTCGTCGAATCGGCCGGTCGAGATCATGCACTCGAGTGGCCACGGCTACGTGGTCAACCACGCCTCGCTGCGGACGGCAGGCATCGATGCCACGACGGAGACACCCAACGGAGGGCGCATCGACCGGGACGAGGCGGGGAACCCGGTCGGACTGGTCTTCGACGCCGCCTGTGACCTGCTCACCGGACCCGATGGTGTGAAGGTCCGCAACCACGGACCGAACTTCCACCTGCCGGAGTCATCGGAGGTCCTCGACCGGATGCTCGACCTCGGCCAGCGACTCATCGTGGGTGCCGGCATCACCTCGGTGGGCGACTGCCAGGTTTCCGAACGGGAGATGGACAACTGGTTGCGGGCACGTGACAACGGCCGCCTCCGGCTGAGGGCGACCCTGATGGTGCTGTCCAGCCACCTTGGCCACCTGGCTGCACTGGGCCTGTCCTCGCATCTGGGCGACGAGCGACTGCGCCTCGGAGGCGTGAAGTTGTACGCCGACGGCGCACTGACCGGTGGTACCGCCTACGTGCCCTGTGGTTGTGCCGTGAACCACCGGGACGGCTACCTGTTCCACGACCCTGAGGAATACGAGGGACTCCTCGTCGCCGCCCACGAGTTGGGCCTCCAGACCGCCACGCACGCCCAAGGGCCCATCCCGATCCAGATGGTCATCGACGCCGTGAGCGAGGCACAGCGCAGGAACCCCCGTCCCGACGCCCGACACCGGATCGAGCACTGCGGGTTCCCGAGCGACGAGCAGATCGCAGCGATCGCTGCCGCTGGGATCGTCCCCGTGCCGCAACCGACCCAGGTGCACCTCTACGTCGAGGGTGCCTTACGTGACTATGGCGAGATCGCCGAGCGCATGTACCCATCCGGTCTCTTTGCCGATGCGGGAGTGCCGGTGGTTCTATCCTCGGACACACCGGTCACGATGCCCGACGTGTTCACATCTCTGTGGGCGGCGGTTACACGCCGGACCTCGGCGGGCCGGGTCGTCGGGCCGGAGTGCGCCATCGACCGGATTACGGCGCTGCGGGGCTACACGATCGAGGGCGCCAGGGCGTTGCACCGGGAGCATCTGGTGGGCTCGCTAGAGCCGGGCAAGTTGGCGGACCTAGTCATCGTGGATCGGGACCCGATGTCCGTCGAGATCGACGATCTGCCCGAACTCCGGGTCGAACAGGCCTGGGTCGGAGGGCGGCCGGCCTGAGGCCGGCTCAGGCGGCGAACTCCTGGACCAGGCGGGCGATGTGCGCGGGGCCGATCTCGCAACAGCCCCCCACGATGTCGGCGCCCATGGCGACCCACCCGCGGGCGGCCTCGGCGTAGCGCTGGGCGCCCATGTCGGTGCGTCCTTCGGGCAGGGCATGGCCGTCCCGGCCCTTCCAGCCGACGGGCATCCCGTGGAAGGCGTTGGCGTAGGCGCCAATTGGCAGGTCGGTGGCCGCACGGAGGTAGGGGAGTGCCTCGCTGGTCTGCTCGGGTGGACAGCAGTTGAGGAGGAAGGCGTCGGCGTCGATGGAGTCGACGGCTTCGTCAAATGGGGTGCCGTCGAGGAGGTGTGGGCCGGTCGCTCCCTGGAGGGTGAACGCCACCCAGACCGGTAGGCCCGACTCCCGGGCGGCGTCGGCGGCGGCACGGGCCTCGAAGCAGGCTCCCATGGTCTCGCAGAGGAAGAGGTCGGCGCTGTCCGCCAACTGGTCGACCATCACGGCGTATTCGGCGCGTAGTTCCTCGTAGGTGCCGTCGGGGTTCGGGCAGTAGCTGCCCCGCATCGGTGGGAGCGAGGCGGCGACCAGTACGAGGCGCTCGGAGGCGTCGGCTGCCCCGCGGGCCAGGTGCCCGGAGAGGCGGGTGAGCTCGTCGGCTCGGTCCCCGAGCCCATGTGGGTGGAGCCGGTCGGCGAATGTCGAGTAACTGTTGGTCGTGAGGATGTCGCAGCCGGCCTCCACGTAGTCGGCATGGACGCCTGCGACCAGGTCGGGGTCCTCCAGCATCGCCCAGGCCGACCAGAGCTTCGGTGACCGTGGGGCGCCGCGGTGGATCAATTCCTGTCCCATGCCGCCGTCGAGGATCGTGGGTGGGGTCATCGTTACTCCCATGGTCGTGTGGGCTTCGCAGCCCTCAGAAGAAGGTTCGGTTGCGCTCGACGAGCGGTGGGTCGACGCCTCGTTGCCACAGGCGTGCGCCGATGAGCCGCCAGATCATCCACAGGAATCCGGCGAACAGGATTCCGCCCAACGTGGTCCGCCACACGACCTCGAGGGCTCCGGCGTCGGAGAGGTCGTTGTACGACGTGAGGTAGGAGGGGCCGTTCCACAGGGGCTGGAAGGGGGTGCGGGCGCCGAAGCGGGCGTAGAGGAACCAGGACACCATTCTGCCGGCACCGTAGAAGCACAGGCCCCGGTAGAGGGTGAGCAGGCCCCGTTCGCCGAGTCGGGTCCGGCGGTGCAGCCAGGCCCAGGCCCGAGGGTCGGCTGGGACTATCGTCGTCCGGAAGTAGTCGGCTGTGAGCGTCCGGCGGGCGACCAGGATGAGCACGACTAGCCAGAACAGGTCCCATATGCCGCCGAGGCTGCTGTAGTAGGCGGCGGCATCGCCGTAGGGCCCCTCCGAGGCGGCGTGGCGCCACATGCTGATGGTGACCGGCTCGGTCGAGAACGGGAAGAACGGCATGACGCCGGCGGTGTCGGCCACGTCGGTGAAGACGTGCGCCCACTGCCCGATGAGGATTCCGAGCGACCAGCTGCGGCTTCGGGTGGCCCACAGGACGAGCAGGGCGAACGCCACACCGAAGATGAGGGAGTGGCTGAAGCCGACGCCCGGCCAGCCCCGGTGGAACATGGCTGGGTCGTCGGAGCGGTAGACGAAGGACTTGGTGAACAGGTCCGGGGAGAGGGTGCCGATGGCCAGGCCGAGGAACGAGATTTTGACGCCGGCGTGCTTCTGGATGAAATAGTTCTCGAACTCGTGGGCGGCCCAACTCACCGGCTGTTCCTTCCGCTCAGGGCCTGGGGGATCAGAATCAGGACGAAGAGCGGGAACAGGGGTCCGATGATCCAGTTCAGGACGAGGCCTTTGGTCCAGTAGCCGAGGGCGACGTAGACGACGAAGGCGGCAGCCCAGGCAAGCGCCTCACGGCTTGGGGAGTCAGGCATCGGTGCTGTCCGTGGCCTTGGTGGGCCCCAGTATGCGGTCTGGGTCGAGTCGCATGGAACGGAGGAACGACTCGGTGTCATGCCGGATGGCCTCCCGGCGCTCGTCGGTTTCCGGCCCGAATCGGAGGCGGCGCAGCCCGACTCTGCCGACGGCGAGAATTCCGACACCGTTCATGAACAGGGCTTCGGCGCTAGTCATACAACTCACGCACATAGCGGGCCCGTTCCTGTAGAGGGAGTGTCGGCGGGGTTACGTGCTGGGACCTCAACGGAGGCGCAGGTCGACGACGACAGCCCAGTGGTCGGTGGGGAGGCGCCCGTTCCGGACGGCGACGGTAGCAGCAGACACGCTCCAGGGCGGACCCACGAGTACGTGGTCGATGCGCGGTCCGTCCGCACGGCCGGTGAAGTCATGGTTGGTGCCGGGAGCATCCGACGGGCAGGTGTCGCGGAAGCCGACGGCCAGCAGGGGTGAGAGTTCCGGTGCCTCGATGGAGGCGTTCAGGTCCCCGACGAGGACCGGTGTGGTCCAGTCGCTCGACCAGTCGGCGAGTAGTTCCGCCGACCGGAGGCGCCGGCCGTCGTCGGATGCGTCGAGGTGCGTGTTGGCAAGCGTGAAGGTGTGGCCGGTGGTCCGATCGTGCAGGGTGGCGGTCGTGGCGATTCGGGGGAAGCGTGCGCCGGGCTGGCGCGACCCGGGCATGTTCGGTGTGTCGGAAAGCCAGAGTGTCGACGAGTCGAGGACCTCAATCCGGTCCCGGCGGATGAGCACCGGAACGTGCTCGCCCTTCCTTCGGCGATTCCGGCCGTCGCCGATCACCTGATGGCCATCGAGACCACGGGAGATGGTTCGGATCTGGAAGGTGTACGCCTCCTGGAGCGCGAGGACGTCGGCATCGAGGGAGCAGAGGTAGTCGACCAGGCGGCGCCACCGGAAGGGCCAACTGTCCATACCATCGAACGCCCGCCCGTTGCGGATGTTGCAGGTGACGATGCGCAGTGTGTCGGCCATCGGCTCCGACGGTAGCCGGGAGTCGGCTACTGGTTTCAGCGGACTGAGACGAGGGCTATGTCGGTGGTGTTTCCGGAGGTCGTGGTGAGGTCCGGCCGGTATGTGTAGCCCTGGGGGTGGGCGAAGTCGACCAGACCGCCGGGTTCGTCGAGACGGTGTTCGAGCAGGTGCCGGACCAGCACCCCCTTGAGCAGCTTGTTCCAGTGGGAGACGGCGACGAGAGTGCGGTCGCCGTTCTTCTCGACATCGTCGAGGAACCGGGCCCGGATTCGGTGGCCGGCGATCGTCGGATCCCAGGCGACGGCGTGTTCGTTGGGCAACAGGTCCCAGACAGTTCCGGAGGCGGCCGCGCTGAGGGCGTTCGTGAGGTGCGGTTTCCAGCAGCGGGACGGCTTGCCCAGATCAGGCAGGGCAGCACCCATCTTGAGTTTGTAGTCGGGGATCGGGTCCGTCGGGCGGACGGCGCCCCACAGTCCCGAGAAGATCACGACCTGTTCGTCGAGGCGCTTGCGCAGGCGGGCGGGTAGGGAGTCGGCGTCGAGGGCATCGTAGAGCACTCCGGTGTAGCGCTCGATGGCGGGCAGGGTCGGGGAGGTGTCGACACGGCGATTGGCGATGGTGGCCCTGTCGACGTTTGCTGCCCCGACGCCCAGCAGCTTTGTCCTGGTCTCGAGTGGGGCGCCCATGGCATCCTCCAGCGCCGCGATCACCTCACGGCGAGCGTCGTCCAGTTCGGCAAATGACTGCCCGGCCTCGTGCCACGGGACGCCGGCACCTCCGGGGGCCTTCTTCTCGGAGGGCGGCAGCAGGATCAGCGGCGGCAAGTCGGTCGTATCGAATCCAGGTAGCAGGCGTGTAGGTCAGACACCGGTTGCCGGCGGCATCTGCTCGAGCATGGCGGCCATCTGGGCTTGCACCTTCTCGACGGCCTTCCGGGGTCGGATCATGACCTTGAACTCGGTGATCAGGCCATCGTCGTCACAGGTGATGATGTCGACGCCGTTGACCGAGACACCGTCCATGGTCGTCTCGAACTCGAGGACGGCGTGGTTCCCGTCGAGGACGCGCTTCGTGTAGCGAAAGCCCGAGGGGCCGTCGGTCGAGTCCGTGGCGTCGGCCCCGTCGCCGGGGAAGACCTGGTAGGCGGCCCGGAGGTAGAGGGCCGTCAGGTCGCGGCCCTCCATGGGACGAAACAGCACTGGCGACCAGAAGACGCAGTCCTCGTGGAGGAGGTCCTCGAACGCCGACTCGCCGCGCAGCGCCTCGTGCCAGCGCTCGATGGTCGCCCTGATCATCGTGATTGGGCCGAGAGGTGCCTAGATGGCGCAGGCCATGTCGGCGCCGCAGCACATCGGGGACTTGATCTTTCCGTGGTCGTTCGGGCAGCGGGAGACCTGCACCGTCGAGCCGTCGTCCTTCGTGAGCGCGTCATTCACCAGTGGGGCGTCGCAGGCGCCACAGGTGGCGTTGACCGACATCCCGCAGGAGGCGCATTCGTAGGTGGCCATCAAGGTTCCCTTCGTCGCAGTGGCTGGGCGTGGATCCTTCCATACACGGATCTGTCCAGCGAGGATCCGGGTACCCCCGGTCGCCAGGTCGGGTCAGGCGTCGCGGTCGTCGAGGTAGGCGACCTCGAGCCCACTGGCCAGAATCGGGCCGAGCACGTCGAGTAAGCCGGTTTCGATTCGCCAGGCCAGGTAGGCCTCGTGGTGCGCCCGTGTGGCGAACTTCTCCCACAGCACGATGGTGTCGGGGTTGTCTGCATCGGCATAGGCCTCGACCGATTCGCAGCCGTCGAACGCCCGGGTGTCGACGAGGGCCTCTCCGAGGATCGCCACGAGGTTCGCCCCCTGACCTTCGTTGCAACGGAATGCAACATGGACGGTCTGGGACATGGGGTCCGCCTTTCGTCTGGGCATGTCCCGGTCGGGCCTGCCTCGTGGACCAGCAGAGCAGGTGGGGTTTGCTCTCGTCAAATGGGGGAGTGGAAGGCGGGTGGGTGAAGTTGCCGCTCAGGCCTCGTTGAGCCGGGGCGTGTGGAGGTGGCCCTGTCGCCTGAGGGTCGCCTCGCATCACCCCGCGAGAGTGAGCTCCGCTTCATGCGGCACCTCGAAGAGGAGGCTGCAGCAGGTGAGGGCGCCTTCGGCCTTTGCCAGTTCCGAGGCTTCGACGGGGTGCACGTCGAAGCCTGCGGACGAGAGTCGTTCGCCGGTCCGGGGGAAGTCGGCTGCGAAGAGGACTGCGTCACCGACTCGTACGACGTTGGCGGCCCTGGGCTCTGCCGGGTCGACCGGGATGCAGACCAGGTCGGGGAAGGCGCCGGCGTCGACCCATTCGGGGTTGATGAGGAGCGTGTCGTCCGAGACCGCTGTGGCCGCCGACTTGAGGTGGAGGCAGCCGCGGAACCGGGCCTCGGACACCCGGTAGCCGTGGTCGGTGACGATCGCCCGCAGTTGATCCACCGCCTCGGCGTTGCTGCGGGTGGAGAGGCCGACGTGGATGCTCTTCCCGGCGACCAGCACGTCGCCGCCGTCGAGGATTCCCGGTTCACGGATGTGGGCGAGGCGACGGTGCGGTTCGAGTGCCCTCTCGATCGAGGACCGTTCACCACGTCGGGACAGCGCCCCCGGCCTCGTGATGATGGCGACCTCGTCGAGCACGACAGCGATGTCCTCGACGAAGACAGAGTCCGGGAAGCCGGATTCTTCGTCGAGGTGCTCGACCCGGCACCCGAGGTCTTCGAGCACCCGTTCGTAGAGGGTGTGCTGGGTCCTTGCTGCGTCGACGTCGATCGGTTCCCGTTCGAGGTGGGTCAGTTCACAATGCCCGATGTTCAGACTGACGCCCCGGGTGACAGCGATAAGCATCCGGTTGACCGTAACCGCCGCTTTGGCAACCGGCCATCCAGCCGAGGAGTCGTCAGGTCACCGCTGCCGGTCTCGGCTCCGACGCAATCCGTAGCGACCACTATCCACGACGAGTTCCAGTTCTGTGGCGCCTGCCGAAACATCGATGGGAACACGACTGCGATCCGGTCGCAGTAGTTCCCACCCGACGTCAGGGGGTAATCCGCTGACCTGTACCTGGGTGCGGGTGTTCGCCACCGATCCGTTCTGGGGATGGGCGGCGAGGTGGAGCATGGCGCCATCCCATCTGGCTTCACTCAGAGCGACGCGAGGGAAGTCGACTCCGCTGACCGTCGGTTCTTCGAACTTGTCGAGGTTGGGAGCGTTGAAGATCCTGCTCCAGGCACCCGGTTCGCAGACCCAGCCGGCCATGGCTCTGGCGTTGAGTTGGCCCCTCGGGTAGGGCTCGTCGAACCCGAACCGGAATGCGAATTCACCGAGTTCCCGATCCCATGTCGGCTGGAACGACTCGTCGAGGTGTTCCCAGAGCCTTGACTTCACTTCTTGGTCGGCGAACTCACCGGTGTGCCAGGCAAGTATCACCGACCAGTTCGGGTCCTCCAATCCGGCCAGTTGGTTGCCGCCGAGAAGCCCGATCATCGTGGCAGCGAGGGTCCATGCGCTTTCGGCGACTTCGCGCTTTTGGGGTGCGAGGTACCAGACGGGGGCGATCAGACCCATGGGGCTTGCAAGGTGTTCGTCGACGACTGGGTCGTAGTAGAGGTCCATGGCGACTGGTCTTCCGCCCTCCCAGGTCATGTAGTTGTCGATGGCGTGGTCCCACCACCTGTCGAACGCCCTGTGGTGCCCCGTTCCCAGGAGTTGGTCGTGAAGCCTCAGACCGAGGCCGGCACCGCTCAGTCAAAAGGGCCAGATCTTGGTGTTCTCGCAATGAACGCCGATCCATGATCTATGCCATTGGTCGGCGAGGTGCGCGGCGACCTCTGAATGGGTCCAGGTGAACGTGTGCTCACCGTCGCGGATCATCTCGAACGGCTCGTCCCACTTGGTGTCGCCGGAGACGTATCGGTGCAGTCCCATCAGCAGGCAGAAGAACCCCTTGAAGAACAACATGCCGTCAGCTGCCACGGGGTCCATCTGGACCCCGTGGGGCTCGATTCCGTTGGCCGTCCAGCCGGGGACGTCATAGTCGCCCCAGAGTTTCGGAGGGATCAGGCCTCGCCAGTTGTCGGGGTAGTTCGCCCGGTCGGGGTCGGGCCCGAACTGGGTCATCCAGTCTTCTGCCGCCCACCAGGAGGTGTGTCGCGTGATGAGTTCGTCGAGGATCTCGGAGTAGACCTCCCGCCAGGCTGGGGTCCGGTCGCACATGAGCGCAACCGCGTAGCTGGAGTCGACCAGGTCGAAGCGGTGCCAGGAGAACATCGGCGGTCCGGTTGTGTTGTCCCAGTGGGGATGGGGCTGGCCGTCGCGGTCCCAGTTGTCCGGGGTGGTCGCCTTGCGGTGGAGGTATCGAAGCCATCCCAGTGAACGATCGTCGAGTGCCGGCGCCTTGCGTCCGGTCATCGGATGATCCCCTCTGGTTCGTTCTGGATTGCGATGCCGGTTGGTACCCGTTCCGATGGCACGGATTCAACCCGGCGGTTTGGCTTTATCCGCTGGTTCGAGAACGACAAGCGGGATCTCGCGTTCCGTCTTCTCCTGGTAGTTGGCGTAGTTGGCGTAGCTTCCGGTCACGATCGGCCAGAGTCGTTGCCTTTCCCCAGGTGACGCAACTCGAGCGACCATCTTCCGGTCGAGGTCGTTCTTCATGCTGACGACGACCGTCGGGTTTTCTCTGAGGTTGAGGAACCAGGCCGGATGGCTGTCTTCTCCGCCCTTTGACGCAACGATCACCACGGCGTCGCCTTCCCGGTGTGGCGACGTCAGCATGACCGACCGGGGTTGGCCCGATTTGCGACCGATCGTGGTCAACTCGAGTACCGGCATGCCGGCTGCCGCCCATCCGAGCTTTCCTCCGCTGCCCTTCAGCAGGCTGCGGTGCGCCCTGTTCATCATCTTCAGGAATCGGTCGCTCGGCACGGATCGATTCTAGGTCCGTGCCGGCACTGCGGGAGTCGGCCATGGGGATCATCTGATGTGCAGTCGGTTGTCTGGGGAAGGGTTTGTGTCACCGGGCCTTGGGCGTCAGGCTCATCCCCATGGTCGACATCCAGGGAACGTGCGACGCCGGCTATGGGTCAGTCCGCGACGCCTTCGAGAAGAACTTCGAGATGGGCGACCTCGGCGCAACCTGTGCGGTCGTCGTGGACGGCGAGACGGTGGTCGACCTGTGGGGAGGCACCGCCGATGTGGCCGGAGACCAAATCTGGGAGCGCGACACAATCGTCAACGTCTGGTCGACGACCAAGACCATGGCTGCCCTGTGCGTGCTCATGCTCCACGACCGCGGCGCCCTCGACGTCGACCAACCGGTCGCCGACCTTTGGCCCGAGTTCGCCGAGAACGGTAAAGAAGCCGTCCTGGTCCGCCACCTTCTCTCCCATTCGGCGGGCCTGCCCGGGTTCGACGCACCGATCGAGGAGGACCAGTTGTTCGACTGGGACTACGTGTGTGCGCGCCTGGCGTCCCAGGCCCCTTGGTGGACGCCCGGCACGAAGTCCGGGTACCACTCGATGACCCAGGGCTGGCTGCTCGGTGAGGTGCTTCGTCGAGTCGATGGGCGCACCATGGGAACGTTCCTCGCTGAGGAGGTCACCGGCCCGATCGGCGCCGACTTCCACATCGGCCTCGCCGACGAGCACTTCAGCAGGGTGGCCGAACTCGACACCGCCGGTGTGGAGGCTCCCCGGATGGACGATCGACCCCACTCGGAGATGGCGGAGCGATTCGAGGCCCATGGACGGATGGGTGCGGAGATCGGCAACACCGACCGTTGGCGCCGCGCCGAGTTCCCGGCGGCCAACGGCCATGGGAATGCCCGCTCGGTGGCCGAGGTCCACAGCGTCGTCGCCTGCGGGGGCGCCGCACGTGGGACGACGCTGCTGTCCCCGGAAACCGTGGAACGGATCTTCGAGGTCCAGACCGACGACCACGACCCGATCCTCGGTGGACCGATCCGTTACGGCCTGGGTTTCGGGCTCCCCAGCGAGTCCATGCCGATCAGCCCGAACCGGCGTGCCTGCTTCTGGGGTGGCTGGGGTGGGTCCCTGGCCGTCATCGATGTGGAGGCCGGGATGTCGGTGGCCTACATGATGAATCGCATGTCGTCGGAACTCCGCTTCGATGGCCGGGCTGGTCGGATCCTGATGGCTGCACATGCTGCCCGATCGGCCTCCTAGACATTCCGCGGGTGCGACTCCTTCGCTTGTCGGCACGGCCTCTCCGGATCAGGTGTTCTCGGTCGACGGGCCGATGGACTGATTTCCAGTCCTCAGGACCCCAGGGAGAATGAGACGACCGACGCCACGCCAAACGCTCCCCCAAGCAGTTGGAGTGGCACCACCTTCTCATCGAGGAAGCGCCAGGCGACAGCGACGCTCACTCCCGGACAGAGGGCGATCAGCGCCGTCACCACAGCAGCCGATCCACGGAGGTAGGCCGCCGTGCTCAGGGCGAACGCTGACCCGCTGATGCACCCGAGCAGCAATCCAGGCCGTCGAATCACCTGGTCCGGCCACACGGAGCCGGAACGGGCGTGGGCGAGCGGTGACAGCACGATCACCCCGACCAACAACATGACCAGGGCCGGAACCTCTCCTGCCGCCGGGTCGGCCCGGGTGATCAGCATCCCTGCCAGCCCGATGCTGGTACCCACTACTGCGGCCAATCCAATGACCCGACTCCGGAAAACCTCGCCGAGCCTGGGCAACCCGTCCCCACTCGACAGCAGTACGACAGCCGGGACGGCCAACAGCACCCCGAGTAGTTCGACGGTAGCTAGGTGCTGGCCGACCAATGGTCCGAGGAGCGTCGGTACGGCGATCATGGTCAAGCCGAAGCCGGGGGCGAACACGACAACCGGACCACGGGCCATTCCCTGATAGAGCAGGGGCCGGGTAAGGGCCATGAGTAGGCCGGCGAGTGCCGGCCATGCCACGTCGGTGACCTCCACAGCCTCCGGCGGCCGCACGACCACCATGAGACCGACGAGTACAACGCTGGTTGCGGTCACTGTCAGGGCGAGCGAGATGGCGGCGCCAGGCCGTCCGGACCGCCGGATGGTGACGCCCCCAAAGATGTCCCCTACTCCGAAGAACATTGCGGCCGCGACCGCCAACAACACAGGCATCAAGGGATGCTATGACCCGACCAGTAGAAGGGTCGGATGGGCCTAGTAGCCGAGTTGGACCTTCTGGGTGCGCCCGCTCAGGCGGGTTTCCTTCCAAGAGCGGACAGGTGGACGGGACTGAGCATCCTGAATTCGGGGTTTCCCACCTGACGGAGGGTGGCGGCGGCCATCTCTTCGGTAGTGACACCCGCGGCTACGAGTCGTGGCAGGGCACGCTCAAGGGCGAGGAACCACCAGTCGCCGCCGGCTTCTCCTGGCCGCATCGTCCAAACGTGACCGTCGGCCTGGAGGTCGACCAGGCCAAGTCGACGCATCTGGTCGATCAGCCGCAGGCCGAAGTTCGGATCTCGCCACTCCTCTTGTGTACCAGCGGACATCACGGTGTGGATGGCCCGATAGGGCTCTTCCAGGACCTGCTCGGCGAAGCCGAGGAATACGCCATCCTCGACTATCAGGTGGCCTCCGGGCCGGAGTGCATCCACCAATCGGGCGAGGACGTCCTCGCGGGTCGGCAGGTGCTGGAGGACGGCCCGGGCGTGGATCAGGTCGAATGCTTCACGGGGAAGTTCGTCGGTTTCGAGGTCGAACTCGCGGACCTCCGCATGTCCGGGGACCTCGGCATGGAATCGGACGTCTATGTCCAAGGAAAGCACCGAACCCGTGGGGCCGACCGTGTCTGCCATCCATACGGCGACGGATCCGTTTCCGGATCCCGCTTCGAGCACGTCGTGACCTGGAGCTATGCCAGCCCGGAGCAGGGCCTCGAACGTGTAGGGATCGAGGGTCTCGGCGAGCTTGTCGAGTCGAATCCGTTCGATCTCCAGTTCATCGTCCGGGGTCCCGTAGCGATCGCCTGCCATGGAGGCCAAGGTATTGGGTGAAGCGGGCTGTCGGTGCATTCGCCTTGCGACTCGACCAATAGAACGGCCGGGGGGGCCTGTCACCGCGAGACGTCATTTCCAACAATGGGAGATGCCTAGCCTTGGAGCCGGTCCGACTGGACTCGTACCCACTGCCACCGACATAAGGGATCGATGTGCGCCTGCTTGTCCTACAACACATCGACTGTGAACATCCGGCACAGTTGCGGCGCTTCCTCGAACATGATGGCGTCGACTGGACCGCTGTTGAACTCGACGAGGGAGAGCCGATTCCACCACTCGAAGGGTTCGACGCAATGTGGGTGATGGGTGGGCCGATGGACGTGTGGGACGTCGACGAGCACCCTTGGCTACTCGAGGAGAAGGCGGCAATCCGGCGCTGGGTGGCGGACCTGGGTCGGCCCTTTCTGGGAATTTGCCTTGGGCACCAACTGCTTGCCGATGCTCTCGGCGGCAGGTGTGGTCACCAGCAACCCCCGGAGATCGGTGTCTTAGAGGTGGCGCTGACCCCGGAAGGACGCAAAGATCCGATTTTTGTCGGGATGCCGACAGTCCAACGGGCACTTCAGTGGCACTCGGTCAAGGTTGTGGAGCCGCCACCTGAGGCGGTCGTGCTCGCATCGTCTGATCTCTGCCCGATCCAGGCGATGCGCGTCGGCCGCCACGCTTGGTCGATGCAATACCACGTCGAGGTCGAAGCGGACACGGTGCCCACCTGGGGGACTGTGCCTGCATACCGAGCAGCGCTGGAGTCGACGCTCGGTCCAACTGCCTTGACGGGCCTTGCCGAGGACGCTGAGCGTTGCATGGACGACTTCGTGGCCAATTCCAGGCGGCTCTACGACAATTTCGTCAACGCAGTCCAACAGTCAGGTTGAGGCGAAGGTCCTCTTGGACACCTGACGGACATCTGAGGTCTCAGTAGGTAGATGTTCAACGGGCGCGAGTTCTCGTAGGTCGAGCGGAGTCGGTAAGACTGGGTGCATGACAAAGTCGGACGTGAACTGATGGCCGTGAACGTGCTCGGTGGCGAACTGGTCGACTGCAGCCACGATCCGCTCACCGGCTTCTACCGGGACGGCTGCTGCAACACCGGTGCCGACGACATGGGCGTCCACACCGTGTGCACCGTGATGACCGCCGAGTTCCTCGAGTTCTCGGCCCAGGCCGGCAATGACCTGTCGACGCCGCGCCCCGGGTTCGCCGGTCTCCTGCCGGGGGACCGCTGGTGCCTCTGCGCCTCCCGTTGGCAGGAGGCCCACAAGGCCGGGTACGCCCCGAAGGTGGTCCTCGAGGCGACCCACATCCTCACGCTCGAATGGGTTGACGCCGATGCCTTGCGTGCGTCCGGCGTCGACGCGCCAACGCCCTAGCCGGTTGTGACGAAGTCGGGCCACCGCGTCGCCATTGTTCCCAGTTTCGGCATCTGCCATGACGGCCTAGCCACCGGCCGACCTTTCATCTGACCGGCGGTTCCTCCGGAAGATTCGGTCGCCAGGAGACCCCGTTCACATGGCCACCCCCATCGGCGAAAATGGTGTTCCCATTGACATAACGGGCGTCGTCTGAAGCCAGGAACAGCGCCACCCCGCCGATGTCCTCCTCGGGATCACCCATACGGCCCATGACGTTGTTCGCCTCGGCGTGGGCGGCCTGTTCCGGGTTGGCCGCTGCGAACGCCAGGAACGCATCGCTACGGGCCGCCGGGCAGATCACGTTGCATCGGATCTGGTGGGGCCCCCACTCAACGGCCGCCGTACGGGTCAGGGTGCGCAGCGCCTCTTTCCCAGCGTTGTATTCGAGGGTGTACATGTGGGCGTTCACCCCATTTAGGGAACACACGTTGATGATCGAGCCGCCCCCCCGTTCCCGCATGTGGGGCAAAGCTGCGGTCATCGTCCAGAAGGCCGCGTAGTAGGCCACGTCCAGACCGTGCTGTAACAACTCGTCGGTCTTCGACTCAATGCGACCGATACGGCCGCCACCCCACGCGTTGTTGACCAGGATGTCGACACCGCCATAGTGACCCACCGCCGCCTCGATACAGCCCACGGCCTGGTCGCGCACGGTGACGTCGGTTGCGACGAACAGCGCCTCGGCTCCCAGGGCTTCGACCTCGGCGACGGTCCGGGTCCCGGTCTCGGTATTGCGTTCGGCGACCACCACCCGGGCGCCCTCCCGGGCAAACCGTCGGGCGATACCCGCACCGATTCCCGTTCCGGCGCCGGTCACTACCGCGACCTGGCCGTTCAGTCGTCCGTGCATCGCGCTTCTCCCCTCGTCGT
>Ga0206681_10000423_pt1 | contig 23015 bp, 32 predicted proteins | sample M150012015metaG_FD_161048 | JGI IMG/M metagenome (GOLD analysis project Ga0206681, IMG submission 161048) | Ammonia-oxidizing marine archaeal communities from Monterey Bay, California, United States - M1 500m 12015 | ecosystem: Environmental > Aquatic > Marine > Intertidal zone | place: USA... | reverse complement strand
ATCCAGCCGAAGGAACAAGGCCAGAGTTACCTTCTGAGATTGCTGAAGTGTATTGAACAGTCGGCTTGTTTAATATGTGCGCATCGTCTGAGGTATCTGTCTCACTCCAATCCGACTGAACATTTGCCTCACCTCCACCACCACCACCGGAGGCGTTGTCTAAATATTCAGATTTGACGTCACCGTCTGACTCTAATAAATCTGATAAATTTCTTGCGTTACTCATAAACTACTCCTAGGCTGTTCTGCGCCAAAAATAGGCTGTTAAAAATGGCATTAAGTTATTGTGAGAATCACCGTCTCCGGCGTTGGATGACCTTGAAACTGGTTCTGAGCCTTCAGCACTCGACTCACTTAATTCCCTGTTTGCTTCTCCTGAAACACTGCCCGGTGTATCCGAGCCAAAGCCAACTGTTGCGTTTGCTCTGACCGTGTGGTGATAGTGGGACGGCATTTCAGCCTTAGTTAGTTCGTGTTTGTACTCACCCTCGGTGTCCGTAGTGCCAACTGTGAATGTTTTAGAATTGCTACTTGCATCTGTGTTTGTGCCAGCACCAATTAACACCTCTCCTTGACCAATGACAGACCAAGTACCGCCAAACAAGGATGCCGGTGAAGTCGATTGTGTCATTGAGATATAGACCGATCCTACCGGCCAAGCGGCCAACAAAGTATTGACCTTGGTGTCGTGGCTTTGTAGGGTGTTATTAATCGTTGAGATTGAAGTTGTGTTACCACTAACACTTGCTGTTAGTGTTGAATGCTCAGAGCCTGTTGCGTACCGCGCATCGGCCTCTGTTTTGGTGTAGTGATTAGCGACCTCGAAGTTAGCAAAGGCAAACACGTTAAGCTCATCGTTAGCATCAGCACCACTGGTTAGTGTTATTGATGTTGAGGTGGCGGTATAATCCGTGCCTCCTTCAAGCACTACACCGTTAAGCGTAACAATTTCAATTCCTGCTGTCAGGGCCAATGTATCAACGCCGCCTTCGTCAACCCCTGAAAATGCTGTTTGGCTGGAGGTTGCTGTGTAATTAAATTTTTTCAGTGTTCCGATCGTTGCCGAGCTTGAGTTGATCCAGCCGTTAGTTGTGTATATTCTTAGTTTGTCTGAGGCTTCGTCCCAATACATCGCGCCACTCACTAGGGCGTTTCCGTCGTTATCTGTTGTTGGTGTTGTTGACTTCGATCCTAAATATCTATCATCAAAGTTGTCATACACCGATGCAGCAGACGCAGCACTGGCAGCAGCCGCAACCGCACTGGCAGAGGCGTCATTTGCTTTTTGAGTTGCTGTGGTTGCTTGGGTGGTGACGCTTGATAATTGATCAGAATAAGCATCTGTCGATATTGTTGGATTGCCCGACCCATCAAATATTAATGCCTTGCCGGCCCTTGTTGTTGCTGACTGAGTAATCTCACTTGGCGCGCCGTCTGTAAACTGAGAGAACCTTAAAGTGCTTGTATCAATCCGATCCTCTTGCTGCTGCACCATCATGGTTAGCTTATCGAGGTCATCGTTCAGTGTTTCGGCCAGGAGATCTCCACCGGTTTGATAGTCCGAGGTGCGCGACACTGGCACATCACGATAAATAGTAACAATGTCTCCTGTTGTGGCGCCACTGTTTAGTGTTACCGATCCGCCAGAAGAGGATGCTGCGCCTGAAACTGTATAGTCTGTTGTTAGTGTTTTAAGTGTCGATCCAATATATACCTTGAGATCCGAATCCGCAAAGATTGGAAAACCGTAGGCAAAGACTGTTTGTCCACTGGTGGCCGTGTATTGATTTCTGGGTGTTAGATCGCCGACTGTTATATTTGCCATGGTTTATCCCCCTGCTGCGTTTAAGTTTGGCGCTCGACTCGGCGCACTATCGCCAGGACGCCACCAGTATTGCTGGCCGTAGTCCTTTTGGCGTCTTTTGATTTGTTTATTGAATTTTTGATACGCTGAAGGGTCGCTCATTTCTTGTAACTGGTCCAAAATTCCCCTCTCCCACACTGCCCGGGTGTACCATATTGAGCCTCCCGGTGTGTAACGTCGCAAGAATTGTATCATATCAGCGCTAATATTTGTATCTTTACCCGCGATTAGCTTCTGCACTTGACCAAGGGTAAGTTGGGTAACATCATCAATTGCCCCCCACCAAGGCCCAGCGATAGTTGAAGTCATACTGTTTCCAAAGCGATTGACATCGGAGAATAGGAAATCACCAAAAATACCTGCGCCACCACCTTGTAAAAATGCTGCTTGCCAAAACTTAGGGTCCGTCATATCTCGAGGATCTTTACCCCTGGCGATTTCTTTTGCCTGGACAGAGATCGCGCCAAATACTGTTAGACCAATTGTTAGCTGAGACAAGTAAGCCGCTTTGTTCTTTAATCCCTTCTGCGAAGCGCCTCTATAGAGTTGCTTCATAATCATAAGGATCGGGAAAGATTTGTACATTGCGACGTTTCTAATAATCTCACCAGCGCCGCCTCTTTTGGTTCCTAATGTTGCTATCGCTTGCGATCTAAAGTCCGGCATAAGTACCGCATGATCTATTTCGCTTAGTACCATTTCATGTACTTTTGTTGCCAGGTTGTTTTTAGTTACTTCGTCCAGATCGGTACGCGTCATCATGTTTTCAATCGACCAGTAACGAGCGCCTTTGTGTTCAATCGCTTCTGTCGATCTTATAAGATCCCACTCCTTTTCTGTTATCTTGTAACGCTCTAATGCTGCCCGCCTTCTAGCCGGTAGATCGGCGAACGCTTTAGAAGAGTCTTTGGCCAGTTGTGAAAAGTTAGCCATGCCAAAACCCTTGCGAAGTGCATCGGTCCAGGGCGACAATAAAGAGGCCCGCATTACTGCATCAGCCGTTTTTGCGATAAAGTCATCACCGGTAATTTCAGTGTAACGATTCGCTGCCAGGGCGCGTGAAATCCAAGCATCTGCAACCAGGCCCATTTCCACTGCGAAAATCCGATCCTCTGCGTTTCTTGGATTAAATTGTCTGAGTGCCTCGTGAAAAACTTTCATACTCGGAATGCCGTTCATGTGTGCGGTCATTCTTGCGATCCAAGGATCGTTTAATGACGAAAGAAAGGCGCTACCTAACTGCGCTGAAACCAGAACCGCCCTTATAGATTTTGATACATCAGCAGCCTTTGTCCACACAACCTGGTTCACCTTGCCTGAAGCCACCTTCCAAAGCGTATCTAGGCTCATCAACCTAGGCTCACTGGCGCCCTTCTTTTGTGCCATATCGCGCAAGTATTTAAACGACGCTTCAGGACTCGGGCCCAGGATCTCCATCATCGAGATCTCATGTGACATATTTGATAGATGACCCATCATTGTTGCGTAAAAATCAGGGCGCCCAAATTGATCGTTCAAGGTAAGCCAGTCCTCTACATCGTTGAATATCATTACTCGTTTCTCTTGGTGCTTATTTGCCAGCTTCTTGCCCCCCTGGCGGCCAGGAACTAGCGAGGAAATACCATCTGTAGAGATGTCATCAAACATCTGCGCCATAACCTTGGCAAATTCAGCATTATTAAGCGGCAATCCGAGGTCGTCCAGCATTCTAGTGCGATCAATTTTTTCACCAAACTCTTTAATGAAACGCTCTTTACCCATCTTAGCTACAAGCTTCGGATCCCACCAGTGCGGAAACCAGTTATCTAGCTTGCGGATCGCACCACCAGCTCGGTTAAATCGGAGCCTTGCTTCTTCAAATACTTCGGAGATCTGTTCTGCAAACTTTTTAGCCTGGGCATTGCCAGTATTGACGCCTTCGATCTCTCTAACAACATCACGCATTCCTACCTGGTTTTGCTTGAGTCCCAGGTTCTTGGTTCTAAATTCATTCATTGCCCTGGCGATCTTCATGTGAAAACGACCTTCTACCGTTTTTGCCCGGTAGTCAATGTTGGTTTTCGACAACATATCTTGAATGTCTTTCGTAATAAGAGATACAACACCACGCGCAAAGCCTTTTGGGTGCGCGTTTGCCTCATCGATCGCTGCTTTAAGGGTGATAACTTGCAAAGCTTTTTGTCGTTTCTGAAGCGCCAATTCTGCTGCTTTAGACTCGATTGCATCTACCTGGGCCATACGCCTGGCTGCTGCCGGATCCAGGCCATCATTCAAATGCTTATCTGTGAACTGCTTAATACGATTCTTGAGATCGTTAGCCATTTGATCAGTTACTGTTTGGGCGTCTAATGCGCCGTCAATACACTCAATTAAACTAGACACCTTTACCTCGCATACATAAATTTAGATTGTTTACTACTCTTTCCTCTATAGCAATATCTTCAAACACTTTCTTAGCGGACACATAGTCAGTTCCGACCTGGCCTCGGCTATCTTCTCTTGAAATTGGAATAATAAAGTCCCCGTCAGAATCATCCAGGATGCGTTGAGCTTCAACCAGCTCGGCTTCCATTAATTCTTTAATATTTTCGTCTCCCAAATGGATACCGTCTGTATCGTTTCTTGGTATAATGTCTGTAGAGGTATCACTTATGACTTTATTTGATTTTAAAGACGTTTCTGCGTTCTTCAACTGGGAAGGTCGTCCAGCTGTAACAGTAGAGCCACCAGAAGGTGGATTGTCAGGCTGGTTTATTCGTGCATCATCTAATCCTGGAGAATGGGAAAAGATCTCTCCATTAGAAATACGAGACTCTGGTCGTCCACTCTCTAAAGCATCATTCGAAGAAGTTTTTGAAAAACGACTGGCCTCTGCATAAAGGTCCTTCATAGCCTTTTCTAAAGCTTTAAACTCTTTATACTTTCCTGGCTTAATTTCCCCATCTTCTAGCAAGCTTCTTTGTCTTTCGTATAGATCATGACCACTGTCTTTTCTTAGTGGAACGTTCATATCTGAAACGTATTCTTGCAAGTGCTTGGGGAATACATCTCTTACAAATTCAGCGCCTTCCTTTGCTGCCAAGATGTGCGGCGACCACAACTGAATTTCACCAACAAGGCCGTTATCAAACCTAACAAGCAACTTCTGATCTATGTACCCGGCCGCATTAACAACAATCCCCTCATCCAGCACTTCATATCGGCTAGATATTTTCTCAATGATTTGAGGTATGTCTGACGCCTCTTTGACTGCAAAGCCAGCTCGGATAATATCTGTTAAATCACCAGTGCTGTCATACCCTTTATGTTTTATCTTGTTTGTGATCTTTGATAGGTTTTTAATACCTGGATCTAAAAATGCAATAGACTCTCCCATTGCCTCTTGTAACTCTTTTCCGATTGAAACGATTTGGCCTTGCAGACGCTTTGCTCTATTTCTGTAATTAACCGGTGTTAGGTTTAAATTACGCTGTGGCTCTCGAAATGACCGTCCAGCATGATCTTGAGCTTTATCATCAAGCTCTTTCAGTTTTATCGGAGTCCCTATCTTAAATTCAGTATTAATCGGCTCCCCGGCGCTTTTCCTTATTTCCTCAATTAGCGCCCGCCCTCTAGCCTTTTCCGCTGCCACATCTTCTTTGAGTTTTAGGTACCTTTCCCACTCTACCTCAGTATCAAAGTCTGACCTTTTGTAATCTTTATTAGTGCCTTTTTTTATTTCAACCCACTTTCTGGTTATATTGCCATCACCATCTGTATTTGTGTGCAGAACAACAGAGTTATCATTGATTTTTATATTCCACATACTTTCTGGAAGGTCAAAACTGTCTGGATCAAGTGCCACCTCTTCTGCCCTGGCACCGAACACTTCATCTATCTCTTCCTGGCTAATAACGCGTCCTTCAACATAAGCATCATGGGTTTTCTGCATCGCGTCCATGTGCTGCTTAGAGTTGCCCAGAGTGGGCGCGTTTTCATACATTTCAATTGCAGCATCCACCAGGTCCGCTTTTGCTGTCTCGCCGCTTGCCCTAAAAGATTTAGAGGCTTTCATTGCTGAAGCAACATCCATTCCAGCGCCAACACCACCTCTTAAAACACCAGCAAAACCACCCACTGACAATACAGTTAGTGCGGCTTCTTGAACTGAGTAAGGGCTATTGAGCTCTGCCTTCCAGTCATACACAAAAGGTTGAATCATTAATTCAGATCCGGCGCCAATTGCAGCTTCGGTCCAAAACCCTTTCCAGGCATTTTTGAGAATACTTGGTCCTTTGATCTTTCCCGATCCTAAAAGCATGGAAGCAGCAACTATCGGATCCTGAACTGCGCCCCACATCATCCCGGCAAAGTTACCAGCGACGCCGTACCAGTCTTTTCTTCCTGAAACATCGTGCATTCGGTTGCGAACTGTTGCCGCCTCGGTTTGCATGTCCAGCATGATTTGATCGTAGGTTTTAAGGCCTGCGTCTGGATGTTTTTTCTGCAGCTCCAGGATGTTTTTTGTTTCAGATTTGTAATAGTCGGACAAACCATCCACTGTTATCGTTAGCAATGAAGCTTGCGGGTCATGTGCATCGAGTGAGTTTGATGCCGTACTAAGTAAATCTTGTCCCCTAAGTGATCTTAGAAGATTATTTTGCTCTTTAAGCTGGGGCATTAAAGTAAGCGCTTTGGAGGTTGATTTAAGCTCCCTCGCAAAGTAGTCTGCCTGGGCCTCAAAGTTTTCTTTAAAGCCAGTCTCGATTTTTTTATCCTTTACAGTGTACAGTCTGTGTACATCTAAGGAGTTTTGGTAGCCTGAATCAAATGCACTCATTGGTGATAACCTAGTCTCGTAGGTCTTTTATTTTGCAAGCCTAGCTTTGTGCCATATTCCAATATAAAAGGTTCGCCGTCTTTAGCTGCCAGCGGTTCATTACTATCTGCACTTATCACTATATAACTACCTTTTCGCGAACTTACCAAGCGCCCCTCTCGAATTGCATCTGCAGCCTCTTTGCCCTCGTACATAGCCAAGCCACCCATATACTCTATGTCGTCTCCGCTTAATCCCGTAAGATAATTCTCAAACATATTTGCGGTGACGCCACGCTCGGGAGGGGCCAGTAGGTAATTATCATCATCAAGCCAGCCGGTACCCTCCTGCTCAATACTCATAATTCCACCGGTCACACCATCAATTGCTTTTTCCAATAAAGAGATGTTAATGGTTCCGCTAAATTCTGCGTTATCAACGGCCATTGCCGCATATAGCGCTTTAGTAGCCTGGACGACTGCGCTATGATGCTCCATATTTTCCATATAGACATCTTGAATCACCATATTGATTTGTGACTCAATATCACTTGGCAGTATGTCTTTGCTTGCAGTTATTATCTCCATACCTCTGAGGATCTTTAACGGCTCGTCTGTGGCGCCATCTAGGATCAGCTCACCAACCATCATGTACTGCTGAAAACTTTTTTTATTAAACTTCTCAAATACTGGGCCTGACATTCCGCCCAGGCCTTTTACCAGGTCGCGAAGAATGCCGGCCTTGTCTACAGCACTTAGATCTTTTGACGTCAGCAGTTCTCCAAAATAGGTTATTTCCGAATCAGTTAATGGAGATACGGGCACTCCGTAGTGAGCTTGTGCTATTTTGGCAGACAAAACCCTGCTTTTTAGAGACTCCGGGTCTGTAGGGTCTAGCGGAGGTAGTTCGCTAATTATGCCTTGCTCAACCGCCAGGGATATTGCATCCTGACTTAGTGCGGTCTTGGTGTGATTGTGAACTGTCTCCAGGCGATTTAAGAGTTTTGCTTGTTTGCCGCCAAGGTTCTTTTTCTCGCGAAGTGAATTAATGATTGCTTCCTGCTCAAGGAGCGGCTTTGTGACAAACTCCGCAGCATGCGTTGCGAACTGCATTGCATCTTTGAGATCCGATTCATATTTGGTACCTACCGATAAGTCTAATAATGTTTCTATGTTCTCTGGAATAAAGCCATTATCAAAGGCATACCTAGCCTCTTGCACCTGGTCCCCGATAATCTCTTCCCTGGCTGTAATCTCTGCTTTTGCCTTAGAGGCTTCCCTACCAATTGCAGCTCGCTCTCTACCCAACATCGTTTCCATTTTTCCGATCACGGAGTCTTTAGTGCTTGGCTGGAGCTCTGGCGTCTTGGCTTTTTTAAAGCGCTTCAATGCGGCTTCTGCTTCTTCCAGGCCGCCCTCTTCTAATGTTCTTTGTAGGGATCCTAATGCTAACTGGCCATCAATACTCTCTTCCAGGGAGGCTTGTGCTTTTTGCACTGCTGATTCTGACAACATTCCGGCTTCCACACCCTCTGCGTAGATCTCCGCTAATTGTTCTTGCTTGATCGTTAATTGCTCAACATCGCCAGCTCTAGCAGCAATCAGAATATCCTCTTGCATGCCGTCTGCCGCCTTACCTATGATCGCTAACTGGGCTTCTGTCTCTTGTTTAAAGACGTTACTCTGGACTTCGGTGTAGGCGCGAGAGGCGTAATCGTTAAGCTCTGCTTCTGCATGAGGCCGCATTGAAGCGTCCATCTTTTCTACCAGGCCTTCACGATAACCAGCAACACTGGCATTAAAACCTTCAGAGTCGAATTGATTGTCTTGTTTAATCCTGGCAATGTTTTCTCTAATATCAACCTGGATCGCCGCAGCATGTGCTGTCATTGCACCTTTATTAAAGGCCCTGGATCTGATCGTTGAATTGTCGCTAAGATCTTGTCCACCAAGTTTGCCTGTGGCTGCTGCCAAACCGGCCTGCTCTCCTTCGATCACTGCTTGTTGATCTAATTGAGCTGACTTCCGATCGGCAAAGGATCTTAGTCTATCTGCCAAGGACTCAAAGTTCTGTGCCTGCTGTGTAGAGGGCGATATTGCTTGTACTTGTACTGATCTTTGGTATCTACTAGCCATTGCTTTATCCTATTCCCGTACCGCGCTCGGCAGTTTTGTTTGCGTAATCTAACAAAGTGGTGGCACCACTCATCACGCCGTATTGCCGCGCATGCTTGCCTGAAGTTAATAATGTTTGTTGCCTCATTGAGGTATTAGCTGACGCCATCGACTGGTCGTATTCAAATAATGCCTGGTCGTTTTTCATCATCGCTGCTGGAGATCCCTCAAAGGCCCGCACCCCTGTTGCCCCTCGATACGCATTCTGTGAAGCCAGGGCGGCAACAATGCGTCTGCGTCTTTGAACTTCACGATCTCGTGCTGCAAAGCGCTCCTGGTCAGCCTGCATTTGGTAATTAACCTCCTGCTGCTGGCCCGCCCTAACACTTGCTAATCCGCTTAATGCTGCTAATGCAAACTGTCCCATACTATGCCTCTACCTCGACGCCCAGCCCTAATATCGTCATAGGCAATGGATCGTCTTGTGTTATTTCTATTTGTGCTAAATCTGTCCACCCCATAAGGTACAACTCTTTAATGCCCGTGTAAGGATTGACGTTCTTTCCAAGTGCGGCACCGAAGATACGATCTACCATCTGTTCGTTATTTACTGATACGCCCAGTGATTCATAGAGATTGGCAACAACTTTCACAATGCGCTTCTTACGCATCAATATTGGGCCGTCTTGAAAATCCATGTTTAGAGGCATGGTCTGCACTTTTGTTGTGTAGTTCAAACCCACCTCAACAACATCCGCATTACGCTCGATTGTTATTGATCCAGAGGATGGAGTTTTATTGGCCATTACAGAATCATCTGCCCTAACTCTACACTCTTCACCATCCAAATGACCCAACCCAGTTATAGCGCTGCCTGGTGTTGATAAACTTACTTTGGCGCATGCGTCGGTATAGGTGTCGGCATCGAGTATTTCTAAATACCTTTTGGTGACGCCATTAATGGTTCGCTTAACCAGGAAATATACATCCTCAACAACCACCGACACGCCCTCAACTGTGCCGTTTGTGGTCCACTTGGTCCAACCCCCTACTTCTTGCGCTCTAAGGGTATTAAATACGGCCACTGTGCCGTCTCCATTGACGAAATAAACATAGTTTGCATCACTGGTAGACGTACCCCTGGAGGCGTCCATATCTACCGGAGAATTGAGTAAATGTGCAGCGAGGAGTGATACGGTACCTGCCGTATATGCGTCCTCAGAATGAGCGAATAAAAACTCGCGCACCGACTTGCCAGTTCGATCGACGAACAACGTCGAGCCGTCGATTGATTTAGGCGGTATATTGCTTGATCCAAAAAGAGTTTGACGTTTAACCGCACTTAACGCTGGTGTTATCGGCGCGTCGTGAATAGAAAATTCACCTCCTGTTGTAAAGATTAACAAATGACGGCCCGCATAGACAGAGGTAATTGCGTTCACCTGGTCTGTGTCCAGGGTAATTGAGATCCCTTCGTCGTCCAGGCTATCCCCGAAGTCGAAATTAAAGAAGTCGTTTGTTTTAGATCCCCACAATGTCTGTGGGCGTGACCCGGATCCACCAAACCATAATCGAGCCTGGTAGAAGGTAACAGTTTTTGGCCAACCCTTGGTGCTTGACCAGACAGGTTCAGCCGTGCCCGATCCGAAATCATATTGCGGGATATTGGTCAAAGCAATGTTTGATAGTGTCCAGGATGTGTGACTGCTACCTCTAACCAATTTTCTAGGCTGGTGGCTCTCATGGACAATAATCATCGTATCAGCAGATTGAGTCCACTGAAGCTCGAACAATTGCGCTGTCGTCCAGGGTGTGGTGACGTCTGCTTGTTTGACCCCATCTTTGTAGATCGCCACATTAAGATTGGTAAAAACCATTAAATAGGTTTGCTCAACATTAAAGGCAAAAGCAGCCAATCTAGCCTCTGCATTTATCGCATCAACGTATTTAAAGCCTGGGCGGCGTTTCATTCCACCCTGGGGCAAAGATTGGACGTTTTCAGCAACTGCTGCGCCCTGGTAAAAATGCTTTAGATCTGTTCGTGCAGCCAGGCGCGGATCCAGCACACCGGAATTAAAACTGGTTTGAAGGCTTAAAACCCTAGGCATTATTGTCTAGCCTCAATAAAGGGAGAAGAAGGGATTGCATCCACCGGTCTTGCCTGGGAGTCTGTATATCTTGCTCTACGCAATTGCAGCTCACCCATACGTCTAAACTCCTCTGCTTTTGAAGAGCTATCAGCAACAGAGATAGCAAATAAAGAAGCAAGGTTTAGTTCTACCAGGCGTTGAAAATAACCAGGTATTCTGCTCTCATCAACCCGGAAGATATAATCCAGATCGACCTCGGTTGAATTTGTTAGTAGTTTGTTTTCGTAGATCTCATAATCGGATCTCGGGTAGATATATGTAGCCACCACATAGTTCGATGGTAGTTGGTATGCGTACTTCCAATTGTTGATTGGTTCAGAGGTTAATTGTCCCAGGCTTACCTTTGCTGACGCGAATCGCCACCTGTGCATAGACAACAAGTTTACATACGTTGTTTCATAGAAGGATTTAGCGGCACTTGCGCCTGCACCTCCCTCTGTAAATGATGCGATCTGGCCGTGGCCGATCATATTCAATGCGTTGGAGCATATTTCAATTGATGTCGCCATACCTACCTCTTATTACAAAAAAGGCAGCACCCCTGGATAGAGATACTGCCAGTTTTTTCACAATGACTAGATTACTCTTGCCAGTTAATATCTACGATACCGTCGCCGTCTCTGGCAACTGCACCAGCTTTCATTAAGCCGTTACATAACCAAGAAGTCTTTTGTGGTACCCAGTCTACTTTTGCTGTGATCTCCATACCAACTGCAAGACCAACTGCAGACTCATGCCAGGCATAGCCAGTACGAACCGGTGTTGATGCAGACGATAGTGGTAAACCACCCTCTGTACGACTCTCAATTACATGGAATTGGAAGCCCATAAACGTATTAATATCACCAGCCACCAATGCGCGAACATTGTTGTAATCCGCACTTGTGATATTAGATGAGCCTAATAGGTCCTCAAGTCCTGCCGCTGAAATCGCGATGTGACGTCCGCCAGAACCTACACCTTTATCGGTGAGAGTTTTGGAAGCCTCAATCAGTTTCGCAACTGTTAAACCCGCGCTTCCGTGGGCAATTGCTGCTGCCGGTGTAGCCGCTGTTAGTGAATCAATGATTAACTGATCCATACGACGACCAAGGGCACCTGCGATTGTTGTTTGCAGCTCTGTTTTCTCGTCAAAGTTGACTTCTTTTGTGTCAAAGATGTCTGTGTACTCTGGCGCATTCCAGTTTGCCAATGGGCAATTGATTAGCGCGTGAGTAACACCCATTGCCACAACATCAGCAGAGGTTGCTTTTTGATTAGCAAGACCTTTACCCATTTTGCGGAATTTATAAGCATCACCTACGATGTCATTTCTTGTTGTTACTGTGCCGCGTAGCTTGCCCGATTGTTGAAAAACGTGCTTAACTTCGGCGTCGAATTGCTGCTGTGCAGCGTTTGATAAATTTGCAGACATAATGTCCTCCTGATAACTAAATTAAATACCTTGTACGGGTATCCGCTCCTTGCGGGCCGATAGTCCTACCGGTTTGGGCTCAGTTACGAGGTGTCCATTGGCTGGATTTGATACAGATATTATCGAAAAACAGGTCGTTTGTCAACAGATTGTATCTTTTTTTATTGTTCTAGGTCCAATAAGCCGTCTGAAATCTCTTGTCGAATGACCTCGACATACTTCTTATTAACCAGTGCTACCGCGTCTAACCAGCGTTTTCTTACTCTCTCTGTGTCTTTCTGATCGGTGAGCTTTAAGAATGTTTCAAAGTTCAGCTCAATGACTAATTTGCGTATATTTTTCATTTGTTCTCCTTTTGATAGCTGCTAACGGCAGCAAGTCGCACTTTTCTTGTGACTAACGAGGCTGGAGAGAAGGAAGTGGACCCCGATTAAACTTGGCAGTGAACCCGCTAATTCATTTACGACGACTTATAGACTGTCCAAAATAGAGTCCGACGCAGGACATAATAGCGTGGCCTAGCCATTCTGGAACGACTGTGCCTTCCAGCTGGATATATTCCACGGCTGTACTGGTAAAATCCAGAAAGAGAAATTTCCAACCTGACTGAACCTCTACTGGGACCTGGGTAGATATGCCAAAGGCTGGTGCCAATAAGATATAAGCCGCCATCGCCATGAATGACACCACTAAGAACCTTTTGGCCCAGGACGCCTCAGGTGAGGTCATATTAGCCGCCCTCTCCTTACTGGCCTCTTCTTCTTTGAATTGCGTTACCAGGCGATTGAATTGATCGGCTTTATCCGCTTGTGACTGGGACCACATCTTCATGAAACCCCCTGCGACAGTAGACAAGCCCATCGTCACTAACTCCAATGGAAACCCAAACATAGAACCCCCTATTTTTTTAGTTTTTTAAGCAGCCAATAAACCACCGACATAATCCGATTAAAGATCGTGTCGTTGACAAATTGACCGTTTTTTCCTTTCACTCTCATCCGTAAAAGTCCTCGTACATTTTGGTTACTTTGCTTCTATAAGCTTTTGATGTTTGATACTCTGGCGAAGCTATCATTTCTTTTAGCTCTTGTTCAGAAATGCCTGGCTTGGCTGTTTCTCTTGCGCTTGGCATTCTGCCTTCACCACTCTTTTGGATCAGCGCCTCTAACACTTGAACGCCTCTTGCTGTTGAGGCCAACCCTTTAAAATCCTCAAACTGATCTTCAGGTAAATTGGCCTGGCCCCAATCACCAAGATCTCGAAGTCTTGACTGTGCGTTATTGCCCAGGGCTTTAATCTCTTCTTCTTTGCTGGCGTTGACGGATCCAACCTCCTGACCCACCCAGCCATGCAGGATATTAGTAAAAGCCTCCTGACTCATATTTGATTCTTTAGCGACTTCTTTAAACCATTCAATACGAGGATCTTCAACATTAAACTCACCATCAATACCCTCTGGCAAACTCATCTCGTAGTCGTCATCTGGAGATCCAGTAAAGCCACCAAACTTTTTCTCAAGCTCAGAGTAAGCTTTCGCCTGGTCCGTTACAGATTTGTATTTATCCTTAAACCACTCTGGACGATCTCCCTCCCCTGCAATCTCATCTGCCAGGAGCCAGTCGCTTTCCTGTGATACACCACCAGGTTGTTCTTCGACAGACTCGTTTGCTTGATCGGCCGCTTCTACTGGCTCGTCTGCAATTAAAGTTCCTTCTTCGCTCATATACTGCTCCTATTTTTTTCACCTGTTGCTAAAACGATTTGATCCATGATCTGGCGAACCAACGTGTTTTGCCCTTCTCTAATCCCGGCACCGAACTGTGTCGAGCTTGCATTTAAGACCGACCTATTAAGCGTGATTTCTTTAAGTCTTTCCAGAACGAACTCACCCGCGTCGGTACTAAAGCACTCATAAAAACGTCCTGCAATCTCACGAGCTTTTGCATCGTTTTGTCTTTTTGTTTCTTTGATCGCTTTTCCATCTAAATCAAGCGATTCCCAGCTTCCTGCTTCCATTTGCCACCTCTTCTTGTTGTGTTTGTTCTTCCATTGCTTCTGCTGCCCTCTGTTGAAGCTCTTGTCTCTCCTCTTCAGACCTTAAAAGTTTTTGATCAATACCGAGCTTCTGGCCAATATAACCAGGCATATCCTCAAGTTTGGTTCCCAGGGCGAATACTTCAGGTCCTAGGGCGCCTGCCATTTCCATAAACTGCTGAACCGCCATAATATCTTCCTGGTCTTGTGCTCTTGCCAGTGGCGATGTGTGCTTGATTGTGACTTCCTTTCCATCCACTTTAAAGTCAGCAATCTTGCCGTTTTTCCTGAGAATATAAGTAGCGCGTCTAATGATCTTTTCAATGAACTCGGTTTGCAGCCTAGAGAATGCAGATCCAGCATCCATAACCAGCTCCTGGCCTCTCATAGCCATCTCTGTTGCTGTCTTAGTTGGTGAATCCATGCCACCATAAGGCTCGGCAAATAAGACTTTGTTAATGCCATCTCTAAGATCGTTGATCATAAGCTCTGAGACGTTAAAATCTCCCGCTCGTTCAAGAGGGCGCAATGTTGGATTTGTGTGATCGTTAGAGCCAACCGGAATAATTGATCCAGGGTCCAGGTTCAAAGTATAAGGATTAATAACGCCATCATCCTGGGCGGTATAAACCCCGGAGATCGCAAGTGCTGCATTGCGAAGTGAAAACTCTGTCACTTTGTTGACTGTTTTAATGTCAGACAGCACCTGCATAACGCGCCCACGGCCTAGCACTTCGCCAGGAACTACCATTTCGCGGAACACGATCCAAGGAGAAACCTCATAATATCGGACAAACACCAACTGCTTCTGCTTGCGTTCAACCACACATTGGTAGTAGGCATTTTCTTTTGGTGCGTAAATCGTTCCTTCAATCAGATCAACCTTCTTATCGGGCTGATCCAGGGTCATTTTCTTTGTTTCATGCGAGAGTTCGGCGCCAGGCCACAACCTATCAATATGACGAGCTGGTACGCTGTGTGTGCGCCAGACAGTTTCAATAGAGCCTCTTGGGCCCTCTTCTGGGTAAAGCTCCGACAGTGGCACCGCTGTAAAGTGCAGCAATGAATCACCACCAGGCTCGGCCTCTTCCAGGGTCATTGCACCGGTTGAAATGCTCAGATCTAATAATGCTTCGTGCGCCTGGGTAGCAAAGTTGGAATGATTGATATGATCAAACAGGACCTTGTTAGACTCGTCCAAAAACTCCTGGGCCTCTTCTTCTTCGTCTATTTCAGAGCCTGGCACTAATTTTGACCAGGTGCGCCAAGGTGGTATCAATGTTGCCTGCAACCTGGAGGCGAACTTCTGCACACCGACAACCGCAGTGGAGTCAAAGATCTCTGTGTTTTTTCGTTGACCTGGTGAATAGAGGCTGAAATTCTCACGCTGTGGAAGCGCCATATCGTAGCACTCTCGTAGGTGTGAGATCCAAGGGTTCTTTCTGGCAACCGCAGCGTCAAAGCGCTTGATGATTTCCTCTATCGTTCCCAGCTCTTTAGGGATTTTATATTTACTCACTTTAGCCCCCTAGTGTTTCTGTAATACCACGCTCACCACCTGAAAGCAATGAAGCTCTACCACTGCGCCTTCTTGCCATAGCGTCGCGCTGTGACGTTTCCTTCTTTTCTAAGCGATTAATCTCGGTTGATTGACGTACTTCCGCTTGCTTTTGTTCTGGTGTTTTCTCGGGAGCTTTAGGTTTTCTGAATATGCCCATAATTTTGCCTTCTAAGGTATTTAAATAATTGCCAGGCGGTAAACACATACCAACAACGAATCCCCAGGAGCGCCTTAATCTGTTCAACACAAGTAAAGACTGTAGGCCAAGGAGCGCGTATTCGTATAGAGTTACGCCGCACTTTTGCGTGGATTATAACACTACGATTTGTATCTTGTGAAACATTTTGTATCGTGTCTAGGTGGCCAAAAGGCAGAATCTCAACGTCTGTATGGCCCATAGAGGGATAAAAAGCCACCCAATTAAAGCCATCAAAGCGGATCGCATAGCAGTGCTTTATGCCTTTTTTAAGGAATTTGGTCCAAAACCAGGGCATATCACCCTCTTCAAAAACAATAAACCAATCGGTTTTGCTGTATTTGGCCTCATCAACCAGGGAGTCATGTTGCAGCCAGGTCAAAACACACTCCAGTCTGCCTTGATCTTGATCGGCTGATTGAAGCCATCCTCTCTTTTGTCGCGCCAGGCAACCGCAAAGTAGCGAAACGCATCAGCACCATGAGAGCTCCAGTCGTGCAGCGGGCGATCCTTGAAGATCCTCTTGTCCTCGTCGTACTCGCAACGGTAATAACTCAGAGCTCGCAGGCCGTCAGCACAACGACTCTGGTCAAAATAACACCTAGGTAAGATCCTTCTTGCTGATTCAATACCGTCCATGATCGGAATGTTAGGTGTGACCCGGAAAACAATTCCCATTTGTCTCGCCTGGTCCTTCCTGGTTTTGCCTGTTGTTAGCTCTCGAACCCGGATGTCGTGCGGTGCCCAATGATCGCCAAAGGTTACGCTGTGCTTGTCTCTGAAGTCGTGAAGCCAATTAATGTAGTGCTGCAGGCCCTCGCCGTTGTTTTCATAATAACCAATGACGCGGATCTCCTGGCCTGATTGCTGCACCAGCCATATCGAGGTCGCATCGGCAATACCAAGATCCCAAAAGCTGTGAACCTTGAGGATCGGATCGATCGGCACCTTGCAGATCCTGTTGTCCTCCCTGGCAGCTTCGATTTGTTTAGAGTAGTAGGCGCCCTTCTGGTTCTCAAGAGGCTCACCGAGCCAAATATGCTTGTATAACGCCTTGTCTACCTTCTCCAGGTGCAACCGCTCCTTCTCAAGCTCTGGTGGAAACCAGGGGTTATCTGAATAATTGACTTTAACGACGTATGAGTCCGGTGGTGGATTGACCACGAATCTTTGATAAGTTGGATCCAATTGATCTTGAGCGTTGAAACTGATCCATATTTCGGAACCAGGGGCCCTGATCGTTGGGATCAACGTGTCATAAGAACTTGCCGTGACCTTCTCTGCCTCTTCCAGCCAGACGATCTGGATGCCCTCCATCGACTTCACCTTTGAAATGTTTGATCGAAGTCCTTCAAAGCTGAATCTTGAACCGTTGCGTCCAATGATCTGTGTCTTTTGAATATCAAAGAAAGGACCCAGGCCCATTCGTTCGATTGTATCTGCCAGGAGCTGCAGCACTGAGTCTTGAATCGACTTCTGGATCTCCCTGGCACATAAGATCCTGGTCTTGTCCTTGTACGCTCGAAGAATCAAAAGTTGCGCTATGGTCCAGGACTTTGAACTACCTCGTCCACCATGGGCCACCTTGTAACGCATCGGCTCCATGAAGGGCTCGAACTTCTCAATGATCTGTATTTTCAGTTTGGTAGGATCATCACAACGGTGGTCAGTGTCTGATTTCGTCATTACCGTCGCCCTCGTAATCGTACTCGCCGAGCACCATATCAACGAGCGCAGCATGGCAAAACGCGCAGAAAGTCACTGGCAATATGCCAAAGTAGCCCTGGACGCCGCCCTCCTCTTCGTCGTATTCAATGTTGCAGATTGAGCAGTTATTTGCCGGCTCCAGGCCTCTAATGCTCACTAACGAAGCCAGCCGTAAATGTGCACGAAATAAGGCACCAGGCCAGCAGCAAAGCCCACCAGGAACATATTGCGACCCACCCTAGACCCTTTGAAGCGTTCAACAAAAACTGGGTTTAAACTGCGTCGTAGCCCGCCGCCAAATTCTGGTTTAATCTCATCTAATTTTTTCATTTCTTGATAATCTCCACTTGAATGGTTGCAGGCATTGGATTTTCTGGATCGTTACTCATCACCTGTTTGTCTAAGCCGTGGATCCTGGCCTTAACACCGATCGCTGCAATAGCTGCCCCTGGTTGACCAAGATCCCTTGCTAATTGACGATCCTCTTCCAGCTCTTTTGTTAATGACTCGACCGTAACCTCGAACTTCTTTTGCAAGATCACCTGCAGCTTCTGGATCCTCGACGTTACACCGACGTTTTGCATTAGCTCATACGCTTTATTCGTTACCGAGTCAGGCAGCATCTTTCCAGCATTGTAATTTCGTCTGTAAGCCTCACTAGCATTGCCGGTCGCTATGAAGTCCTTGCAGAAGCCTTCCTGCTTAATCGTTAGCTTTTTCTTCATAATTCTCCAACACTTTGATTACATCCTGGACGCCATAAACAACATGCACCTCGCCCCCAGCTTTCTCAATACTTCTGATCATGGCTTTTTGTATTGCGCTGAGTCTGCCTTCGGGTGTTGTTGTCTTTGGTTTTTTAACTTCCAACCCAAGATACTTACCGTTCTGCACGATTGTTATGTCGGGGACCCCAGGCTTTACGCCTTCTGCTTTGAGTCGTTTTCCAGTGATCATTGACCTGGCGCCACCGTTGGGGACCGCCCAGTAGCAAACGCCCTTCATATCCAAATACTGAGTAATTGCCTTTTGGATCTGGTGTTCGTGATCAATCACGTCAATCACTTCTTTTTAGATGGCTTTTTTTCTGGCATAACAAAAGACTTCCAAGGTTGTGGCAATATGCCAACCTGCAATTCAATTGCTTTAATTCTCTCTCTTATCTCTCTGATTGCTGGCTCCATTAGGCACTCCTTCGGTTAGTAAAATAATCAATGATGTAGCTCTGGTGATCGGACATCAGATCACGCATTTTCATTTTGCGTTCGGCGATCGAGCTATCATCACCAGATACAAAATATGGCAGTCGGTGAAAGTGAATCATCATCCAGGACTCTTTGTGACTCCAGCCTCTGTGCTCTGCGTTGTAGTTGACAAACCACTGACGAATGAAACCTGGCACATGCTGAAAAGAGTGATCAACAAAGAATCGAAATTTAGTTTTGTCGTCGGCACTTTGCCAAAGCTTTTGGTAATCCAAACCGCCGCCTCGATACTCAATCTTGGGCCTGGCAACAGGCGCCTTACCTCCGCAGTATTCGAGGAATTTTGGTAGAGAGGGTGCAAAGTTTGAACTAGATCCGCGAACGAGATCTAAAGCGTTATCGATTTTGTTCAGGTCAATGCCTCGCAGTCCCCGGCTCCACTCATCAACCGTGAGCTCTGCAATGTCTGCGTCGTTATCTATCCTGGCAGCAAACCCAGGAAATTGGGCCGATAGCCTGGCGATTACCCTGGCTGCAACTTTAGTGCTCATCATGCAAGCTCCTTGAGGCGTTGAGCGCCTGGTTTGATTCTGCCAACAGTGGCAGCAGGTTTGGCACGCGGATTGTCTTGCTCTTTTGATAGCCAAGTGTTCACAAAGTTAGCGATACCGTTTTTGGTCTTGCGTCGTTTCGGGTTTGAATCTAACCAGCCAAGCATCGATCGCAGTTGTTGATCAACGTCCACCGCAGGATAGAGATCCTTGTACTTGTCGAGATCCGAATCGAGAATGTCATAGCCAGACGAATCGTTCAATGGAAGAGTAATAACTACATTAGCATTATTATTCTTATTAGCATTCTTATTCTTATTCTTATTCTTATTCTTATTAGGTTCGGCAGTGCTTTCGTTTTGGTTATCGCTAGGTTTATCTTCGCTTTCCTTTTGGATAGGTCTACCCCCCTTGTTGCCATTAATCCATCGCTTATGGTTAGCTTCTAACTGAGGCTTGATCAACTGAAACATTGCCCTTGGTAGTGGCTCCATTTCGGTTTGTTTGTGGTTTAATCCAAAATTAAAAATTGCTCTGTAGAGCTGCAATTCTTCTTGATCAGATAAAGGCTCTGCCGCCTCATAAAATGACCGATAAACAATAAAAGAATCTTTTTGTTTTGTCATAATCTCTCCAATAATTCCTATGAATAGTCAGTCCAAGGATAAATGTCAGGGCGGGTGTGGTGACGCTTCACTTCACCTCCTGTTATTACTTCAAGTGGTATCACATGAAGGTCTGCTACTCTGCGCGTCCCGTTGGCCCAAAGCTTAACTAATGACGTTGAAAGTCCTAATTCTTCTGCTAAACTGGCCCATACTTTATTGAGCGATGTTGCCTGGCCTAGCTGGACTTCTTTACGTCCAAATTCAATTAATGTCATAATGCGTGGTTTATGTATCGTTTGATCCAATATGATACGCATTTTATCCTACTTTTGATAGCTATTTGTAGCAAAGTTTGATAAAATTAATGAATAGATACTATCAGGTGACATGATGACTAAAACATGGGTCCGCCGCGCAAAACAGAAGATGCGCGAGAGAAAAGTTACTCAGGAAGATTTGGCTACTGTTCTTGGAAAATCAACAAGAGGAGCCGTTGGGCATTATTTCACGGGACGTTCAGAACCCACCTTAGATCAACTCAGCGCCATAGCCAAACACCTTGGTGTCTCTTTAACTTGGTTAGTCAGTGAGAATGGCACCGAGGTAGAGGTCGATGATAACGCTCTAGAGCTGTGTATCAAGCTTATTGAAGAGGCTAAAGAAGAAAACAACATTCAACTTGACGCCCAGCAAACAGCCAGTCTTTCTGTTTATCTTTATCAACTTCTTAAAGAAGGCGAAGATTTAAGCCCCCTCAAAACATCTAACATAATAAAGCTTATGCTTAGTTCAAAACTGCAGCCCACCAGCTAATAACTTTTTTTTCAAAAAGACTCTTTTCGCTGGATCTATGGTTTTTCTCACCTGTACCCATAAATAACCATATAAACCCTGTTGTACTATTCCTGATAATAGGTTATGATGGCCCTAAAGTAATCGATAGATACTTTTTATATCTTGGATACAAACAAAAGTGTGGGTGTGCCTCTGTAAACCACCAAAAAAAGTGCGGAGGACGTGTGGAGTTAATAGCATTGTCTATTTATTTAAAAACGCGTTACAAATGGATCGGGTTTTTTACAATAAATAGGGAAATCTACAATGATAATCAACGAGAGAGAGAGCGTTAAAGCTCTAGCAGCAAAACTAGTAACAACAGCGAAATTTTTACCACACCAAAAAACAATCCTGACCTTCAGTTGGGTAGCCATGGCAATGTTTATTACTATTCTGGCTGCTTCGTTTTTTGCTTATCAGTTTGGCGCCCAACAAACCCTATTGATCGCGCAAATTACCCAAGCTCAAGCAACTATTTTTTAAAAAAAATCCACCCTCTCTAGGCCTTACTGTATAAGGCTTCCTTCGTTTTCATTCGATAAGATTCGTATCTTTTTGTACTTTATCGTTTGACAAGGATACATATTGTATCTTATAATGTCACCGTACTTGATAAGAACGGAGCAAAAATGAGATACCAGACCTACGAAACTACACACAACAAGGCCCCTGTCCTAACTGTTGTGAGCTCTATCCAGGTTATCGAAAAGAACGAAAGCTTCGATGCCTATGTCAACGGAATCAAAACAAACACTCAGATCAAACGGTCTGACTATCCAAGCTACGACGAATACGCCCTGGCGGTTGCATCATGGTTTGGCTTCAATGGTGAAGTAAAACTTAAAACCCTTAACTAGGAGTGATTATGAATATTGAACTTTTACACAAAGTAGCTGCAAGGGCCAAAAAGGAAGTTGGTCATTATTCTGACTATTTCAGCTATGTAGCTGATATTGACAGTGCCTATGACGATGTTGGTTTGGACCTGGAAGCCCTACTGAGTTTTGATAAAGCAAACTTTGCCCACGACATACTGGGTATTAGTAGGAACCTAAACCGATACACATTCAAACTTGAAAATGATTTTTTACCAAGGAGCGCAGTATGAGAAAAAAAATATTCAGTGTTGCATTCAAAAACAACAATGACGAATATCAAAGAGTGCATATCGGCGCTCTCAATCATTCTGATGCGGTCTATATAGCTATGAATCGTTTCAATATTTTTAAAACGCAGATCATGATGGTTTCTTGGTCTGCCACAAAGGAGACAGTGTAATGGAATCACGCGGTCCTTTTACAAACATTGTTGAGATCAGCGAGAAAACAAAGACTATTTTAAGTACGAATAAAATAGTTTCTCCGGTTGGGTTTGGCCCAGACCAGTGGTTTATAGGTGTTGAGGACGGGGCTCGCGTAGTTCAGGCCAATACCGATTTACATGCCGACCTTGACGATCTGGCGAACGAAATGTTCCCGGGCAAAGATGTGTATTGCTTTTTTACCAAAGACAACCTTGATCCTTTTAATGAGGAGCGCCAAGAGGTCGGCCGTCAACTAGCAAGTAAATTTAAATTTATGGAGACAGTGTAATGAAGCTACTAACAAAAGCAATTGAAACAAAGCTGCTAAAGAACAGCAATCTTGCAGAGAGTGCAGCGAGTGGTGGGATTGAAATTGACAGCGACTTTAAGCCAGTCGTTAAGTTTTTCAATCCTGTTGGTGCTGCCACTTGGTTGATCAGTGAAATGGATCCTACGGGCCGCATGTTTGGTTTGTGTGATCTTGGTTTTGGTTCGCCAGAGCTTGGGTATGTTGATTTAAACGAACTATCCACAGTGAGTGTTGGTCTTGGTCTTGGTATTGAGCGAGACTTGAGTTTTGAAGCTGACAAAACAATTGGTGAATACGCGACAGAAGCTCGCGATTTTGGTTTTATTAAAGCATAGGAGTGATTATGAAAGTGAAAAAAACAAT
>Ga0206681_10000422_pt1 | contig 23096 bp, 20 predicted proteins | sample M150012015metaG_FD_161048 | JGI IMG/M metagenome (GOLD analysis project Ga0206681, IMG submission 161048) | Ammonia-oxidizing marine archaeal communities from Monterey Bay, California, United States - M1 500m 12015 | ecosystem: Environmental > Aquatic > Marine > Intertidal zone | place: USA... | reverse complement strand
TGGCTAAAAATAGCTATAAAACCTTTTACAGGGGGTTATATATTATTTTCGATACGTGGGAATTTTATGGTATTTCTATAGAGCAATACAAATACCAATACAAAATACATGAGGAATATTAGAGTATAGTTTATTTGATTCAGAAGGATCAAATAAATAAGAGCAATCGACAAAGCAAATGACAAAAAGCCCAATATGCTAAAAATCATCCATACTTCACGGTCTTTAAATCCCGCATACACTAAATGATGAGTTGTATGGTCTTTTCCTCCAACCATTGGTGATTTCCCAGCCATAAGTCTATTAATGACGACTGTCAATGTGTCTGCGGCTGCTGGAGTTAGTGCAGTTAGAGTAACAATTAGACTTACCCAAGAATTTGTATGTGCTATTTCTCCAATATTCCATAAATATTTAATTGTGAAAAAGGCGACAAATAGGCCTATGAACTGACTTCCGGCATCACCCATGAACATTTTCGAAGGATTTATATTATATTTTAGAAACCCGAGAATAGCCCCTATTACGGTGATTAGAATATATAACCAGTATTGATGGTCTTCTTTTCCAAGAAGCATGGCAGAAACCAGGCAGGACAGCAAGGTAAATAATACAGTCGTAGCAGTAATACCATCCATGTTGTCCAGCATATTTAACGAATTCATTAAAATAATTACCCACAGAACGGTGATAATATTATCAGCTATTTCATTGTGAAACAGGTGAATACTTGTTCCTGTAAAAATTAAAAACAAGCCGCAGGAAATCTGTATAAAAAGCTTGAACAAAGGTTTTGTATCATATGCATCGTCTGCTAGTCCCATGATAAAGGCCATTGATCCAGCAAAAAATAATCCCAAAAACTCTAAATCACCAAACAAGTTGAATTCAGGTTCTATAATCAGATAAATTATCATAGAACTCAGAAAACCAAGAAATAAACCAATTCCCCCGAGAGATGGTTTTGATTGATTACTCCAACGGATTTCTACATCATTTTTGTTTCGAATTCCGAGACTCCTTGAAAATCGTAAAAGCAAGCGATTAGAAATGAGTGAGATAATTATACCACTAAAAATAAAAATCAATATGTTGATATAGCTAATCATCAGCTAAAAAGGAGATTTAAAAGTTTTTAAAGAAGGAGCTTCCAGATCTTTTTCTGAAACAATCGGGTTTTCAATATCCCAGTCAATATTCAAATCAGGATCATTCCATAGAAGTGCCATTTCATGCTCTTTGGAATAATAATTTGTGCACTTGTAAGATAATAAGGTATTGTCTTCTAGAGCTATAAATCCGTGGGCAAAACCCTCAGGAATCCAGAGCTGGGTGCGGTTTTGTTCTGACAGTTCAATTTTAATGTGTTTTCCATATGTCACGGATTCTTTTCTAATATCAACAACTATATCCATAATCTTGCCTTTTAACACATTAACTAACTTGCCTTGAGCAAAGGGGGGAGCCTGAAAATGTAATCCTCTAACCACGTGTTTATGTGAATTTGAAATATTGTCCTGAACAAAAGATACATCTTCATTAAGGACATTGTATAATCTCAGCTCATTGTACAATTCCATAAAATATCCACGTTGATCATGAAATTGATCAAGATTAAATACTTTTAGTCCCTCTATGTCTATTCTTTCTTCCACCATTTCGAAAAAATCTTGTCCAATATACGTCTAAATAAAGGTTTTTCAATTTCATCATCTGTATAATACCCATCGTCTTCTTTACCGTAGTCACCATATCCATACCCATAACTAGATCCGTACCCATATCCATATCCATATCCATATCCGTATCCGTACCCATATCCATATCCATATCCTCCTCTTTTGGGGTTAATTCCATTAAGAATAATATTTAGATTTTTAATTTTTTGCACTTCTTGAAGCTCTTCAACCCGTTTAATAAATATGCGTTTTGAATAATTTGCCTTAAAAACGTATAATGGAATATCGGCCTCTGCCAGCATCTTAATCCCGTCTGATACGATTCCTACCGGCGGATTATCAATCATTACTACATCATAACGTTCTTTCAATTCATCAATGACCTCATTTAAATGCTCACTTTGTATGAGCTCAGATGGGTTAGGAGCAATAGGTCCAGCAGTTACATAGTCCAGATTTGGGATTTCAGAGTGTTTTATGACTTTATCAATAGTTGAAATTTCTGAAATTACATTGCTCATCCCATCAGTATTATCAACCCCAAATCCATGATGAACTTTTGGTTTTCTAAGATCTAAATCCACTATAATTGTTTTTTTGCCATTTGCTGCTATTAATCCAGCCAGATTAATAATAATGAACGTTTTTCCTTCCCCAGAAACAGAAGAAGATATCGCCACAACCTTTGCTTCTTTGTTCACAAAGCTCATATTGGAACGAATGGAACGAATAGCCTCTGCCATTCTAGATTTCGAAGACTCTGTAACTACTACCTGGGAGTACTTCATTTTCTTTTTATATAATGGGACTGCACCGAGAAAATTAGTACTTTCTGGAAGTATTTTTTGCAAATCAGAAACACCCATGATGTCATTGTATGTGAGGTACCGTAGCGTCATTAATCCTAGACCAAGAAATAATCCAAGAGCTACCCCAACCGCATATGCCAATGTGTGATTAGGACTTATTGGGACGTTAGAAAATTGAGGTGGTGTCAATATGCGATTTGTGGTAGAATACCCCGCATTCGATAATTCGTATTCAATTTTCTTTTGTGTAAATAAGGAGAAATATTGATTATTGAGCTCTTCCATATATTTGAGACGCTCATATTCCATTTTTTTCTCCGGTAAACCGTAATACTTCCCTTCTACTTCGTTTACTTTATTTTGAATTATTTTTCGATCATTTTCAAGTCTTTCTTCAATGACCTCCAAACTTTTATTAATCGTTGATGTTTTATTTTTAATACGCTCATTCAGGATAACTACTTGAACATTATCTGCGGTAACCTCACGCAATAAATCATCTTTTTGTTCTAATAGACTATTTAATGACTCTATTTGTCTTAATACAGTTCCTTCAAAGCTCTTTTTACCAACCATTTCAGGTATTAGGCGATAGATTTCCAATCTGTTCGGGTTTTCTTTGATTTTTTTATGGATCATATCCACAGTATACAGCTCTTCATCAATTAGAATAATTTTATTGGTAAGTTCAGTGATATTATTCGTTAGCTGCTCTCCTAAAGTCTCCGGGTTTAGTATTCTAGCCTTCCTCTGGTAATTGTTCAGGCTGTCTTTTGACAATTTTAATACCTTAGATAAGGAATCTAGCTGAGAGTCAATAAAATCAATCGTTTTATTGGCTTTAGTTTGTTTGGTATCCCGTTCCCATTCCAAATATTCGCTGAGTACACCATCCACAATATCATAGCATAATCTGGGGTTGAAATATTCAAAGGAGATTTCAATGGTTTTAGCATTTTCATCTACAATGGATACATTTAAATACGATTTTAATTCTTTAATAAGAGTTTCCCGTTTATTGACTTTGAAATACACAGAAGTTTCCTTAAGAACCTGAGCAATCTTATTTTTATTTACAGATCGGATATATACATCGAAATAACGATTAACTATATGAGAATCATATGTACCTGATCCAATTATTTTATTGTCAATTTTTAAATTTAATTTTTGAGAAGACACCAACTCCATGTCAATTCTCTTATTATAGATGCTTGAATCCTTGATTTTATAAATAATAATTTCAAATGGTGCTGATTTGTATAGGTCCTGGGTTAAAATTTCTCCCTCTGCGAAAATACTTGTCTCCAAGTTCAAATTAGAGACCACATTTTTGAATAGAACGTCAGACCTAAGTAATTCAATTTCTTTGGATAAGACTTTTTCATCTTTTCCTAATGCACTTTCTCCAAGAACATCACTTACTCTATCTTCTTCAATAATTTGAATGATTGCATTACTACGAAACATCGGCTTAGTATACCTTAAATAGAAAAAGGCAAGAGCAGAAAAAACTAAAATATAAATGATGGGTAAATACCAGTGGCGTCTGAGTATGGTCCACAGAATTTGAGGGTTAAATTCAGTATTAAGTGCTATTTTATTTTCTTTATCTGCCAAGGATTATGGTGTTAATATCGAATATGTTAATACTGCTGTTGTAATTATCATTGAGAAACCACTCAGCCAAGGAGCCACTTCAGTTAACACAGACGAAGCAATTCGAGGTTTGAAGTCCACATAGATATAATCATTACTCTGTACAATCATCTCTGCTTGTTTTAATCCTTCGATAGTCGAAAGGTCAATTTTATAAATTTGTCTTCCATTTGATGTTTTTCGCATTAGCTTAATGGAATTTGCTCTTCCTTCATCTCGTATTCCTCCCGCCATAGCTATGGCTTCAAGCAAACTGGTATTGGTATTTTGAAGATATACCACCTGTGCATCTCCTTTTCCAGGGAATACAATTACGCGCTGATTAATTAATCTAATTAGTACAAATGGATTCAAATAATTTTTTGCAAGCAAAACTTTCAATGTGTCTTCCAATTCTATTATCGTCTTTCCTTCAACGAAAATTTCCCCTAACAAGGGTAAATTGGCCGTTCCGTCCTGACGAACTAAATAATTAATGGTGGTTCGATTTTGCTGAAGACTATAATTTTGACTTTGCGCATTATTTATGTCACCATTTATAACACCTGATTGATTAAAAATGATTCTTTCTCCATTATTTGTTCCGAAAACAAAATTAAATCGATCACCAGTTCCCAACTTATAATCTTCTTTTGGTTCTAGAGGAATTGAATCATATTTAAAGGAATCTCCCTTTGGAATTTTAAATAATATATTACTATTGATATTTCTGCAGGAACTTAGAAGAATACTGGTAACAACAAAGAATGAAAACATGTAAAGAACTCGTTTCATCATTTTTCTATTTCCAGCAAACGATGATAATATGCTTCCATATCTCGAGCCAGTCTTTTGTAACTGTATTTCTGATGTACGTTTTGCCATCCTTTAGTTTTCATTTTTTCGCGAATTTCGTCATTTTCTACCAATTGCAGAAGTTTAGACACAAATTCCCTTTTGTTACTACGTGGAATAATGAATCCGGTTTCATTTTGTTCCACAATATCTGGAACACCCCCTACATTAGTACTAACAACCGGTAAATTTGAAGCCTGAGCTTCAATTAGACTAACTGGAGTGCCTTCATTTTTAGAAGTTAAACACATTATATCCATTCCCGCATTAAATAAGGCGATGTCATGAACCCAGGAAGTTAACGAAATATCAACCCCCTTATTTTGTAATGGAAGTATTCTTTGTTCAATTTCATCTTTCATATCACCATCACCTACAATGAATATTTTAATGCTCTTTTTGACGTTTTCGTGCAATTCTTCAATTACATCTATAAAAAAGTGATGATCCTTAATTGCCGTCAAGCGTCCAACTATGGAAACAGCTACGGTGTCTTGATCTATATGATATTTTTTTCTTGTAATCTGTCTCTTTTCTTCATAGTTCTCCTGAAACTGTTCCAGATCAAATCCTAATGGAATTACTTCAATTTTATCTGACGGAGCAATTTTGTGAATTTCCGAGAGCTCTTTTTTCTGAATGTCTGAAATTGCAATTATTCCAGAGGACCTCTTCGCCAAATAGCGTTCTATTTTCTTGAATAAAAGAGTTTTGGCCTTTCCGAAATAGGAATGAAAGACGTGGCCGTGAAACGTATGTACAATAACTGGTACTTTACAGCTAATTGCAGCTCTTCTTCCAAGCGCTCCTGCTTTTGAGGCATGCGTATGTACTATGTCCGGCTTAAATTCTTTAATGATTGACTTGATTTTTTTTAATGCTAGGCGATCGCTCTTAAAATTAGGTTCTCTTTTCATTTCAGGAATCAAAACCGGTTTAACCCCATATTTATCCAGTATGTGAAGTGAATCGGCTTCGTTTTCCTCTGGTAGTCCCCCAATTAATACTGTTTCGAATTCGTCGGAAAGAAATTTTGTGAGAAAAGTTGCGTTATATGTAGGACCTCCTATGTTAAATCTATTGATAATTCTCAGGACTTTTATTTTCTTTGAATGACTCATGATTTTATAGAAAATAAGTAATCAGAATAAGGATGTTGAAAATTCATATACAATATATGTTATACAAGACGTTTTTTCTATTTCTTTTATAAAAATTTCCAATGCGAAAGTATAGATTATTTTTCTTTATTATTTGTTCTCTTGTTAAAAGTTCCATTGCCCAAATTGACCTGCAAAAATCTGTGGACTGGTTTATTGAAGACCCTGTAAACAAAAATGCTTCAATTTCTATTCAAGTTATTGATTTAGATACGGACAGCGTTTTAGCCACAGCCAATGAATTTACCTCATTAATGTGTGCCTCTACAGCGAAATTGTTCAGTACCTCGACAGCATTAAATGTACTAGGGAGAGAGCATAGAGCGGAAACGCGATTTTATACCAATGGCCTTGTGGATTCTTTAGGTGTGTTACAAGGTGACCTGATAATTCGTGGAGGGGGTGATGTAAGTCTTGGAAGCAGATTTTTCAATGAAGAGGGTCTTGAATTTTCATTTATGCATGACTGGCTGGATAGCCTGAAATCGTATGGAATAAGCTCAATAAATGGCAATATTGTGGCGGATGGTTCGGAATTTGGATATGAGGGAGTTCCTGACGGATGGGACTGGTCGGATATGGGCAACTATTATGGTGTGGGAGCTTCTGGGATTAATTATTACGACAATACCCTGAAATTTCATTTTAATACAGGCAAATCTGGTGATTTAGTTGATTTTATTGGAAACACTCCGGAAGTTGAAGGTCTGTTTTTTCAGCACAGCATCAAAGCTGCAAATATTAGAAAAGACTACTCCTATATTTACGGCTCTCCGTTTTCATTGGTTCGATTTGCACGCGGCAGCCTGCCTGCGAATAAGAAGGACTTTGTTGTTAAAGGAAGTCTGCCCGATCCTGAATTTCAGCTGGCTCACGATTTTAGAAAGTATTTAAATGATACCAGTTTCACGGTATATGGCTATGCCAGAGGATATCGATTGACAGAAGAAGATCGTATTGCGTATGACTCATTACATTTTCTTTATAGCTACCCGGGGAAGAGAATAATTGACATTGTAAGAAAAACAAACTTATACAGTGTAAATCTATTTGCTGAAGGACTACTTCATTTGGTGGGATATCAAAAAAACAGATATGGATCGACAAATTCTGGTCTTTCTGCAGTCTATAAATTCTGGTCTGGCAAAATAAACCTTGGAGGATTTAGCTTAAAAGATGGAAGTGGGTTATCACGTAAAAATGCGGTTTCTGCAAGTCATTTTTGTCAATTACTTAAACAGATCTTTTACAGTAGCATTTATGCGGACTTTAAAGGCTCTTTGTCGATAGCGGGAGATAGCGGCACCCTGAAATATGTATGCAGAGGTCAAAAGGGGTCAAATAGAATCTTTGCCAAAAGCGGTACGCTAAGTAATGTGAAAGCATATTCCGGTTATGTAAAGACAGAATCGGGAAAAAACCTCGCTTTCGCAGTTATTGCGAATAATTTTAATTGTTCCAAGTCACAAATCGTGAAAAAAATGGAATTGATTTTTAATGCGATGGCGGCGTATTGAGTTCTTCATCAATTACCATTTTCCAAAATGCTTTGATTTCAATACCGGCACATTTGAGCATTTGAGGAACGATACTAGCCTCCGAAAACCCTGGGATTGTATTGACCTCAATGACATTTGGAGAGCCATCCACCACAATATAATCAATACGTGCAATAGATTTTAATCTAAGAATTTCGTACACATTTCTTGAAAGTGACTGAATATGATCTGAAAGTGATTTTTCAATATTTGCCGGAGTTTCCTCACTTGACTTTCCGTTGTATTTTGCATCGTAGTCAAAAAAATCATTTTCTGATATAATTTGTGTAATTGGTAGAGCTGTAATACCATCGATTCCTTTAAAGACAGCACAAGTGAGCTCTATACCGTCTAAAAATGACTCCAAGATTATGGCATCACCCTCATTAAAGGCTATGTCAATGGCATTTGGCAATTCGTCCGCAGTATATACCTTGGATATTCCATAGCTTGAACCAGAATCTGTGGGTTTTACAAAAAGAGGTAGACCTAATTCGCTACAGATCTCCTGTGCATTATATTTTTCATTTTTTTGAATAGACATTGCCTTAGCCGTAGGAATGCCCTGGGCTTTTAAATATTGATTACAAAGATATTTGTCAAATGAGAGAGAGGATGATTGAAAATCGCTATTCACACATGGAATATTTTTTAATTCAAGAAATGCCTGTACTTTCCCATTTTCACCAGGATTTCCATGAATGCAGACTATACCAATATCGATTGGAATTAATTCAGCCTCCATTTGGACTTCACATCTGTTCATATCGAAATGGTATTTGGAATCGTCTATTTGACCATACCACTGATCTTCTGTTACAATAATTTTTACCGCATTGTATTCGTCAGGTAAGTTTTCAAAGATGAGCTCACCGCTCTTCATTGAAATTTCAAATTCTGAAGAATATCCTCCGCAAAAAAGCCCAATAGTCTTCATACAGCCATATTTAATATAAAGTTAGAATTAGAATACAATTAAAATTTCTGTTAAAGTAAAAGTTATTAGCATTTGTATTGTTAATTCTTTCAATTCTGTTTTACTATTTTTGCGTTTAAATTCCCGAAGTAAAATGAGGATTCTATATTTCATATTATATGTCATTCTGCAATATGTCTTGCGTTTATTTTATAAAAACATTGTGGTGCTCAATAAACCTGCACGATTTGGGCGGACGATTTATGTGAGTAATCATTCGGCATCTTTTATGGATCCATTAGTGGTTGCAGCATTAAATAAGGCGATAGTCTATTTTATGACACGTTCAGACGTTTTCACTTCGTTTACCAAGCCAATTTTTTGGATAGCACATATGTTGCCAATCTATAGACAGAGGGATGGTGTAAACACCAAAGAAAAAAACAGTGAAGTATTTCAAAAATGCACAGAAACTCTCCTAAAGAAAAGAAACTTATTAATTTTTGGGGAAGGATTTACGGATGATGTCTTTATTAGACGATTAAAACCTATCAAAAAAGGGGCTGCTAGAATTGGTTTTATTGCACTTGAGTCATGTGATTGGGAACAAGACATTTATATTGCTGCAGTAGGTTGCAACTATAGTAGTCCAAATAAATATGGAAGTGATTTACTTATAAGTAATTCAGAAAGAATTCATCTTAACCCATACAAGGAAGAATATCTGGAAAACCCGATGAAAGTTATAATTTACATTACAGGGGAGATAGAACGCCTTTTAAAAAATCAGCTGACACATCTCAATGAAATTGGGCGGGCCGAAGTTCATGAGCGAATTATGACGATACAACGAAAAGGTATGTCTGACGCTGCCCAAAATAATAAGGAGAGTCTTCAAAGTAGATGGGAATATTCCAAAAAATTAGCCGCCTATCTCAACAATTCCGATACAGATGTGAAAGAAATTGAATTTGCACTCACTGAATACTTTACGAAATTAAAGGAGTATGAAATTTCCGACCAGGATTTCTATGATAGTCATAATAGTCCTGTGTCATTTTATGCCTATTTGAAACATATTTTGATGCTTCCATTTGCCTTAGTAGGTTTTGTTCATTGTGGGATACTATTTCTGCCGATTAAGCGATTCGTCGAAAAAAAATTCAGAAGACCCGTTTTCTGGGGCTCCACAAAATTAATGATGATGATGATCATTGCTGGAATATTGAATTTAGGAGTGTTCTGTATACTTCCGTCTTATATTGGCTGGCCTCTTTCAATCGCGTATTTTCTTTTGATTCCTTTATTTGGAGATATCTTCCATTCTTCTCTAGCTTTTTGGAAAAAGTCGATGCGTATGAGATCAATAAGAAATAGGGATTTAGGAGAATTGAGTACAGAAAGAAATAATTTGAGTCTTAAGATTCGTAATTTTGTTAAATCAATAGAAGATTAATAGAAAGGCAAGGTGGAGGATACAAGAACAAAAAGAAAGATGTCAAAACCCAAATGGTTAAGGGTGAAGCTTCCTACTGGTGAAAGTTACCGAGAGGTACGTAAACTTGTGGATAAGCATCAATTACATACCATTTGCGAAAGTGGGAGCTGCCCTAACATGGGTGAATGCTGGGGAGAAGGTACAGCAACTTTTATGATTCTTGGGAATATTTGTACGCGTTCCTGTGGATTTTGTGCGGTGAAAACAGGACGACCTAATGCTGTGGACCTAAATGAGCCTATACGGGTTGCGGAGAGTGTAAAACTTATGAAAGTAAAACATGCGGTCATTACTTCTGTTGATCGTGATGATTTAAAGGACGGTGGTTCTTCAATCTGGGTCGAGACAGTTCATCAGATTAGAAAGCAATCTCCATCAACTACATTGGAAACATTGATTCCTGATTTCGCTGGGAAATGGGAAAATTTACAACACATAATAGACGTAGCACCTGAAATAGTATCTCATAATCTGGAAACCGTCAGAAGACTCACAAAGCAGGTCAGAATACAGGCAAAATATGATAGAAGCCTCGAGCTTTTATTCCGCTTAAAAAAAGGAGGAATGAAAACGAAATCAGGAGTGATGCTAGGCTTAGGTGAATCGGAAGAAGAAATTCTGGAGACAATGCAGGATTTAAGAGATGTGCATGTGGATGTCTTAACCTTAGGGCAATATCTTCAGCCCACTCCTAAACATCTTCCTGTGAAGGACTTTATTACTCCAGATACATTTAGTGAGCTAAAAGAAGCTGGTCTTCAGATGGGATTTCGCTACGTGGAGAGTGGTCCGTTGGTCCGTTCCTCATATCGAGCAGAGAAACATTTGTTTTAGGAATATTTTGTTTTCGCTGCTTTTAATTAAATAAATGTTCAATTTTCATGAGTAAACTTTGTCTGTTTTATGATAAAATTTGGAAATAAATCATTAATTTGGCAGTTGTTTTTGTACTAAACTAATTTAATCAAATATTATGAAGATTCGTTATATTGTTGGTTCTGTGTTTGTTGCATCTTTAGTAGGTGCGATTTTACTATTTTCAAAGTCAGATTTAGACCAAAGTAAATACGCTCAAAAAGAATTGAGTAGTATTTCAAAATTAACGGCGGATGATGCACAGCAATGGCTGGCAGCCCGATACATTGATGTGGAAACAGGTGAACGTGTTTCAGAAGAAAAATTGCGATTAATCCAGCAGGATATAAAAAGATTACAAAGGAATAAGTCTATTTCTTTTATCCCACAGGGACCCGATAATATTGGAGGACGTACAAGAGCAATTCAGATAGACAGAACGTGGATAGAACGTGTATGGGCAGGAGGAGTTTCTGGTGGACTGTTTGTGTCTTATAACGGAGGCGACAAATGGACAAAAGTCGTAGCGTATACTGCAGCGGGTGGGAATCCTTTTATTTCCAGTATGACTCAAACCATTGATGGTACATTATATGTGGCGACTGGATCCAATCACGAAGGCTGGTCAGGTAATGGAGTGTGGTATTCACAGGATTTTGGTGCAACATGGAGTACAGTTCCAGGTACCACAAACTGTACAGAGATCGTTTCCTCTGATAACGACAATTACGTGTGGTTAGCTACGCCTTCCGGATTAAAAAAATGGCAGGTGGGTGAAACCTCGATGACCAATATTTCTGTAACAAGTGGTCCATGCCTGGATTTGCAAATATCCTCAAATGGGCAATTGGTTGTAGCATCAATGTCATCGAATAAAGTGTATGTTTCCGTAGACGGAGGCGCTACTTTTGAAAGTAAAACAGGTTCCGCCAATAACAACCTCGTTCCTACAACATCAGGTCGTCTTGAATTGGCCATTTCTGCAGATGTGAATAGTTCAGGAATGTATTCAGTCTATGCGGTAAGAACCAACAGTAATTTATTGAGTATGCATGTATCTCATGACAATGGACAGACCTGGACCCAGTTTGTAGGTGCTTCAGGGCCACCGAATGAGTTTGATATTTACCGAAATCAAGGTAGATATAATTCTGTTGTAAGTGTAAACCCAACCGATCCGGAGAATATCTTTATTGGGGGTATTGATATCTGGAAATGGAATCAGACCGTGAATAATCCGCCTTCGGGAGGATTTGAAAAGGTCAGTCAGTGGTTTGTTAACCCAAGCTCATCCATATATGTTCATGCGGATAATCATGAGATGAAATGGGATGACAATAACAGACTTTATGTTGGTAATGATGGCGGTATTGGTATATCAAATGACTTTAGTGAGAACTGGTACCCTGCCAATAGAGGATTTAATGTCACTCAATTTTATGGTATTGCTTTTGACAGACATGGGGCTGTAATGGGTGGAACGCAAGATAATGGCACCCTTTACAATGACCATTCCAATTCCACTTATGAGGAATTTGTGGAAGTAGGCGGAGGAGATGGATTTGAGTGTGAAATTTCCTATTACAATCCAAATGTGATGTTTTCATCAATTTACTACACCTCGATTTCCAGAACAGGAGATAAAGGGGATACCTGGACGGATTTTTCACCAGATCTTCCGGGAAATTATGATCCTCCAGGTTCTGAAGGAAGTTCGTATCACCCATTCCACACTGAATACGTACTAGCAGAAAATTACGATACAAATTCTGAAGATTCAATTATGTATATTCCAACAGCAAATTCGGTGGCTGGAGAAGTGATAAAAATACCAAGTTTTTCATCAGGAGATACGATATTGTATACTACGCCCGATGATTATTATTTTGATGACACCCTGTACTATGACCCTTCTTTGACAGCGAATGGAGTTTATTTTGGAATCAATCCTGCAACTGGTGAAACCGTTGAAATGGGTATTGACACAGTAATATACAATGTGACTTGGGATACCATTACAGTGCAAGACCCTTATCAATCCTGGTTTTTAGTGTATATCAATGCAAATAGTGGTGAGCTATGGGGAACTCGGAACGCCTTAAGATTGTCTGCACAGGACCCCAATTGGGTTTGTGTGGCTCGTGGAATTGGTGGAGGTGGATTCAATAGTATTGATATTGAATTTTCCAAAGATATGGAACAGTGCTATATAAGCGCTGGGAATGGAATTTGGAGAGTAGATGGTTTAGGTAGTGTCTATACCAGTGATACCTTGTTTAACGAAAAGGTATCGTATGATATAGTTCTGGGCATACCGACAACTCCTACATATACTACGGCAACGAAAATAACCAGTGCGGGTTATGAAGGAATAGCTTTAAATCCGAATAATCCGGATGATTTGGTATTATTTAGTGGTTTTTCAGGTACCAATAAAAGAACAGCCAATGCAACTGCTGCGGTTCCTTCATTTACTAACCTTGGATCAATTACTTCACCTTCTGTGGGTGCATACGACGGGATTATAGATAGAGACAATCCAAATATTATTGTTGTGGGTACCTCGAGTGGTGCATTCGTTACCGAAGATGGCGGGTCCAACTGGACTACTGCCTCTGCAGGATTTGAGGGCACACCTGTATACGAGGTGAGACAGTCATGGAGAACTGCAGATGAGGGCAATGGCAGACCAGGTGAAATATATCTTGGAACATATGGACGTGGAATTTGGTCATCGGCAGCTTATTTGGAAGTTGATGAAGATCTAACTGAGCAGGAAAATATCTTTTATGATATGCTAATCTATCCGAATCCAGTGAAAGCTGAATATACCATTTCTTTTGATTTAAAAGAAACAGGTGATGTAAGTATCAATGTATACAGCCTGTCTGGAGTATTAATAAAAGATGATCAATTTAAAAATAAGCTATCTGGTGCACAGCAGGTCAAGTTGAACGCATCTGATTTACCTGAAGGCACATATATTATTCAAATGGTTTCAGGAGATCAAAAACTCACAAAGAAATTACTTAAGCTTTAAAATTAAAGGCGACAGGAGTCGCCTTTTTTTTGCTCTAAATTATAGGTTTTGAATACTAGTCTTTCTTTGAATTCATGTCCGTCCTGTCTATTAGAAATCGATTATTTTTTCAACGATAAGGAAAAGAAGGAGTCTACACAGGATGCTCCGCATCCTTTTTCATCTAGTTTGGATAGATATGCTGTTATTTTTTCAGAAGGTTCTTATCCAAAAGGTGTTTTTTATATTCATACGGGGATTGTAAAGGTATATAAGCACGGCAATCAGGGAAAGGAGCAAATTATTCAGATATTTAAATCGGGTGACTTATTGGGGTTTCGAGCCATGCTAAGCGAAAAAAACTACAATGTGCATGCTCAATGTCTCGAAAAAACGGAGGTCTGTTTTATTTCTAAAACGGACTTTATAACCTATTTGGATAGCAATCCTTCAATTCGTAATGAGCTGATTCGGGGATTGTCCATGGAATTGCAGGATAGAGCTGATTACCTGACAGATATGGCTCAGAAATCGGTTAAACAAAGAACAGCGATGTCTCTTGTGCTATTACATGATATTTACAATGAAAAAGAGATTAATTTATCAAGAGAAGATCTTGCAAACATGGTAGGTACTGCTACTGAAACTCTTATTCGCTTATTAATGGAATTAAAAAAAGAGTCGATTATTGACGTTACGGGGCGTAAAATTAAGGTTGTTAATCTGGAGAAGCTGAAGCAGCTGACTCTGGCCTAGTTCATGCAAATATTAATGAAGTTTTCTATGAGAATGCTGCCGTGATTTCCGGACACTTCTGGATGAAATTGGACACCATATATTTTCTTTTCTGTGTGCTCCATTGCTTCATGAAAACAGTTATCAGATGATGCTAAATGTGTAAAACCCGAGGGGACTGAAATAAATTCACAATGATCTTCCTGCATCTGAACAACTCTTGGGAGCCTGGAAAATAAGTGTGACTCTTCAAATATTTCGATTTCTTGAAATTCTCTGTCTTCTCTCATCTTTTTAGCGACTGCACCGAAATGCAAGCCAATTAGCTGATGACCAAAACAAATTCCTAATATGGGTATTGAAATATCTTTAATCCAAGTACTCGATTGGAGATAATCTGACATATCCTCCTCAGTAATTATAATGGGAGCTCCTGAAATAATAATACCCTGAATACCTTCATAATTCTCTGGATTAAAATCTAAAAAAGGAATTGTCTTACACTCAACATACTCGTCAACCATCTGATGAATATATTTGGTCTTAGAACTTCCACAATCAAGAATAGCAATCATGACTCTAAAATTCCGGCACCTTGCCTGATTAATATAGGGTTATCCTCATCGACACAATTCACAATTGTAGATGGATTAATATTCCCCTGTCCTCCGTCAATAATAGCGGTTACTTCGTTTTCATACTTTTCAAAAATCTTATATGGGTCTGTATAATAATCCAGGATAGGTTCATCTTCATTGTGAAGAGAAGAACAAGCCAAAGGATTCCCTAATACCTCGACTATTGACTGAGTGATGGTATTTTGAGTGATTCTTACACCCACCTCTTTTTTATTTGAAGCGAATAATTTGGGAACGACTTGATTGGCTTTGATAATAAATGTAAAGGGTCCAGGTAAATGATAATTTATCATTTTGAATGTAGAGCGATTTAATTGTTTTGTATATTCTGATATTTCTGATAAATCCTTACAAATAATTGAAAAATTTACTTTATTGAGTTTTTCTCCTTTAAATTTCGCCAGTATATTCAGTGCTTTTTTATTGTGTAAATCACATCCAATAGCATAAACAGAATCTGTAGGGAAAATAATTAAATGCCCTTTTCTTAATGAATTGACAGTCTCGTTAATAAGGCGCATGTCAATGTTGTACGGATTTATTTCAAAAAACATATCAATAAATTAAGCAGGATATTGCGTGATGGTCACTAAATTCTTCATTTTGAATTTTAAACTGTACAGAATGCAAATCATCTGAATGGAAAATATAGTCAATTCTACCTGCTGGTAAATACCCGACATAGGTTACCCCAAAACCACTGGAGGTATTTCGAAATGCATCCGTTAAAAAGCTATTGAATACTTGATAGGTATAAGACATTGGAGTATCATTGAAATCTCCGCAAATTACAGCTTTATATGGTGAAGATTTGATATGATTCCGGACAATTTTGCTTTGACGAGCTCGGATTTTAAAGGCAGTATTCAGTTTTGAATATACCTTTTTTAATTTAGTGCTTGTATTTTTTGACTGAGCATTCGTTTTTCTTGAATATTCATCGGATTCCAGTTTAATGGATTCGAAATGCACATTGTATACCCTGATAGTATCTTTTTTCTTTACAATATCAGCATAAATACAGTAATTCATGTCCTCCACTTCAGTCTTGTGTTGTCCCACAATGCCTTTATGAATTATCGGATATTTGGAAAAAAGGGCAATGCCAAAATGTTGTCTGCTATGCGAGAAATACTTACTCTTTTCATGAAAAGAATTAGTGGACATAATTTGGCAAATGGAGTCCAGTGTATTGAAATTAGTAGGTTTTTCTTGATGATAAAATTCCTGAATGCAAAGGACATCAGGGTTTTCATTACGTATAAATCTGAATATTTCATTTCTTCGCTTTATCGCTTCGTCAAAGCTCTCATTGTATAGATCAAACAATCGAACATTGTAGCTCATTAATTTAATGACATTGGCATTTTCTGGAATGGTATCCTCCGTAATTCCAAATGAAAACACTCTTAAATGTAAAGGAATACCTATGATTATGATGATGGAAGATAAGAGAAGCCATTTTGACTTGATAAATATCCATACCAGAACAAAAACCACATTCATAATCAATGCCATGGGGTAAGTCAAGCCAAAAAATGGCATAACAGAAAATGTATTCGGGTCAATAAAAGGTGCAGCATAGCTTAAAATCAATTGCAGCGCAAATAGACTGTTTAAGATTTTTAAGCTTAAAATTGAATATGATCGTATTTTGAGGGAATTACCCATTTTTGCTTTGCTTAAAAAGGAAATCTTTTTCCTCTTTCGTAAGAGATTCATATCCTGCTTTGGATATTTTGTCCAATATTATATCAGTTTTATCTTGTTTTTTTCTCTTTTCAAGATTGTATTGTTCATCTGTTTTTTGTCTAGTTGAATTGGTGAAATTTCTTTTTGGTTTCCTTTTAAATAGTGATTTACATCGATTTAAACCCAATTCAATCTGTACTACAATATTTTTATTTGTATTTAATTTTTGTACGGCCAGAAGGCCAAAGAGTGCACCCCCTAAATGAGCAAAATGCGCTACGTGGTCTTCTTCATTACCAATACCAATTAAATCTGTAGCTAAAAAGAATAAAGCCAAAAGAAATAAACGAACGGGAAACATTCCAAACAAGAAAACTTTTGTATTTGGACTATAAAATGCCAGAGCGGTAAATATGGCCATAACGGATCCAGACGCTCCTAATACAGTATGTATTTGTTCGTGTGGAAAAAAAACGGAGCTAGAAATAATTTCAGACATTCCACCAAGAAGCCCACCAAATATATACACGATTAAAAGCTTTTTACCGTTAAAAAATTGCTCAAATAAGTTGCCGGCAAAATAAAGGAATATCATATTTGAGAAAATATGAAATAGATCAAAGTGTGAGAACATATTAGTAAATAAGCCCCAGGGCATATACAAAAGGCCCTCCCAGCTTGCTTCCAATGTAACGAGATTATAAATTAAGTAATCGAATTCATTGCTGTTATTGAGTCGTCCAATAGCAAATAACAGGTGTATAAAAACAAACACCAGAATATTGGCAATTACCAATCTGTTCGTCATTGAGCCATTGGAGAGTTGGTGCTTAAATTCTTGTATGAAATTTCTTCTTTGATACATCTTACCAGAAGTTTGAGCGGTCCTTTTTTCTCCAATATAACACCAACACACCTCCGGCAATTGCACCTCCCAGGTGGGCCAAATGCGCGGTGCTATCCATTTCACTTGGGAAAACAATCATATAAATAGTATACACCAAATAGGCTCCAACGAGAAACTTTGCCTTAACAGGTATTGCAAAATACAAATAGAATACAGTATTTGGGAACAATATTGTAAATGCCGCCATTACACCAAAAATAGCACCGGAAGCACCTACCATTGGCGTATATATTTTTTGCACATATTCTAATTGAATTTCACTTGAAAAACGAGCTTTTTCAAAAAGATGGGGATTTTGAGCTAAATTGTTTAATTCAGAAATGGAATAATTCTGACTAATTAATTGTTCTTTTAGCAGCTCTATTTCATAGACTCCAATTGCATTAAAAAGAGCAAAAGCTGCCAATGCAGAAACGAGATAAAAGATAAAAAAACGTTTAGCTCCCCACATTCGTTCCAAATGTGCACCGAGAATTACGAATATCCACATATTGAAAAGAATATGGAAAAAACCGGCATGCATAAAGAAATGTGTGACCACCTGAAAGGGTTGAAATAGCGGAGAATTCACGTAATGCGCTCCGAAACTCTGAGTAAGATCAATACCCTGCATTTCCAGAAACAAGCTGGCAATGAAGAACATGATGTTGAGTATGAGTATGTTTTTTGTGACCTGTGGGATATTGTTAAGCATCTTAAAAATTTGAGGTGAGATCTTCTAGTGTAATTGTCTGCATAATTGGTTTCCCCTGAGGGCAAAATGAATGTTCTTTCCTAGAAAAAACTCTTTCAATAAAACTTCTGGTCTCCTTGTTGTTTCCAAATGGTGATTTGATTTGATATGACTGAACGATAGCGGTAACTATTTCATGTGCTAATTCTCCCTTTTCTGCCTCTGGTCTAATTAATGCTTGAGTAATACCTTCAATGCAGCCATTTGCATCTGAATCCTGCAAACATGCAGGAATATGCTCAATGGAGAGCTCTTCTGCGTCAGTTTTAAAAATAAAACCCAATTGATTGAGTAAACTTATTGCACTTGACCAGGCTGCAATTTCATCTTTACTCATTTGAAACTGTATTGGAAAAAGCATTTTTTGGGATTCGACCGGGTTAGATACAAAATGATCCATGATTTCATCGTAAAGTATTCTTTCCTGGGCTCTTTTTGAATCGATAACCAGTAATCCGGATTTCGAATTTGTAATGATGTATTTTCCACGGATTAAAAAATTCTGTATAGAATCGATATATGAATCCTCAATTAATTTATTTTCTTTTCCCTTTTCTTCTTCCTGAATCTGATAGAAATTTTTCCAGTCTTTTGAATTGCTTTTTTGACCAAACCCTTGTTTGTTAAGAGCTGTACTCTTAGAATCATGAGAAATATTTTTTTGTTCGAAGGTAGAAAATGGATTATAGGAAGGATTGACCTTGATTTCTGGTTCTTTAGGTTCTGTTTTTCGTTGAGATGTTGGTATGTCAAAGCTGGTATCGATATCAAAATCCAGGCTTGGAGATATATTGTATTTACCCAATGCCTGTTTCACACTGGAAAGCAGAATAGAATAAATAAATTTATTTTCTTCAAAAGTAATTTCAGTTTTTGTTGGATGGACATTGATATCTATTTTACTGCTGTCAATATCCAGGAAAATAAAATAACTTGGAAAGGTCTTATCCGATATTAAATTTTCAAAAGCTTTGGTAATAGCATGATGAAAATATGCATGCTTAAAAAATCTATTATTAACAAAGAAATACTGTTCTCCTCTGGTACGCTTGGCATGCTCAGGTTTGCCTACGAATCCGTGAATTGTTACGATATCCGTGATTTCAGATATGGGAACAAGCTTTTCATTGCTGTTCTTCCCAAGAACATCAGTTATACGTTTTCTGGAATTACTTACAGCTAAATTATATATCTCAGTATCATTCTGAACAAGAATTAATTTAACGTCACAATGCGCAATGGCAATTCGTTCAAATTCGTGCCTGATATGAGTGAATTCAACTGAATTTGATTTTAAAAAATTACGTCTGGCTGGAACATTGTAGAAAATATTTTTTACTTCAATTGTCGTACCCGAATCACACACGCATTCTTCATTTTCTAGTAGTTCTCCTCCTGAGTACCTTACTATATATCCATTCTCTTTACTATTCTCATGCTTGGTTTTCAGTACGACCTGAGAAATGGCCGAAATAGAAGCCAGGGCTTCACCTCTAAAGCCTTTGGTTCGTAAATTAAATAAATCATCTACATTTTTTAATTTGCTCGTGGAATGTCTCTTAAATGACATAACGGCATCATCTGGAGTCATCCCTTTGCCATTATCCTGGATTAATATATTAGTTCTTCCAGCATCTTTAATCACAACTTTAATTTCTGTTGCACCTGCATCAATGGAATTTTCCAGTAATTCTTTTACAGCAGATGACGGTCTCTGTATAACCTCTCCAGCAGCAATTTGATTTGCAATTTGTTCAGAAAGTAAGCTGATTATATTCATATCAATTCATCAATTTGAATATCACCCGATCAATATCATCCAAACCATTCAGAAGAAAATATCCAAGAATTAATACAAGAAAAATTAAGATTAAGGAGCGTGTATTTTGACTATACAAATTGTTTTGAGCAATTTGCTGATGGTTTCTGTTCTCTTTAATTTTTTCCCTCATCAGCATTGAGCGTTCGTCCTCATTGAGATCTTTATTATCGTAAAATTTGCGTTTTAACTCTATTCGTTCCTTTCTTTCATCGTAATAACGAGGAAAATAGTCGAATCTCTTTGGCCTTAAGTTTGAATTTAAAAATTTCAATACTATTGTTTTTGATAAACAAAAATAATGATAAAACTCGATGTAAAAAGAAATAATGAATTGTAAACTATAATCGAACTACAGTGCCTATATACTCTGGCTTTTCATTTGGTTCTGGTTGCTCCAAAATCACTTTCCATAGATATGATTTGTTGGGCTCAACCATTTTACCAGAATTTCTGTCAATCCCATCCCAAGGTAATTCGGCGCTCGAAGTTTCAAAAACGACACCTCCATCAGCCGGATCAATTACAATCATTTTGAATGGAGTATTCCGTTGAGTAAGTGCAAAAGGAATAAAGTGCGTATTTCTAGAATCCCAGCTGCTTGGAGTAAATGCATTTACTGCTAATAAGTTGTAGTCTTTATCGACAGTAAAATCACTTGAAGAATTCGCTTCACAACCTGTATTATCTTTAGAGTTGAGCTTAATTTGGTATGTTCCTTTCTTAAACAGGTTGAATGTGGCTTTTGAGGTGTTCGTACTCATAAGCGTATTATTCAAGTACCATTTATATTCAGCGTCATTGTATGCTTCGGCATTCAATTGAGGCAATCCATTTTCATAATTCAAGAAATCCTCCATAATGAGCTGAACAGATTGTGATTCACGAACCTGGAAATTAACACTTGATTCGAATTGTTCATTAGAAGAGAAAACGCCTAGTTCATACATTCCTTTCTCATTAAGCGTGGATTTGTATTCTTTTGCCTGAGAAATTTCAATATACCTCCCTTGTGGAGTTTTCATCCAGATACTTTGATTATTTGAGTTCTTATAGCGGAACAGATCATTTAAACAATAATCCTTGACCATATTAAATCGAACCACTTCTGGAGTTTCTGTGATGGTTTCCTCAGTCGTCTGAACTTCTCTGAAAACTGGATCTATCAGCTCGGTAATTTGTTCACTGATTCCGATCGGACCAGTTATATTTAAGTCTTCCTGAGAATTCGAAGTTTCTACAGTCTCAGATGTTTCCACCGAATTCGAACTATGAGTAGAAGCTACTTCTTTTGTATTCTGTACAGTTTCATTTGAGATTACTCCATCTTTTTCTTCAATAGACGTCGTATTCTTGTTATTCACTTCATCTTTTGAAGTCACTTCAGCATACTTGTTTTTATCCTGTGTGACTGTATTCTCTGAATTATTTAGATAGTAAACAGAAACTATAGTAACGACTGAAATTCCTGCCGCACCAATAATCCATTTTAAATTACCCGACATTCCTCCACTCCTGGAATCTAATTTCTTGCTCATTTTATTCCAGGCCATCTCATCGTATGGAAGCTCCTGGCCTTTTAAAGCAGATTTAAATAAATCCTCTATATTTTTCATTAGTCTTTTAAATTACTAAATTCTTCTATCAATATCTTTTTTAAATTAAATTTAGCCTTGGACAAATTTGACTTGGAAGTACCTTCACTAATCCCTAGAATTTCTGCAATTTCTTTGTGTGAATATTCTTCAATAACAAACAAATTGAATACTGTTCTGTATCCTGGTGACAATTTAGCTACCGCCTCTAAAGCTATACTTGCTTTAAGTTCAGTTAGCTGAATCGCTTCACTTTCTTCAATTAAATCTCTTGAATCTATTTTGAAGTCAGTGTCTTTATCTTTCAAAAGCGGTGCTCTTTTTGATTTTCGAATAGAATCAATAGCCGTATTTACTATAATTCGTCTTACCCAACCTTCAAAAGACCCTTTGAAATCAAAAACTTCCAATTTGTCAAAGACCTTAATAAAACCTTCTTGCAAAACCTCCTGAGCTGTATCCTTATCGTATATGTATCTTGAGCATACAGCCAGCATTTTACCATAAAACATTTGGAACAAAGCTTCTTGAGAACGTCTGTCATCTTTAAGACAGCCATTCACTATTTTCTTTAAATTTTCAATGTTCTCCAATGTTCAACAATTTATTAACGCATGGTTACGCGCCAAGTTGCCTTCAAAAGTAAATTATTAATTGTGTAAATAAAACGAAATTGTTTGAAATGTATTACTTTCGTGCTTTACAATAAATAAATAATCAGATTCGGATGAAAGTAACTGTAGTTGGAGCGGGAAATGTTGGAGCAACCTGCGCGAATGTTTTGGCTCAGCGAGAAATTGCTAATGAAATCGTTTTATTAGACATTAAAGAGGGTTTTGCAGAAGGAAAAGCACTGGATATTTGGCAAACTTCTCCGGTAAACTTGTATGATTCCAGAACAATTGGATCTACAAGTAATTATGAAATGACTAAAGACTCTGAAGTTGTAGTAATTACATCAGGACTACCTAGAAAACCAGGAATGTCCAGAGATGATTTAATTGCTACAA
>Ga0206681_10000420_pt1 | contig 23121 bp, 22 predicted proteins | sample M150012015metaG_FD_161048 | JGI IMG/M metagenome (GOLD analysis project Ga0206681, IMG submission 161048) | Ammonia-oxidizing marine archaeal communities from Monterey Bay, California, United States - M1 500m 12015 | ecosystem: Environmental > Aquatic > Marine > Intertidal zone | place: USA... | reverse complement strand
AATAAATTAAAGATTTCGGAAAGTTGATTTCTATCTATTTACCTAAGGTAATTCGTTTTTCTACTTTTCCATTTTTGTAAATGTAAAATAAAACTCCTTTGTAATTTTGATTAACTTCCCTCCCATATATATCTATTATAGAAATAAGATCATCCTTATTAAAACTTACTTCATCTACTGAAGTGTAATTGCAATCTAAACTATAATACATTTGAGAATCAAGAGAAGCCCAATTACTAGTGTCTGAAGATGTGCAGATTTGTATACAAATTAGATTCAAATTTCCACTACAATAAAAATTTGTGACATTACAATTATTACTTAAATCTAAAGCAGTTAAATCATTATTAGTTGTAGGTGGCATTAACTCAGCATTACCTATACTTAACCATTCTAAGTTTACATTATCACTTAAATCGATTTGTTGTAATAAGTTATCATGACATGTTAAATGCTTTAAAGAATAATTGCCAGATAAATCGATATTCGTTATTGGGTTGTATTGGCATTGTAAAATCTCTAAATCTACCATTGATAAATCAAGAGAACTAATTTGATTTTCGCCACAACTTATTTCTGCTAAAAAAGTATTGTTTGACAAATTCAAAGAAGTCAACTCATTTCTATAACACACTAATTCAGTAAGTCCTGGATTCCCTGATAAATTAACATTTGTAAGGTTATTGAATGAGAAATCTAAAGCACTTAAAGAGTGTAAGTTGTCAATTATTAATTCTGATATTGAAGCATCAGAGCAATTTAAATATTTTAAAGTAGTATTGGTATTTACATTTAAAGTATCAATATTATTCTTAGAACAATCTAGATATTGTAAATTGTAAAAATCTTCTATTCCACTAAGGTCAGAAATTTCAAAGTTAGGATATCCTTCTATTATAAGTGTATCAATACTAGAAACACTATCTGTTAATACCCAACCATTATGCAGATTATCATAACCTATATTAATTAGATGTTCCTCAAAAATTGAATCTGGGATGAAGGTTGTTTGAGCGCTAAGTGTATGGGCTGCAAAAAAAAGAAAAGCTAACAACCTGGTTTTCATAATATAAATTTAAGTAATGCAAAGATAATTAAAAATAGACTAGAATAATTATACATTTGCAGTCATGATGACAAAGTTTTTCTATTACCTGTTAATTTTACCTCTTTCCTTACTTCCCTATCCTTTGCTTTATCTACTTTCTGATATTATTTTCTTAATAATGTATCGTGTAATAGGTTATAGAAAAAAGGTGGTTTTTACCAATCTTAGAAACTCCTTTCCTAATAAAAGCAAGCAAGAACTAAAGAAAATAATGAGTGATTTTTATCGACACTTATGCGACATAATAATGGAAAGTGTAAAGGGCTTTACCATCTCAGAAAAACAATTAAGGAAACGCCTAATTATTAAAAACCCTGAATTTAGTAATTACTTTGCAGATAGAGGACAAAGCATTATTTTTGTTGGAGGGCATTATAACAATTGGGAAATATGTGCACAGGCATTTGCTATGTATTCCAACCATAAATGTATAGGGATTTACAAGCCCCTTAGTAATGCTTTTATCAATGATAAAATTTATACTTCTCGCTCCAAATACGGGATGCATTTAATTTCAATGAAGCAAACTAAAAAATCATTTGAAGAAGGTGTGCAAGCAAAAGCAATTGTGTTTGGTTCGGACCAAAACCCTGCAAACCCCAAAAGAGCTCATTGGGTACAATTCCTAAACCAAGATACTGGCGTACTTTTTGGAGTAGAAAGATATGCCAAGGAATACGATTGGCCAGTAGTGTTTGTCAGCATCAGTAAAGTAAAAAGAGGGCATTATGAAGTAGAGTACTCCTTGATTACTGATAGCCCTACTGAACAACCTCACGGAAAAATTACAGAAGATTTTACAAAAAGATTAGAACAAGATATAATAAATCAACCTCAATACTGGTTATGGTCTCATAAAAGATGGAAACACAAAAGATAAAAATAGCAGTTGTAGTCCTTAATTGGAACGGAAAGAGTTGGTTAGAAAAATTCCTACCAACCTTGATTGATCATAGCAAAGAAGCTACAGTTTTTGTAGCTGACAATGCCTCAACTGATGAATCAGTTTCTTTTGTTAAAGATAACTTCCCTACTGTTAAAGTAATTGTAAATACTAAAAATGGTGGCTATGCTAAAGGATATAATGATGCTTTAAAGCAAATTGATGCTGAATATTTTGTGCTAATCAATTCTGATATTGAAGTAACTGATGGGTGGCTCTCTCCTATTATTTCATTAATGGATTCTGATGAGCAAATTGCAGCTTGCCAACCCAAATTACTAGATTATAATAATAGAGCGACATTTGAATATGCTGGAGCATCTGGTGGTTTTATTGATAATTTAGGCTATCCCTTCTGTAGAGGTAGAGTCTTTGGTAGTTTGGAACAAGATAAAGGACAATATGATAATGTAATTGAAGTGTTTTGGGCTACAGGGGCTTGCTTATTTGTAAGAGTAAAACACTTTAATGCTATTGGTGGTTTGGATGAGGACTTTTTCGCTCATCAAGAAGAAATTGATTTATGTTGGAGATTAAAAAATAAGGGTTTTAAAGTAATGGTTGAGCCAAAATCAGTTGTTTATCATGTTGGTGGTGGAACATTAAATGCAGGTTCTCCTTTTAAAACCCACTTAAACTTTAGGAATAACCTATTTATGTTATTTAAGAATTTACCCACTTCTTCCCTATTTACAACAATTCCTATGCGATTAGTTTTAGATGGAGTAGCAGCACTTACTTTTTTAAATAAAGAAAAGGGTTTAGAACATGTATTGGCAATTGCAAAGGCTCACTTTTCTTTTTACTTTGCTATTCCTAATCTGATTGCTAAACGCCAAAAAATTAGTCAAAAGAATAGTTTAGTTGGAAAAATGAATTGGTCTATTTTGGTTAAAAATAAGATGAATGGAATTAAGCAGTTTTCTGAATTATAAATAGCTTTTAGCCCAACCCTCCTTTATGGGTTTTAGATAGTTGCTTAATTCTTCCTTTCTCTGAATATTTAAATCATAAAAAAGTGTATCCTCATTTGCTATAACCCCTAACTTAAAAGAAGGTATGACTTTTATAATCTCTCCTATTTTATAAAATACATTTAAGCGATTCATTAAAGCAATGGATAAGTCTTTTTCTAATTCTTGTATTGTTTTTTGTAGTGTATCAATAGAACAACCACTTGCTCCATTTTTATTTTCATCCAAAGCAATAACAATAAAATGATTTTCTAAAACAGTAACCCCAGCCGTTAAAGGCACTTTGTGTGCATTCCAACCTTTCAGATGTTCAGCAATATAAGATAGGATATGGCTTTGCTGATCTTCTGTTAAGGCATTTTCTGAAGCATATATCCAAATTCTTGCTTCTTCTGGTAATGTATTGAAATCAACTAACATTACAGGTTCTCTGCAATCAGTTCAGCAATATCTTTTACCTGAGCTGCTCCTTCATCAACAGCTTTTACACCATCCGTCATCATAGTATTACAAAACGGACAACCAGTAGCAATAATATCAGGTTTTAAGGCTAAAGCCTCTTCCGTACGGTTGATGTTAATGTCTTGTGCCCCATTTTCTGGCTCCTTAAACATTTGTGCACCCCCTGCTCCACAACAGAATGATTTACGCTTACTTCTTTTCATTTCAACCAATTCTACTCCTAATGACTTAATCAATTCCCTTGGGATATCATATACATTATTTGCCCTACCCAAATAGCAAGGGTCATGGTAAGTAATCTTAGTTCCTGCTAAATTTCCTGTAACCGTTAGTTTTCCTTCAGCTAAAAGCTCTGCAATAAATTCAGTATGGTGCTGTACCTTATAATCACCACCCAAACCTTTATATTCATTTTTAAGGGTATTATAAGAATGCGGACAAGTAGTAACAATACGCTTTACATTATAGCCATTCATCACCTCAATGTTCATCATGGCTTGCATCTGGAACAAAAACTCATTTCCTGCTCGCTTTGCTGCATCTCCTGATGATGATTCTTCTGAACCTAAAACACCAAAGTTCACTCCTGCTTTATTCAAAATTTGAACAAAAGCACGAGTAATCTTTTTGGCTCTATCGTCAAAACTACCAGCACTACCTACCCAAAAAAGAAGGTCAGCTTCTTTACCTTCAGCCATAAACTCGGCCATTGTTTTTACTTGTAATTCACTCATAATCTATGAATCAAATACTTGAATGGAAACCTCCTTCTCCACTAAATCAGTAAACTTCCCATCAAAACGAGTAGCACGCACAATGTGGTTGTCTACCCAATGATAATTTCCTCCTCTTGGTTTACCCATCAAAAGTCCATGGTATTTAAATCCATTTTCTTTCAGCCACACTTCAGTAACTTCTCTGTGCTCCTCAACTCTAGATGTGAAAAAGGTAATATAATGCCCCTGTTCATACCATTTATTTAAAGTTTCTAATGCATCAGGATACAGTTCTGCTGTAGCCATTCTTTCTGGCTCTTCATTAGGGATATCATCACAAATTGTACCATCAATATCAATCAGGTAATTTTTAATATCATCTGGTAATACTGGAGAAATTAATTCCCCATCAACTTTCTTTTCTACTAATTTATTCATCTTTCCAATTTAATCTGTCAGCTGCCGGGAATTGCCAAGGAGCTCCATTATTTTCAACATTTGTAAACATCATATTCAGCTCAGTTGGTGCAGCCGATTGTTCCATTACTAAATACCTTCTCATATCCATAATGATAGATAAAGGATCTAACTCAATAGGACAAGCATCAGTACAAGCATTACAACTTGTACACGCCCATAATTCCTCTGTAGTAATATAATCGCCTAAAAGCGATTTGCTATCTTCTGTTCCTTTTCTTTTATTCTCTGCAATTTCCGTAATTCTATCTCTGGTATCCATCATAACTTTCCTTGGAGAAAGTAATTTTCCAGTATGATTGGCGGGACAATTATCTGTACACCTTCCACACTCTGTACAACTATAAGCGTTTAGTAATTGTACCCAATTCAAATCTGTAGCATCTTTTGCTCCAAAAGATTCTGGTGCAGGAGCATCAGTTGGTGGTGCAGCATAAGGATCAGTATTAGGGTCCATCATTAATTTCACCTCATTAGTAACTGACTCCAAATTAGTAAACTGCCCTAAAGGATTTAAGTTTGCAAAGTAAGTACTAGGGAAAGCAAAGAAAATATGCAAATGTTTAGAAATAAGAACATAATTCATAAATCCTAAAATTCCAATAATATGAAACCACCAAGTAAATCGCTCAATAAGAACTAAAGTTGAAGTTTCTAAACCACTAAACAAAAACTGAAAGTATTGACTAATAGGAGTAGAAAATTCAACTGTATAATAACTATCTCCTCTTGATAATAAAATAGAGTCAGTTGCATTCATCAATAAAAACGCAGTCATCAATAATATCTCAAAAACCAAAATAAGGTTAGCATCTGTTCTTGGCCATGCAGTCATTTCCTTGCTCCAAAAACGCTTAATACGCACCACATTTCTTCTGATTAAAAAGATAAGACACGCCACTAAAACTAAGATAGCAAGTATCTCGAATGAACCAATAAGAAAGTTATATAATCCGATTGGTAATACTGTAGAAAGAAACCTGTGAGAACCAAAAATACCATCAACAACAATTTCAATCACTTCAATATTGATTATTAAAAATCCTAAATAAACAATAATATGCAACACACCTGCAACTGGCCTTCTTGTCATTTTGGACTGACCCATTGCTACACGAAACATATTTTTCCATCTATCAGTTGGCCTATCCGATCTATTAATATCTCTACCTAATTTTATATTAGTTATAATTCTATTCAGGTTTCTGATAAAAAAACCAAATGTGACAAGAAATACTACTAAGAATATAACATTTGAAATTTCCATTTTATTTTATTTTTGGCTCTACATAAGGCTTTCCACCACCTATAATTGAAAAATTAACATACCTACTTGGATGCCTTTTAATATCTTCCAATAGCTCAGCTAGCTCACGAGTAGATTTTTCAAAATTATCATATATTTCATCATCTTTAAGCAATAAACCTATACTTCCTTCACCATTATTTATTTTAGTAGTAATAGAGCTTATATTCTTCAAAACTGATGCGATATCAGCTTTTGCTAATGAATCAGAAAGAGTAGAAAAATTAGTCAATATATTTTTAATATCTCCATTGCTACTTTCTAAATTACTAGTTATGGACTCTAAATTTTGAACTACTTTAGTTATCCTATCATCATTTACAGCTACCATACTATCTACTTTTATCATGGTTTCAGACATTAATAAAAAAGTTTTATCTAAACTTTGTAAACTATTCCTTAAGCTCTCTCTTGTGTCTTTATTCAATACAGCCGTAACAATCATCATAACAGAATCCATTGAACCTATTAATTGTTCTGCTTTATTTTTTAGTGGTAAAATTTGAGCATTTACTTCATCCTGCAAAGTACCTTCAACACCCCCATTTAAGGTGTCTCCTACTTCAAGGAAATCAGTTGCATCACCTAGCAATAAAGAAATTCCTTTTGTACCCATCAAATCCTGGTTTACAATCTTACATACAGTATTGGACGGCATAGCAAATTCTTTTTCAATACTAATAGTAACCAAAAGTTCCTGATTATTTTCAATTAACAAGTCAATATTACTTACCGTACCAACTTTATAACCATTAACTAAAACAGAACTTCCAACTTGTAAACCTCCGATATTTTCATATTGTGCATAATAGGTTCTGCTTGAACTTAAAACATTTAACCCTTTAAGATAATTAACCCCAATAAATAGAGATCCAATTGTAATTATTGCAACTAAGCCAATCTTTAATTCTTTATTCATGATTATTTATTTTTCGTTTGCAAATCTAAGGCTTCTTGCATAGAAATCCTTTTATCTTGATAAAAAGCTACAACAAATGCACCTTTAAAACCTTTTTCACGCATTTTAAACTTTAGATTATCTGCACTTACTTTATTATATGCATTGCCAACATAATATTTATAGGTCCCGTTTATTATTTCCTCATAAACATTCAAATTCATAAAAGATTTATCAGATAACATAGACTTTAAGTATGTGCCTATCTGCACCTTATACTCCACTTTATCAGTAGTAATTTCTTTTTTAGGTGTCGGTATTTTTATGATTTCCTTTTCTTTAATTAATGGTTTAGAAAGCTCACTAAGATTTGCCCCATCTACACTTTCTTTATAAGTTCTAAAACCTCTAAAAATAGCTGATGCAATATGGTCTTTTCCTAATTCAGTATTCAAAAAATCTTCCTCCTTTGGGTTTGTTAAAAATCCTGCTTCAATAAGGATAGAAGGCATATTAACCCTGCTAATTACATAAAAAGGAGCTTGTTTCACTCCTCTACTTTTTCGTTTTGCTCTATTAGCAAACTCATCTTCAATTTTTTCTGCAATAGAAATGCTTTGGTCAAGAAAAGTATTTTGCATCAATGAAAAAACAATATAACTTTCAGGAGACTTTGGATCAAAACCATCATATTTCTCTTTAAAATTGTCTTCCAAATACATTACAGAATTCTCTCTCATTGCTACATCCATATTAGCTTTTAACTTACTCATCCCCATAACAAAAACACTTGCCCCTGATGGATTAGGATTAGTAAAACCATCACAGTGTACAGAAATAAACAAATCAGCATTTTTTTCATTTGCCAATTCTGTTCTCTCCCATAATTCTAAAAAAACATCAGTTTTTCTTGTATAGATGATTTCAATATCAGGAAAAGCTTCTTTGATATAGTTTCCTAATTTTAGTGAAATATCCAAAGCAATATGCTTTTCATATTGTGTATACCGCTTTGTACCCATAGTACCTGAATCCTTTCCACCATGTCCTGGATCAATTACTATAGTTCTTATTTTATTATTTTTTTTCTTTTTATCATCAGCAAATAAGGGATTTACAAATAAAGCAGCCAATAAAAGTAAGCCAAGTGCGTTTCTAGAAAATATATGATATAAATTAATTATTTTTGACACGATTTTATACTGTTACTATTATACAAATATACTACTTAGATTGAAGCTTAAAGCCATTAAAATATTTCTATTCCTATTCTTATTAACAGCTTTTTGTAATAATTTATTAGCGAATATTATTCCTGTACTTTCTGATACAATTGAAGAGAAAACTACTTTTTTTGATGATGAAATAAAACAATATGCTGAGGATTCTTTAAAACTAAGTGTTGATGGAAAAAAAGCATTTTTATATGGAAATGCAAAAATTGAATATCAAAAAACAATAATTACAGCATCATATATCGAGATTGATTGGAATAAAAATACAATCTATGCTTGCGCTACTGCTGATTCTTTAGGCAACAAAATAGGACACCCGGTATTTAAAGATGGCAACGAAAGTTTTAAAGCTCATGAGATGACTTACAATTTTAAAACTAAAAAATGTAGCGTTAAAAAGATATCATCTAAAGAAGGTGAAGGGTATATTTTAGGTAAAACTGTAAAGAAAGTTGATGATGATATTTTCTTCTTAAATAAAGGAGATTACACTACTTGTGATGCTGAAAAACCACATTTTTCAATTAGATCAAATAGGATTAAAATCATACCTGGTAAAAAAATTATTACTGGACCTGCTTACCTAACTTTTTTTGGCATCCCTACTCCCCTAATTTTTCCATTTGGTTATTTTCCAAATAATGATAAAAAAAGTTCTGGTTTAATTATTCCATCATATGGAGAATCACAAAATCAAGGTTTTTTCTTAAAAGATGGTGGTTATTATTTTACTCTTAGTGACAAACTAGATCTTACCATAAAGAGTGATGTATATACCAAAGGAAGTTGGAATTTCAAATCTAGTTTGAGGTATAAGAATAGATATAAATACAATGGAAATCTGAATTTAAGTTTTGGGAAAATGATAAATAGCGAATTAGGTTTTCCTGATTATAGCGAAAAGAAAGATTTCAACATTAAATGGAAACACAAGCAAGACCAAAAAGCTAATCCTTCTTTAAGTTTCTCAGCAAATGTAGAGGCTGGAAGTAGCACTTACTACAGAAACAACTCCTACAATGCTAATGATTACCTTAAAAACACCATGTCATCTAGTATCAATTTATCAAAAAGATGGGAAGGAGCAATTATTAATAATCTAAATTTTAACTTAAGGCACAGCCAAAACACTTCTACAAATCATGTAAATTTAACTATTCCTGATATTGGTCTAAGTTCAAAAAGAATTTATCCTTTTAAAGGAATTGGGAATAAAGCAAAAAATCAGTGGTACGACAAGATTACGATTAAATATAATATGAGTACTAAAAATACTATTTCAACTTCAGATTCTCTTCTATTTACTAGTGATTCGTATTCTAAATTCAAAAATGGAATGAAGCATACTATTCCTGTTTCTACCTCAATAAAAGTGTTAAAACACTTTACACTTACCCCTAGTTTTAATTTATCAGAAAGGTGGTATTTATCACAAATCAATAAAAGTTGGGATTCAAATATAGATAATATAAGAATTGATACAATTAATAAATTTACTAGAGCCCATGATTATAATTTATCAGCTGGATTAAATACTAAAATTTACGGTTTAGTTCAGTTTAAAAAAAGTAAGATAGCTGGAATAAGACACGTAATCAGTCCAAATTTATCTTTTAGATATACTCCAGATTTTTCTGAGGAAAAATATGGATATTATAAAACTGTACAGAAAGATACTGAAGGCAATACGGAAACTTATTCTATCATGAAAGATGGAGTGTACGGAACTCCTGGAAGCAGAAAAAGTGGGAATATAAGTTTTGGAATCGGAAATATTCTAGAAATGAAAGTTAGGAATAAAAAAGATTCAGTTGAAACTTTTAAAAAGATTAAATTATTAGAGAGTTTAAGTTTGAACTCCTCATATAATATCTTTGCTGACTCTTTAAATATGAGTAATATCAGACTAAATGCAAGAACAAAATTATTTAATATTTTTGACATCACATTCTCTAGTGATTACGACCCATACCTTACAAATGAAAGCAAAAACAATAGGATAAATCAATTTGAAATTTCAACTAACACCAGAATTGCAAGGTTAAAATCCTTTACAACTTCTATTAGTATAAATGTAAATGATAAAAGTTTCCAATCCGATAAAAAAGACAATGACGAAAGTGAGAAAGAAGATGATGCAGAAAATAGAGATTTCTACTCAGTTCCATGGAATTTAAATGCAAATTACTCTTTAAACTACAACAAGGGTCATCAGTCATCTGCCTTTGCTGATACGACTCAGTCTTTAGCTTTTTCAGGAAATATAAAGATCACTAAAAAATGGAAAATTGGTTTTAGATCTGGTTATGATTTTGATGAAAAAGAACTGACTTACTCATCTGTAGATATTTATAGAGATTTGCATTGTTGGGAATTGCTTTTTAATTGGATTCCAATTGGGTTTCATCAAAGCTACACTCTTACTATTCGAGTAAAAGCAGCTGCATTAAGAGACTTAAAATATGAAAAGAAAAGAGATTGGTTTACTCCAGAGTACGATTAATTAGTTAGCCAATTTTCAATCATTTTCAAACCATTCTCAGTCAATATTGACTCAGGATGAAATTGCAGACCAGTAATATCAAATTCTTTATGTTTTATTGACATTATTTTTCCTTCAATATTCTCGGAAGTAACAATCAATACATTAGGAAAATTTTCTTTAGAAACTGCCCATGAATGATAATGACCAACTTTAAAGTTTGAGGGAAGATCATTAAACACTTTAGAATTATTATAATGAATAATTTCAGAGGAAACACCATGCTTTACTTCTGATAAATTATAAAGTGTTGCTCCAAAAAACTCAGCAATTGACTGTTGACCAAGACAAATCCCTAAAATAGATTTATTCTGATAGTATTTAACTAAAACCTGATTTAGAGTTGGGTGATCTTCTGGCAACCCAGGACCTGGAGAAAGTATGATTTTATTATATTCTGAAATAGATTCAATATTAATATCTGAAGCCCTTAAGACATCAACATCTGCATAGAATTTCTGTACATAATGTTTTAAGTTATATGTAAAAGAGTCTTGATTATCAATAATTAAAACTTTCAAGTTACATCTTTGGTTTGCGAAAAAATTGAGAAATCTTTCTGAAAGGTTTTATAAAACGAATAAAAGGTGGCTTTTTAAGTCCATTTATGTCCCAAGCAATATTATCTTCATTATTACCTTTTAACCTATTCCATATTGATGCATTACTCTCCCCTCCCACTCTCATTTTTATTAAAATTTCTGGAATATATTCTACAATAATTTTTTCCTTATGTAATAATCGCAAAATCATTTCATAGTCAGCAGCACTTTTTAGGCTTGTATTATATAATCCATATTTTTGGTAAATTTCTTTTTTTACAAAAAAAGTTGGGTGAGGCAGCATCCATCCTTTTGTCATAAGGTTCTTTTCAAATTTTCCTGACTTCCAGTATCTGACGATTTTTCTAGCATCTCCTTTATTTACAAAAATTAAATCACCATATAAACAATCACAATTTGTCTCTTCAAAAACTTTTGCAACTTTTGAGAGCACATCTTGATTGTAATAAAAATCATCAGAATTTAGAATACCAACAATATCCCCAGTAGCAGCTTTTATACCCTTATTCATAGCATCATAAATACCACCATCTTGTTCCGAAACAAAGTTATCAATTTCATCTTTTTTAAAATCTAATATATCTAAAGTCCAATCATTAGAAGCTCCATCAATCAAAATGTATTCTTTATTTTTATAAGTTTGTGAACTAACACTATCAATAGTATGTTTTATTGTACTCTGACTATTGAAAGAAACGGTTACGATAGAAATTTTTGGATTTTTAAGCATTTTTCTCAATTACAAAGACATGACAATTTCCAGAAGTTCTTTCGTATTTTTTTATCGTACATCTGTTGCTAACACACCATCTACTTACATCAGACTTTGATTGAAAGGTAGCAACTGGAGTTATAAAATAATCATAAAATATATTTCTAGTTTCCGCTTTATTAAGTTTTTGTTTCTTGAATAACTTATACATTATATAATGAAAGTTAACAAATATCTTTTCAACTATAAAACTTCCAAGTTTATTCTTATTAAGGAATCTGAATAAACCACCAATTACATGATATACAAATGGGTAATATCTAAATTTTTTATAAACAGCAAGATAAATTTTCCCATTTGGTTTTAAAATTCTAACACATTCAGAAAAAGCTAATTCGGTATTTCCTGTATGATGACAAACACCATCACTAACTACAATATCAGCAAAATTAGAATCAATTGGAATATCTAAATTATTTCCCTGAAATAACTCTAAGTTTTCACTCTGAACAAAACTCCTAGCAAAATCAAGTGATTCTTTACTTAAATCAACTCCAAATGCCTTAGATGCATATTTAGATGCGTAAACTAAATTTCTACCACAGCCACATCCAATATCACAAAATATTTTGCCTTTGTTACTTTCCATTAATTCTTTTAATAATGGATTCATATTCAGTATTATTTCCTCTTTTGAAGAATAACCATACTCGAAAGGAGTATTATCATAAAATGTTTGTTCACTCATTATCGTTCAACTATTACATTTCCCATCACTAACATATCCATTTTAGTTCTTAAAAAACAATCTAAAGCCTCCTCAGGTTTATTTACAATCGGCTCATTTTCGTTAAATGATGTATTTAATAAAATTGGAACACCAGATTTTTCTGCAAATTTACTTATTAGCTTATGGTACCTAGGAGAAATATTCTTATCAACAGATTGCAACCTTCCAGTCCCATCAACATGAGTAACTGCAGGTATTTCTTTATGCTTTTCTTCTTTTATATCAAATACTTTTTCCATAAATGGAACTGTATCTTTTTGAATGAAATAATCTTCAACAGCTTCCTTGAGTATTGAAGGAGCAAATGGCCTAAAACTTTCTCTTCTTTTAATTTTATCATTAAGTAAATCTTTAGCATCTGATCTTCTTGGATCAACAATTATTGATCTATGTCCAAGGGCTCTGGGCCCAAACTCTGCTCTGCCTTGAAACCACCCTATAACTCCTCCTTCAACTAATTTATTTGATACTTTCTCAAACAATTCCTCATCAGAATAAACTGTAAATTTTACTTCTGATCTTTCCAATACAGCTGTAATTTCATCTTGATTTGATTTTCTCCCAAAATATGCTGTAGTAATTTCCGGAAGTCTTTCTTTACCTAAGATTTGGTTATATAGGTACAATGCAGAACCGATACATGTTCCTGCATCATGACCTGCTGATGGGATATAAATATTCTTAAAAGAAGTGTTTTCTAAGATCTTGCCATTTGCAACTGAATTCTGAGCCACTCCACCAGTAATGCAAATATTTTCAGCACCTGTTTTCTTATGTAAGTGATTAAGCATATGGAAAATCACCTTTTCAGTAAATCTCTGAACTGAAGTTGCTAAATCAATATGCCATTGCTCTAATTCATCACCCTTAACCCTATATTTCCCTAAGAGTTTACACCATTCATCAGTAAATAACGATTCAATTGTTGGACTTCCTCCTTCCCAGTCCATAGCAACACCTTCTTTAAAATGCTTAAAATAGGTCTTATTTAGCTTGAAAAATCCATCATCTGTCATTTCAAGAATTTGCTCAAGTTCTTTCAAATATTTTGGCTGTCCATAAGGGGCTAATCCCATTACTTTATACTCATCACCATAATTTGGAAAGCCTAAAAACTGAGTAACAGTTGTGTAAAAAACACCAAGTGAATGTGGGTAATTTACTTCATCCAGAACTTCAAATTTGTTACCATTACCAATTGCAGACATAGTAGATGTAAAATCTCCAAACCCATCAATAGAAAGTATAGCTGATTTTTCAAATCTAGAAGCAAAGAAAGAAGAAGCGATATGACTTCTATGGTGTTCAATATTATGAATAATTGCTTTAATATCAGATTCTGGAAGCTCAAATAATTTTGCTAATTCACCTTTAATAGAGCTAACCTTTTTTGAGTTCATTAATCTATCCCAAATAGTAGAAAAGCTAATTGAATTTTTAAGTGTATGAATAATTTTTTTTGAAAAATTAGCCTTAGGATCTCTTGAAATTGTGACATGATCTATATCTTGAATAGAAATCCCTTCATCTTCCAAACAAAATTTAATAGCTTCTGTCGGAAAGCCTGCCCAATGCTTAATTCTTCTGAATCTTTCTTCTTCAGTAGCACATAAAATCACACCATCTTTTAACAGGCAAGCAGAAGAATCACCATGGTATGCATTAATTCCTAAAATATACATCTACTTGTTTTTAATTGTTTTTAAAAACCTACTTACAATTACTTCCCAATCATAATTAGATTTTAGATAGTTTTTTATTTTATTGCTATCAAAATCTTTAATTATTATATCTGAGAAACCAATAGCAAAACTTTTCTTTTCGTTATTGGCTAAAATACCACAATTATTCATTTCTAAATGCTTCCAAGGAGTTTTGTTTGAAACCACACAGGGCTTTCCACAAGCTAGAGCCTCAGCAATTACAATTCCAAAACTTTCAAATTCAGATGCTAAAACAAAATAATCACAATTTGATAGGAGTATTTTTTTCTCTTCAAAGTCTACTTCTCCTATCAGAAAAACTGAGTTATTAAGTTTTAATTCTAATATTTGTTGTTCTAGTTTATCTCCTATTCCATCATCTCCTCCTGCTATAATAAGTTTAGCATTTTTATCTTTTTGTAAATAGATTTCAAATGCATTTATTAAAACATCAAACCCTTTAATTTTATGTAGCCTACCCATTGAAAAAAAGATATTGGAAACTTCCTCAAAATTTATCTTAGTATGCTTCTTTACTATTTCATTACTAGATAGTTTTTCAGTATTTTGAAAGGAATCAAAATCTACCCCATCATTTATAATTTCAACTTTTGATTTTGGGAACTTTCTTAGAATATCATCTTTTTCCAAATAAGAAGAAGCTTGCCAAATAACCTTTTTGTAAAATGGTTTTATAAACAAGTTAAGCCATATTGATTTAATAAGAGTGAATCGATTAGAAAGTGTATATACCGAGAAACTCCCTCTTGGGCATATGATTATCTTTTTGTTTTGCAATACACTAAAAAGCAATGAAAAAAGCACGGTATAATGAAAAAGGTATTGAATATAAACTACATCTGATTTTTTTACATCTGACCAAATTCCAAATAAAAAAGAAAGTGAAAAATTATTGATCAACTCTTCATGATAATATTTTACAAATAAATTATCTTGTTTTCTCAAGTATCTATTGGTTTCAACTTCTAATCTATTTAATCCATTTGCGTTAGTTGTTGAAACATACATTTCTACATCATTTTCAGCTAATTTCTTAGATAAATCCCATGTAGCTGATACGGGACCACCATAAAAAGTTGCAGGGTAAAATGAAGAGGAAACTAAACATATTCTCATTTTTTATAATGTTTAAATTTATACCAAAATGATAGGAAATGATCCCCACCTTTTAAAATTGATTCAAACTCAGTTTTATTTGCAAACTGTACTAAACTCCTTCTTTTTACTGAAGGGAAAACTTCATTGTAATAAAATCCAGGTAATGATGAGTACTGCTTTTTATAATCTAAGGAATTAGCTATTTGAACAACTCTATGATTAAATTTACCCTCAGGGAAACAAATTGCAGATACTTCACAACCTAAAAGCCCTTCTAATTCAGATTTAGAATCTTTCAATTCTGATATAATCTCATCTTCAGAAATATCATTTAATATTTTATGTGACTTAGTATGGGAAGATATAATTAAAAGAGAATCATAATTCAATTCAATCAACTGTTCTTTGTTAATATGATTCTTTTTATTTAAGTATGAAGAAATCACAAATAATTGTATTGGAATTTTTAGTTTTTTTATCAAATCAATATTTTCAAATAAACCTAGGAATGCATCATCAAAACAAATTTCTATTTGTCCAATAGGTTTAGTGATTTCAGCAACAATCTCATAGCCATTTTCTAAGATAATTTGTATATGATTTTTAAAGACCTCAATTGGAGTTGACATTTCAGTATACTTTTTATCAGAATGGATATCATGATAAAAAATAACCTTACTCCTTTTCTTAAAATAAAAAAGAGAAGCAAAACTGACTATTGCAATTCTTATTCTTGTACTTAGTGCCATTTCTTAACTTTATCTATTGATTTATTTAAGCAATTATTATAAAAATCATAATTCCATTTATTTTGCATCAAATCAGATGCATTTTTAGAGAACACAAGTAGCTTTATAGGATTATTAAAAAGCTCTATCATATACTCTCCAAACTCAGTCATATTAGCTGCTACATAGCCAGTTTCTTTTCCATTTATTAAGTCAAATGAAGCTCCAACTTCTTTAGTTGCAATTACAGGTACCCCTGCTGACAATGCTTCATTTACAACCAATCCCCATGGCTCAAATATTGAAGGACAAACAAAACATGATGCTTTCTGAAATTCTTCTACAAGATCTTCTGTAAATTTCTTTCCTAAAAACTTTACTTTTTCTGATTGATACTTATCTCTCAAATATTCTTCTTCCTCTCCGCCTCCAACTATCCTTAGCTCAGCATTTAAAGTGCTAAATCTTGATTTAAATACTTTAATAAGTTCTTCAATATTTTTATGTTTAACAAGTCTTCCAACATAAAGAAAAGAGAAAACTTCTGGAAGAACTTTATTTTTTTGATAAAATTTAGAATTATCGACCATCATTGGCATTAAAAATATTCTTTTCTCTTCCATTCCATAGTGCCTAAAAAGGTCTTTATGAGAGTGGTTCCCTCCAGAAAAACCTAAAACATATTTATTTCTAAAGATTATTAACAAATAAAACCACTTAATAAATCTTTTTATTGGATTAGCAGGGATTTGCAATTGTGTATCTGATTCTGTTGCAACAAACCTTTTATTAAAAGAAAAAATATTTAAAATAAAGGTTAGTATAAAAGGATAGTTATTATAGCCATTTACAATAATCATATTATTTTCTTTAAATATCTTTATAATAAAACTAATCTTATCAAAAATAGACATCCTACTTAGCATTTCTTTATTAGATTTTGAATTAGATTTAACTAAAGTATTAGATTTAATAAAACAATAATCAATTTTATTTTTATCATAAACATTCTTTGCTAAATCTAGCGTATAAGATGCTGGCTCAACAAAATAACAGAATATTTTCATCTAAATTTTTTATAAAGTTTCTTTAAAACTAATTTAACTGATTTTAAAAATAAAGATAAGTATTTTTCAACTTCTGTACTGTAGGTATTTAATTCAAATAAAGGAATAACTTCAGGTCCAAAATTCTGAATTTTATAACTATAATCCCCTCTTCCAAAATTGAATGTAGCAGAATTTTTCTGAGTAATTTCTTTAATAAAAGCAGTATTACTTACTAAATTCATCATCTGTTGTTCATTAAATAAATCTATCCAAAAAGAATAAGAATAGTCTTTTTTAAAGATTAATGAAATTGCTGTTGTATTATTCTCCACTATAACTTCATTAACAACTAAACTTCCTGAGTTATAAAGATTTTCAGTAAGTGAAATTAAATCATCATCTAGAAACTTATGATTTCTAATTCCTCTCGCAATCATTTGTATTCTAAGTTTTTTTATCTTCTCAACAGGAAAGTTTGAACTTTCAATTTTATAAAGTAATGTATTGTAATTGTACTTCTTAAGAATTCGTTTTAATCGCCTTTTTTGTCGATAGATAAAGTGATTAAAATTAGAAGGAAAATTATCAGATCTTCCAAGTTTAAGTAATGAATAATTTAGACTAAATGAAACATCTTTTACTTTTATACTTTCCGTCTTCCTAATAACAATACTTTCTTTTTCTAGGTTTTTTAATCTTAATAGGATTGCCAACTGATTTTCTTTAAGAAAATCTACAACTGTTAATGAATTTGTTTCAGATATAATATCACAGAAATCAGCATGAGTATCATTAATAAATATAAGTTTATTTTTTTTCAACTCTAAAGGCCATATTTCAACTAATTTTCCATCTTCATAGTAGCAAATGATAAATGGTTTTGATTGCTTAAAAATCGAATTATAGCAATATGTAAAAGATTGAAAAACAGAATAGTTTCCTTTATCAAAAAGTGCTCCCCAATCCTCTTTTAAAAGTAGGACATCTTCTTTATTATTAAATACTTTAATCTTCATACTGTTTTTTAAACTTTGAATAAGAAAGAAACGCTAAAGAGAACCAAAAAAGGATAGTATGAAATTCATTAATACCAGTCATTAATGCTTCATAAATTGAAGATATGAACGTATATATTATAATAAATACAAATACTTTTTCTGTATTATTACTATCCTTAAAGAATGCAATTAACTGAAATGCTTTAACAAATATTAACCCTAGTATCAATCCACCAAACAAAACTCCATATTGTAAAAAAATAGCAAGATACCCATTATGTGATGCCATTATTTGCCCTTTAAATCTGTTTGGTAAAATTATATCTTTTGGTAGGCCAGAGTATTCATTTAATCCATACCCTGAAAATATACTGTTATTAATATTCTCAATTGCAAACAAAGCTTGTTCAATCCTATCGTTAAACATACTTTGTTCTGCAAACCTATTTAAACTAGTGTCAAGATTAAGATTTGAAACTAAAAAGTAGCTTAAAAAAGCTATTATTGAATAAATAATATTTCTTGAGCTAAAGCCGTACTTTAATCCAAAGCTAATTGCAATACCAACTAAAGCACCTCTTGAGCCTGTAGCTAATGCGATAACTAATAAAAGAAATAAGAGTATCTTATTTCTTAAACTTTCATTATTATTTTTTAACAGTAATATTGAAAAAGCAATAACAATAAATGATGCTAACATATTTGAATTCCAGATAATACCACTGTATCTCCCAGAGAAAATATTAGGATCAAATAATACACTTAAAATCACAATAAATAAGACTAAACTAACAATATGATTTAGAAATTGTGTTTTATAATAATCAAAATGAAAATATATTGAAATAGAGATAATTGAGAACTGCATTCCCCTAGCAAGTAAATATTTTAAGGCTTCAATATCAGAAACTGAATGAAACAATATAAAATACAGTAAGTTTAAACTATTAATAATCAATAGAAATGAAAAAGCTTTATGAAAAATTACTCTCTTTACCTGATTTGGATTTAGCACTAAAAAAATAGTAAATATTCCCATTATAGCTAGGAAAATTTGGTTACCCAAATCGAATGTGCTCTTTATTGATAAAAGTACTGTATTAAACAGAAATATTACCGCCCCATATTTAAATAGCCACTTTATCATCTTATAATCTTTACTATATCCTTTATTTGTTTAATAAATAATACAAAGAATAACAAATATATCAGAACAGGTGTTAGTATAATTTCTAAAATACTAAAATTATAATTAGTTATGATAGAAAAATAAAGCAATGGAATTGTTAAAAGGATTAATTTTAATAAATCTGTGCTAAATGGAGATATCTTAATATTACGTTTTATGTAAATTAGTTGTGAAATATTAATGAATAACATAAATCCTATAAATAATGAGACAATTGCAATCAATTCAAATTTATTAACTAAAATTATTGCTAAAATAGTTATTAATACTGCCTTAATTGTTTGCAATTTAAGTTCCTTCTGTTCTAATCCTGCCATAATCATAAATGTTCCTGAACTCCCTGCAAATAAAGAGATCATTCTTGCTATCATTAAACCAAATAAATATGGTTTGTATGCTAATAAATCTCCTGATTTATCATAAAGCCCTAATATCTCATCTGCAAAAATTATTATAATAATCATAAAAGGAAGAGTTATTAAATTTACAATAAAAGTTGTTTTTTTAAACAATTCATCTAGCTCATCTATTTTCTTTTCTTTATACAATTTTGCAATTGCTGGGGCGAATACCTGATTAAGATTTTTTATTAAAAACATGGCAACACCAGTAATTGTTAATAATATACTATAAACACCTAATTTTAAAGGAGGAAGAGCAATACTTAAAACAATTCGTAAAGACTGTGCAGAAAAGAAGTGAACTATTGCATTGGCATACATTTTTTTACCATAGGAAATCATCTTATTGTCCCAAAAAAAGTCAGGACTTACTGAATGATTAAATAGTTTAAATTCGTCCTTATTAAATTTTCTGAACAAAAGTAATAATGACAAAGAAGTTGTAAAAAGTTCAATTCCAATAAAATACAAAATATTGTTTGTGTATTGAAAAATTATAAAAGCTAATATTGCACGAATTGGTACAGTTATCACTGTACTATATATTATTATTTCTTTTATTTTTAAAACTGATCTATATAATGCAGTAATTATTCCAGTAAATATTGAAATTGGAGTATGTAAAGCAACTAGAAAAAGTATTAATGAAAACCCATCAATCTTAGTATACACAAATCTATCCAAAAGAGGAGAAACAAAATATAGAGCTATAATTATAACGAAACTTAATACAACTGAAAGTTTAAGGATTTTTGATAAAAATTGAAGTGCATATTCCTTATTTACTTTCCATAAATCAGGAAAGAATTTTACAATTACTACAGGAATTCCAAAAGTCAGAAAGACATCCATAAATGTTGAAAAGGTATGTGCTGAAACATATTTTCCCCAATTAGAAATACCAACAATATCAATTACATAAATCTTAACAAAAAAACCAATAGCAAAAGCAAATATTGAACCCAATATTCCCCAATTAGCTTGTCTAATAATCAGTTTTAACATCTGTAATCTAATAACTCAAAGTCATCTTTATAAATGCTTTTTACTTTTTTGACCATTTCGGTAGTATATATAGTAAAAGAATCATTTTCTTTCACATTTTTGTTATAATGTGGTAAAATAATTTTTTTGTTTATTTTATTGGACAAAATCTTTATATGATCTTCTAAATTCTCAAACCTACCAATATAGTCTACTAAAATTTTTCCTCTATAATCACAAATGTATTCGTGCTGTGGCTTTAAATGAGTTATTTCTTGAATTAATTTTGAGTTTAATCCATTAATTACAAAATCTTCAAAATCTGTAAATCTAGATAAATGTTTTTCAAAAGCAATCTCATCATATTTGTTCATTCCTCCTTTTTGTAAAAACTTATAAGTAGAATAAAGCCTATCTAATGGATTTCTGATAAATGAAAATGTAAAGTAAACATCATCCTTCATATTTAATGCCACTTTATTAAAAAAATAAGATCTATGACTCTCTAATGACACTTCTCCATAAATAGCCTTTAAAATAGACACTCCTGCTGTTTTAGGTATATGTATAAATACAATTTTAGATTGATGGAAAGCGTGTAACAAAGTTCCTTCAATATTTACTTTATGTTTTTGAGATTTTGCAAACCTCCATGTCATATATTTATTGAATAAATATTTAAGCATTGAATAAATCTTGTTTCAAAAAGAGAGATATTGTGTTTTTAATATCATATTTATTATCAAATTCAAAATTAGTTTTATTCTTCTTAAAATAAACTAACTTTTGAGACAGATTCAAAAAGTCAGACTTTAAAATTTCTGATTTTTCTTTATGTAATTTTGGTATTATCTCTGAAATTCCTTGTTTTTTTACCGAAATAAAAGGAGTGTTTGTCGCCCAAGACTCTAAATACACACAACCTAAAGCTTCATAATATGAAGGAAGTGCAAACAAATCTATCTCATTAAAGAATTGATTTAACTTCTCGTGTTTTATCTCCTTGTCAAAGACAATAGAATCTACTAAGTTTTTCTTTAAAACATAACTCTTACAACTTTCTAATGTTGGACCAGATCCAATTAATCTTAATAAAACTCTTATTCCTTGTTTTGTGAGTACCTCTACCGCTTTAATTAAAGTGATTTGGTCTTTTATTTCCCAAAAATTTGCGACACAACCAATCGTAAACACTTCATTTTTCTTCACTTCTTTATAATAAAACTTAGATGTATCCACCCCATTATACAGAACTAGTTCATTTTTTGGGCTATAACCCTGAAACTCATTCAATTTATCTAAAACTAATTGTGAAACACCAATATTCAAATCCGCTTTGTTTAAATGATTAAGACTATTTTTAATAAGTAAATTCTTTTGTATTTTTTTAGCAAAACCAGTTCTCCCATTCTGAAGTTGCAGTACATCTAATCCGTGATGTTGAACAATCTTTTTGCAAATCAAATCATCCACAAGATAAGAAGCTGGATAAGTTACATGGGAATGAGAATATTTTACATTCTTAATTCCCTTTTTAATTAAAAAATCTAAGAACCTCTTTCTATTAATTTTATTAAACAGTCCAGGGAAAATAAAGAATGGAAAATCAATTGTTTTAAAAATACTTACCTTAAAACCATTAAATTCATAATCTTTTTCTGAAGAAAATAAAGATACAGTTTTAACAATTCTGACATCAAATTCAGTTTGCTTTCTAATCTCATTTACTTGATCAAAAATATAACTTCCAACAAATGAATCAATTGAAGGGAAAAATGGTGTAATCACTAAATATGTATGCTTATTCTTCAATTAAACTTGGGTATAAATTTTTAAATTTAGGGAACTTATTTAATACAAATGATATTGTTTCTTTTTTTAATTCACTATTAAACTGACCTTCTACTCCACTTCTAGTGAATTCACCTTTAAACTTTCCATTTTTGGGTCCATTTCCGTATTTCTGATTTTTTTCTTTTCCCATCTTTCTTACTTTATCAAATGATGAATATTCAACAGATTTTCTAATTAAATTGTCATCTAAATTCCATCCTAAAAAATTTACAGTTTTGCTAAGCTCTTTTTCTGCATCATTTTTTAAATCAGAATAATTTACAACAACATCCGAATTCTCTACTGAAATTCTGAAATACTTTATCCAAAAATCAATTTTATAAGAAACATAAAAATCAATATCAATCAACTTTTCTCTTAAATTTTTCGG
>Ga0206681_10000417_pt1 | contig 23294 bp, 24 predicted proteins | sample M150012015metaG_FD_161048 | JGI IMG/M metagenome (GOLD analysis project Ga0206681, IMG submission 161048) | Ammonia-oxidizing marine archaeal communities from Monterey Bay, California, United States - M1 500m 12015 | ecosystem: Environmental > Aquatic > Marine > Intertidal zone | place: USA... | reverse complement strand
TGGGACATCAAAAAGGCGATGTAGTAAGTTTGGGTAGCTTAGGCTCAATTACAATTATGTGCCAATAATCTCCAGAAAATTATCAAGAAAGACATATTTACTTTAAGCATCTCTGTTCTCTTCATGTCCGGATTGCTTGTTTCTTGTGGCAACGACATGGCAGAGATCAATGCTTTTGTCTTTGATACCAATGCTCCCATAGAAGTTTCCACAGGGGTAACCATGCAATTGTCGGATGAAGGAATTAAACGGTATGTGCTTAATACACCGAGAATTGAGAAATTCATAATCGAAGAAGAGGAATTGTACAAGTTTCCCATAGGATTCGAACTTTTGACGTATGATACGCTTGGGAACGAAGTAAGTAGAATTGTGGCAAAACAGGGCACCATGAAGCAACAGCTGGGAGAAATTGTGTTGCGTGACAGTGTCCGTATCAGAAATGCGAATAATGAAAGTTTAGAGACGGAATTGCTTTACGTATTTATTGAGCAAGATTCAATTTTTACAGATCTCCCGGTAACGGTTTCTTCTCTGGCAGGAAGACTAACAGGAAAATTTGGATTAACTTCGGATTTGAATTTTACCGAGTATCGGATGAATAAGGTACATGGTGAATTGGAAACAAAGGAAATATACGATGAGCAAGAAACAGAATAACCCGCAGAAACTTGGAAAGGTGTATAAATTCCTGGAAAGATTTTGGATGACAGTGGCAATAGCGTCTGTTTTTCTGACAGTCTATATTGTTGTTGAACAAGGGTTTGAAAACTCAAAATTGTATCTCATTTTACCAATAATTGCTATTGTGATCTGGATGATGCGGAGAAGACTCAGAAAGAGCTATCAACGAATGATGGAGGCTCAGGAAAATGAACAGCAATCAGAAACATGAATGCTGAGGCAATAATCGTTATTGTTGTTTCTCTAATATGTTCTGCATTCTTTTCCGGCCTTGAAATAGCTTTCATTTCTTCCAATAAGCTAAAAATTGAGCTGGACAGTAAGCAAGGCCATTTGAGTGCGCGTATTTTAAGCTTCTTTGCTTCCAAATCGTCCAAATTCATTGGGACTATGCTCTTGGGTAATAATGTTGCCTTGGTGGTTTATGGTATTTGGATGGCAAGATTAATGGAACCCACGATCCAAAGTTGGGTGGGGGAGAATGAAGGATTGATCTTACTTATTCAAACTATAATTTCAACCATGCTGGTTTTGGTTACTGCTGAGTTTTTACCCAAAACAGTTTTTAGAATTAATCCGAACAAGACCCTATCGATCTTTGCATTTCCACTAATTATTATTTACTACATTTTATGGATTCCGGTCTTTGTTACAATTGGCCTTTCGGATTTTTTTATTGGCCTTTTTCTTTCAAAAAGAGAAGATTCGGATAAGGTTGTATTTGGGAAAGTAGATCTTGACGATTACCTGTCTGAGGTCGCCGAAGCTGCTACAGAAAAGGACGAATTAGACTACGAGGTTCATTTGTTTCAAAATGCACTTAATTTTTCAAAAGTGAAAGCCAGAGACTGTATGGTGCCCCGAAATGAAATTGTAAGCGTTGAGATCAGTGCGTCAATCGATGAACTAAAACAGCTGTTCATAGAAACGGGGCTTTCTAAGATCCTGGTTTATCGTGACTCAATTGACAACATCATTGGTTACACCCATTCATTCGAATTACTCAAAGAACCTGCAAGCATAAAATCCATTCTATTGCCAATAAACATTGTTCCGGAAACCATCACCGTAGATAAAGCGCTGAACGATCTATTAGAAAGTAATCGAAGCATTGCTGTTGTTGTAGATGAATTTGGTGGGACCTCGGGCATGTTCACTACTGAGGACATTATGGAAGAGATATTTGGTGAAATAGAAGACGAACACGATATTGAGGAACTGATCGAAGAACCTCAGAAGGACGGCAGCTATATTTTTTCTGCACGAATGGAGATTGACTATCTCAACGAAAAATACAAATTGAAGATTCCTGAATCGGAAGAGTACGAGACTCTTGCCGGCTATATTATAAATGCTGTGGAGGATATCCCGAATGCACAGGACGTGTTGGAAATTGATGGGTTTGATGTATGTATACTGGAGGTCTCTGAACATCGTATCAATCTGGTCAAAGTGGTGCCCAAAAATAAAAATTGAGATTGATATCAAACCCTTGTGAAACTCCCTTTACTAAAGTGTTTTCCGAATTTTTTAATATCAAAATAGAGTGGTATATTCGCGCTCCTTATTTAGAATGAAATTATGGCATTAATTGGAAAGATCAGAGAGAAGTCAACGTTGTTGCTTATTGTAATTGGGGTCGGTATGCTTCTCTTTATTGCACCGTATGAGCAGATCATGAGCTTGTTTGGCGGCGGAAAAGGAGACACCTCTATCGGAATGTTCTATGACGAGCCGATCTACTCCGACCAGTGGAGATTTGAAGATCAGGTAAGAAGATTGAAATATCAGTATGCACAAAATAACCAGCAAATACCCGATGATTACGCAAGAAATGCAATTTTTCACCAAATGATCAATGATTCACTGCTGAACACCGAACTCAGAAAGATCGGGTTGACAACTTCACCTGATGAGCTAAGTGCCATTCAGCAAGGAACTGATGGGGTTGCTATTTCTGATTATATCAAGGATCTGCCCTATTTTCAGGATCAAAACAAACAATTTTCAGAAGATTCGTTGAAAAAGAAGCTGCCTTTTTTTATGAATCAAGAAGGAGGTTTCTGGGACCAGGTCGAAGCAGAGCTAATGCGTAGTAATGTAATCTCCAAATATGTGAGCATGGTGTCCAAAGGAATCTATGTAACAGATTACGAGGCAGAGAGAGATTATATCGCGTCTAATGAAAAAGCTAATTTACAATATGTATATAAGGATTTTGCAACGGTTCCGGATTCTGTAATTGCTATAACTAATGAAGATTATCAGGCATATTACGACCTTCACAAAGACGAGAAAAAGTACGAAAAAGAAGAAACCAGAGGGTTTGATTTTGTGGCCATCAATATCATACCTTCTTCTTCAGACTCTGACTTTGTAGAGAGCCAGGTAGAAAATCTCAAAGAATTATTTGCCAATGTGCAATCTGAAAATGATTCTTTGTACGTACTTAATAATTCCGATGTGAGCTCATTCAACGGGGCTTATCGTCAATTGAATGAATTTCCATTGGCGGTTGATACATTAATTCAAAAGGCAAAAGTAGGAGATGTGATCGGGCCATTCCAAATGGGTAATTCGTATCAGCTGGTAAAAGTACTTGAATCAAGAACCGAACCTGAATCAAAGGTGAGGCATATTCTTTGTGGTTTCGGTAATGACCAAAGCGACGAGAACAAAAACAAAGCGAAAATACGTGCGGATAGCGTTCTAAGGGTTTTGCGCTTAAAGGGGAACTTCGAAGAACTCCTGGCAGTATCTGATGATCCGGGTAAAACGCAGAACAATGGAGAGTATGGACCATTCGATAAGGACGCACAGTTTGTCGAACCATTTAAAGAGTTTGCATTATCGAATGCTGTCGGTCAAACCGGAATCGTTGAAACCAATTTTGGTTATCATATAATGGAGGTTATTGAAAGGAACGAAGCACGTAGGATTATTGCACCTGCAATTGAAAAAACGATTATTCCTTTGGATAGAACCATCGGAATGTATAAGGATAGTGCATATCGATTCATTCAAGCAGCAAAGGAAGCCGAAGAATTTGATGTATACTGTAAGGAGAAGGGATTCTTTTTTGGTGTAACTGCTGAAGACGACATCGTAATATCCTCAGCTGTTTTGCAAGCACCGGACCTCGACAATAACAACAACATTCTGAAGTGGACTTTTAATGCTGATCTGGGTGAAGTTTCGGACTACTTCTTCTTGAACAAGACGCACAAGATCATCGTCGCCAAACTGACTCAGAACCTTCCTGAAGGGCAGCCGTCATTGGAAACCGCAAAAGTGATCATGCATGATGAAATAGTGAAAGAGAAAAAAGCACAATATCTAAAGGAACAGGCAAAAGGCATTACTGATCTGAATGGAGTTCTTATGAAATGGAAGGCCAACCGAGTCCAAAGTGCTACTGATGTGGTATTCAATAACAAAAACTTATCGGACGCATCAAAGAATGACCAAACTGAAGATGGAGTGATAGTGGGTACTGCGTTTACTTTACCGCCTGGCGTAATGTCGGAACCAATTGTAGGAAGTAATGGTATGTACGTTATTATGGTCGGCAAGTTCATTCCAAATACCGAAGAGAAGGCTGACTTTAATACGGATAGAATAGTTCTTCAGGAAAGTATTCGGGCAAGAGCGGATGGAGCTATTATGAAAGGTCTACGGGATATGGCTAATGTTAAGGATTACAGGAAGAAGAGGGAGCTCATTAAGGAGTAATTACTCTGAGCTATTAATGATCCTGATCAGTTTTGGTCAGGATTTTTTATGCCCTGATCCTAATTCTCTGAACAAGAAGAAATTGAATGGAGATCATACCGATAGACATTACCAAATGAAACGGTTGCAGAAAAGCAGGTATGCCCATGTAGGTCATTCCTATGCCGGATAATGCTTCCAGAAACACTATTGCCATAAGCCAGTTCACTTCTTTTAATCGGAGGTTGCGTTTCACATTCAAATAGAAAATAGCTACGTTAACCAATACAACAGCGATTGCAAATGATCTGTGAAAAAACAGATCCGAGCCTAGATCAGCAATCCATATATTTCTGTCGGAACTTACTTTTGCCGCTTCATCAATGAGCTGGCGAACACCTGTACCAGCCAAGATTTGTATTCCGCTAATAAGGATCCCGAGATAGATAAGACCTTTAAATACAATTCCCTCGAGAACAATTATTCGTAAGGAGGAGCTCATGGCAATTCCAATTATTCTGATTTGAATTGCCATAATTATTATTGCCAGTAACATGTGAGAGGTCAATACCCAGGGGGTAAGGTTTGTGGCTACGGTCATAGCACCCATCCATGCCTGAAATGCGAGTAATATTACTTGCAACAGTGCTAATATGACCATGCCCTTTTTCGTTTTCACGTACTTGAAAGAAAATAGAAATACAGCGAATACCATTATGCCTGATATTGCGCCGAACAGCCGATTGATAAACTCCATCCAGGTATTGAATGGGTCAAAACTTTGTTCAACAAGAATGGAAGGGTCATTCCTCAACTTTTCAGCTTGCTCCCGGAAACCAAATTTTTCGAGCAGGCCACAGAACCGTTGGATTTTCTTATTGCGTTTCTCCGAGTAGATCTCCTTGTAATTATCAGGTAACTGCGCTTCACTTGTTGGTGGAATGTACTGCTCGAAGCATTTGGGCCAGTCCGGACAACCCATTCCGCTCCCGGTCATTCTAACCAAACCACCCGCAACAATGACCAACATCAAAGAGATCAGCGTCACTTTCGTCAGTAAAATAAATCGGTTTGAAGTTGGTTCTGCCATCTTGGACAAAAGTAAGGATGTAGACAACAATATTAAATGATATCATGCAGTTTTATTCAAAGAGCACTTTAGCTGATATTCCGGTTTCTTGGGATAAAGCTATTGACAAGGGAATGGGGTATGATCCGGCAAGCAACATATAGCTGATGACCGATCATTTTATACTCAAGGGCATTTGTCGTGCCCGGAAATTATTTATAAATTGAATTGAAATGAAAAATCTACTTATTGCGATTATTTCACTGGTTGTTATTAACTGTGCATATGGCCAAAGGTCAGGACAGCTACAACTTGGTGTGAGAAGTACAACCAGCCTTTTCAGTCATGATTCCGAATTTGGTACAGGTGTGGGAGGACAGTTTAGATTGCGCTTGTTCGATAGAATGAATACAGAGTGGTTTGCCGATTACATTACATCGGATATTGGGGGGTTGGCAAAGCGAACGGATGGACACATTGGTTGGTCTGTCATGTTCTATCCAATGCCGGTTAAGGAAAGATTAATACAGCCATACATATTAATGGGTCATTGTTTCGATTACACACGAATAGAAGTTTTTGAAGGCGGATATATGCAGGAAAGATGGAGCTCTGCATTTCAAACCGGCCTTGGCACTCATTTCAACTTGTCAGATCGCACAGATCTGTCGTTGAACGCACAGTATATGGGGCACATAGGAAAGGACCTTCATGTAGAACCGGCTCATAGTAACAGCACATCACAATTGCATGCAGATGAGCTCGTAATTACCACGGATCCGAATTCAAAATCATTAGAAGGACACCTGCTTCTAACAGTTAGTTTTAACATTAAAATTGCTCAGCTATGGTCAAAGTCGTTATAATTTCGACCCTTGTATTGACAACCTTATTCGGTCAAGCTCAAACAGACGAGAATAATAGGACCGGCCTGTTAAGATCCGGTTTGGGACTTAAATTGGGTAATTCAGCTGCTTTATCCAGCTTCTATGGCAGCGGCGATCTGGAATATTACATTGACGAAAGGGTTTCGGTGGAAGGAGAAAGCAATTATTATTTGGGCAGCCTAAAAGACTCAATGAATTACAATGTGTTGAACAATCACTCACTATTGGCCGGAGCAAACTTTCATTTTTCAAAGAAATCGGGTTTCGATCCGTATACAGGATTGAAAGTAGGAATTGGCTTCACTGAAATGGATCCGCTGGATCATGAGCCGGGGGAACCATGTTATGAAGAATTACAGGTTGATCCCATTGTAGCTATGCAGCTGGGGTTCAATTATTTCACTGACAAGTATTTTCACATGTTCATGGAAGGCGGGTATGTTTTTCAAAAACACAACACAGAAGCGAATCCGGGACTTAAATTAAATGAAATCAGCTTTAAATTTGGTTTGGGAATACATGTGGATTGGTTTCGTACAAAATCACATAAGATACCCAATACAGCAGATTAAATTACAAGTAACCTGGGCTCTGTCAGCTCTTGGATGACGTACTTGATTCCCTCTCTGCCAAACCCGGAGTCTTTAATCCCGCCGTATGGCATGTGGTCAGCTCTATACGTTGGCACATCGTTTATAATTACAGCGCCCACATTCATCCGTTGAAAAGCATCCTGTATCTCTTGGTGTGAATCCGTGAATACTCCGGCTTGAAGACCATACTTAGAGTCGTTTATAGCATCAACAGCATCGCTAAATAGGGTGTACCTCTCCAGTATCACCACTGGGCCAAATACCTCTTCACAAACCACATTCATGGTTGCTTTTGTATTGGTTAGTAGCGTTGGCTCAATTAGGTTTCCACGACGTTTGCCCCCAGTTAATAGTGTCGCACCTTGTTTAATTGCTTCATCGATCCATTTTTCTACCCGTACTGCCGCCTCTTCCGTGATCATTTCGCCGAAATCCGTCGATGGGTCCATCAATTCTCCCATTTCCAAATTGGATATGTTGGTTAGAAAATGCTCAACAAAATGGTCAAAGCAGCTGTCATGTACGTAAATTCTTTGGGTATGTATGCACACTTGCCCAGAATATGCATATCCACCAATTGTGCACCTTTTCGCGGCATTTTTAATGTTTGCGGTTGGAGTAACGATTGTGCCAGCGTTTCCACCGAGCTCAAGCATGACCTTTTTCTTGCCTGCAATTGATTTTAAATGCCACCCCACCTCTGCAGAACCGGTAAATGAGACCATGGCAAAGCGATCGTCGGCCACCCATTCCTGAACCTCTTCATTGGACAATTCGATGCATTGCACGGAGTTAGCAACTGCCCCGCTTCCTTTGACTATCTCAATCAGCTTTTGGGCAACCAATGGTGTTTTTGGCGAAGGTTTTATTACGATCGGACAGCCCGCAGCAATTGCGGGAGCTACCTTATGCGCGACCAGGTTCAATGGAAAATTAAAAGGAGTGATCCCGAGAACAGGGCCGATCGGGAAGTGTTTCACAAAGCCTTGTTTAGCAGGCCCTGAGGTCCAGTCAAGATCTATGGCTTCTCGCGGTTGTCGTTTTGTTTCCTCAGCAGCAATTTCAAATATATCAATGCTGCGTGTCACCTCCTGAAGAGCATATTTAATTGGCTTTTTCGCCTCTTTTGAGATTAGAGACGCTATTTCTTTTTTAGAGCTTGCAAGGTCCACGGCTATTTTTTTCAAAACAACTGAGCGCTGGTAACTGGTTTGCTTTCCCAGAAGGGCAGAGGCAGAAACCAATGAATTTAATAGCTCTTCCTTATCCATATACTGAATTGGGATCCCAAGTTAAAAACTTTAGATAATAAAAAAGGCCTGTTTCAAAATAAGAAAAGGCCCTATAAAAGTGAATCAGCAGATATCACAGCATCTCAATGAGAGCATCAATAATGTTCGGGAAATGAAAGCCGGTTGTGGAAATGACCTCAACAGATTGGTCCGCCCTGTTTGAATTCAGCACATCTTCATCGCTTGAGCCAAGACTCTTTTCATTCGAGGAGACAACTTTGAATTGACCACTATTCAACTCTTGAATAACATTGATCATTTCATCTTTTGATGTAGTGTTGTTATCAAATTTTACAGTTGCCAGCTTATTATCAAAATCAAGATCACAGGAAACAATTCCTGCAATACCGGATAAGCTTTCCTTTATTTGACCTCCACACATGACTTCACATGCCATTCCTTCAATTTCAATATTGGCAATTGTGTTAGCGAGATATGCGTTGCTTTCAGTATTAATCGCATCTTCAACCGACGTCTGGTCTCCGCTACAACCAAGTACCATGATCAGGGATGATACAGCAACAAGATTAACGAGTATATTTTTCATAGTTTCCTCATTGTTTTTTTGAAAGTGTGCTAATATATCCAATAAATTAGTTCGATTCAATACCGTTCGTCATAAATATCAGAAGTTTCATCATTAATTAACATTCTTCTTTCGTTTGTATTTGTTAGGTATTTATGTACATTTGCAGCCCGATTTTAGGGGAAATTAATTAAAAACCAATTAAGAGATGTACGCAATCGTTGAGATAGCAGGGCAACAGTTTAAGGTAGAAAAAGACCAGCAGTTGTACGTCCATCGTTTGGAAGGTAAAGAAGGAGATAAAGTGGATTTTCACGATGTCCTTCTTATCGACGACAATGGTAACGTTAATGTTGGCGCCCCGGCTATAGATGGTGCAAAGGTTACTGCAAAGATCCTTCAGCACCTGAAAGGAGACAAAGTAATAGTCTTCAAAAAGAAAAGAAGAAAAGGCTACCAAAAGAAAAATGGTCATAGACAATTTCTAACGCAAATTGAGATTAATGCAATCGTTGCGAAGGGAGCTAAAAAGGCTGCGGTAAAAACTACTGCTCCAAAGGCGGAAGTGAAAACGGAAGCTACTGCTGCTGCAGTTAAAACTGAGAAGGCTGAAACTAAAGTTGAAGGAAAAGACCTGAGCGGCAATACAGTAGCACAACTAAAAGAAATGGCTAAAGCAGCGGGGATCACCGGAATTTCTTCAATGAAGAAAGCAGATCTGATCGAAGCACTTAGCAAATAATTATACCAACACACTAATACCTTAAGATCATGGCACATAAAAAAGGAGCCGGAAGTTCAAATAACGGTAGAGAATCAGAATCAAAACGCCTTGGAGTAAAGATATTCGGAGGCCAGGGATGTATTGCCGGCAACATTATCGTTAGGCAAAGAGGAACAAAACACAAACCAGGAGAAAATGTTGGTTTGGGTAAAGATCATACCTTGTTTGCGCTTGTAAACGGAACTGTTGAATTCAAAAAGAAAAAAGACAATAAATCATATGTTTCGGTGGTACCCTTCGAGGCATAATGAACAATTAATACACATTGATTGAAAACTCTCACTGATTCCAGTGGGAGTTTTTTATTTTTGCCTGTCCACAGAGTAGAAAGACATTCAAAATCACATCATGCTAGAGCTAGGTTTCATTAGAGAGAACAGAGATAAGATCATCAAAAGGATGTCTGTCAGGAATTTATCTGTAGAGGAGCTCATTGATCAGGTAATAGAAGTTGATAAGACAAGACGTGCGGTGCAAAAACAAATGGATGATCTGCAATCAGAGCTAAATCAGATCTCTAAAAGCATTGGGCAGCTCTTCCAGGAAGGGAAGCGAGATGAGGCGAATGCGCTTAAAGAAAAAACAGCCAACCTTAAAACAACTTTACAACCGCTTAAGGAAAAAATGGGAGAAGCGGAATCCGAATTAAAAAACATCTTGTATCAGATTCCGAATATTCCTAACGAAAGTGTGCCTGCGGGAAGATCGGAGGAGGACAATGACATCATTGTAGAAGAAGCGAACCTGCCGACCTTACCTGAAAATGCAAAACCCCATTGGGAACTGGCAAAAGAATACAATCTGATCGACTTCGAGCTGGGAGTGAAAATTACTGGAGCAGGATTCCCGGTATATAGAGGCCAGGGTGCAATGCTGCAAAGAGCATTGATCAATTTCTTTCTGCATGAGGCCATAAAGGCAGGTTACGAAGAGATTATGCCTCCGCTTATGGTCAATGAAGCTTCTGGATTCGGAACGGGCCAATTACCGGATAAAGAGGGTCAGATGTATCATGTTACAGGAGATGACCTATACCTGATTCCCACAGCTGAGGTGCCAATAACAAATATGCTAAGGGATGTAATTTTGAAAGAAAGTGATTTCCCGATAATGTTCACAGGCTATACGCCATGTTTCAGAAGAGAGGCGGGATCTTATGGGAAAGATGTCCGAGGTCTGAACAGACTTCATCAGTTCGATAAGGTAGAAATAGTACAGGCAGTTCACCCCAAGGACTCATATCAGATTCTGGATACTATGGTGGAGCACGTTAAAGGCCTGCTGAGAGCTTTAGAGCTGCCATTCAGAGTGGCTAGACTTTGTGGTGGCGATCTTGGCTTCACTTCAGCCCTTACCTATGACATGGAAGTTTTCTCTGCTGCACAACAAAAGTGGTTGGAAGTAAGTTCTATATCTAATTTTGAGAGTTTTCAGGCAAATAGATTGAAGCTGCGCTATAAGAATGCTGAAGGTCAGACCAATCTTGCACATACCCTGAACGGCAGTGCATTGGCCTTACCCAGAATAGTGGCTGCGATACTTGAGAACAATCAGACCGATAATGGCATTCGCGTCCCACAAGTACTAACACCTTTTACAGGCTTTGATATGATCATAAAATGAATTTGACGCGAAAAAATTTGATTTTGAAATACTCAGGGTCATTCAGATCAGTCTTGTGCGCATTGATAATTGCCTTGTTTATTGCTTGCTCAAACCCCTATCAGAATGAAATATCCTTGATAACAAACCTGCAGGATCAGGTTGAAGAGTGTGAGGATATAGTGGAAGAGCTTGATGCCGAAAAAATTCGGAAGATGAACGATGAATACGGGAAGATCATGGCGGTAATAAAGCAAAAGTACATGGGAGATTCATCGGTAGTGGACCAGAGATTTGGTAGAATGGCGAATATGTACAAAGGCGTAAAGCGTAGTAAGGGCTTCACAGCGGGAAAGGAGAACATTCTGTTTCAAATTTCATTTACCAAGACTCAGCTTGAGAATTTAAAGGATGATCTTGTAAATAAGGACATTAGCGATCCTGATACAGTAGCATTGTATGTCCGAATGGAAGAAAGCTCTGTCTCAGAGATCAAAATCGTGGCAGAAAAATTGCAGTTGAACTACGAGACCCTTATGGGTGTACAGGATACCGTGTATCCTTATATGGTTGGCATCGTAGATAGTCTTAATAACATCAAGTAGTTTGAGATACCTGTTATTCATATTGTTAATAATTACGTCTTGTCCCCTCATAGCACAAACAGGTGGAACGGACTTCCGCGGTATGGCCATCCATTACTACAATCAGAAAGACTTTGAAAAAGCGGCAATATATTACTTGAAATTATGGGAAGAGACCAAAAGCGGTGGTGATTTTGAGAAGTACTACACCTGCTTATTGGAACTGAAGAACTACAAAGAGGCAGAAAAGCTGGTCAAGAAGGAACTGAAGAAAAAAGATCATCAACTAAAGACTTATTTGCTTTATGGAGATCTATTTTTCTATCAGGATATGGGCTCCAAAGCAGATCAGCAATATGAGTTGGCAATTAAGAATATTAAGGCCGCCTATAGCTTTATTCAGATAACACAGCTCGCCAATGAGTTTCAGGCTCGAGCTAGAATAGATCTGGCAATAAGTGCCTATGAAAAAGCGCGAAAGTTCAACTCAAACCCGGTTGTATACAATATTCGAATTGGTGAGCTCTATGGAGCCAATGACCAGACTGAATTAATGATCAGAGAGTTCCTGATTATGCTTGAAGTAAGTAGAGGCTATTTGGGTCAGGTGCAAAGTGCATTATCTCGTAGTATTGATTTTAAACAGAACAAAAAAGAAACAGACCTTCTTAGGATCGAGCTGATCAAGCTTACTCAGAAACACCCGAATCAAGCGATCTACAATGAGATGCTGATATGGCTGTTTGAACAAAAAGGGGATTTCAATTCAGCCTTCGTACAAGTCAGGGCTCTTGATAAAAAGCTTAGGCTAAATGGGAAAAGAGTTTTTGAGTTCGGAGAGACATGCGATAACAATGAACAATATGATCTGGCGATCAAGGCCTTTCAGTACATTATTGAATTGGGAAAAAGTAACAGCTTCTACAGAATGGCGAATTACAGGACGCTGAATACACTTAAAAAGAAAATAACTAACTCTCCAAATTATACCAGAGAGGATCTGCTAAGCCTGGAGCAAAAGTATTTGTTTACGTTGAACGAGGTAGGACGGGCAACTCATTCAATAAATACAATGATGGAACTGGGCCATCTTCAGGGGTACTATCTTAACCGTTTTGACAGTGCAGTTGAGATACTGAAAGAGGCAATATCTTTGGCAGCAAGAGTGCCAAAACTTGAGGGGAAATGCAAACTTCTTTTGGCAGATGTCCTTGTAATTAAGGGGGACATTTGGGACGCTTCTCTGTTTTATTCCCAAGTGGATAAAGCTTTCAAAGAGGATGTCTTGTCTCATGAAGCTAAATTCAAAAATGCCAAGATTTTCTATTATACAGCCAATTTTTCGTTAGCACAATCACAGTTAGATGTGCTTAAAGCTTCTACCCAGAAGCTTATTGCCAATGATGCGATGGAATTGTCTTTGCTGATCACGGATAACCTAGCACTTGACACCACAGCCAATACCATGCGAATGTATGCCGAAGCAGACCTGTTAATTGCTCAGCATCGTTTTAGTGAAGCTCTGAATAAGTTTGATTCGATAAATAAAGCTTTGCCTTATCATACGCTCAATGATGAAATTCTGATGAAGAGGTATGAAATTGAATTTCGACAACACAATTACGAACAAGCTTCACTGTTCTTGATAGAAATAGTTGCCCAGTATGGTGAAGATATTCTTGCGGACAATGCGCTTTTCTTACTGGGAGAGATGTATGAAAATGTTTTTGAGGATGAAGTCAAGGCTGCGGAGTACTATAAGGAGATCTTACTTAATTACACGGGAAGTATGTTTGGCGTCGAAGCCAGAAAAAGATACAGAGGGCTTACCGAAGGCCAACTAAAGCCCAATGATTTTAAGGAGATTGAGTAGTTTTGCCGTATAATTATTTTTCTATGAGCAAAATCATTTACAGCGTAACGGTTAAGATCGATCAGGAAGTGGAGGAAGATTGGTTTCAATGGATGCGTGAGGTCCATATTCCGGATGTTATGGCTACAGGTTATTTCCTGGAGAACAGGTGGAGCAGGATCATCGGAGAAGAAGATACAGGGACTTCTTACAACATCCAGTACCTGTGCGCCAGCATGAAAGATCTGCACAAATATCAGGTTAACAGTGCACCCGAGCTTCAAAAAGAACATACAGAACGGTATAAAGGCAATTTCGTAGCTTTCAGAACATTGCTTGAAACAATAGATACTTGATTTGGTTAGACCTAAAAAACATCTTGGTCAGCATTTTCTTAAAGATGAATCTGTGTCACGGAGAATTGCTGAAGCGTTGGATCCTAATGGTAAATACTCCAATGTATTGGAGATCGGTCCCGGAACAGGTGCCTTAACCAAATTTCTGCTTCCCTGCGAAGATTACAAGACACAATGTGTCGAAGTTGATACGGACTCAATAGCATTTATGAAGCAGGAATATCCGGAGCTAGAAGTTCACGAGCTGGATTTTCTTAAAGCTGACCTATATGATCTGATGGGGAATTCCCCCTTTGCTGTTATTGGCAATTTCCCTTACAATATCTCTTCTCAAATTTTATTCAAAGTAATTGAATTCAAAGACGTTATACCTGAGGTTGTCGGAATGTTCCAGAAAGAGGTAGCAGAGCGCATTGCGGAAAAGCCGGGCACAAAAAAGTATGGGATAATAAGCGTTTTATTACAAGCTTACTATGATATTGAATATCTCTTTACTGTCCATGAGCACGTTTTTGACCCGCCTCCTAAGGTGAAGTCAGGAGTCATACGGTTGACCAGGAATAATGTAAGCAAGCTGGATTGTGATGAGAAATTATTTAAAATTTTAGTGAAACAGGCGTTTAACCAAAGGAGGAAGACTTTAAGAAATTCTCTGCGCTCGATGATGAACCCGGAACAGCTTGGAAAAGAAATATTCAATGCCCGCCCTGAAGTTTTGTCTATAGATCGGTTTGTGGAACTCACAAAATTGGCAGAAGCAAACAGGTAATTTAATTTTCATGTCTCAATTGATTTAGCCTATATTTACGGGCAGCAAAACTGTGGATAATAAAATGAAGGGGGAGAGGCGTGAAATTCGAATTGACCAAAGAATTCATTTCAGACCTTTCTGAAGCAATCGCTTCAGGAAACGACACCTTTGTATCCAAATCTTTAGCTGATCTGCACCCTGCAGACATCGCAGAATTACTCGAAGAATTTGATCTCAATGAGGTAAAGACCATCTATGAACAGTTGGATGACGAAGTTGCATCTGATGTGCTGGCCGAGCTCGAAGAAGATACACGAGAGGAATTTTTGGCTTCGTTATCAGCAAAAGAGATCGCCGAGAGTCTGGATAACATGGAATCTGATGATGCTACTGACGTCATTCAGGACCTGCCCGAGCACCGCAAGGAGAAAGTGATCTCTGAAATTGAGGATGAAGAACAGGCAAGTGACATTGTGGCTTTGCTTAGCTACGAAGAGAACACCGCCGGCGGTCTGATGGCCAAAGAATTCATTACGGTAAATGAGAATTGGACTGTCTCGACCGCCATTCAGGAAATGCGGAAACAGGCTGAGGATGTGGAGCAAGTATACACCATCTACGTGATCTCCGACCGTGATATGCTCATCGGAACATTATCATTAAAGAGGATCTTGTTTGCAGATGACCAGACGCTGATCAATAAATTGTATACAGATGATGTTCTTTCTGTTAAGGCCGATCTGGACAATGAAGAAGTAGCAGCAATAATGGACAAGTATGACCTTATCGCATTACCGGTCGTTAACGATGCGGGGGTGCTCTTAGGTAGAATTACGATCGATGATGTAGTGGATGTTATTCGTGAAGAGGCGGAGAAAGATTACCAAATGGCATCCGGGATTTCCGAAAAGGTAGAGTCGTCGGACTCCATCTGGATGCTTTCAAGGGCCCGTTTGCCTTGGCTGTTGATCGGACTTGCCGGCGGTTTATTAGGTGCGCAGGTCATCATAGGTTTTCAAGATCAGCTGAAAGCATTCCCGGTAATGGCGTCATTTATTCCGGTTATTCTGGCAATGGGAGGCAATGTTGGCGTTCAGTCGTCGGCAATTATTGTTCAGGCATTGGCTCAGAACACACTCGGATTTGAGTCTACAGGAAAAAAATTGTTCAAGGAGCTTATAGTTGCGATCTTCAATGGCCTTATTTGTTCGGTGATCATGGTTGCCTATACCATGGTTATGCATCAGGATATGCGTCTGGCCATCACCATGACCCTTGCAATGATCAGTGTATTCATCTATGCCGGATTGTTCGGCACCATGATACCATTGATCTTAAATAGGTTCAAAATTGATCCCGCATTGGCAACAGGTCCGTTCATTACTACAGCCAATGATGTCTTTGGTTTACTATTGTATTTCCTTATGGGATGGCTGCTGTACTTCTAAAGTGACTTCAAACTATTTAGATACGAATTGGCCAGTTAAATTGAATTCTATATTTTAACCGATAAGCCCTATATTCCAATATTCAATAGGTATTACCACATGAAGAAAAAAATATTGTTTCTGTTGATGTTGTCCTTTGGGTTGAACTCGTTCGGCCAATCAACGCTTTTGGACAGTCTTAATGGACAATTGGAAGAGGCGAGCTCACTCGAAAAAAAGGCTGAGACCTTTCACAATATTGGCTTGTATTTCTCGGACAGTATGCAGCGTTACAGAGCAATTGATCATTTTCTGCTGGCTCACGAGCTGTATGAGGAATTACGCGATACAGTTAATCTGGCTCAGAATTGCAGTGTTGTTGCTGATAATTACATGTTTCTGAACGAAAGGGATGAAGCGTTAAGGTACAGTATAAAATCGCTTAAGCTATACGAGTCTTCCGGTGATCGGTTTAATTTCGTGAAGGCCATATGTGACGTTTCCTTTGTCTATATGGAGCTGAACCTTCTTGAAAAGGCAAAAGAATATCTGGACATGGCGTTAGAGATTTCTCAGGAGCTGAACGAACCGGAATTACACATGGATGTTCAAGCGAAAATTGGCATCTATTATCGTAGAAAAAAGGACTATCTCTCTGCAATAGAATGGCAGGATAAAGCCTTGCATATTTGCAGACTACTTAATGATGAGAAAGAACTGATAGAAGTGCTGATTAGCGCTGCTACTGCATACGGGTATCAGGAGGAATGGGACAGGTCGTTGGAATATCTTTACGAAGCCCTGGAACTGAACACAATTCACGGCACCAGAGAGTATGAAGGGTATCTGATTGGCGAGATCGGATGGCGCGAATTCCTCATGAGAAAACCCGGACATGGAATTGCCAAAATTCAGGAGGCACTCAACATTGCACAAGAGGTAAACAATATGGAGCTTGCAAGAAGGGCATACCGAAGCCTTGCACGCATTCATTTCAAGCTTGAAAGATTCGAAGAGGCCTATCGATATTATGCTGAATTCGTTATCCAATTGGAGAAGAGTACCGGGCTGAATCAAGCGAATGCAATCGCTGAAATGACTGCTAGATATGATTCTGAGAAAAAGCAGAGGGTGATCGATAAATTGAAGCAGGAAAAAGAGCTGGAAGAGAAGAATCAAGCGCATGAGCAAGCACTATTTAAGGCAAAGATCGATAAGAAACAGAACGCGATCTACTTTTCTTTTAGTGCATTGCTTCTTATGGCTCTTCTGATCGTGGTCATAATCCGGAACAACAGGAATAAGCTAAAAGCCAAAACCACATTGGCGTCTAAAGAGGAAGAGATCAAAGAGCAACAAGCCATCCTCAAAGGGCAGGATGTCGAACGTCAACGGATCGCTCAAGAGCTTCATGACGGTATAGGGGGCTCATTATCAATTATTAAGATGAAGATCGGCGATCTTACTACCGTCTCTTATCAGGATGCAGAAGTGGTCGAACTTTCAGAAGACATAGGTCGGGCATGTCGGGAAGTACGGAGCATTTCACACAATCTAATGGCCGTTGATGTAGAAGGAGAGAACCTCATTGAGGCGATCCATAATTTTGTTGACAATTTATTGCTGAATACCGATACCAAAGTACAATACGATCTCTTTCCCGAAAAAGGCATCAACGAGCTGGATAAGAACACCAAACACAATTGTTACCGTATCATTCAGGAGCTGGCGAACAATGCCGTAAAACATGCTGAAGCATCAGAGCTGACAATTGGCATTATCCTTGATGACGAAGGAGGTATGCTCAGAGTGGAAGACAACGGTAAGGGGTTTGATGAAAACACAATGCGCCAGGGAGGAATGGGGTTGAAAAGTATCAATCAACGGGTCGAAGCCATTAATGGAGAGCTGACTCTTGAATCAACACATGGAAAAGGGAGCATCTTCCAAATTCATTTTCCTTTCACAAAATTAAAATCAGCCACATGATCAGGATTGTAATAGTAGATGATCACACGATGTTCCTCAACGGGATCGCCCTCTTGCTTAAGAAAGAGAAAGACATAGAGCTGGTAGGTGCAGTGGAAACGGGTCATTTAGCATTAAAATTATTGGGGGAAGAAAAGGTGGATGTTTTGATCAGTGATCTGAGCATGCCCGGAATGAGTGGGCAAGAGCTGCTGAAAGAGGTAAAGATCAACCACCCTGAGGTTCGATTCCTTGCACTATCCATGCACTACGACGGAAAGACAATTTCTGAAGTTGTCGAGAACGGTGCACGCGGATACTTGCCGAAAGATGCAGATAAAAAAGAGTTGCTTCAGGCAATCCGGGCTGTTGCTTCCGGAGAAACCTATTTTGGTGAACGAGCCAAAAGAGCCATTTTGGAAAACCTTATTCCGGAACGAGAAAAGCAAAAGGTAGAAGATATTGCAGCACAGCTTACCGACCGTGAGAAGGAAATACTGGTCTTGATAGCTGAAGAAAATACGCAGGAAGAAATAGCAGAAAAACTATTTATCAGTACCAGCACGGTCGTATATCACAAAAGAAAACTGATGGCTGTTCTGAAAGTTAAAGGAACAGCAGGATTGGTGAGAAAAGCAGGGGAAATGGGCCTTTTAAAGTAGAAAAAGCCCGCAACTATCTAATAGTGCAGTATGGATAACTACACAAAAATATAGTGATTGCTATCCGGTCAATGTATAATTTTGATGTACGATCCAATCTTAGGTAGCATGAAAAAATTAATAGTCACTCTATTTTGTCTTTTGTCAACAGGCTTGATACAGGCACAGGAATTTGAGAACAAAGGGAATTATGCAACTTTCGGATTGGGTAACGAATTTTTCAGCAGTCCTGTGGACAATAGTTTTGCCGTAGGGTCCTTTATATTTAATTATGAACGAGGGATAAGCGAAGTAATAGGTATTGGTCGTATCGGTATCGGTGCGACTGTTGGCTATTCGTATTTTTCAGGTTCTTATGAGGGAATTTCTGCAGATGGATCAAAGTTAACTGTGATTGCGCGAGGCACCTATCATTTTGAATTCAACGTTCCCAAAATGGATGTGTATGCCGGTGTTGGAGCAGGAGGACAATTCTCCAATTCTGATTATTTTGGTCGAAAATTCAAAATGCCGCACCAGATCTTTGCAGGGATTCGCTACTTTTTCAAACCTACCTTTGGGGTGTACGGTGAATTCGGCCATGGATCGTCAGTGCTGAATGGTGGCGTGGTCATTTCATTTTAATTTGCTTGGTTAAAATCTCGCTTCCGGCCAGAGGATCGCCTCACACACAAACTAAACAAATGTATAGGCAGCAGAACTACACAAAAGATTAGTGCATTGTGTATGGCCTTGGTCTAACTTTATACGTATTAACCAAAAACACCTTTTATTATGAAATTAGTAAACTACATTTTCGTCCTTGTATTGGTTCTGGCTAGCGCACAACCGACACTTGGGGCTATCAAAACAACCATTGCTGATGGAAGCTGGGATGACCCTGCAATATGGTCGCCAACAGGAGCTCCGTTACTGGAGGATACGATAATCATAGACAACGAGATAACCTGTTTCAATTTATGGGTTGAGTTTGGAGCCAATTTATTTTGGGTGAAAAGTGGTTCGTCTGTTACGGGCGATTCTATTTTTGCTCTGCATGGAAGCTTCCTGATCGATGGAACGGTTGATCTTGAAACTTTTGCCGTAGGCGACGGTACAAATGATGTAAACAATGGGAATATCATTGCCTATCTTTTTGCTCACGGTAATGAACATCTTACCAATACAGGAACATTATCCGGAGACTCAGTTGTGATAGGCGATGGAAACTTTGTGAATACGGGTACGGTAGAAGCTAATTTTTTGGCATGCCCCCCTTCGCCGTCTTTTACTTCCAACCATGGAATAATATCAGCCATGGATACCCTGCATATTGTGGGGAAATTCACCAACCATAGCACTGCCATTGTTTCTGCCTTTACGCTATACACTACTCTTGATGGAGACACTTTGTTCAATAATGGCGAGATAACAGCAATCAGCTGGAATCATCATCAAGGCACTGCCGCTGGAACAGGCGGAAAATATTGTGTCGAATTGTGTTTCAATAATTTGGATGCTATAACCGGAACCGTGGACGTATGTGACGCCACCCCTGGCGGAACTTGGCCCTGTGATATAAACATGGGCACAATTGATCCTTCCGTAACACTTTGTACAGCATCTCCTTGCTCTTCAGTGGGTATGGAAGATGAATTTCTTAAGACTCCGTTGGAATTATCGGTGTTTCCGAATCCGATGGTCGGATCCGGGAGAATAACGATAAACGGGCTGAACGGACAAAGCTTTGATTATAGCATTTACGACCTCAGTGGACAGCTGGTCGATCATCAAAGAAACGTTTCGAATAGCCAAATTGAAATAAATGCGGCCAACTATCAAAGTGGCATGTATTGGTGTTCGGTTAAGACCAACATCGGACAAACCCAGGTGAAATTTATTGTTCACTAAAAGAAAGACGCATTCACTATGGTTTCAGTAAGGCACTGAATTCAGTACATTTGCAATCATGAAAATTGCGCTGCTTGATGAGGTACATGGGCTCTTCAGATCTTGCTTTGAAGAACAAGGATGGAATGTAGATATGTTGTCTGAGATATCGAGGTCAGAATTGAAAGAGAAAATTTCTGAATACGATGGCATCATTTTAAGAAGCAGGATCAAAATGGACGAAGGTCTTCTTCAACATGCCAAGTCGTTGAAGTTCATCGGTCGCCCGGGCGCCGGTTTGGAGAACATTGATCGGGATTATTGTGAAAGCAAAGGAATAAAGGTGTATCGGTCACCGGAAGGGAATCGGGATGCATTGGCGGAGCACGCATTGGGCATGCTGCTCATGCTGCTCAATAACCTCAAGTGGGCAGATTCAGAAGTTCGGGAAGGACTGTGGCGAAGGGAGGAGAATCGCGGGCATGAGCTGATGGGCAAAACCGTTGGCATCATCGGATACGGCTATATGGGCGAGGCATTTGCCCAAAGGTTGTCCGGATTCGGAGTAAAGCTGATGGCTTATGATAAGTACAAGTCGGATTTCGGCAATAAGATGGTCAGTGAAGTTTCGTTGGAAGAGCTGAAAATGGAATCGGATGTAATTAGCTTACATGTGCCGTTAACGGAGGAAACCAAAGGAATGGTTGATTCAGATTTTCTTAATGGACTGCCTCGTTCCGTCTATCTTTTGAATACGGCTAGGGGCCCGGTTGTGAATACAGCGGATCTGGTCGATGCACTGCGATCCGGTAAGGTAACGGGTGCTTGTTTGGATGTATTGGAGCAGGAGAGCAGCTCTTTCGAAAAGGTTGATCAGTTGTCCGATAGCATGAAGAAGCTGCTTGCCTCAGATAAAGTCATCTTGTCGCCTCACATTGCCGGATGGACCTTCGAGGCAAAGCAAAAAATGGCTGAGTTTCTTCTTGAGAAAATTCTTGCAGAATTTGGCAATTGATAATGCCCGTTATTTCATTACGATACGGGCGGTTTGACGGGACCGCTGAATGACCAGAATTTCTTTTCCCTTTGTTAATCGATCAATGGTTTCCTGGTCGTAGTGACGTATGGTCAAGAGCTCTACACCACTGTTGTACTTAACTGCAAAATCTGCAGAAAGCTCGTCGATCAACGCATCGATCCGTACCTGATCACCACCGGCACAAGCCGAAAAGCTGATGGCAGAATTCTGCATTAGGTTGATCTTTACTCTGTGCTCATGAAATGCATTGAAGATGTCCCGTAAGTTGTGTTCAACGATGAAGGAAAAATCCTTAGGAGAGACCGAGAGCAGGATCTGATCTCTTTTAAAAATGTACGAGGTAATGAGCTGATCGCTTCGGTTGGATGCCTGAATTATAGTGCCTTCCGATTCAGGGTCCAGAAACGATTTGACCAGCAACGGTATTTGTTTGTTCTGAAGCGGTTTGATCGTTTTCGGATGGATAACTGAAGCACCGTAATAGGCAAGCTCGATCGCTTCTCTGTAGGAGATCTCGTCCAGCTTTTCAGTTTCTTCGAACCACTTAGGGTCTGCATTCAGCATTCCCGGTACATCTTTCCAGATCGTTACATCTTCCGCGTCCAGACAGTACGCAAAAATTCCGGCAGTAAAATCCGAGCCTTCCCTTCCTAACGTGGTTGTGAGCCCTTCTTCTGTGTGGCCAATGAAGCCTTGCGATAAATAGACCTTTCTGTTGTTATCAGTAGTTGATACAACGTCAGAAATTCGTTCTTCCGTAACGGCCCAATTCACTTTGGCCTCTCTGTAGGTGTTGTCGGTGCACACCAGCTGGCGGGCGTCGAGCCATTTATTTGCAATTCCATGGTCCTGCAGGAAGGCACTGACGATCTTTGTAGAAATGATCTCTCCAAAGCTCACAACCTGATCATAGATAAAATCATAATGATCCACCGGCTCCTCTATCAGTATCCTTTCGATATCTTTCAGACATTGCTCAACCTCCATATGTATTTGATGGTCCTTTGCAGAAAACAGCTCTTGGAGTATTTCGCTATGGAACAAACGAATGTCATTCATGATCGTTTCTCTCTTGTCAGACCGATCAATGTGAGCAGCAATAAGTGACTCCAGCGCATTGGTCGTTTTGCCCATTGCGGAAATGACAACAACAAGATCTTCATCTGGATAAAGGTCAAGAACGCGTTTGACATTTTGAACCGCTTCAGGGTCTTTGACAGAGGCGCCACCAAATTTGAAAACTTTCATAATTGTGGCAAATATAGGAGGTGCACGATTCCTTTTGAATGCAAATGGCCAAAATTTAACATCTAATTTATTATTCGCATAAAATCATAATTTATCTGAGGTGTAATATGGTTAGGACTCAATTTTTTACGCATCGAAACCTATTTTTTGTCTCTTCTAAATGGGTTGTGAGCAAACGCAATAAACCGATATTGACCATTGTAAAATATCTAACTTTTATTCCCGGAGCTCAGAAATTTACCGATCACAATGCCCATTACAAACACAGTATAAAAATTTCCAAGCAAGCCCATGAGGATCGTTGTTTTTTTTGCTATTACCGTTAGTGGGGTAATATCTCCGTATCCTATCGTTAGGGTAGTGACAAATCCAAAATACTGCAGATCCTGG
>Ga0206681_10000414_pt1 | contig 23400 bp, 23 predicted proteins | sample M150012015metaG_FD_161048 | JGI IMG/M metagenome (GOLD analysis project Ga0206681, IMG submission 161048) | Ammonia-oxidizing marine archaeal communities from Monterey Bay, California, United States - M1 500m 12015 | ecosystem: Environmental > Aquatic > Marine > Intertidal zone | place: USA... | reverse complement strand
AAGCACTAAAAAAATAATTGAAATAAATTAAAATAGATAACTAATAATGTGAATTATTAGTCCTTTGTTGATAATAATTGGTGCCAATGTGTGGGTTGGGTTAGGCCCTATTACTGCTTGGTTATTGTATGTACAACTCTATACCAAGTCTGTCTGTAGCCAGTTATCTTTGGGGTAATAGCAATCCCCGTCCACTACATGCATAGTGAATGCCTGTCTCGATTTCTCAGAAACGTTTGCAGCGCTATAGTGAGGTAGTTGGCCATGAAGTATGATCATTGTTCCTGCATCAACCTCTAATACTGCAAGCTCATCATCAGGCCACTCACTATCGTCCAGCTCCTCAAACCTCATGTCTCCTTGTTTGGACTTATAAAAGCGCCTCTTGAGTGCTATCTTGTGTCCCCCTGGTAATGCCTGTAGGCATCCATTATCAATCGTTGCATCTTCCAGCGCTAGCCAGAACCCTATACAACTCATCGGTTCGGTATAAATAAATGTTGAGTCTTGGTGTAGATCTACCTCACCGCCTATCCTTGGCTGTTTAAATATATGCATGGACTGTATCGCTCTTGGAGAAACGACACCCAACTGTTTAGCAATGCCTGATAATTGTAAACCATCGACCACAACCTTGTATACAGGATCCAACAAATGTTGAGCATGCCCTATCTTGTTTATAGAGAGTCTCTTTGGTACTGTAAGTTTGCCTTCCTTGTCGAATGCTTCCTGCTCAAAAAAGAATCGAACCTTGTCTGCAGAGCCTATAAAGTTGTCATCACTGGTTCTTTGCTGCTCTTTGGTAGTAAACACACTGCGATGTGATTGATGATCAAACTCTGCTATAAGCTCTTCAGCGCGACTCATTAATTGTTGACGCTTAGTACTATCTATATAGTCCTCTATAATTAAATAGCCATTTCGCTTGAACGATTCTATCTGATCATTATTGAGCATTGTTTATGAACTAAGGCGCTAAGTAGTGGTGACATAATACCACTATTTAGAGGTATATATATATTACAACATTGGCTAGCACCTGATACCAGGTCAGATTGTTTTTGCTTAGATAAGGGGTAACTATATATAGCTATACTTATTCAGACATCGAACTAATCATAGCATCACCGAACTCGGAGCATGAAAGTAGTGTAGCTCTAGGCATCAACCTGTGTAGGTCATAGGTGACCGTTTGGTTTTGAATAGTGTCAGACATAGCCTTCAGGATTATGTCTGCAGCCTCTAGCCAGCCCATATGTCTAAGCATCATCTCTGCTGATAGAATTATTGATCCAGGGTTAACCACGTTCTTGCCAGCATACTTGGGTGCAGTACCGTGAGTAGCCTCGAACACTGCTGTGTGGTCTGACAGGTTGGCTCCTGGCGCTATACCTATACCACCTACCTGTGCCGCCAAGGCGTCAGATATATAGTCACCATTAAGGTTAAGTGTAGCGATAACTGAGAACTCGTCCCCGCGCAACATAATCTCTTGCAGAAATGCATCGGCTATAGAGTCCTTGATAATAATTTGTTTGCCGTTATTTGGATTGGTCATCTCGCACCATGGACCACCATCAATTAGCTTGGCACCGAACTGGTCTTTGGCTACTTGGTAACCCCAGTCCCTAAACAGTCCCTCAGTGAACTTCATAATGTTGCCCTTATGGACAAGCGTGACCGAGTCTCTGTCATTGTCTATTGCATACTGCAGTGCTGCCTTTACAAGTCTCTCAGTGCCCTGCTTTGATACCGGCTTTATTCCGATTCCAGAAGTCTCAGGGAAACGTATCTTGTTAACTCCCATCTCGTTTTGTAAAAAATCGATTACCTTTTTGACCTCTTCGGTGCCCTGCTCATACTCGATACCTGCATAGATGTCTTCTGAGTTCTCTCTAAAGATGACCATGTCTATCTTTTCTGGAGCCTTTACCGGTGAAGGTGTACCCTCAAAATATTGCACCGGCCTCTGACAAATATATAAATCAAGTTGCTGACGTATTGCCACGTTGAGTGAGCGCATACCTCCACCAACCGGTGTTGTTAGGGGGCCCTTAATAGTGACGCAGTACTTCTGGATTGCATCTAGGGTTTCTTCTGGCAAAAATTCTCCATAAATAGAGTCAGACTTTTCACCTGCAAATATCTCCATCCATGCTATCGACCTAGAACCAGAGTAGGCCTTCTGTACAGCGGCATCTATAACCTTAAGCATAACTGGGCTAACATCTGCACCAATACCGTCACCCTCTATATAGGCAATAATTGGCCTGTCGGGTACCTGAATGAGGTCCCCTTTATAGCTTATAGCTTGGCCATCTGTTGGTACTGTAATGTGTTTATAGTTCATAATTTTATAAGGTTAATTGGTGTCAGATAAATTGCTGCATAATTATAGCATCTTCCCCGTTATTGTAATATTTTTTCCTTTTATCAATCACTATAAATCGATTTTCTTCATAATATGAGATTGCTGCATAATTCGACACCCTAACCTCCAATAAAATTGAATTAATGTTTGACACTTTAAATTGCTTTATCTGGTAATCCATCAATAGAGTTCCAATCCCTAACCTTCGGTATTCAGGGTGTATGCATATGTTGAGTATATCGCCATAATCAACACAAATGTTTGATAAGCTGTAGCCCACAACCTTGCCATCCACCACAACGACACTTGACAGTGAATTGTGCATATTTATGGTGTCAATGAATTTGGCCTCGCTCCATGGATGCTCATAGCACAGAGACTCAATCTTTAGGGTCTGCTCTAAATCTTCTAACGTTAAAGCCCTAAAGGAAGTATCGATAGGCCTTGTTGTCGGTTTCATTGGTATAGAAATACCCGAGCTCATCAAATCTGCGCTCAAGTTGTGCTATATCGTTAACCTGAAGGCCAATCAGGACACGACCAAAGTCTGCGCCATGGTTACGGTAATGGAACAAAGAAATATTCCAATTAGTGCCGACCTTTTTCAGAAAGTTTAACAAAGCGTTAGGCCTTTCTGGGAATTCAAAGCGATATAAAACCTCATCATCAACATCGGCCCTACCACCAACCATATAGCGTATATGGGTTTTGGCCATAGAGTTATCGCTCATATCAAGGACCTCGAATGATTTTTGTAGTTTGGTTATGAGTTTATGTTTTTCATCAAGCCCACCTGTCAATTCAACTCCAACAAATATGTGGGCCTCTCCTCCATTTGAGTACCGGTAATTGAACTCGGTAATGGCGTGATTGTCTAGGAGGTTACAAAAATTTAAAAAGCTACCAGGCTTCTCGTCAATGGTAACTGCAATAATTGCCTCATTGTGCTCACCAAGGTCAGCCCTCTCGGCTATATACCTTAATCTATCAAAGTTTACATTGGCTCCGGAAATTATAGCAACTATGTTTTGGTCTTTGGTCTTGTTAACCTCTAGGTACTTTTTGACTCCTGCTGTAGCCAATGCCCCTGCAGGCTCTGCGATTGAACGAGTGTCCTCAAAGATGTCCTTAACTGCTGCACAGATCTCGTCATTACTGACCAATATGACCTGGTCAACGATACCCTTAATGATGGAGTAAGTTGTTTCGCCTATCTGCTTAACCGCAACACCGTCAGCGAAACGACCGACCTCAGATAGTACAGTACGTTTACCTGTTTTTAGGGCCTGATACAGGGTCGGCGAGTCCTCAGGCTCTACACCTATTACCTCGATCTGTGGTGCCGAGTGCTTTATGTATGCAGCTATACCTGCAATCAAGCCACCTCCACCTACAGGCACAAATACCTTGTCTATGTCATCTAGCTGTGTCAGTATCTCCTTTGCCACTGTAGCCTGACCTGCGATTACCTCTATATCGTCGAATGGGTGAATGAATACCATGTCACCGTCCTTCTCCAACTTCTTCGCGAACTGGTACGCGTCATCGTACACGTCACCATGAAGTACAACGTTTGCTCCTAGCTGCTCTACCGACTGAACCTTAATTTTTGGGGTAGACAGTGGCATCACAATTGTGGCCTGTGTGCCTACCCTTTTAGCGGCAAGCGCTACTCCCTGTGCATGGTTACCTGCCGAAGAGGCGATCACCCCTCTGGCCAGTTCCTCTTCACTCAGAGCACAAATCTTTTGATAGGCCCCCCTCAATTTGAAGGAATGAACGCTCTGCTCGTCCTCCCTCTTTAGGTAGACGCTATTGTTGAACCTTTTACTTAACTGGTTGGCAAAGGATAGTGGGGTTATGTTGGCTACATCATAGACCCGGCCTTGGTTAGCTAATTCAACAATTTTTTGCATGCAGCTCCCTAAGATAGTCAATATCGACAAGCTTTTTGTCGGTCACATCGCCCTCAATCATGCTGAAGTTGTTGTTTTTGTCACCGAGATGACTAAGAACAACCAACGCCCCATCAAGATTATGATTATCAGTATACTCATTAATAGTCAGCACTGACTCAATACCTGCAGATGATGCCGACAATAAACCGTTCCTTGAATCTTCAAACGCCAAAGTCTGGCATGGCTCCAGGTTCATCTCCCTAAGAACGTAATTATAAATATCGGCAGACGGTTTTTTTTGTTCAACAATATCTCCTGCACCTATAACTTCAAATGCCGACATGTACTCATCACCAAGTGTACTAGTAATTAAAGCATCAACATTGGCCGGAGTTGTTGTTGTTGCAATGGCAAGCCTTAGGTCAGAAGATATGGCTTCATCAATTAATCGCTTTACTCCTACCCGCAATGGAACTAAACCGTTAGATATTAATTCAACATAGTTGATTGTTTTTTGTTTATGGATGTCGGCAATGAATTTATCTAGATCGTCATGATGAAAGTCTTTGTTGTAGGTATCTAGATAAAACTTAATTCTCTCTTTTCCACCTGTCACACTGAGAAGCTGATGATAAAGATCGTTCGACCAATACCAGTCCAGTCCCATCTGTTCAAACGCAATATTAAATGCCCGTAGATGTCCGTCCTTTTCAGTATTTGCAAGGGTTCCATCGACATCAAAGATGAGCGCTTCTAATTCCATAATGCTTAATATTATAGGAAATATTGATAAAAAATATTGCTATTTTAAGGTACTTTAGGTATAACCATTGTTTTTTTAACTTTTAACTAAACATGTCAGAGCCAAATTTTCAATCAATCCCAACTTATCAACCATCAAGTGGTGAAGATTTTATGAGTCTAAATCAGCTAACGCACTTTAAAAACAAGCTTTCCACTTGGAGAGACCAGCTAGTGTCTGATGCAGAATCTACAATCAACCATATCCAGGAAGACTCAAATCAGGTGGCTGATATAAATGATAGAGCAACACTTGAGGAAGAGTTCGCTTTAGAGCTAAGGACCAGAGATAGGGAAAGAAAATTGATCAGTAAAATTGACAAAACCCTGCACACAATTGAGTTGGGCGAGTATGGATACTGTAGAACATGTGGAGCTGAGATTAGCCTAATAAGGCTCGAGGCACGGCCAACCGCCAACGAATGTATTGACTGCAAAACTATAGCCGAAAAGAAAGAGGTATAGAGCGCAATCTAGAAGTGCTTGTAAGACTTACACTTAGTACTAAACCCACTAACAACTAGTCCCTTTTTGGGGGTAATAATGCCTACCTCGGTTAGCTTTATTCCTAACCCTTTTTGTAGCTCGTTCAGCTTTTTCTTTTGCCCCTTGCCGACACTAAAGCAGAGCTCATAATCGTCCCCTCCAGCTAGCGCTACGCACCAGTCACCGGTCATCTGTACATAATCCCTAACCTCTACCGATAGGGGTAAGCAATCTATATCAATTATTGCCCCGACATTTGAGCTATGAAGGATGTGCGATAGGTCCTGCTCTAGGCCATCAGATATATCTATACATGAACTAGCGATGCCAACCAAATTACGTCCCAGATGAACCCTGGGTTCGGGCCTGTTGAGGCGATTTAGAGCGCCAATACCACAAGCCTTGTTGCTCTTTATTTGTTTCCATGCGTAGGCTGCATCCCCTATCGTGTTGGAGACAAAAACTGAGTCACCTGCATTAGCGGATGATCGCAACATTGCCTTGCCATTCTCTATAAGTCCTGTGACATTTATGGTCACGCTTAGTGGACCCTTGGTGGTATCACCGCCAACTAAATTTATATGGTAATCTAGAGCCAAGCTTTTTAGGCTTATAGAAAATTCATGCAGCCAGGACTCATTAATCTGTGGCATACTCAGAGCTAGGGTGAAGTATCTAGGCAAAGCACCCATCGCTGCCAGGTCACTAAGATTAACGGCCAATGACTTGTAGGCAATATCGGCCGCACAGGTGTCAGCTGAAAAGTGAACACCCTCTATCAAGGTATCGACACTGGTAACTATCTGATAACCACTCTCAATTTCAATTACCGCGCTATCGTCGCCAACACCGACCTTGATAGAGCTGTCGGTATTCCAACTGAAGTATTTATCGATAATGGAGAACTCGTTCACCGAACTATGTGTATCTGATATTAGAAAATTTCACCCAAAAGTGCTACCTAAGTTTTAGCCTGAATGTAAGTTTACACCATAACTAAGTCATTACATATAAGCGTTCTGTTTTTGTGTATGGTCGGTAACGTCTTGTACTGACTTTATTTCGGGGTACTTAGCTTTGAGTTGCGATTCGACACCATTCTTTAGGGTAGCTTTTACAGAGGAGCACCCCTGACAGCCGCCCCCAAAGTTCAGTATAACGTCCTTATCCTTAGTGATCTCGACTAGCTCAACGTAGCCACCATGTGAGGCCAGTTGCGGGCTAACCTCTGTCGCTATTGTGTATCTAATTTTATCCTCAAGTGGTGCATCCTCTTTGGGAGGCTCGCCCTTAGCGTTGGGGGCCGTGATGGTTAGCTTCTTACTGGACCCTTCATCCTTTAGGGATACCTCTGAATCCTTCATGTATTCGAAGTTAGACTTGTCGATATAGGTATTGAATCCTTGATATTCGAACATCTGGTATGTCTTGTCAAGCTCCTTAGGGTAACAGAAATTGAAGGTCACTGTAGCGACAGGCGTACCGGCTTTCTCAATGTCTACCTTAAGGGCTAGTTCTTTTTCTCCCTGCTGGGCAAATAAATCTGCCACATACACTTGCGCTTCATCACTAATACTAAACATGTTATCTCCAAAAAATTTTATTATCGATCAGTCTGGTCGATCCCAACAATACAGCACATAATATAGCAATTTGAGTAGTTTTATCAGTAATTTGTTTAAGGGTATTAGCGTCAAGTATTTCGACATACTCCACATCAAATCTATCACTCAACTCTAACTCTATAGTTTCACTCAGATTGTTTATTGCTTTTGATTCTTGGTAAGAGTTCTTAGCTCTACTCAATGCCGCTGATAACTCAGGTGCTATAGCTCTTTGCTCGACACTTAGGTAGTTATTTCTGGTACTCATTGCTAGTCCGTCTTTTTCTCTAACAATACTGTGGCTTAATATGTGTACCCCTAAAGATAACTTACCAACCATCCTCTTTATGATGAATAATTGTTGGTAGTCCTTCTCACCGAACACTGCAATGTCGGGTTTAACAATCTCGAACAACCTGTAAACAGCCATCGCAACACCATCAAAAAAGTGAGGCCTAGTGATACCACACAAGATACTAGACAGATCGCCCACTCTATAATCAAACCTCCAGCCATCAGGGTACATCTGTTCTGTGTCAGGAATAAAGACAGCATCTACGTTACACTTTTGTAGATCTATTATGTCTGATTCTATAGTTACCGGGTAACTATCAAAGTCCTCATTCTCGGAGAATTGGGCTGGATTTAGGTAAATACTAACTACCACCTTGTCGGCATTATTTTGGGCCATCCCTACAAGACAAAGGTGCCCATCATGAAGCCCACCCAGAGTCGGAACTAGGGCGACAGTCTGTTTATCATCTCTCCAGTCCTGCAAAAGGTCTTGCAATGAATCGATTGTACTTAGTACCTGCATTTCAAACTAATAGGTATGCTCTTTAGAGGGGAATGATTGCTCCTTGACTGCCCTAATGTAGGACTTTATTGCGTCCTTAATGTTGCCACTTTCTGATAGAAAGTTTTTTACAAATTTGGCCGGTTTTTTTGGATTTATACCTAACATATCATAACTCACAAGTACCTGTCCATCACACTCTGGGCCCGCCCCTATACCAATAGTTGGGATACTCAATGCCTTAGAAATAATGGCCCCAAGTTTACTCGGAATGCACTCAAGCACAAGTACATCTATACCCCAATATTCAAGCTTCACTGCATCCTCAATAATTTTTTTTGCACTTGCCTCGTCCCTACCCTGTACCTTGTATCCACCAAGCTCTAATACCGACTGTGGTAACAATCCTAGGTGACCACAAACGGCAATTTTACTATTTTTCAAAACCTTGAATAGCTCTTCGTGCTCTTGGCCACCCTCAAACTTCACCATATGGGCTCCTGCATCAATTAGTGACTTGGCATTAATCAGTGTTTCATCTATAGAGTTATAACTATTGTATGGCATGTCGGCAATGATGAGTGCATTCTTGCAGCCGGTGGCGACATTTTTTGTGTGATACTTCATATCCCTCATACTAACTGAGAGGGTATTTTCATTACCCTTTATAACGTTACCGAGTGAATCACCCACCAGTATCATGTCTATACCACAGTTATCAATGATTTCTGCGAACGAGGCATCATAAGCGGTCAGACATGTAATCTTTTCTTTTGACTGTTTGAATGATTTTAATTGTGAGATTTTCATAGCTTTACTAGTTCTGAGGTATCTATTTTATCAATTAATTGTGTTAATGGTCCTAATATTGGTACCTCCAAGTCGGGCTCTATTTCTTGCAAAGGAACCAAAACAAAGGCCCTATTCATCATCCCCTGGTGGGGTACAACTAGACGCTTTGAGGCTATAACCTGTGAACCATAAATGATAATATCTAGGTCAATGGTCCTGGCTCCCCACTTCTTCTCCCTTACTCGGTGCTGTTGTAATTCAATTCCCTGACAAACGTTAAGTAACTCTAGTGCGGTCAAATGGGTGTTGACTCGGCACGCAGCGTTAATATAGTCAGGCTGTTGAGATCCGTCCATTGGCTTTGATTTGTATAAACTGGATAGCCCATTCAATTCAATATCTTTATTCTCATTGAGAGAAAGTACAGCCCTCTTGATTTGCTCTTTAGGGTTGTTTAAGTTTGATCCTAGGCCTATATATGCTAACAATTTATCAAGGTTCCAACATGTTCTCCATGATGGATACGGTTAAGTACATCTTTCTCCTTGCCCGAGACTATCTGTGTGGTTGTATTAGATTCGCTTGCCTGTTTTGCTGCAATCACCTTAGTGTACATCCCTCCAGACCCCAGTAAGCCCCCAGTTTTGGATGCGACTATAGTTAGCCTATCATCATCCACCTGTATGCTGTGGATTAATTTTGCAGAGTCATTCTGCCTCGGGTCTGAGTCATATAGACCCTGCTGGTCTGTAAGTATGATCAATTTATCGGCACTCACTAAGTTTGCAACCAGGGCAGCAAGTGTATCATTATCACCAAACTTAATCTCAGCCGTGGACACCGTATCGTTCTCGTTAACAATTGGCACAACACCGAGTATTAATAAATTCCTTAGTGTAGCTGATATATTTTCATATCTATCTGTATTGGTTAGGTTATCTCTAGTTAGTAAGATCTGAGCTGTATGTACGTCGTGCTTAGAGAATAACAATTCATAGGACTGAATCAAGCCCATCTGACCCACAGCAGCAGCAGCCTGGAGTTGATGAATGTCCTTAGGCTTTGTTTCCCAACCAAGACGCTTCATGCCCTCAACTATAGCGCCACTGGAAACCAAAATTACATCAATATTTTTACCCCTTAGGTTGATAATTTGCTCAGCCCATTCGGCAATAAGTTTTTGGTCGATACCCTTACCGTTATCTGTCAATAGCGCAGAGCCGACCTTAATTACCCATCTTTGTTTAGACATCAGATACTTTAGTTAAATTAAATAATCCGTAAACTAGTCCCTTACATCCGGTACCGTTTATAGCTGATATTTGGAACACTTCACCATCATATCCACTACCCTTTAAAAAATCATTTACAGTTTCTTCTTGCTCATCTTTATTGATCAGATCAATCTTATTAATTGCCATTATCCTGGGCTTATCAAACAACTGCCTGTCGTACTTTTCTAGCTCCTTTTCAATGACCCTGTAATTATAAACTGGGTCAGAACCATCGGCAGGCAATATATCAATCACATGGAGTAGAGCCTTGGTTCTGGATAGGTGCTTTAAAAATTCAAACCCGAGACCAACACCCTCGCTTGCATTCTCTATTAGACCAGGAATGTCAGCCATTACAATATGTTGATCGTCAAGAGACACAACCCCTAGTGAGGGATGTAGGGTAGTAAATGGGTAGTCAGCAACCTTCGGTCTGGCACTAGAAATCTGTCTGATTAGGCTTGACTTTCCTGCGTTAGGCATACCCAACAGGCCCACATCAGCCATAACACTCATTTCTAGTCCTATCTCTCTAGCCTCACCAGGAGTGCCAGGTGTTGTTTGTCGTGGGGCTCTATTTATGCTTGACTTGAAGCGCGCATTACCTAGACCATGAAATCCACCCTTGGCGACCAGAAGGATCTGTTCATGGGTAATAATTTCACCAATCATTTCGTCAGTCTCGAGGTCATAGATTTTGGTCCCCAGAGGCATATCAACGGTTAAATGGACGGCCGACTTGCCGCGCTTATTTTGGCCCGACCCTGGTTGGCCATTCTTGGCCCTAAAGAGCCTATTGAAGCGAAACTCACTAAGAGTATTTAGGCTCTCTTGTCCTCGGAAATATACATTACCACCGTCACCACCGTCGCCACCATCTGGACCACCATCTGGTATGTATTTTTCCCTTCTAAAACCTAGACAACCAGCACCACCCTTGCCTGCCTCAATACGAATACTCGCAGAATCAACAAATTTCATTGGAACTCTTTTAAAAACCGCTAAAATGTAATGAGTAAATTATACCTTTTATCAGCACTAATAAATGAACCGAAACCTCTACAGCTTACTGGGATACATGCTACTTCCAGTTATGCTTCTAAGGCTACTAATCAAAAGCATAAAAAACTACCAATACAGGCAAAGGGTTGGAGAAAGGTTTGGATTTATTGTTAACGCTCCGGTACCAATTATCTGGGTTCATTGCGTTTCAGTTGGCGAGTTTAGGGCTGCAACCGTACTAATAGATGAGTTAATTAATGACTACCCAGACCACAGATTGTTGGTCACCACTACAACTCCAACCGGGTCAGCAGCTGTAATCGAGCACTATCAACAAAGGGTCCTACATTTTTACTTCCCATTTGATATACCCTTTATTGTTAATAGGTATATAAAAAAAATCAACCCGTCAATATGTATTTTGCTGGAGACTGAGATATGGCCAAACCTAATACGTTCACTAAACAAGAAACACATTCCCGTCATTCTGGTTAATGCAAGACTCTCACAGAGGTCACTAATAAAATATAAAAGGTTTGCTAATAAGCTTAGCAAACAAACCTTAAATCAATTAACCCTTATAGCTACTCAGAACCATAACTCAAGTAATAGGTTCACTGAACTTGGGGCATTACCAGGCAAAGTGGTGACCACCGGCAATATAAAGTTTGATCAGAAACTAACTCCTAATAAGGGCATCAGTAAACAGATACGAGCATTCTCCTTTAAGCGAAGTGTGATTGTTTTTGCAAGCACACATAAGGGCGAAGAGTCTCTAATTATAAAAAGTTACCTGAAATTTAAGGACTCCCTAGCAGGCACCCTGCTTGTTGTCATTCCTAGGCACCCTGAAAGGTTCGATGATGTCTATAAATTAGCCAAAAAAAATAAACTAAGTATAGTCAAGCGCTCAAGCAATGAACCTAATGCGGAAGCAGAAATGATGATTGGTGACTCGATGGGCGAGATGATGTCATATTTTGATGTTTGCGATATAGCATATATTGGTGGCAGTTTAAATAATACCGGGGGCCATAATATGCTCGAACCTGCGATACTTTCAAAGCCCATTATATTTGGACCGAATGTGTTTAATTTTGCCGAAATATCTTCCACACTTATATCATCTAAAGGTGCAATTCAGATAAAAAATGCCGACGAACTGTTTGAAGTTATTATTAGGCTAACAGAAAACAAAAATGAGAGGCAAGAGCTAGGACACAATGCCTACAAGTTCTTCAGCCAACAGCAAGGTGCAACCAAAAGAATTAGTCAACAGATTAAGACTTTATTGTAGATGTTGTCTTACAAAAGCTGCCGTTCTTTGGTTAGCATCTTTGGTTGCTAGATCATCTGCAAAGGTTCTAACGTGTAATGGTCTAAAGTCAAAACCCCTCCCAACTCCTGGGTATATTATCAGTTCCGCATCCACACCTCTCTCTTTTAGCACATCTATACCCGCCATTATCGGTCTGATGCGTTGATACTGGTCATCCTCACCCAAAAATATCAGTGTAGGTACTTTCAACTCGTTCAGTTCTGGGGCGTATTGATATATCTGCATTACTTCGGACTTATTAGGGTCTTGCCAGTGAGGGTAATAGGAGACATAGCAAGCCACCTTATCGTCTTGCCTGTTGTGCTCTACTAACGCCCTAAGAGTCATATATCCTCCCCTCGTATGAGACACAGTGCAAACCTTGTCGCCACTAATATCTTCTCGCTCTAATAGCACATCGATACCCCTAGCAACATGTGAATCAAATATATAGTTATGCTCTATAGGATAAGGTGGCTGCATATAAGTTCCAAACATATCAGGAGCTAGGATAATGAATCCTCTAGCAGCAAGGCGCTTTATTCTAGGCAAAGTCCAGCTATCCAATCCCCTGCGTCCGTGTTGAAATAGTATCGGATAATACTTTCCAGGCCCGGTCGGTTTAAATAGATAGGCCTCAACCTCGACATCTCCGTCAATATAAGTGATACTGGACATTGATATGTCGTGGTTCTGAGGGATAGCAAGTTTACCATACTGCCACCAGTCATTATCCAGCCACCTCTTTTCCTTGTCCTGTGGATAGTTCACCTCTATCCATGGCTTGGACGGATGGACGCCAGCATGAGTTATGCTTGAGATTAGTAAAAACGCTAAAAGTTTGATTAGATTAATCATGAGTAAAAAAATATTGAAACATTATACACAAGTCAGTATTGCTAATTATTTTGCCTATGCTGATGCCTGCATATCTATAATGAAGTTATATAAATAATCTAACGCATTAATATGGAATGCTGCAACAAAAACAATGACGATAAATTAATTTGCTATTGCTTCAATATAACTGAAAATTCATTTTTACAAGCGCTAGGCACAAACAATGGGGACACATTGATGGACTTCATTATTTACCAAACAAAGAATAATTATTGTAATTGCGAGAAACTCAACCCGTCAAAAAATTGTTGCCTAAAAGACTTTGTAAAATTAAAGAAATCTATAACTAAGGCATAGATAGTAACTAAACAATGGCAGGGCTTAGCTCTCTCTTCCATTTTAATTTTTTCTCGATAGAGGTAATCATAATGCCTGCTATATCTTTCTGTGTCGCTGTCTCTATACCTTCAAGTCCTGGAGAGGAGTTTACCTCTAACAGTAATGGCCCATTATTTGAGCGAATAATATCAACACCCGCCACCTTTAAACCCAATATCTTCGCAGCAGCTACTGCTAGCTTCCTTTCGGCAGGTGTAATCTTAACTATAGTTGCAACTCCGCCCAGATGTATATTGGCCCTAAACTCGCCAGGGGCAGCCTCCCTCTGTATCGAGGCAACAACCTTGCCATCAATAACAAAGCAACGCAGATCCTTGCCGTCGGCCTCCTTGATAAACTTTTGAACCAGAAGGTTTGCATTAAGTGACTTGAAAGCGTTGACCACACTTTCAGCTGCCTTCTTGGTTTCTGCCATAACAACACCCCTACCTTGTGTACCCTCCAGTAGCTTAACGATGAGTGGCGCACCCTCAACCATTTCAATCAGGTCATTGGTGTCCATTGGTGAACTAGCAAACCCAGTTGTGGGAATACTGATGCCATTTTTTAACATCAACTGCAATGAAAACAGCTTGTCCCTTGATTGAGTTATAGCTATCGATGAGTTAATAGTGTGTACCCCCATACTTTCAAACTGTCGAGCCATGGCGCAGCCATAGAAAGTCATGCTCGGCTTTATACGAGTTATGACTGCATCGAGGTCATTTAATATTCTTCCGCCACGGTAATGAACCTCTGGGTCAAGTGCATCAAGCTTCATGTAGCACTGCTTCAAGTTCAAAAACAACATCTCATGGCCTCGCTCTTCGCCAGCCTCCATGATTCGATGGTTACTGTAGAGCTCCTTGTTGCTTGCTAGAAGACCAATCTTAAGACCACTCTTCGGTTTCTGACTCTTCTTGTAATGTTTATTCAATTCAGTAAGGCTAACTTCACCAAAACAAAAACTTTCAGAAGGGTCTACCAACATTTTCTTCTTCATAGCCTCTCTACCTAGCAGCATGCGATACCCCATAGTATCCCTGTTAGCTAGTGTCAACTCAATATCCCAAACCTCTCCATCAATCTTTATTGGGCTCGAAATTACGTAACGAGATTCAGATATTCCGCTTGAACTTTTTACTGATCTTTGGGCAACAATTAGACTTTCACAGCGTATAACAGCTCGACGATTGTTTTGTAAAGGTAACACTTCAAAGCTTACCCATAGCCTACCATCGCGACGAAACCTTTGAGTATTAAAGGCACAGATAGATGAGGTCTTTGCACCTGAATCTATCCTCGCTTTTATTGCAGGAATCCCTAAACCTGGGAAGGCGCACCATTCCTCACAACCAATAATTTTTTTTGCCTGACCTATATCCAACTTGCTCACCCAATTATTAGTTAACTTGTGCTATATAAATATCACTAAGCGTTAACTTGCTTAATATATATTTCACTATCATTGGCAAGAAACTCTTCCGACTTTTTGTCCATCTCGAGTTGTATTTCATTAATCCTAGAGATGGTCTCTTGGTCCATCTCTTTAATCTCTTGAGTTATCTTCATTGCACAGAATTTAGGTCCACACATTGAACAAAAGTGGGCCGTCTTGGCGGCCTGTTTTGGCAACGTTTCGTCGTGATACGATCTCGCTGTGTCGGGGTCGAGTGCCAAATTAAATTGATCCTCCCATCTGAACTCAAATCTAGCCTTAGACAGTGCGTTGTCTCTAATCTGAGCACCAGGATGACCTTTTGCTAGGTCGGCAGCATGTGCAGCAATTTTATAGGTAATTATTCCCTCCTTAACATCATCCTGGTTTGGTAAACCTAAGTGCTCTTTAGGGGTCACATAACATAACATAGCGCAGCCATACCATCCAATCTGTGCGGCACCTATAGCGGAGGTAATATGGTCATATCCGGGTGCTATATCTGTTGTCAATGGGCCCAAAGTATAAAATGGCGCTTCGCCGCACTCTTTAAGCTGCTTATCCATGTTATCTTTGATCATCTGCATTGGGACGTGCCCTGGGCCCTCAATAAATGTCTGTACGTCATGCTTCCATGCTATCTTGGTGAGCTCGCCTAGAGTCTCTAATTCGCCGTACTGTGCAGCATCGTTGGCGTCAGCTATACAGCCTGGACGAAGACCATCTCCAAGTGAAAAAGTTATGTCATAGGCCTTCATTATTTTACAAATATCTTCAAAGTGCGTATACAGAAAGCTCTCAGTGTGATGAGCTAAGCACCATTTAGCCATAATAGAGCCGCCCCTAGAAACCATACCAGTGACCCTGTTAATGGTCAGAGGGATATGCTTCAATCTTACTCCTGCATGGATTGTAAAATAATCTACTCCTTGCTCTGCCTGCTCTATTAGAGTGTCTCTATAGATATCCCAAGTTAAATCCTCTGCAACCCCGTTCACCTTTTCTAGTGCCTGATATATTGGAACAGTACCAACTGGTACAGGAGAATTACGAATAATCCATTCACGAGTCTCATGAATATTTTTTCCTGTCGACAAATCCATAATGGTGTCTGCACCCCAACGTATACCCCAAACCATCTTTCCTACCTCTTCGTCGATAGAAGAGCCTAAAGCTGAGTTACCTATGTTGCCATTAATTTTGACCAAAAAGTTACGCCCGATAATCATAGGCTCGGTCTCAGGGTGGTTGATATTGCACGGTATGACTGCACGTCCACGTGCTACCTCGTCTCGTACAAATTCAGGTGTAATTATCTCGGGTATTGAGGCTCCGAAACTTTCACCCTTCTGTTGCCCTATGTTGTCCTTGTATTCCTGCCAACAACAATTTTCTCGTATCGCGATGTACTCCATTTCTGGAGTTATGATTCCTTTTTTAGCATAATACATCTGTGATACATTGTGACCTTCTCTGGCTATTCTTGGCTTACTAAGGTGCTCAAAACGGAGCTTGTCTATCTCTCTATCTTCTAACCTTAAGTTAGAAAAATTTGAGCTCAGAGTATCTAGATATTCTGTGTCTTCTCTTGCATCTATCCATTTAGTTCTGATACCTTTTAGTCCCTTCCTAAGATCAATTGTTGATTCAGGGTCAGTATAAGGACCAGATGTGTCGTATACACAAATCGGGTCGTTTTTTTCAGCTAAGTCCCCTATAGTATCGTTAAGTGTAATCTCTCGCATTGACACTTTGATGTCTCCTGTGGGGCCGTCAACATAAATTTTTCTGGAGTTCGGAAAAGGTTTAATAAAAGCGTCATTGACGCTTGACATTTTTTTATGAGTTTCGCTTATTTGTTCCATTGTTGTATAATTGAGTGAATTAATATATAAATACTAAAAATGACTATTTTAACTCATAGATTACGCCGCATGAGGAAACACGCAAACACGCGTAAACTTATGCAAGAAAACACACTGACAGCTGACGATTTGATCTACCCAATTTTTGTTGTTGAGGGAGAAAACCAGCGTCAAAGTGTAGACTCTATGCCTGGTATAGAGAGGCTTAGCGTAGACCAGTTAATTCTAGAGGCAAGAGAGCTAGTCGATCTTAAGATCCAAGCTGTTGCCTTATTCCCTGTAGTCCCTTCAGAAAAAAAATCGCTTGATGCACAGGAGGCATACAACCCTGAAGGTTTAGCCCAGCGAGCAGTTAAAGCGTTAAAAGGTAATTGTCCAGAGCTCGCAGTCATAACTGATGTCGCTCTTGACCCATTCACTACACACGGTCAGGACGGATTGATAGATGAAACTGGATACGTTCTTAATGATGAAACAATTGAGGTACTAGTAAAACAGGCCCTATCCCATGCACAGGCGGGGGCAGATATTGTGGCCCCCTCAGACATGATGGATGGCAGGATCGGTGCTATAAGGGATGCCTTGGAAGAGAACGAGCTAATTTATACCAAAATCTTGGCTTATTCAGCAAAGTACGCCTCAAGTTATTATGGCCCTTTTCGTGACGCTGTAGGCTCATCCAAAAACCTCGGCTCCTCCAACAAAGACACATACCAGATGGACCCTGCCAATAGCAACGAAGCACTTAGAGAGGTAGCCCTTGATATTGACGAGGGAGCAGACATGGTAATGATAAAGCCGGGCATGCCGTACCTAGATATTGTTTATCAAGTAAAACAAAGCTTTTCTATGCCCACATTCGCTTACCACGTAAGTGGTGAGTACGCTATGCTCAAAGCTGCCAGTGAGAATGGTTGGCTTGATGAAAGACCTGTTGTTTTGGAGACTCTACTTTCATTTAAACGTGCCGGAGCAGATGCAATATTAACTTACTACGCCAAACAGGCAGCTAAATGGCTAAAATAGTTAACTAGTATGTAAATTTAGTTTACAATAACGTAAGATTATTTATTCATTAAACTGGCAAGGTATATGGAAAATAAATCAATGTTTGTGTCAATACTGCTCTCTATTGCGCTTATATTCGGTTTTTTTCACTTCAATAATCAAATAAGTGATCTTAATTCTAGGCACAATGAACAATTAACAAAGCTAGAGTCTGAGCGCAATCAACAAATAAAAAACCTAAAAGATTCTAATCTAGTAGCTACAGACTCCCATCTAGAAACCATCGCCAACCTTCAAGATACAATCAATGAATTAAGCTTAGAGTCTACAAATTCTACTACACTAGAAACAAACAACACTCAAGACTCGTCAGATGTGTCCATCGCAAAGACTGTTGTTGATCCCTTGAAATCTGCAATAGATACGACTTCGCTAGATACTCTTGTAGCTAATCTTAAGAATAATATACGTGAACTAGAAGACAAAATTTCTCAAAAAGATGCTCTCATTGATGCAGCTAAATCAAATAAATCCAGTCCTGAGATTCCAAAGGCGTCTTGCCCTGAGGTAACTCAAAATCCAAGCTCATGTGCAAGCATTGACGATATTGAGATGCAACTGATTGAGAAACATTCACAACTAACAACGGCCCAGAAAGACCTCTCTCTAGCAAAAAGCAGGATAACAGTTTTGAAGGATGAAAAGGTGCGCGCTAACGAGGCGATTTCTAACTCTAAGGTGTTAAAAGAATCATTATTGACGGTAGAGAATAAATTACAGTCAGCCCTACAAAAGTTGGAACAGTCAGCGAATGAAAAAACAGAACTGGATAATATAATAAGCCGTAAGAATGAATCAGTTCAATCACTAAACAACAAAATAAATGAAATCGAGAAAGAGTTGGTTGCGACTGAAAATGATTTATCTTCCAGTGCTACGGAGAGCGAACTTAAGGATGTTAAATTATCTAAAACTTCAGAAAAATTGAACGCTACTGCTAGCAATTTAAGTATAACTTCTGAAAAGTTAAAAATAAATGAATCAAAATTAAAAATTACTGAGGCAAAACTAAGGGCCACTGAGGAGTTATTAATAATAACCAAAGAAGCAGTACAAAACCAAAAAGATATGATAGCTCAACAAAACAGGATAATTATCTCTAAAGGTATTGACAGAATAAAGGCCTTAGAAGAAGATGACAGTAAATCATTTTCTGTCTACCTTTCAGGCTTTACAGAGGAGCAAATAAAAAATTACTGTCTCACTATACAAAACGCACCACTAGAGATAGAAGCCTTCGGCATGATTATTTCTGCTGACGATATATCTCAAAACGCCTATAAAGAGTTCTGCGTTAGTACTAATTTAGATAATTAATTTATTCGATTCTTTATTAAATCGTTCACAACTTCAGGCTCTGCGAGAGTTGAAGTGTCTCCCAAATTATCGTAATCATTCTCTGCAATTTTTCGCAATATTCGACGCATAATTTTACCGCTACGGGTTTTGGGAAGTCCTAGTGCAAACTGTATCTTGTCTACTGTAGCTATAGGGCCAATCTCATTCCTTACAAGCTTAACTAACTCTACTTTTAATTCGTCTGACGGCTCTACACCGCTCATAAGTGATACATATGCATAAATACCCTGACCCTTGATTTCATGCGGCATGCCAACAACCGCAGACTCGCTAACACTCTTATGTAGAACCAGAGCCGACTCGATCTCTGCTGTACCTAGTCTATGTCCAGATATATTTAGTACGTCGTCAACCCTACCTGTGATCCAATAATACCCATCAGAGTCGCGCTTTACTCCGTCACCAGCAAAGTATTTTCCAGGGAAGGTAGAGAAATATGCCTCCATAAAGCGTTCATGATTATTGTATAGGGTGCGCATTTGTCCCGGCCAAGACCTAGCAAGAACTAAAATTCCCTCTGCCTCACCCTCAAGCACTTCACCCTGCTCATTCACTACCTGAGGTTCTACTCCAAAAAACGGTTTAGAAGCCGAACCTGGCTTCAGTGCTGTAGCATAAGGCAAAGGCGTTATCATGTGACCGCCTGTTTCTGTTTGCCACCATGTATCGACAACTGGGCAATTACCATTCCCTACAACATTATAGTACCACTCCCACGCCTCAGGATTGATAGGCTCACCAACAGTTCCCAAGATACGCAAACTGGATCTCGATGTCTTATTAACGAAATCATCTCCTGCACCCATAAGTGCACGAATAGCTGTCGGCGCAGTGTAGAACGTGTTGACCTGATGTTTGTCAATCACCTGCCAGAAACGAGAAGCGTCTGGATATGTTGGTATACCTTCAAACATAATGGTAGTAGCGCCATTAGCTAAAGGGCCATACACTATATATGAGTGTCCTGTTACCCATCCGACATCAGCTGTACACCAAAAAATATCACCATCTTGATAATCAAATGTATATTTATGAGTCATTGCTGCATAGAGCAGGTAGCCTCCAGAAGTGTGTAGCACTCCTTTAGGTTTGCCAGTTGATCCAGATGTGTAAAGAATGAAGAGTGGGGTTTCAGCATCATAGCTCTCGCAAGGGCAATCTGTAGATAAACCGTCTATTAGGTCGTGATACCAGACATCCTTATCTCCCCAACTAACATTACCACTTGTACGCTCTACCACTACTACAGCGTCAACGCAATCGCAACCATCAACCGCCTTATCAACATTAGCCTTTAGTGGTACAGATTTCCCACCACGGACACCCTCATTAGCGGTAACTACAACTTTGCACTCAGAGTCTAGAATCCTGTCTCTTAATGCTTCGGGTGAAAAACCTCCAAACACTACGGAATGGATTGCGCCAATTCGTGCACATGCCAACATAGCGACACTAGCCTCTACAATCATGGGCATATAAAGACAAACCCTGTCTCCCTTTGTAACCCCCAACTTTTTAAGACCATTGGCAAACAGACAAACCTTTTCGTAGAGCTGCTGATAAGTAATAGATTCGCTTTCATTAGGATTGTCGCACTCCCAGATAATTGCAGTCTGGTTTGCTCTTTCAGGTAGATGACGGTCGATACAGTTGTATGCAACATTCAGCTCTGCACCTTTAAACCATTCTATCTTGCCTTGGTTATAATCAACATCAGAAACTTGATCCCACTCCTTATCCCAATGCAAAAACTCTTTAGCTTGTTTTGCCCAGAATGAATCAGAATCATTAATTGATTCAGAATACATTGATTCATATGTAGCGGCATCACATAAAGCTTTAACATCTGGTTTGGCGACAGGATATTTTTTCATAGCAGTATTCTTGTATGGTTGAATAACTGTTTAATAATACCTAGATAAGACAATGATGTGCAAAAAAAAATGACGCTGTAGCGTCATTTTTTTAAATAGTGAAGTTTTATTAAAAACTAATAAAGAGTTAATTTATTCAGTTTCTGTCATATCATCATTCGCACTATCTATTGCTGTTTGCGAGAGTTCTTCATTAATCTCTGCCATCTTTTCAGTATCTGCAGCTTTTTCTTGTGCAGACAACTCTATCTCCATATCGTACTCCTCAGTCATAATCGAGGAATCGATAAGACCGGCCTCAATTTCTCTGAGCGCTACAACAGTAGGCTTATCTTTACCCACATCTAGAACTGACCTATAACCGCCAGAACTTAACTGGTGTGCACGCTTTGCTGCAACCAAAACCAAATCAAAACGATTGTCTACAAAATCTAAACACTCTTCAACAGTAACTCTTGCCATAATTCAAACTCTAATACGATAAAATGAAACAATTTTACACGAAAATTATTCAAACATTTCTCTCATGGAAAGACTTATTGTCCTCGATACCGAAACAACAGGAATTGAGCCCTCTGATGGGCATCGCATTATAGAAATAGGGTGTGTCGAGATAGTGGACAGAGAAATAACTGAATCTCAGTTTCACCAATACATTCAGCCCAACAGAAATGTAGGTGATTCGGTTAGAATTCACGGCATAACAGACAGCTTTTTGATTGGTAAACCAAAATTCGAAGATATAGCTTTAGAGCTACTAGAATACATCGAAGGCGCAACACTAGTGATTCACAATGCTCCATTCGATTTGGGCTTTCTAAATAACGAACTGAGGCTCATGAATACCGAACAAAAAATTGAAGACAACTGCTACATAATTGATTCCTTGGAATTATCTAAACGACAAAGACCCGGAATGATGCATAACTTAGATGCGCTATGTCGTCGATTCGAAATAGATGCGAGCTCGAGAACTGTTCACGGAGCCCTGCTCGATTCTCAGATACTTGCGCAAGTGTATCTAGCTATGACAGGTGGCCAGTCAACTCTATTTAGTGACACTAACACCAACACAAATCAGAATAATGGCGGAACAGGGATTAATAGACTAAACCCTGAAAGAGCTAAAATTAAAATTGTTAGAGCTAGCAATGAAGAGTTAGATGCACATAATAATTATTTCACTAACAGATAGACTTTAAATGCAATATAACGATTTACGTGAATTTATATCTGAGCTAGAAAAGCAGGGTGAACTTAAGCGCATACCCAATGAGGTTAATGCAAAACTAGAAATTACTGAAGTATGTCGTCGAACTTTAGATAAGGGTGGACCAGCACTACTATTTGAAAATGTTACAGGCTCAAGCATGCCAGTATTAGCTAACCTATTTGGCACCACTAAAAGAGTTGCTATGGCTATGGGGCAAGAAGACCTAACCGAACTAAGGAGTCTTGGTAAACTGCTGGCCGATATTAAACAGCCTGAACCACCAAAAGGCGTCAAGGACGCAATTGAGAAGCTGCCACTATTAAAGCAAGCACTTAATATGCCTGTCAAGTCTATCAATAAAGGTCAATGCCAACAGGTTGTACTTGAGGGGTCGGACGTTGATCTAGCTAAACTACCCATACAGACCTGCTGGCCAGAAGATGTTGCTCCACTGATAACCTGGGGTTTAGTTATTACTAAGGGACCCAACAAGGATCGTCAAAATTTGGGTATATATCGTCAACAGCTACTTGGGAAAAATAAACTCATAATGCGTTGGCTGTCACATCGTGGCGGAGCACTTGACTTTAAAGAATGGTGTAAACATAACCCAGGAATACCTTTCCCAATTGCAGTTGCCATAGGTGCTGACCCTGCAACTACCTTAGCCGCAGTTACCCCTATACCTGACAGCCTTAGTGAGTACGCATTTGCAGGACTATTGCGTGGCAAAAAAACAAAAGTATGTAAATGTTTGGGCAACAATTTACAGGTCCCAGAAAATGCCGAAATAATATTAGAAGGCGTAATACATCCTAACGAGATGGCTGATGAGGGTCCATTCGGTGACCATACAGGTTACTATAATGAGGTAGAACAGTTCCCTGTGTTTACAGTTGAAAGGATTACCCACAGAAATAACCCTATATACCATTCCACATACACAGGAAAACCTATAGACGAGCCAGCAATACTAGGTGTAGCATTGAACGAGGTTTTTGTGCCACTACTTCAGCAACAGTT